>ERZ791875.40-NODE-40-length-181213-cov-9.040749_pt1 | contig 181213 bp, 117 predicted proteins | sample MGYA00510278_ERZ791875 | MGnify/ENA primary metagenome ERZ791875 (study PRJEB30046, sample SAMN00792078) | human gut metagenome | study: EMG produced TPA metagenomics assembly of the A metagenome-wide association study of gut microbiota in type 2...
GGATTCCGCCGCCACAGGCCCGGCAGCGGCAACCCCGGCTGGCTCCGCACCGCCGCACACGGCATTCAACACCGCGACCAGTTCGTTGAGCGTAAAGGGCTTGCGCAGGCATCCCGCGAATCCGCGGGCCGAGAAATCCCCGGCATCCATCTCCCCGCGGGCCGAAACCGCCACCACGGGCAGCGAGGGGGCTACGCCATGCACGGCGGCCAGGACGCTGAACCCGTCGGCCGAGGGCATCTGAATATCGGTGAGGACAGCGGTGAAAGTTCCCTCCGCGACCAGTTTGGCGGCATATTCGGGATACTGACAACACTCGGCACCGATTCCGGCCTGCCGGCACATCCCGGCAGTCATTTCGAGCTGCAGCGGATCGTCGTCGATCAGAAGCACCCGCATCCCCCGACAGGCGGGAAGCGCGGTTTTCGGCTGCGGCCCGCGGCTGCGGCTCTCCGAACCGGCACTGCCGACCGGAATCGAAACGATAAACCGGCTGCCCTCGCCCGGACGGCTTTCGAGCGATATGGTGCCCTCCAGCAGCTTCACGAGGCGGTCGACAATCGAAAGCCCCAGCCCGAAGCCGTCGACACCCTGCGCCGAGCGCAGGCGTACGAACTCCCCGAAAATCCGCTCTTTCTCCGCGCGGCTTATGCCCCGGCCCGTGTCGCGCACCGAAAAGACCAGCCGCCCCTCCGCGATGTCGACGCGCACCGTGACGCGACCCTTGTCCGTAAATTTCAGGGCGTTGGATATCAGGTTCTCGGCAATCTGGCGGATGCGGAACGGATCGCCCGTCACCTCGCCCCCGGCACGGGGCGCCGTATCGAGCAGCAGTTCGATGCCTTTCGCATCGGCGCCCGCGGCGAATCCGGCACAAATCGTTTCGAACAACTGCGCGGGACAGAAGGCCACGCTGTTGACGTCGACTTTGTTGATGTCAAGGCGGTAAAAATCCAGCAGGCTGTTGATCAGCGCCAGCAAATGCTCCGACGACTCCTTCATATTGCGCAGGTAAAGCTCCTCGCGCTTGCCCGTGGTCAGGCGCGAAAGCAGGTCGATGTACCCCATCACCGACCCCAGCGGGGCCTTGATGTCGTGCGTAATGGCCAGCATCAGCTTCTCGCGCGCCGCAAGCAGGGCCTCGTTGTCGCGGTTGGCCCGCTCGAGGGCCCGGCGGTAACGGTTGCTGCGGTTGACGTCCCGCAGCAGAATCCCCACAAAAAGCAGCATCAGCACCACGGCGACGGCGGCTATGCCGCCCAGCACGTACGACGAGCGACGGCGCATCAGCTCCGTCTGGTCGATTTTCCCCAGCAGGTAGGCCGTATCCTCGTCCTCGAAATCCATGATGAGGCGGTATATTTTGGTATTCACCAAATCGTTGCTGTAACGCAGCCGCATGCCCTCGTTCCACGCCCGGTCGTAGATGCCGATACGGTCGCTGGTCACCCGATCCTGCAGCGTGCGCAGCACCGTGGCAATCGTGTCTTTCACGGCCGAAGCGGGCATCGAATCGACCACCCGCTCATGGCGGGAAATCACGATGCCCGAATCCTCTTTCGGCGGGCTGAACAAATCGGCGAAACGCCGGAAAAAGTTGCGTTTGCGCCGCGGCACGGCCACGGTGACCGTGTCCTGCAGCACCCGGCTCACAAACGCGCTGTCCGCGGTGAGCCCGGCGCTGTCCACGCTGTCCGCCGGACCGATCATCTCGCGGATGTTCTTCTCCAGCAGGCTGGCCGTGCCCGCCGAACGAATCGAGCGCTGCAGGCTCATCGTGCGCCGCTCTTTGTCGGCCAAGAGGCGGACGATGCTGTCCAGGCGCATCCTCTGCAGGGAATCCTGCCCGCCGGTCAAGCCGCGCAGCGAGTCGATATACCCGCGCACAGTGCGCAGCTCGCGCTTGTAACGCACCTCGTAGGACTTGTACCCGGCAATCATCAGCTGGCCGTAGCTCTCCGCCTGGTAGAGGTGGTAGAGGGTCTGTCCCACGACGTTGCGCTTGGAGTGCAGCAGCGCATAGCTGCCGTCGGAGGTCGAAAAACGCACCACCGCCCGGTAGACATAGCCTACCGAGAGGACGCAGACCACAATCAGGATGGCGTAACCCGCGACAATCTTCGTCTTGACGAATTTCGACTCTTTCATGCCTCCAAAGATAGTAAAAAGCCCGGAAAAACCGGACTGCCCGGCAATTTCGCGCCCCGCTCCCGCAACAGGCTCCGGAAACCCCGCGGGCGCACCGCGACGGATACCGCGCAAAAAGGGGCCGCGACACTCCCGCAGCCGGCCCCGCCCCTATCCCGTATTCCTCCGCCGCTCGTCCCGCCGCACCCTTTCGGCACCCTTTTCCGGCCGCACTTTCCCGGACACGCTTTTCCGGACACGCTTTTCCCGCGCTTTTCCACCGCCTTGCCCCGCACGCCAGGCCGCCCATAGGCGCCCGGAAACGAACCGGGCCGCACGACAACGTACGGCCCGGTATTTTCGCGAAACGCGGCGACGGTCAATACTTATACCGTATCCACTTGTAAAGTTCCTTGAACGACGGCTTTTTGCCGTACATGAAGATACCCACGCGGTAAATCTTGGCTGCCAGCCATACCATGGCGGTAAACGAGGCGTAGAGGATTACCAGCGAGAGAATCACCTCCCACACGGGAATGCCGTAGGGAATACGCGCCATCATCACCACGGGCGAGGTGAACGGAATCATCGAGAACCAGAAAGCCACCTGCGAGTTGGGGTCGTTCATGATGGTCATCATCACCAGCAGGGCGAGGATAATCGGGATGGTGATCGGCGTCTGCAGCTGCTGGGCATCCTGGATGCTGTCCACGGCCGAACCCACGGCGGCGAACATCGCCGAGTAGAGCAGGTAACCGCCGAAGACGAACAGCAGCAGGTAAACGAAAATCTGCACGACATACCCGAAGTCGGTCATGGCGGCCACCGCCTGCAACATCTCGGGATTCATATCGACCGACGCGGCCGCATCGGGAATTCCCTGCTGCATGGCCTGCGCGCTCGCCATCACGTCAGCGGGCATCAGGTGGGGCATCACCAGCGCCCCGATACCGCAAATCAGCACGCCCCAAATCAGCACCTGCACGACCGCTACCGACGCCACGCCGAGGATTTTACCCAGCATCAAATCGAAAGGCCGCACCGAGCTGACCATCACCTCCAGCACGCGGCTGTTCTTCTCCTCGATTACCGACTGCATGACCATCGAACCGTAAATCAGCAGGAACATGTAGAGAATCATGCCCAGCACGAACCCGACGCCCGTGGCGATCACCGAAGACTTGGCGTGCGCCTCCTCCTCCTGCGACTCGTCGTTGCGGAAGGTCTGCATGCCGACTTTGGTTTTCACCTCCTGCAGTATCTGCGAGAGGTTTTCGATATTGTACGATTTGAGTTTCTCGGTTTCGATAATGTCCTCGATTTGTCCCGTGATGTTGTTCTCGACGGTCATCGACGACGACGAGTTGACGTAGAGTTTCACGTTATTGGGATTGGTGAGGATATCCGACCCGATGTAAAGCACGCCGAACTTGTCGGTCAGCTCCTTGCGGGCGGCCTCGGTCGAGAGGTCGGTGGCCTCGAAAACCAGCTCGTCGCCGCTTTGCAGCTGCGGAGCGACCAGGCCGCTCTCGTCGATAACGGCGATGTGCTTCTCGTCGCCGCGCGAGAACTGCATGATGAGCGCCGGGGCGGCCATCAGGCCGATTACCAGCAACGGCATCAGCAGCGTGGTGATGATGAAAGATTTTTTGCGGACGCGCTCGTTGAATTCGCGCCCTATGATAATTCCTACCTGTGACATAATCGTATCGTTTTAAAGGTTTCCGCTGACGGCGCGGATGAAAATGTCGTTCATCGAGGGGATAATCTCCTGGAACGAACGCAGCTCGACGGCATCGTTCACGGCGGCAATCACCCCGCGCACCTCCTCGTCGCGCTCGACGTGGAGTTTGAGCGAAGCATACACCGACTGGGCCTGCGTGCCCTCGAGTATCTCGCAGCGACCCTCGACGGCACGGCGCAGCGCCGCTTCGTCGCCGCGGTAAGCCACCTCGAAGATATTCAGCCCGTGGCGGCGGCGAATGTCGTCGACACGGCCCGAAAGGATGTTGTGCGACTTGTTAATCAGCGTGATGTGGTCGCAAATCTCCTCCACCGACGACATGTTGTGCGTCGAGAAGATGATCGTAGCGCCCTTGTCGCGCAGGGCGAGGATTTCGTCCTTCAGCAGGTTGGCGTTAATAGGGTCGAACCCCGAGAAAGGCTCGTCGAAAATCAGCAGTTCGGGCTCGTGCAGCACCGTGACGATGAACTGGACTTTCTGGGCCATGCCTTTCGAGAGTTCCTCGATTTTCTTGTCCCACCAGTCCTGGATGCCGAATTTCACGAACCACTGCTTGAGGCGCGTAACGGCCTCGCGGCGCGAAAGGCCTTTCAGGCGGGCGAAGAAGACGGCCTGTTCGCCGACTTTCATCTTCTTGTAGAGGCCGCGCTCCTCGGGAAGGTAGCCGATCCGGTAGACATCCGCAGGCGAGATTTCGCGGTCGCCGAAAAGAATGCGGCCGCTGTCGGGCGCGGTAATGCGGTTGATGATGCGGATCAGCGTCGTCTTGCCGGCGCCGTTGGGGCCGAGCAATCCGTAGACCGAACCTTTGGGAATTGCGAGCGATACGTCGTCGAGGGCCTTGTGCCCGGCGTATTGCTTTGTGACATGTTCTACAGTGAGTAAATCCATGGTCGCTGTGAGTTATTTTGGGGTTTGTTCGGCGACAAATATAACGACAATTTTTGAATATCAAAAAATATTTATCGTTTTTCGATATAAAACCTCAAAAAATAATCCGCCGCCCGCATGCAAAAAAGCGGCCGGAAGTTTCCGGCCGCTTTTCCCGTTACAAATTACATCGATTACCAGATAATCACACGCTCCTGCTCGGGCAGGAACATCTCCCCGTCGGTCATCCCGAACGCATCGTAGAAATCCTGCAGGTTGCGCAGCGTGGCGTTCACACGCCACTTGCCGAGCGAGTGTACGTCAAGTTTGGTGAGGCGCGCGATTTCCGCATCGCGGATATTCTGTGCCCACAGCGTAGCGTAGGCCAGGTAGAAGCGCTGGTCGGCCGTGAAACCGTCGATCGGCGCCGGCTCCGAGCCGTTGAGCGAGTTGCGGAACGCCGTGTGCGACACGCGCAGGCCGCCCTGGTCGGCGATGTTCTCGCCCAGGCTGAGCGCGCCGTTTGCCATAATGGCCGGCTGTCCGTCCTTGGCGGGCAGCACCTCGATGGCGTCGAACTGCTTCACGAGCACGTCGGTCTTGGTCTTGAACGCTGCCGCGTCCTCTTCCGTCCACCAGTTGTTCATGTTGCCGTCCTTGTCGAAATTGCGGCCCTGGTCGTCGAATCCGTGGGTCATTTCGTGGCCGATTACCACGCCGATGGCACCGTAATTCACGGCATCGTCGGCATCGGGATTGTAGAACGGCGGCTGGAGAATGGCGGCCGGGAAGCAGATTTCGTTGGTCGTGGGGTTGTAGTAGGCGTTGACCGTCTGCGGCGACATGTGCCATTCGTCCCGATCCACGGGCTTGCCCAGTTTCGAAATGTTGTCGGCCGTATACCAGCGGCTGGCGTTGACGATATTCTCGAAATAGCTCTTCGACGGGTCGATTGCCAGCGTCGAATAGTCTTTCCACTTGTCGGGGTAGCCGATTTTCACCGTAAAGGCGGCCAGTTTCTCCTGAGCCTTGGCTTTCGTGGCTTCCGACATCCAGTCGAGGGCCGCGATGTGTTCACCGAGGGCTTTCTGCAGGTTCTTCACCAGCACCAGCATACGCTCCTTGTCCCTGGCGGGGAAATACTTGGCGACGTACATTTCACCGACGGCCTCCGACAGCGTACCGTTGGGCACCGACATGGCGCGTTTCCAGCGCGGTTTCATCTCCTGCTGTCCCGACATCGCCTTGCCGTAGAAGTCGAACGAGGCCTGCTGGAAATCGTCGCTCAAATACGACGCGGCATCGTCCAGGTACTGCGCGGCCAGGTAATAGCGGATATCTTCCAGCGGGGCGTTCTTTATCAGTTCGTTGGCGTTGGCGATGGACGATTTCGTGGTCACGATAATCGAGTCGAAGTCGCCGATGCCCATGACCTTGTAATAGGTCGGCCAGTCGATGGCGTCGTAGGTCTTCTCGAACTCGACCTTCGCCGTGGGGTTGTACTGCGCCGGAATGTCGCGCAGCTGGGTGTTCGACCACGATTTCTCGGCCAGTTTCGTTTCGATGTTCATCACGCCGGCCACGGCTTTCTCGACATCGGCCTCGGGGATGCCCGCAAGGCGGAACAGCTTGCCGAGGTACTCCTTGTAGGCCGTGCGGATGTTCTCGTTCTCGGGAGCGAGGTAATAATCGCGGTCGCCCATCATGATACCCGACTGCCCGATATACAGGGCGTTGACGTCGCTGTTCATCAAGTCGGCGCCGACACTGATGCCGAAGAACGGATTGGCGACGGCCGTGTGGAGTCCGGCGATGGCGCCGGTCAGCTGCGAGCGGTCGCCGATGGCGAGAATCTCTTCGACGGCGGCTTTCACTGGCGCCGCGCCCTCGGCGTTCAGGCGCACCGAATCGAGGCCCATCTTATAGAGGTCCGAAATCTTCTGCTCGACGCTGCCCGGCTCGGCCTTTATTTTGGTCATCTCCGAGAAAAGCTCGTTGATGCGTTTCTCGTTGTTGTCGCGCAGAATGTCGAACGAGCCGTAGCGCGAATATTCCGGCTTGAGGGGATTGTTCTTCTGCCAGCCGCCCGTGGCGTACTGGTAGAAATCGGCGTTCGGGGCGACTGTCAGGTCGAAGTTCGCCATGTCGATAGCCGGGGTTTTGGTTGTATTCTGACAACTTGCCATACAAGCTACTGTTGCTGCGAAAAGGATGATTTTCTTCATGGTATCAGTCCGGTTTATTGGTTTGAAAACAGGGGTGCCCCTCCGGACACCCCTTGTTTTGCGAGTTATTTTGCGGGTTCGTCCGGATTATTTGCGGATAGCCGCAACGCCCGGAAGCTCCTTGCCCTCCATGTACTCGAGCAGGGCGCCGCCGCCCGTCGATACGTACGACACCTTGTCGGCCAGGCCGAACTTGTTGATGCAGGCCACCGAGTCGCCGCCGCCGATGAGCGAGTAGGCGCCTTTCGAGGTAGCCTCGGCGATTGCCTCGGCCACGGCGCGCGAGCCGGTCGCGAACTTGTCGATTTCGAACACGCCCACGGGGCCGTTCCAGAGGATTGTCTTGCAATTGAGAATCTCCTCGCGGAAGACTTTCTTGCCTTCGTCGGCGATGTCGACACCTTCCCAGCCGTCGGGAATGTTGTCGGCCGGAGCCACGTCCGTGTTGGCGTCGGCCGAGAATGCGTCGGCGATCAGCGCGTCGGGCGACATGACGACTTTCACGCCCTTCTCCTGCGCTTTGGCCAGGATGTCGAGCGCCGTCTGGAACTGGTCGGGCTCGCAGATCGAATTGCCGACCTTACCGCCCTGCGCAGCCGCGAAGGTGTAGGTCATACCGCCGCCCAGCACGAGCACATCCACCTTCTCCAGCAGGTTCTCGATGATGGTAATCTTGGTCGAAACCTTCGAACCGCCGAGGATGGCGCAGAACGGACGTTTCGGCTCCAGCATGATGCCGTCGATGGCTTTCAGTTCGTTCTCCATCACGTAGCCGAACATCTTGTCGTTGGGGAAATAATCGGCAATCAGGGCCGTCGAGGCGTGAGCACGGTGCGCCGTGCCGAAGGCGTCGTTGATGTAGCAGTCGGCATACGAGGCGAGCTTCTTGACGAACTCTTTCTGCGGACCCTCCTTCAGGGCTTTCTTGGCCGCTTTCTTCTGCTCGTCGGTAGCGTCCTCGGCCAGGCCGCGGGGCTTGCCCTCCTCCTCGGCGTAGAAACGCAGGTTCTCGAGCAGCATCACCTCGCCGGGTTTGAGGTTCTTGGCCATCTCGGCGGCTTTCTCGCCCATGCAGTCGCCGGCGAACATCACCTTCACGCCCAAGCGTTTCTCGATGGCGGGAACAATCTGCTCCAGCGAGAATTTGGGATCGGGATTCTTCTTGGGACGTCCCAGGTGCGACATCAGGATCACCGAACCGCCCTTTTCGAGCACCTTTTTGATGGTGGGAATCGCCGCGCGGATGCGGGTGTCGTCCGTCACCTCGCCCTTCTCGTTGAGGGGCACGTTGAAGTCCACGCGGATAATCGCGCGCTTGCCTTTGAAATCGTAATTGTCGATTGCGAACATAGTACTTTGATTTTGAATTATTTCGATAAATTGATTTTTCGGGGTTTCATTCCGGGGCAAATTTATGAAAATATTTTAAAAAACTGTTATTCCGATAACAGAAAAAATGATGCAAAACGCACCGGAAAAGTTGCCGAACTGCCCGCCGCCGTTCCGTCCGCACCGCTGACCCGGTCCTGCGCACCGGGAAACGGCCCGCTAATAGAACGTCCCCTTCGGCGCGAAGATCGCATAGCCGAAGTTGAACGTCAGGTACATGTTCTTCCAACTGTGCAGGTCGTATTTGGTCAGCGCGAGGCTGACCGGGCCGATCGGCGTATGGTAGACCAGCGACGCCTCGGCGATGTAGTGCCACCGCCTGTCTTCCACCCCGACCCGCGCCCCGGGGTTGTAATTCCGCTTCTCGCGGAACATCGTGTAGAAACCCGTGCGGAAGAAGAAATTGGGCATCAGGTCGAAAGTCGGCATTATGCCGCCGGCCGCAAAGCGCTTGCCCCGGAAATCGGGCATGTAAATCATCTGCGCGTGCGGCACCGGCGTATAGGCCGGCATCGACATCAGGGTGGCGCCCCGGGTCGTGAATTCGGGATGGTTGGTCATTACGCCGTCGACGTTCAGGCCCAGCGAGAACCAGGGCACCCCGGGCATGTCGAAATACTTGTCCCACGTAAACCGCGCGCCGACCCACTGGCGGGATATCCGCGAGCGGAAGCCGTCGGCATCGAACGGTTCGTACTTGTCGCGCCCCGTGACGAAAATCGCCGAAAGTTTCAGGTCGGAGCCCCGGCGGGGATAGAGGAACTTGTCGAGGGTGTTGCGCGCCAGTTCGGCCTTGAGCCCGAAGAACGAATACCGCGAATGGTCGGTGTCGTCGGCAAAAAGCACGTCGGAATCGTAGTGATAGTTGACGTGTCCGCCGTTGGCCCGCAGCAGGAATACGCCGCGGCGGGCGAGGGGCATGCCGACGGCGGTCGAAAAGAAGCTTTCGCTGTTCTTGACCTGCTGCGTATTGTCGACTTTGGTGACGTTGCCGAACGAGCCGTGACGGAAGTTGCGGACGGCGAAATTATACGAGTAATCCAGGAACACGGGCTTCCACATGTAGAAATCCGTGCGCCCGCCGATGGTTCCCCACGTATAAATCGGCCCGAGGTAGAGGTCGGCGCCCAGCTGCTGGCCCACGCGGCCGATCGTCTGGTAGTTCACGCCGATATACGCCTGGTTGAAGGCCGTCGAGGAGACGTTGCCGCCGATGGTGATTTTGAAATTGGGCTTGGTATGGAACACCGCCGAGAACGAATAGCGCTCTTTCACGGAATCGTAGGCCGCATGCGGGAAATCCATCGTGAAGTTGCCGTCCCCGAGTACTGCGTAGAGGTTGTCGCGCAGTTCGGAAAAACCCATCGGTCGCTGCCGCCCGGGTGTACGCCGGTCCACTTTCAGGAAGTCGCGGATGTAGGCCTCCGGCGCCGGCGCCAGCCCTTCGAGCTTGTAGTCGTTGAAAATCAACGGCGGGCATTTGGCGCGGAACTCCTCGCGGCGCTCGGCGTACTGCTGCGGCGTCCAGCGCTCGGAAACCCGCTCCAGAATCTGCGGCATGACCGCTATGGCATCCTCATATCCCGCATTCATGATGGACTCGGCGCTGTCGAAATCGAGCATGTTGACATCCACCGCGCGGCGTATCGTCACGCTGCGGCCTTTGGGCAGGTCGTAGTCGCTGTCGTGCATCGCCAGCATGAAAGCCTGGTCGAGGATGCTGCTGTTCTGGCTGGGCGGGGTGTTGCCCGACGTGCAGATGCTGCCCACAATCAGGTCGGGACGGAACCCCACGTCGAGCGGCCGCCACGGAAAGTTATCGTAAATACCGCCGTCGTACAGCAGCATCGAATCCACTTTCATCGGTTTGAAAACCAACGGTATGGACATGGAGGAACGCACCGCCTCGCTCAAGTCGCCGTTGCGCATCACCACCGGCTCACGGGCGTTCATGTCGCTCGACACGCACAGGAAAGGCACCATCAGCCGGTCGAAATCGCCCTCCGAGGCGGCCGTCGCCGGGGCGAAAAGCTCCGTCAGCGCCATGTCGATCGGCGTCGACGAAATCAGGTTTGTCACCCGGAACCGCTTGCCCGAATTACCCAGGTTCATCCGCACGCTGATAAAGGCCGGGTTGTGGCCAATCTGCCGGTAGTAGGGGGTATAGCGGGGGTCTATACGGCCCGACACCCACTCCTTGACCACGCCCGAGGCGACGATTTCCCGCATCTCGGCCGGGGAGTAGCCCGCGGCATACATCGCCGCGATGATCGACCCCATCGAAGTGCCGGCCACATAGTCGATCGGCACGCCGTTTTCCTCGAGGGCCTCGAGCACGCCGATATGGTAGAGCCCCTTTGCGCCGCCGCCGCTCATCACGACGCCCACCGTGCGGGGCCGCACGGTATCCGCATCGGGATTCCGCGCCCCGGCGACCGTTGCGACGAGCAGCAGCACCGAGATAAATGAGAGGGTTTTACGCAACATGTCTCAATTTTTTTATAACTTTGCACGTTATATAATCGGTAAAAGTAGGGAAAAAGCGTAAACAATCAAAATATGACCGACAAAATCAATGAACTCCTCCGACGTGTCGAAGAGTTCAAACCGAAGGCAGCAGCCGAAATCGAGGAGTTCCGCATCAAAATCCTCGGCAAGAAAGGCGAACTGAACGCCCTGATGGAGGAGTTCAAAACGGTGGCTCCGGAGCTCAAACGCGAGCTCGGTCAGCAGCTCAACAAGCTCAAGGCCACGGCGCTCGAACAGATAAACAACCTGCGCGAACAGTTGCAGGACTCCGCGGAAGGCGACGGCGCCGCCACGGAGGACATGACCCGTCCCGGCTCGGCCGAACAACTCGGTTCGCGCCATCCGATTTCGCTGGTCAAAAACCAGATTGTCGAGGTCTTTTCCCGCCTGGGCTATACCGTGGCCGACGGCCCCGAAATCGAGGACGACTGGCACGTATTCTCGGCGCTCAACTTCCCGCCCGAACATCCGGCGCGCGACATGCAGGACACGTTCTTCATCGAAAAGAACCCCGACATCCTGCTGCGCACGCACACCTCGTCGATTCAGGTACGCACCATGGAGCGCCAGAAACCGCCCATCCGCGTCATCTGCCCGGGCCGCGTGTTCCGCAACGAGGCCATTTCCTACCGCGCGCACTGCATCTTCCACCAGATCGAAGGCCTCTACATCGACGAAGGGGTTTCGTTCGCCGACATGAAGCAGTCGCTGCTCTACTTCGCCAAAGAGGTATTCGGCGAGCAGGCCGTCATCCGCATGCGCCCGTCGTATTTCCCGTTCACCGAACCTTCGGCCGAGGTCGACGTTTCGTGCAACCTCTGCGGCGGCAAGGGATGCCCCGTCTGCAAGGGCACCGGCTGGCTCGAAATCATGGGCTGCGGCATGGTCGACCCCAACGTACTGAAAGCAAACAACATAGACCCCGAAAAATACGCCGGATTCGCCTTCGGCATGGGTATTGAGCGTATCGCCATGCTCAAATACGGCGTCAAGGACCTGCGCCTCTATTTCGAGAACGACGTAAGGTTCCTCCACCAGTTCGACACCGCACTCTGAAACCGATGACCATGAAGCGTCTGACAGCGACAACGGCACTCTGCGCACTCTTCTTCACGGCGTTCGCCGCCGGAAGGGGCCCGGCCGGAGTGCCCGAATATCCCGATTCGCTGCGCAGCGTCTGGCTCTACACCGAAGGCATCAAGCAAAACACCATCGCCGGCGACACGGCCCGGGCGCGGGAGTTTTTCACCGAAGCCATCCGCAACGACTCGACATTCGCCCCGGCCTATTACGAAATGGCGTCGAACGGCATGTATTCCACGCCCGACGAAGCCGTGGAACTGGCGCGCAGCGCCCACCGGCTCGACACGGCCAACAAGTGGTACCACCAGTTCCTCGGGCAGACGCTCATCTTCGCCCGCCGCTACGACGAGGCGCTGGCCGTCTACCGCCGCCTGCGCACCGACGATCCGCAGAACCCCGACAACTACCGGCTCCTGGCGGCTCTCTACGAGCAGGCGGAACAGCCATTCTCGGCCATCGCGACGCTCGACTCGGCCGAGATGCGTTTCGGCCGCATTCCGGTGTTGAGCACCATGAAGCGGCAACTGCTGGTCGCCACGCGGCAGCTCGACAAGGCCGTCGAGGAGGCAAAGGCCATGGTCGATGCGGTGCCTTACGAGGCGCAGCACCACGTGGTGCTGGCCGACCTCTACAACATCCTGGGCAAGGACTCGCTGGCGCTCGCCGAATACGACCAGGCCCTGAAAATCGACTCGACGAACGTCGGGACGCTGATGTCGCTGGCCGACTACTACAACGGGCGCCGCGATTACCGCTCGCTGCTCTCAATCACGGAGCGCCTCTTCAAATCGGACGAAATGCCGCTCGACGCGAAAATCAAACGTTTCGAACTGTTCACCTCCGACATGCGGTTCTACCGCGAATATTACACCCAGCTCAACGCCCTGGCCTCGACGCTCGCCGTGCGTTATCCGCAGGACAAGCGCGTCGTGGAGCTCTACGCCCGGCACCTGATTGCCTCGGGAGAGCTGGAACAGGCGCTGGCGCTCTACAAACTCCACCTCGGCGACCAGCCGCCCGTCGAGTCGTTTTACCGCTCGGTCATCGACATCGAAAGCTACCTCCAGCACCCCGATTCGGTCGACCGTTACGTCAGCCGTGCGCTGGAGCTTTTCCCGGACCAGGTCGATTTCCACATCGCGAAAGGGCATGCGCTGAACTACTCCAAACAATACGCCAAAGCCGTCAAAGCCTACCGGCAGTCGCTGTCTTTCGCTGCCACCGACTCGCTGCGCAGCGCCATTTGGGGCCTCGTCGGCGACACATGGCACCAGAAAGCGGTGGCGGGGGACACAAACGACGAAAATTTCAGCCTCGCCGGTAAAAAAGGCGCCTCGCGTTCGGATATGAAGCAGTGCTACAAAGCCTACGACCGCAGCCTGCACTACAATCCGGACAACGCCATGGTGCTCAACAACTATGCCTACTTCCTCTCGCTCGAGGGGCGGGATCTCGAAAAGGCCTTGGCCATGGCCAGCCGCGCCGTCGCCCTCACGGACAACAATCCCACTTACCTCGACACCCACGCATGGGTGCTCTTCAAGCTGGGACGCACGGCCGAAGCCAAGAAGGTGATGCAGCAGGCCATCGCACTCGACAGCCAGAACAGCCCCGAGCTGCTGGTTCACTACGGCGACATCCTGCATGCCATGGGCGAGCAGTTCATGGCCGAGGTATACTGGCGCAAAGCCCTCGAAAAAGGGTATGACGCCGACCGGATAACCCGCCGCATGGAACAGGGCAAAACCCCGAAAGAGTGATTGCAATGAAACCCGCCCGCATACTACCGACCTTCCTGCTGCTGATCGCCGCCCTTACGGCCGCCGCACAGAGCGACCCTAAAATCGAAGAGCAGAAACGCGTGATTGCGGCCCTCGAACAGCGTATCGCCGCCGAGGAGCGCGAGCTCTCGAAAATCAAGCAGGGACGTGCCGCCACCGAGGAGCGCGTGCGCCGGCTGGCCCGCCAGCTCGATTCGCGCAACCAGCTGCTCGAGGCGACCGAGAAGCAGGCCCGACTCCTGCGCGAGGAGATTTCACGCACCGACAGCGTTGCCGGCGACCTCAATTCCACCCTCGAGCGCAACCGGGCGCAATATGCGGAGATGGTGCGCGAAGCATACCGCAACTACAAGCACAACAATTATTTAACCTATATTTTTTCATCGCGCAGCTTCACCGACGTAGCCCGCAAGCTCACCAACCTGCGCGAGGTCGCCTCGATGCGCGAGCGCAAGCTGCAGGACATCGCGGCGCTGTCGAAACAGGTCGCCGAAGAGAAGATGCTGCTCGACCGCCGCAAGCGGTCGCTCGACTCGGTGACACAGCAGCTCACGGCCCAGAAGCAGAAACTCCAGCGCGACGCCCGCAACGCCCGCACGAGCATCCGCCAGATGTCGCAGAAGGAGAAAACGGCCCTGCAGCGCAAAATGGCGCAGGAGCAGCAACTGGACGTGGCCATCAGCGAACTGCGCAAACTCACCAAAGGAAATACCGAGGGCGCTTCGTTCTCGACAAAGACCACCGGGCTCCGGCTCCCCGTTACGGCGGGCCGCGTCAAGCGCTACAAGGAGAACATGGCCGAAATCACGGGCCCCAAGGGCGCGCACGTCATTTCGATCTACGACGGCAAGGTCGTCGACATCAAGCGCAACCGCATTACCAACAAATACGACGTTTACGTGGCCCACGGCGAATACATAACCTCCTATGCCAACCTGGGGTCGATCTGCGTCGAAAAGGGCCAGAAAGTGGCACGGAACGCACAACTGGGCACCATCGGCTCCAAGGTCAACATCCTGACCATGGAAACCGAGTACCAGCTGGTCTTCGGGATCTACCCGCCGAACCCCGGCCAGAAGCTCCGCGCCGAAAATTGTTTCAGGAAGTAGGGCGGCGCGACGGCATACGCTCCGCAGCGGCCGGCCGGATGCATTCCGCAAGGCCATGCCCGGAATAACGGCAGCAGACCGGGCAGACCGCTAAAGGTGACGGTACGGACGACTGATGGGAACATCCACAAGTCCGGTCGCGCCGGAGTTGGCTGCAACAAAAACTCCGTATGCACGGAAGCCGGGATGAAAAGCACCGGCGGAAAGCCCGCCTGCAAACTCCGGTCGGGGAAACCGGCAGGAAACGCCGGACGTATTTCCCCGGGCTGAAAAACTCCGGCGGGGAATTTGGTCGGAAATGCCGGACAGGAGGCCGGATGAAGAAGACCGAACTGAAAAAACCGGACAGGAATGCCGGACGTAAAGCACCGGAGTATAAATCCGGACCGGCATGTCATAACACGGGAACCGGGCCCCGCAAAGACCGGACAAAAAATACGAAAACACCGCAAAATGGCTGTCAAATACTATACGGACGACTGTACCTACCTGCTGCCGCAGAAACGCCTGACGGCGGCATGGCTGCGCGACGTGGCCCTTTCGGAGGGGTATACGCTGGGTGACGTGAATTATATTTTCTGCTCGGCGCAGCGGCTTCTGGAGATGAACCGCCAGTACCTCGGGCACGATTATTTCACGGACGTCATCACGTTCGACTACAGCGACCGCAAGGGCACGGGTATCGTTTCGGGCGACATTTTCATCGATGTCGAAACCGTAGCCGACAATGCCCGGCAATACGGCGTCACGGCCTTGCAGGAGATGCGCAGGGTCGTGGTGCACGGCGTGCTGCACCTGTGCGGGCAGGGCGACAAAACGCCCCGCACCAATGCGCAGATGCACCGCAAGGAGGATAAATACCTCGAATTCTGGGAGCAGCCCGCCGAACGGCCCTGAAAATGCGCACGCCGGATTCCCATACCGCTTTGCCCTCCAACGTCCGCACGGGCCGCAGCACGGCGGATAACACGGCGCAAAACGGCCTTGCAGCCCCATCGGCAACAGCCTCCGCCGCAGTCGGAACCCCAGCTTCCCGGGCATACGAACCCATCCCGGAAAAAGTGCAGGAAACCCGGCCCGGCAACGAACAAAACGACACGAAATGACACTCGACTACGACATCATCGTCATCGGCGGCGGACACGCCGGGTGCGAAGCCGCGGCAGCGGCGGCGCGCCTCGGTTCGCGCACGCTGCTGCTCACGATGGACATGGCGAAAATGGCTTCGATGTCCTGCAATCCCGCCGTCGGCGGAGTTGCCAAAGGACAGATAGTCAGAGAAATAGATGCTTTGGGCGGTCAGATGGGCCGCATCACCGACCTCACGACCATCCAGTTCCGGATGCTCAACCGCTCGAAAGGGGCGGCCATGTGGAGCCCCCGGGCGCAGTGCGACAAGACGCGTTTTTCCGAGGAGTGGCGCCGCACGCTCGAAAACACCTGGCACCTCTATATCTGGCAGGACGCCGCCACCGAACTGCTGTTCGACACCTCTGCCGGCAAACCCCGTATCCGGGGCGTCCGGACGCGCATGGGCATCGAATTCACATGCCGCGCCGCCGTACTGACATCGGGCACTTTTCTTGGCGGACTGATGCACTGCGGTACCTCGCATGCCGAAGGCGGCCGTGCCGGGGATGCCGCTTCGCACGGCATTACGGAATCGCTCCGAGCCGTCGGATTCGAAACGGGACGCATGAAAACAGGCACGCCGGCGCGCCTCGACGCCCGCACGATAAATTTCGAAATCCTCGAGCCGCAATACGGCGACGAGAATCCCGCAAAATTTTCTTTTTCTACTGATACACAACCAGTTAAGGAACAATTACCCTGTTTTCTGGTCTACACCTCCGCCGAGGTGCACGACATCCTGCGCACCGGTTTCGACCGCTCGCCGCTTTTCAACGGCACGATAAAGGGAATCGGGCCGCGTTACTGCCCAAGCATCGAGGACAAGCTCCGCACCTTTGCCGATAAGGAACAACACCAACTCTTCCTGGAACCCGAAGGCCGTAGCACCAACGAATATTACCTCAACGGTTTTTCGTCCTCGCTGCCCTGGGACATCCAATGGGAAGCTCTTCACAAAATCCGGGGATTTGAAGATCTGCACATTTATCGTCCGGGCTATGCCATCGAATACGACTATTTCCCGCCGACGCAGCTGCATCATTCGCTCGAAACCAAACTTGTTTCGGGACTTTACTTTGCCGGACAGGTCAACGGTACGACCGGATACGAAGAGGCCGCTGCGCAGGGACTTATTGCCGGAATCAATGCTCACCGGGCATTGGTGGGGGAGGAGCCCGTCGTATTGCAACGCGACGAAGCCTATATCGGCGTACTAATCGACGACCTGGTGACCAAAGGCGTCGACGAACCTTACCGCATGTTCACCTCGCGCGCCGAATACCGCATCCTGCTCCGGCAGGACAATGCCGACATCCGGCTCACTCCGCTCGGATATAAAATCGGTCTGATTTCACAAAAAAGATACGACTGTTTCGTCAAAAAAAATACGCTCGTAGAATCGCTTATTTCATTCGCCCGCCGGCAGAGCATCAAAGCAACCGAAATTAACGACTATTTAAAATCGATAAATTCGGAGCCTTTGGCACAGGGACGGAAGCTTTACGACATCCTGATGCGCAACAATGTGACGTTCGATTCGCTGAAATCCGTATTGCCCAAACTTCGGAATTTCATCGAAACGAACGAAATGGATGCCGAAGTCATCGAAGAAGCAGAAATCCAAATCAAGTATAAAGGATACATAGAACGCGAAAAATTCATTGCCGAAAAACTTCACCGGCTCGAAAACATCCGTATTCCCGACGATTTCGATTTTCATTCGATGAACTCCCTCACTATCGAAGCCCGGCAAAAACTCTCGCGCATACGACCGAATACCATCGGACAGGCTTCGCGCATCCCGGGCGTTTCACCGGCCGACGTCAATGTTTTATTGGTAAAATTCGGGCGGTAGGGGAGTGTTCCACGTGGAACAATTCAGAAGACAACAAATCAGAAAATAACAATTTCATCACAAAGACCCGGCAAACAAATCGACAACACATAGTTCCACGTGGAACAAAAAGAATAGGGGTGGCCTAATATAAGCCACCCCTATTCTATCTTTCGGAACTAAAAACTACAATACAATCGTACACCAATTGTATTTATCTTCCGCCCGGCCGTACTGAATATCCTGCAGGCTCGTATATAAAGCCATCGAAACTTTACCCACTTCGCTGCCATACTCATACGTTTTTTCAGTTTGCATATCGTAAATCTTCCCGATAGGGGAGATTACGGCCGCAGTTCCGCAGCCTCCGCACTCCTCGAACGTCGAAAGTTCTTCTACGGGAATCTGACGATCCTCGACCTCGAGGCCCATATCGCGGGCCAACTGGCGCAGGCTCATATTGGTAATGGAGGGCAGCACCGACGGAGATTTAGGCGTAATATACTTACCGTCCTTAATTCCATAGAAATTGCATGCTCCGCACTCCTCGATATATTTGTGTTCGGCAGCATCGAGATACATAATATTCGAATAACCCAATGCATGGCCTTTTTCACCCGACAAGAGGCTGGCCGCATAGTTACCGCCGACTTTAACGTCACCTGTTCCACGTGGAGCAGCGCGGTCCTGTTCCCGGTCGATAGCAACCGGAATCGGTTTAATCCCTGCTTTGAAATAAGCGCCGACAGGCGAGCAATAGACAATCAGCAGCGCATCTTTGGCCGGTTTGACACCCAGTCCGGCCGTCGTGCCGAACATCACGGGACGCAGGTAAAGCGAAGCACCCGTTCCGTAAGGAGGAATGAATTCTTCGTTCCGGCGAACCACTTCGATGCAGGCATTGACAATCATTTCGATGCTCGGAATCGGCAGGCACAGACGCTCGGCCGAAGATCGGAGGCGCCGGGCATTATCTTCCACACGGAAAAGGCGGACTTTGCCGTCGACTCCCCGGAAAGCCTTAAGCCCCTCGAAAAGTTCGATACCGTAGTGCAGGCACGAAGCCGACATGTGCATCTTGATATACTCATCGTCCGTAACCTCCATATCACTCCACTTGCCGTCCGTATAATAATAGCGAACATTGAAATTGGTCTTGTGATAGTCGAAACCCAAGGCACCCCAATCTGTATTTTCCATTATCGTATAATTTAAAGGTTTTTCTAAAATTAAAATCCGAAACAACAAAAAGGGGAGCCGGAAACATCGGTTTCCTCTTTTTGCTGTAATCAGCCTACTACAGCCCCGTTATTCGTTTTTCCGTCGGGGGAGAGCAATTTCAACTTTCCGCTGGCATCTTCGGCCATCAGAATCATTCCCTGTGAAAGAATTCCTTTCAATTCGCGCGGAGCAAGGTTCACGAGCACCAGCACCTGGCGGCCGATCAACTCCTCGGGTGTGAAATATTCAGCGATACCCGACACAATCACCCGCTGGTCGATTCCCGTATCCACGGTCAGCTTCAGCAGCTTCTTGGTCTTTGCGACCTTCTCTGCCGCGAGTACGGTGGAAACACGGATATCCATTTTCTGAAAATCGTCGAACTGGATTGTATCTTTCTGTGCTTCAATATTTTGCACCGATTCTGCCGCCTGATTGGCCTCTTTTGTCGCCGCGAGTTTATCCAGCTGGCGCTGGATTACATCGTCCTCGATTTTCTCGAACAGCAGCGACGGCTCGCCAATGCGGTGTCCCGCTTCCATCAAATCCATCGCACCCAGCCGTTCCCAATCGAATTTTCCGGCGGCAAGCATCTTCAGCATCCTGGCGGCCGAGAAAGGCATGAAAGGCTCGATGGCCACCGCCGTATTGGCCGTAATCTGCAAAGCGATGTTCAGAATCGTTTTCACACGATCGGGATCGGTCTTTACGACTTTCCACGGCTCCGTGTCGGCCAAGTATTTGTTACCGATGCGCGCCACGTTCATGGCATCCTTGAGCGCCTCGCGGAAACGGTAGTTTTCGATATTGTTTTCGAGCGACCCTTTCACGGCTGCAACCTCTTCGATTGTCCGGCGGTCGTAATCGTCCAAGGCACCGCAGGCCGGAACTATGCCGCCGTAATACTTCTGCGTAAGCACCAGCGCCCGGTTGACGAAATTACCCAGCACGGCTACCAACTCGTTATTGTTGCGGGCCTGGAAATCTTTCCAGGTGAAGTCGTTGTCCTTGGTTTCGGGAGCATTCGCGCAAAGCACGTAACGCAGCACGTCCTCCTTGCCGGGGAACTCCTCCAGGTATTCGTGCAGCCATACGGCCCAGTTGCGCGAAGTCGAGATTTTGTCACCCTCGAGGTTCAGGAATTCGTTGGCCGGGACGTTTTCGGGCAGCACGTAACCGCCGTGTGCCTTGAGCATCGACGGGAATACGATGCAGTGGAAAACGATATTGTCCTTGCCGATAAAATGCACCATCTTGGTATCCTGCGACTTCCAGTATTTTTCCCAGTCCGGCGTGAGATCCTTCGTAGCGGAGATATAGCCTATCGGCGCGTCGAACCACACGTAGAGCACCTTGCCCTCGGCGCCTTCCACCGGCACCGGAATGCCCCAGTCCAAATCGCGGCTCACGGCACGGGGCTGCAAACCCCCGTCCAGCCAGCTTTTACACTGTCCGTAAACATTCGTTTTCCACTCTTTATGACCGTCGAGTATCCACTCGCGCAGGAATCCCTCGTACTCGTCCAGCGGCAGGTACCAGTGTTTCGTTTCCCGCTTCACGGGCACGGAGCCCGACACGGCGCTGTGGGGGTCGATCAGCTCGTCGGGCGAAAGGGTAGAGCCGCATTTCTCGCACTGGTCGCCGTAGGCACGGTCGTTCCCGCACTTGGGACAGGTTCCCACGATGTAACGGTCGGCAAGGAAGGTCTGCGCCTCCTCGTCGTAATACTGCATCGAGGTGCGTTCGATGAACTTGCCCTCGTCGTAGAGTTTGCGGAAGAATTCCGATGCCGTCTTCGCATGCGTCGCCGACGTCGTACGCGAATAGATGTCGAACGACATGCCCAGCCCCTCGAACGACTTTTTAATCAGGTTGTGGTAACGATCCACAATCTCCTGCGGAGTCACACCCTCCTTGCGGGCCTTGATGGTGATGGGCACGCCGTGCTCGTCCGATCCGCAGACCGAAATCACGTCGCGGCCCCTCAACCGCAGGTAGCGCGTATAAATGTCCGAGGGTATGTAGACTCCCGCCAGATGGCCGATGTGCACCGGGCCGTTGGCATAGGGGAGAGCCGATGTAACGAGGTAACGTTTGAACTCTTTTGCCATATTCAAGATATACAGTATTACTAATTTCTGTCAAAATTAGTAATTTTTGGGTTAAAGAAAAAGCAAAGCACCATTATTTGTTTACGGTCGTTAAGAAAGAGCGTAACCGGTCAAGAAGGAATCGGTGCATCCGCCGCACTTTTTCCGGCACGGGCGGTCGAATATCCGCGAATCGCCCGGAGCGCCTGTCCGGAAAAACGAATAAAGCGTGCACATGCACGCTTTATTCCTGCCGGCAGCACCCGAAAATCCGTTTGCTGCCGTACACCTTGCGGACGTTACCGAATATCCAGTTCGTCCAGGAGCCAGCCCGCTCCGGCGAATTTGTCGATTACGAACAACACATAGCGGATGTCTACCGAAATCGTGCGCTGCAGCTCGGGCTCGAAAGCCACGTCGCCCGACATCGCCTCCCAGTTGCCGTCGAACGCCAAGCCGATCAGTTCGCCCTTGTCATTGAGCACCGGCGAGCCCGAGTTGCCGCCCGTAATATCGCAGTCGGCCAGAAACGCCACGGGCAGTTCGCCCCTGTCGTTGGCATAACGGCCGAAGTCACGCGCCGCATAGAGCTCCTTGAGCTTTTCCGGTACGGTGAATTCGGTGGGATTCTGCGGATTTTCCTTCTCCATAACGCCCTTGAGCGTCGTATAGTAATTGTATTCGATTCCGTCGGCCGGCGAATAAGGCAGCACGCGGCCGTAGGTAAGGCGCAGCGTGAAGTTGGCATCCGAAGCCCATGCCTTTTTCGGGTTCTGAAGCATCAGCCCGGCTACGTATTTGCGGCTTCCTTCGTTGTATTTCTCCACGAAAGGCTTGCGTGCCGCGGAGAGTTCGCCGTACTTTTCCATAACCGACCGCATAAACGGCACCACCGGGTCGGAAGTGTACTTTTCGACCGAAAAATCGTCAATCAGACCATTCACCTTCTCTTCCGAAACGAAGAGCGAATTGTCGAACATGTAATCTACATAAGCATCCGTATCGCCGCCGAAATCCTTGTCGACAATCTCCGTGTAGAACGACGGCAGGTCGGTCATGTGCTCGTGGGCGATTTTCAGCATGCGCTTGGCCACCTTGCGGTCGGTCGGGGCGTTGTAATCCTTGTACCAGTTGGCCATCGACTCTTTGGAACGCTCGGGATTCTTTATTTCGCTCCGGTTGTCGAGCATCCGCGCAGGCGTCATGATTTCGATTGCGCGGAGGAACGCCTCGTCGATATACTGCCGGTCGTCGTCGACAGAGGCCAATCCCTCCATCGCCTCGCGCACCTTGGGCAGTGCGTCGATATACCCCTCTTCGGGCAGCGTATTCTTTTCGGCCCAGGCCTGGAAAGCCGCCTCCTGCTCCTGCTTGCGCTCCTTGACGCCCAGCTTGCGAATGCCGCGCGACTTGCCGATCGAGTTCTTCCAGTAATTCGACGATGAAGCGTACTTCGACGCATACTGGATACGCACCTTGTCGCTGGCCGCCATATCCTCTTTGAGAATAGCTTGCCTCTCCCCGCGGATGAAGATGCGGTTGGGATTGGCAATCGTCAGCATATTGTCGATCTCATACGAAGTCATATACCGCTGCGTGGAGCCGGGAAATCCCATAATCATGGCGAAGTCGCCCTCCTTGTATCCGCCGAGCGACACTTTCAGGTATTTCTCGGCCTTGTAAGGGCGGTTTTCGGGCGAATAAGCGGCAGGCCTGTTGTCGGGTCCGGCATAGACGCGAAAGACCGAGAAATCGCCCGTATGACGCGGCCACATCCAGTTGTCCGTTTCGCCGCCGAATTTGCCGATCGAGGTCGGGGGCGTTCCCACCAGACGCACGTCGCCGAAGATTTCAATCACGAATGCGAAATACTGGTTGCCGCCGAAAAAGGGCTTGATTTCGATTGCCATGCCGGGATTTGCCGCCTGCAGCTCGCCGATAAGGTTTTTCGTATTCTCCGCCACAATCCGCTCGTACTCCTGCTGGCCGGCAATGCCGGGTACGTTCCCCACGATTTCCGCCGTCACGTCGCTGATGGAGCGGATAAAACGCACTTTCAGCCCGGGAGCGGGAATCTCCTCGGCATGCGACATGGCCCAGAAACCGTTTTTCAGGTAATCGTGCTCTACCGACGACAACGACTGAATCGAACCGTAACCGCAGTGGTGGTTGGTGAAAAGCAGGCCGTCGGGCGATACGATTTCACCCGTACATCCGCCCCCGAAAATCACGATGGCGTCTTTGAGCGACGATTTGTTGATACTGTAAATATCCTCGGCCGAAAGTTTGCATCCGCGCGCCTTCATATCCCTGATATTCATTTTCTGGAGATACGGAAGCATCCACATGCCCTCGTCCGCAAACGCCGTCAGCGACACGCAAACCGCCGTCAGCAATAAAATGATTTTTTTCATAAGCTATCTGTTTAAAATATAGTTCACTATACCGCCAGGTCGTCCTCCCGGCTGCGGTTCCCTTCGCGCTCCATGCGCACCAACATCGCATTGCCGATGGTCACCACCCCCACACGGCCTACGAACATCAGCGCGATAAGTACCAGTTTTCCGGCAGTGGTGAGCGTCGCACTGACCCCGGACGACAGTCCCACGGTACCCAACGCCGATGCGGCCTCGAACATCAGGGGCAGGAAACCGCTCCTGCCGCCCTCGGTCATGGTCAGCAGATAGGTGCCGAAGAAGAGGACGACCGTGTAGAACACGAAAATCGTCAGGGCGTCGTCCACACGGTAGGCGGGAATCCTGCGGCCCGCGAGCGTCACTTCACGGCGCAGCCCGAGCCGGCTTTTGACATAGGCGAAGACAGCCGATACGGTGGTGGATTTCAAGCCGCCGCCCGTACCCGAAGGCGATGCGCCCACATACATGATAACCGTCAGCACGAAAAGCGACAGGGGCATCACGCTGCCGACGTCCACCGTGTTGTAACCCACCGTCGTCATGGCCGACATGGTCTGGAATACCGACACCATCAGCCGCTTGCCGGGCGCGAATCCTGCAAACGAAGGTTCGAAGAAATAGAGGTGGAATGTCCCCCACAGGGTCACGATCAGCGTGATGGAGAGGATGACCTTCGTGGTGAAGGTAATGCGGTGCGCACGCTCCGACACCTTACGCCACAAATCCGAAATGACGATGAACCCCATGGCCCCGGCATAGCTGAGCACCATGATTACCAGGTTGAGCGGAACGTTGCCCGCAAAGCGCACGAGATTATCGGGAAAGATACTAAAGCCGGCCGTGCAGAAAGCCGAAATGCTGTGGAACACGGCGCTCCACAACGGCCCTTCCACCCCTTCCGACCGGAAGATCGGGTAAAGCAGCAGGACACCCGCAGCCTCGAAGAAAAGCGTATACTTCAAAATGGAAGCGGCCATATCCCCGGCCGAAAAATTCTCGGGCAGGGAAAACTGTTTGCGGAATGCCCCGGCCCTCACGCCGACGAAATGGTGCGTCACGCGGTACATCACGAACGTCGAGAGGGTCATATACCCAATTCCCCCCAACTGGATGAGCAGCAGGATGAGCAGCTGCCCCCAGAAGGTGTAATCCGCCGACACGTCCACCGTGGAGAGTCCCGTCGTGGAAACGGCCGATATCGCCGTGAACAGGTTATCCACGAACGACACGTCGCCGCACAGCATGAAAGGCAGGCACAACAGCACGCCGCCAATCAGAAAATAGGAGAGATACCCCACGGTCAGCTGCCGCTGGGGCGAGGAGCAGATATACCCGAACGTGAAGAAGCGCTCCACGTCGAATTTCAACAACCAGTGGCCCAGGTGGCGTTTCACATACCCCGCACCGCGCATCAGGTTTCTCCACAGTTTCCTCATAGGCCTTTCTACCGGATTGCTATCATGTTGCGGATAGACCGCTCGGCGTCGCGACGGACCGCTTCGTCGAGCACAATCTCCGGCGCTTCGTTTTCGAGGCACGCGCAGATATTCTCCAGCGTCACCATTTTCATATACCTGCAGTTGTTGCAGCCGCACGTTTCATCGTCGGGCGGTGCCGGGATAAAATGCTTCCCGGGATAGCGTTTCTTCATCTCGGCGAGGATTCCCGACTCGGTCACGACGATAAACTCCTCCGCACCGCTGCTTCCGCAGTAGTCGAGTATGGCCGCCGTCGAACCCACGAAATCCGCCACTTCGACGATATAGGCCCGGCATTCGGGATGCACGACGACTTTTGCCGCGGGATGCTCTTTTTTGAGCTTCAGCAATTTTTCGAGCGAAAACTCCTCGTGCACATGGCAGGCCCCGTCCCACAGCACCATATTCTCGCGTCCGGTCAGCTTCTGGATATAGGCGCCGAGGTTCCGGTCGGGCGCGAAAATCACGGGCTTGTCGGCAGGAATCGACTCCACGACCTTCAGCGCGTTCGACGAGGTGCAGCAAATGTCCGTCAGCGCCTTTACGCCGACGGTCGTATTGACATACGAAACGACCGTATGGCCGGGGTACTTCGCCTTGAACGCCGCGAAATCCCGTGCGTTGCACGATTCGGCCAGCGAGCATCCCGCTTCGGGGCAGGGAATGAGCACCTTTTTGTCGGGACAAAGCACCTTGGCGGTTTCGGCCATGAAGTGTACGCCGGCGAAGAGGATGATATCCGCATCGACCGACTGCGCCTTGACCGACAGGGCGAGCGAATCGCCCAGGAAGTCTGCCGCCTCCTGCACTTCGGGCGTGGTATAGTAGTGCGCCAGAATCACGGCGCGTTTTTCCCGTTTGAGTTCCTCAATCCGGCGGCGCAGGGCTTCGGAGTTGTTAACGTTCATTTTTTATTTTTACTTTATATTGATTTTAATAAAGAAATAAGAATAGAAATAATAGCTGTTGATACTGTTCACAAGTTTTCCCGGAAAATATCGCTCAACATTCTGTCCCCCTCTTTTCCTTCCTTTATTATTTTAAACGGCTCGTCTTCAAAAATATATACTAATAATCAACAATTGTTGAAAACCGTTATCGACATTTCGACACTCCTTTTTTGTGAACATTCTGTTCCGTTTTCCGGCTTCGGGCGCTGACTATAATTCCGCATAACTTTTTTTGGTTTCCGGCAAAACTTGTATATACCCTGCCGGATTCGGGATTTGCAAGCCCGCGGAGCGGAAAGTTATCATTAGTTGTCGCCGTTTATCAACAGGTTTCCTAACACGATTTCATCACTTTTTCGACAATCTTTTCGGCGATTCCGCGATACCGGTTTTCGACGCGGGGGTCGATGCCCGCGGCGGGACGACCCTCTTCCGATCCCTCCATAATCGATTGTACGATAGGTATTTCACCCAGGAAGTCCACACCGCTCTGCTCGGCGAAACGGCGCGCGCCGCCCTTTCCGAAGAGGTAATAGCGGTTGTCGGGCAGTTCTTCGGGCGTGAACCACGTCATGTTTTCGATGATGCCGGCCACGGGAATGTTGACGTTTTCGTTGCGGAACATCTCCACGCCGCGCACCACGTCTGCAACCGCCACCTGCTGGGGGGTCGACACGATTACGGCCGCGTCGATTTTCAGTTCGCCGATAATTGAGAGGTGCACGTCGCCCGTGCCGGGAGGCAGGTCGGCCAGCAGGAAGTCGAGCGTCCCCCACTTGGTCTGGTGTATCATCTGTTTCAGGGCGCTGACGGCCATGGCGCCGCGCCACAGCAGGGCGTCGGTGGGTTTGATGAAGAATCCGATGGACATCAGCCGGACGTCCATCGACTCGGCCGGGACGATATGATCCGTACCGTCCTCCTGCACCGCATCGGGCAGGTAACCTTCCACCCCGAACATTTTGGGCTGCGAAGGGCCGTAAATATCGGCGTCGAGGATTCCGACACGGTAGCCCATGTTGCGCAGCGCAATGGCGAGGTTCGCCGTGACGGTCGATTTTCCTACCCCGCCCTTGCCCGACGCGACGGCAATCACCTTGGCGATACCGCCCGTGGTCGTTTTCAACTTGGGTTCGGGCCGCGGGGCCGCGCCGCCCTCCTTGATGACGACCAGTACGGTTTGCTGCGGGAATTCGCGCCGGAGCAACTCCTCGGCCTGGTTTTTGATTTTCACCGCGAACGGGTCGCGTGCCTTGGCGAAACGGAGTACGACGGTGATTTTCCCGGCTCCCGAGGCGATATGTTCGATAAAACCGCTGCCGACGATATCCTGTCCCGTTTCGGGGTGGACGACGGCCGCGAGCAGGTGTCTGATTTTTTCTTCCATAACCTATGTTGTAACTTTCATCGCAAAGATAACGTATATTTTGCAGAATAAATATAGGTTCACCAATTATTTTATCGAAAAACGATAAATTTTATTTGTTTTTCGTGAAAATTCTGTATATTTGCCCGAGAAACGACAAACAGGATAAATCAGTATGAATATAAAAACAGCGTAGTCATGAATTTTATCAAAACCTTTCTGGCCGGCATCCTCGCGTTCATCGTGGGATCGGTGCTGGTACTTTTCCTCTGGATTTTCATCCTGCTGGGCATAGCCGGCTCGATGGAGAAAACCGTGGCGGTCCATCCCGAGTCGATTCTGAAAATCAATTTTTCGGAGGTGCTGACCGACGCCCCGTCGAGCGATCCCTTTGCCGGGTTCGACTTCGCGACGCTCCAGTCCACACGGATGCTTCCGCTGATGAAAGCCCTGCGCGCCATCGAGGCGGCGAAGGACGACAGCCGCATCAAGGGTATCTACCTGCGCATGAACGGCGGCGGCGGTGTTACGGGCGCCGCGCTGCTCGAAGAGCTGCGCGAGGCGGTTGCCGACTTCAAGCAGAGCGGCAAATTCGTCATAGCCTATAACGAAACCTATTCGCAGGGCCAGTATTACCTCGCGTCGGTCGCCGACAAAATCTATCTCCAGCCCGAGGGGGCCATGGACTGGTCGGGCCTCTCGTTCAACCTGATGTTCTACAAGGGACTGCTGGACAAGCTCGACATCAAGGCCGAGGTTTTCCGCCCCACGGCCTGCAAGTACAAGAGCGCCGTCGAACCGTATATCCTCAACAAAATGTCGGATGCCAACCGCCAGCAGATGCAGGAGCTGGTCAATTCGATGTGGAACACGATTGCCGGTTCGGTCGCCGAATCGCGCGGCATCGACCTCAAGGAGCTGAACCGCATTACCGACAACCTGCAGGTTTCGCTGCCCGAAGATGCCGTCGAGCACGGTTTCGTGGACAGCCTGGTCTATGAAGACCAGATGGACGACGTCTTTGCCGAACTGGGCGTCGAGGCGGGTTCCGACGGCGAATACAAGTTCGTCACGCTGGGCGAATACGCCTCGCAGGTGGGCGCCGACCTCAAGAACATCTCCGCCGACCAGGTGGCTATCGTCTATGCCGACGGTACGATTGTCGACGGCGAGGGCTACGGCCGGGAGATTTACGGCAATACGCTGGCCGCGACGCTGGCCGGCGTGCGCGACGACGAAAAGGTCAAGGCCGTGGTGCTGCGTGTGAACTCCCCGGGCGGCAGCGCATTGGCTTCGGATGTCGTGTGGCGTGAAATGGAACTGCTCAAAGCCGAGAAGCCCGTGGTGGTTTCGATGGGTTCCTATGCGGCCAGCGGCGGTTATTACATCTCCTGCCCGGCCGATGTAATCGTGGCCGACAAACTGACCCTGACGGGTTCCATCGGCGTGTTCGGCATGTATCTGAACACCATCGACGCCCTGAAGAACAAACTGGGCATCACGCTCGACGCCGTGAAGAGCAACACCTCGGCCGGCATGGGCGCCACTACGGCCCTGACGCCTGCCGAGCGGGCCTCGATTATGCGGGGCGTGGATAAAGTCTACACGACGTTCACGAACCTCGTGGCGCAGGGGCGCAACCTGCCCGTCGAGAAAGTGCTCGACATCGCCGGTGGCCGCGTATGGTCGGGCGACGACGCCCTCGGCATCGGCCTGATCGATACGTACGGAGGCCTGAAAACGGCAATCGCCCTGGCCGTGGACAAAGCCGGGCTGGGCGACAATTACCGGGTGACCGAAGTGATCGAGCAGCCGACGGGTTTCGCGGCGTTCATCTCCTCGCTCAATGTCGGCATCCGCGAAGCGATGACCCGTTCGGAGCTGGGACTGATGATGAAAGAGTACAGGCAGGTGCAGGAGGCGGCTTCACAGCAGGGCGTCGTAATGTACTACCCTTACAAACTCGATCTTCGCTGATTGCGGCACATCTGCGTATAACAGGAAAAGCGGCTCCCCTCGGGGTCGCTTTCCTTTTTTGGAGTTAAAACGAAATCCGGGTTGATTACGATTCCTGTATGGCTTCTAAAGGCTCTCTGACAGCTGAAATTCCCCCCCCCCGTGGGTTCGGCCGGATTGCCGCCCGAATGCAGGTCGTCCAGCCTGCGTCCGAGTTCTTCGACCTGCTCGGCATCGGGCGAAATAAGCGTCGAACCGTACCTGCGCCGGTAGTCGCCGGGCGTGGAGCCGAGGCGCTCGCGGAAAGCGTGGTTGAAATTCGAAATGTTGTTGAATCCGCACCGGGCACCGACCTCCGCAATCGGGTCGTCGCTCTGTACGATGAGCTGCGCGGCCCGGACGATGCGGTAGCTGTTGATATAGTCCCAGAGATTCTGGTAGGTGTTTTTCTTGAAGAAACGGCATGCGGCCGAGGGGGACATGCCGACTTCGGCGCTGATCTCCTCGAGCGAAATTTTGCGGTGGTAGTTGTTCTCCACGAACTGGAGAATTTTTTTGATCCGGTCGTTGCTGCCCTGCTGTGCGAAATAATCCTCCGGCCCGATGACCTGCATTTCGTCCGGCCCGGCCTGGGCCAGGTCGTTGAGGATGTCCATGAAGAGCACGACCGATTCGAATCCCCGCAGTTCGGGCAGCCGCAGCAGCCTATCGCGGACACGGTCGACGACCGGGGCCGAAAACTGGAGTCCGGCGACCTGCCGGTTGAGCATCGTGTGGATGGGCCGCATGTGCTCGGTTTCGAATAATTTCCAGCTGGACATGTCGCGGCTGAACTGCACGGCCACCGCTTCGCAGTCCGTATTGGCATAGGCCGCGTCGCGTTTGTAGCAGTGGGGAACGCCGGGAAAGATGATAATCAGGTCTTTTTCGGTGAAATCGTCCGCCGTGCGGCCCGTGATACGTGTCCCCCGCACGTTGAGCGTGAGGCTCAACATGTAGTCTTCATGGAAATGAAGCGGCGGATCCGACTGTTTGTCCGACCAGTATTGCGTGACGAACAGATCTTTGTCGGGAAGTGGCGAGAGTTCTTTTAAAACACATTTCATGAGCGGATGCTTTCAACAAAAATACAAATTCCGGGCAAAAAACCAAAGAATTATTTAATTTTCCGTTTCCTGTTTTTAAAAAAACGGGGAAACCCCCGTTTTGGTATCTGCGGCCGAAAAAGAAGCGGGATGGTGAAAAATCGGAATTCCCTTTTTCCTTTCGCATTTAATGAATATCTTTGCGATATGAGTGTTATCAGATTGACAAAGGAGTTTTCGTTCGAGGCGGCACACGCCCTGGACGGCTACGACGGGCCGTGCCGCGAGATACACGGCCATTCCTACCGGTTGTTCGTCACCGTGAAAGGCCGCCCCGAGGCCGGCGACCGCGACCCCAAATGCGGCATGGTGATGGACTTCGGCATTCTGAAACGCATTGTCAACGAGGAGGTCGTATCGCGTTTCGACCATGCGCTCGTGCTGCGGGCGTCGCGGCGGAACGCGCCCCTGCGGGCCCAGCTCGCGGAACGTTTCGCCAACATCGTTGCCGTCGACTACCAGCCGACCTGCGAGAATATGCTCGGCGACTTTGCCGGACGCATTGCGCGCCGCCTGCCTGCGGGTGTGGAGCTGTATTCGCTCAAACTGCACGAAACCGCGACATCGTTCGCCGAATGGTTCGCCGAAGATAATTTATAAATAGAAACTCATTGGGAATGTCGCATGCGGCCGGCCCGTTTCCCCGGGAGGGGGTGGGCCGAACCTGCGGACACGGCACAACGCCGTGGGTTCCGCATATGCCGGCATGGTGACCGTGACTATACTGACGCAACATCATAATTTATGAAAAAACTATTCCTTGTCGACGCTTATGCGTTGATATTCAAGTACTACTATGCCTTTTTGGGCCGTCCGATGCGCAACCGCGCCGGAATGAACACCTCCGTGGTGTTCGGTTTCGTGAAATTCCTGCGTGACATCCAGAAACGCGAACGGCCCGACCTGCTGGGTGTGGCGTTCGATCCCAAGGGCGGCAGTTTCCGCCGCGAGATTTTCCCCGAATACAAGGCCAACCGTGCCGAAACTCCCGAGGATATCCTCCTGTCGGTGCCCTATGTCAAGCGGGTGCTCGAGGCGATGTGCATCCCGATTCTCGAAGTCGAGGGGTACGAGGCCGACGACGTGATCGGCACGTTGTCGCAGAAGGGCGTTGCAGCCGGATACGAGGTTTTCATGGTGACCCCGGACAAGGACTACGGCCAGCTTGTGCGTGACAACTGCAAGATTTACAAGCAGAAAGGCGCCGAGGGAAGCATCGAAATCGTCGACCGGAACGCAATCCGCGAGAAATACGGTATCGACGACCCCTGCCTGGTGCGCGACATCCTCGCGCTGTGGGGCGATGCCTCGGACAATATTCCCGGCGTCCCGGGCATCGGCGAGAAAAGCGCCTGCAAACTCGTGCAGGAGTGGGGAACGGTGGAGAATATCCTCGACAACGTTGCGAAAATCAAAGGCAGGCAGGGCGAAAAGATCGCCGAATGGGGCGACAAGCTGCGCCTCGCCAAAACGCTGACCACCATATGCCTCGACGTACCGATTCCGTTCCGCGAGGAGGACCTCACGGTCTGCGAACCGCATATCGACGAGCTCAAGGCCGTCTTTGCCGAACTGGATTTCAAGGCGTTCATGAACGACCTCACCAACCTCGCTCCGCCCGAGGCCCTGCCCGAGGGGCCCCGGCAGGAGGCGCAGACGCAGCTCGCGGAGATGGCCCGCGCCAAATCCGCAGCCGCCAGGCGGGCGGCACTGGTCGGCCAGGGCAACCTGTTCGGCGATCCGGTCGTCGACATGCCTGCGGCCGTTCCCGCCGCCGAATTGCAGGCCGAAGCCGAGGCGATGCAGTTCCAAACGGCACAGACCACGCCCCACGACTACCGGTTGGTGGAAAACGCCGCGCAGTTGCGCGAAGTGGTCGCCGAGGTCGGGAAATACGCCGAGTTCTGTTTCGACACCGAAACCACGGGCTTCGACATCTTCAACGACCGTATCGTAGGCCTGTCGCTGGCCGTAAAGCCTTTCGAAGCGTGGTACATCCCTTTCAAAGAGGAGGATACGGCGGAGTATACCGAAATCGTGCGGCCGTTGTTCGAAGACGACCGGATTGCCAAAATCGGACAGAACATCAAATTCGACCTGATGGTTCTGCGGCGGCTGGGGCTCGAAATCCGGGGCCGCAAGTACGATACGATGATTCTGCACTACCTGCTCGATCCCGAATCGCGCCACAACATGAACGCCCTGTCGGAGAAATACCTCAACTACAGGCCGATTGAAATCGAAACGCTCATCGGCAAGGGTTCCAAACAGCTGACGATGGATTTGGTGAATGTCGAGCGGGTCAAGGAGTATGCCGCCGAGGATGCCGACGTCACCCTGCGGCTCAAGCACGCGCTCTATCCGATGGTCGAGCAGATCGGCCTGCAGCATCTCTATTCCGAGGTCGAGGAGCCGATGATCGCCGTGCTGGCCGACATCGAAATGGCTGGCGTGCGGATCGATTCCGAAGCGCTGGCCGAATACTCCGTCGAGTTGAGCCGCAAACTGGCCGGGCTCGAGGCCGCAATCCGCGAGGAGGCCGGCGAGGCGTCGCTCAACATCAATTCCGCGCGCCAGCTGGGCGAGGTGCTCTTCGGGAAAATGCGTATCGCCGAGAAACCCAAGATGACCAAAACCAAACAGTTCTGCACCGACGAGGACTATTTGCAGTCGTTTGCCCACAAGCACCGCATCGTCGACCTTATTCTCGAATACCGGGGCGTCAAGAAACTCCTTTCGACCTATGTCGAGGCGCTTCCCCAGCTGGTCAACCGCACCACGGGACGCATTCATACGTCGTTCAACCAGGCTGTTACCGCTACGGGACGCCTTTCGTCGACGAACCCCAACCTGCAGAACATTCCCGTGCGCGAGCAGATGGGACGCCGCATCCGCCGGGCATTCATCCCTTCGGACGACGACCACCTGCTGCTATCGGCCGACTACAGCCAGGTCGAACTGCGCCTGATGGCCCACCTTTCGGGCGACGAGTCGCTGATTGCGGCCTTCGCCCACGGCGAGGATATCCACGCCGCGACGGCCGCCCGGCTTTTCAACAAGCCCCTGGGCGAGGTGACTTCCGAGGAGCGCCGCCGCGCCAAAACGGCCAACTTCGGCATCATCTACGGCATTTCGGCGTTCGGTTTGAGCCAGCGGCTCGAAATCCCCCGCAAGGAGGCCAAGGATATTATCGACGGTTATTTCGAATCCTACCCCAAGGTCAAGGAGTATATGGACAACGTGGTGGTAAAGGCCAAGGAGGAGGGCTTCGTTTCGACGATTTTCGGCCGCCGCCGCTACCTCAACGACATCTCCTCGCACAATGCCATCGCCCGCGGCCTTGCCGAGCGCAATGCCGTGAACGCCCCGATTCAGGGCTCGGCCGCCGACATCATGAAAATTGCCATGATAAACGTCCACCGCCGTTTCGCCGCCGAAGGCATCCGTTCGAAGGTGATTCTGCAGGTGCACGACGAACTGGTCGTCGACATGCTCCGCTCCGAGCAGGAACGCGTCGCGGCCATCGTCACCGAGTGCATGGAGGCAGCGGCCGCCCTCAAGGTGCGCCTGGTGGTCGACTACGGCGTGGGCGACAATTGGCTCGAAGCGCATTGATTGCGCCTGCCTGCCCGATTTCCCCTGCGGCGCGCTGTCCTGCGGGTGTTCCGGCAGCGTCCGTGCGGCGTGAAATGCTGAATAGAAAAATGTGTCTCCGGGCTTTCAGGCCCGGATTCCGGAATAAATGAATTGCTTATGATCGAACCCGTTTACCAACCGGCCCCGTCGCGTTACGACAGCGGCATGGTTTACCGGCGTGCAGGACGCAGCGGCGTGCTGTTGCCCGCTTTTTCACTCGGCCTGTGGCATAATTTCGGCAGCAGGCAATCCTTTTCGAATGTCCGGCAGATGGCCCATTACGCTTTCGACCGGGGCATCGTCCATTTCGATTTGGCCAACAACTACGGCCCCGCCTACGGTACGGCCGAGGAGAACTTCGGCCGGCTCATGGAGAGCTCGTTCCGCCCCTACCGCGACGAACTGTTCATCTCGACCAAGGCGGGCTACGACATGTGGCCGGGGCCCTACGGCGACTGGGGCTCGCGCAAATACCTCATGGCAAGCCTCGACCAGAGCCTCCGGCGCATGAAACTCGACTATGTCGACATTTTCTATTCGCACCGCTACGATTCCGAAACGCCGCTCGAAGAGACGCTTCAGGCTTTGGTCGATATCGTTCGGGCGGGCAAGGCGCTCTACGTCGGGCTGTCGCGCTACCCGCTCGCTGCGGCGCGTTTCGCGTTCCGCTACCTGGCCGAGCGCGACGTGCCCTGCCTGCTTTTCCAGGACAGGTACAACATCTTCGACCGCGAACCCGAAACGTCGGGTCTGCTGACGCTGTCCGCCGAAGCGGGGTCGGGTTTCGTGGCCTTTTCGCCGCTGGCACAGGGGCTGCTGACCGACCGCTACCTCAACGGTATTCCGGAGAATTCGCGCATGGCGGCCGGCGGCTCGCTGCGCCGGGATGCGCTGACGGATGCCGCACTGGAGCGCATCCGCGGCCTGAACGATATAGCCCGGCAGCGCGGCCAGACGCTGGCCGAAATGGCGTTGGCGTGGCTGCTGCGCGACACACGCGTCACATCGGTCATTATCGGGGCCAGCTCCGTGGCCCAGATCGAGGACAACCTGCGTGCTTTGGATCATGCGTCCTTTTCCGACGACGAACTGGCGAAAATCGAAGCCCTGTCGCGGGAATAGCAATCTCCACGGATCAGAAGAGCCGCAGTCCCGAAGGACTGCGGCTCTCGTGTTTCCGGCTTTCCGTTATTTTAGCAACCGGTAGGTTCCGTCGGAAAAGTCGATTCTGTCGAGTGTCAGCGTGCGCGGATCGTCGTAGATACGCCGCACCGCAGCGGCGGAATCCAGCTCGCCGCTTTTCTGGCTGTTGATGAAATACCCCCAGACCATGAACCACGCCCAGTCGGGCTGGTTGTGATAGCTTTCCGGTTCGGGCAGCTGCCCCACTTCGCCCAGGGCGATCAGTTTCCCGCCGGCCAGGGCTTTCAGCTCGTCGTGGTGCGACTGTTTGTAATCGCGGTGGTAGACGTCCGCCGCCAGTATGTCGACATACTCCGAACCGGGGTAGTAATCGGCATAGGGGCCGGCTTCGTCACCCTCCTTGTCCCGCGGGGCATTCGTGTTCCACACCCAGAGCAGGTTGTCGAGCCCGTGCACACGGGTCAGGTAATCGTAGGTCATAATCCACAACTTCTTGAACCCGTTTTCGCCGGGTTTGGCGCACCACCAGAACCAGACGCCGTTCATTTCGTGGTAGGGGCGCCAGAGGATCGGAATCCGGGCGTCGCGCAGCTGCTTGAGATAGGGAATGATAGTGTTCATCTGCGCCTTCCATTGCAGGTTGAGGCGTGTGCCGTCGGTGGTCAGCTCCTCCCAGACCCGTTGCGGGGGACGGTTTTTCCATGTCCAGATCGACGAGCCGTTGCAGTCGTTGCACTCCGCAGGGAAGCAGCAGTGCCACATCAGGGTGATGATTCTGCCTTCGGCGTGGCGGGCCTTGATTTCTTCGACGAGTCCCTGCCGCAGCTCTTCGGTCGATTTGTTGTTGGGAAGGCATTCGCCCCAGGGCGAGGTGAGGTTCATCGGGCCGCAGTGGTGGTAGTCGCGGACGTTGCCGCCCTGTGCATTGAAACTGAAATCGCTTCCCCACACCACGGGGCGCTTGCCCGTCATTGCGAAAACGACACTGTCGTAACGGCCGGGGTCGCTGATGAAATTATGCTGCCCGGCGAGGGTATACCGGCCGCGGACGGAATAGAGGAATTCGAGCAGCTGGCGCGCTTGCTGCGATGCGTCGGGGTTGACCGGGGCGATTTTCGGGTTATCGGAGATACATCCGCCCAGCAGGGATGCCGCCATAAAGGACACGAGTATTCGTAGCATGGACCTTTATTTTACGGTTACGCCCTTGGGCATGCGGTACATGTCGGGCAGGTCGTTTTCGAAAACAGTCCACGGGTCGTCGTAGAAGAGCTTGAAATCGGCCGCCGTCGAATCGGAAGGATAAGGCCCGTAGGCGTGGCGGGGATTGTCGTTGCGCCATGCCACGACCATGCAGCAGGGCCGGTTCCGGAGCATGGGCAGTACGTCGTGCGTCCAGTAGTCGGCGTTGTGGTTGTTTTCCAGCCCGGTTTCGGTCACACCGACGGGCTTGTGTACACGCTTCGACACCTCGGCGAGGGCTTTTACGTTCGATTCGAATGCCTTGCGGTTGCGTCCGTGGTAGCAGTCGATACCCACCAGGTCGACCCATTCGTCTCCCGGCCAGCGGAAAAGTATGCGCCCCACGGGATCGTCGTATACCTCGTCCATTTGCGGGGAAATGGCATAGATTACGTTGTGGATGCCTTTCGTGTCGCGCAGGTAGCTGACGATAAAGCGCCAGAAGGCGATGAATTCGGAGTCGGTCGTGGCCGAGCGGCCCCACCAGTTCCAGGTCTGGGTGTGCTCGTGCAGCGGACGGAAGATCACCGGGATGGGGCGGCCGTCGTCGTCGACCATTTTCTTCAATGCTTCGGCGACATCGTCCAGACGGGCTTTGTACTTGACGTTCATCGGTGAGCCTTCGGTAAGTATCCGGTCCACGACCTTGGTGTTGTCCCAGGCCGTGCCGTCGGGATATTTTTTCCCGGGGCCTTCGGTGAGGGGATTGTTCTGGTGCCATACCAGCATGCTGATGCCGCCGCGTTTGTGGGCTTTGCGGAGGAGTTCGATTTTCTGGTCGTTGATGCCTGCCATGTCGAGGCTGTAGACAGCCGGATGCGAGCCGACGATGTCTTTCACGTCCGAGCGATCCGGGTCGCCCCGCCACCCGATGCCGTAGGAGGGGTAGTCGTGGTGGCCGAACATCACGCCGCGGAATCCGATGCACCAGAGGTTGGCGTAAAGCGCTTTGGTTTCCGGCGTCGCCTGGGGGTCGACCATTTTCAGGACGGTTTTTTCCGGCGCTTTCAGGCGTTTGCCGCCTGCGAAGGCCGCCCCGCAGAGCGGGAGCAGGAGCAGGCAAATAAGCAGTCGTTTCATTTCTGTGGGTTTAGGTTGTTTTTATTTGAAGATGCGCTGTGCGAAATCATGCAGCTGAAGTCGCCAGAACTGCCATTCGTGGCCCCAGGGGCCGTCGTGGAATTCGTAGTGTATGCCGCGGCGGCGAAGTTCGCCGGCGGTGTCGAGGTGTCCCTGGTAGCGCGGGTCTTTCGTTCCGCAGGAAATCCACAACAGTTCCAGTTCGCGGTTGATGCGTTCCGGATCGCCGAGCACGCCGGGCGCATAGCGTTCGTAATCGAACCGCCCGTCACTGAGTATGCCGGCACTGAACTGTCCGATGGCGCAGAACCGATCGAGGTTGCGCAGCCCGATTACATAAGCCTGGCCGCCGCCCATCGACAGTCCGGCAATGGCGCGGTGCCGTTTGTCGGTATAGACCCGGTAGCGCCTTTCGATCAGGGGGATAACGTCCTCCAGCAACTCTTTTTCCAATGTCGCGATGCCTTCGGGTGTGCTGCCTCCGGCCCAGGAGCCGTCAATCAGGCCGTTGGTCATCACGACGTACATCGGGACGGCCTTGTTTTCGGCAATCAGGTTGTCGAGTATCGTTGCGGCGCGTCCGTCCGTAATCCAACTGCTTTCGTTGTCCCCGCCTCCGTGGCGCAGGTAGAGCACCGGGAATTTTTGCCGGGGATGCCTGACGGCTGCTTCCGGGACGTAAACCCGCAATGTCCGCATACGGCCCAGAGGGGTAGAGCGGTAATTCAGGGTGTGTATTTCGCCGGCGGGACGGTATGCTTCGTCGAAACGGCGGTTTTTCGTGCCGCGAACCTCCACGACGCTGCCGTAAACCGTGGTTCCGGCCTTGACTGCGGGGTTTTCGGGGTCGATGGTTTCGAAGCCGTCGATACGGAATTTATATTGGTAGATGCATGGCTGCAGGGGGCCGACCGTGACGCTCCACACTCCGCTGCTGTCGCGTTGCATGGGGGTGTCGGATACCTCCCACTCTCCCAAAAGCAGTGTGACCTCGTGTGCGCGGGGTGCCCGCAACCGGAATGTGACCGAGCTGTCGTCGTGTACGGCGGGTGAGAAAGGCGGGTCGGCCGGTTTCCACCAGCCTTCGGTCGAGAAGGGATTCTTTTCCTGTGCCTGCCCGGGGAGTCCGGCCAGCAGCAGCGCCGCCGCTGCAAGCCATTTCGCTATTCGTCCCATACGAAAGTGCCGGCTGCTCCCGGTTCGAGTTCGAGTTCTGCGAAACGTCCGTTATACTGGATGCGGATACTGCGCTGCGACCATGAGTCGTTGGCTGCGACGAGTACGATTCGTCCGTCGGGGGTGCGGAATGCCACATTGGCTGCCACTGCGGCGCGTTCGGCGACGTTCGTGCGGAATACATCGGGACGCTGTTCGTCCTCGCAGATGGAGACGCTCCTGTCGCAGGGGGCGGTCGAGGCGATGCGCACGGAGCCCGGGCGCACGAATTTCGATGCGTGGGCGATGACGTAGTAAGCCAGGTTGCGCGATACCGAATCCTTATCGATGGTCAGCGCGCCCTGGCACATCGAGCAGCCGCCGTTGTCCGTGTGCGGGTCGTTGAGGGGATCGGCCGCGAGGTTCCACAGCACCACGTTGCGGCTCCAGTTGCGCATGATGCCGACGATGAGCCGTTCGACGGCCGGGGCGATTGCGATTTGCCGTTGTCCGGGGCGTTCGGTGGTCATCTGTTCGGTGAAGTAAATCTCCTTGTCCGGACGCGCTTCGTGGACGTAGCTCATGGCGCTCAGGTCGCCGCGATAGTGGTGGAAAGCAGCTCCCGTGACGTATTTCGCGGCCTCCGGGTCGTTGTATACGGCCAGTGCATAGTCCGGGCGGTCGCAGTTGTGGTCGAAGACGACGATGTCGGTCGACAGCCCGGCCTCCCGGAATTTGGGCCCCAGGTGGTTCTTGATGAAATCGGCCTGTTCGCAGGCGAACCAGTACATGCTGGGGGTATTGCGCGAATTGAGGGGTTCGTTCTGCACGGTGACGGCGTCGATGTCGATGCCGTGCTCGCGCATCGCCTCCACGTAACGGACGAAATAGTCGGCATAGACTCCGTAACACTCCTTGCGAAGCTGTCCGCCGCGCACGTCGGCATTGGTTTTCATCCATGCCGGCGCCGACCAGGGCGAGGAAAGTATCTGGATGTCGGAGTTGATGGCCAGTATCTCGCGCATGATCGGAACCACGTCGTGGAGGTCTTGTGCCAATGAGAATTGTTTGAGTTTGAAATCTTCCTTGCCGGCGGGCATGTCATCGTAGGAAAAGACGAAGCTGTTGAGGTCCGAGGCGCCGAGTGTCAGCCGGATACAGCTTATGCCGATGCCTTGCTGCGGGTCGAAGAGCTCTTTCAGGACCGCTTTGCGGGCTTCGGGCGACATCTTCATCAGGTGTTCGGCGCTGCCGCCCGTGAGGGCGTAGCCGAAGCCGTCGATTCGCTGGTAGGCCTGCCGTGGGTCGATTACGATGTAGTTTCTGTTTTCCTGTCGTCGGGTCGAAAATTCGGCGGCATGCTCCTGCTGGGCGAAAAGCTCCGAGCGGTCGGGGCGGGTGATGTATGAGCGGATGGTCTGTGCCGCGGCCGGGACGGCAAGTCCGGCGGCGAGGGATAGGGTCAGGAGTTTTTTTAGCATGATTCGCGTGGTTTAGTCGTTAAAGGCGTTGCGGGCCGTGCGGTCGGGGTCTTCGGCCGTCCTGCATTTCGAGTCGAGGATTATCAGTTCACCCCGTTGGGGCGTGTAGCGGGGCCAGCGGGGCAGGGCGCGGCAATTGGGGTCGCCCGTGCGCATGAATTGCAGCAGGGCGTCGGCCATTTTGCGGGAGAGTTTGCGGGTGGCGCTGCCGCCGCCCGTATGTGTGATCATGCGGTCGGTGTTGAGTAACCAGAATCCGATATCGATGCAATGGAAAGCCCGGTGTCGTCCGTTGAAAAGCGGCGATTCCCAGCCGAACCACGCCATGTAGACCGGCGACTGCTGGTTGCATTTGGCGTTGGCCGTCCGGACTATGCCCTGTCGGTTCGAGGCAATCATCGCCCAGATTTCGATGGGGCGGCAGTCCGGGAAGGCTTCGGCATATGTGCGGACAATCTTCGCGGTGCGTGCTCCGTATCGGGGCGTGAGCCGCTCTATGACCTGCTCGAAGGAGATGCTTTCCAGTTCCGGGTTGTCCCGGTCGGGGTTCCATTCATGGAACGTCGAGCAGAGCAGCATCGGGACGTCCGAGCCCGTCGTGCGGTTTTCCCCTTCGAAGAAGGTGCCCTTCGGGATGTCTATCCCGTCGGCCACGGGGGCGAATCCGCTTCGGGAGCCCGGGTCTTCGGCCGCCATCCGCTGCTGCGCCCGGTTGGCTAATTCCAGGTATTGCTCCCAGGGCACCGACTGGAGCGAGTCCACCTGCGAAGCATCCAGCCCGGCTTCGCGCAGGATCGCATTGCCCAGCCGTTGGGCATAGCCGGAGTTGTTGGCTTTTACTGAATTGCCGCTCAAGGCCACTGCTTTGTGGAACAACCCTTTGGCTGCGGGCATGGCACACAGCAGGCAGACCTTCGAGCCGCCGCCGGACTGGCCCATGATGGTGACGTTCGAAGGGTCGCCGCCGAAGTTCGCGACATTGTCCTGTATCCATTTCAAAGCCGCTACGATGTCGAGCATCCCGGCGTTGCCCGAGTGGCGGTACTTTTCACCGCCGGCGCCGGCCAGGTCGGAGAATCCCAACGCTCCGAGGCGGTGGTTTACCGAGCAGAAGACGATGTCGCCGTAACGGGCGATATTCTCTCCGTCGTAGCTGTCCTGTTCGATGCCGTTACCCTGCGTGAAACCTCCGCCGTGGAGCCATACCAATACCGGACGGCGTTTGCCGTCGGCAATGCCCGGCGTCCAGATGTTGAGCCGCAGGCAGTCTTCGTCCATCAGGTCGTAGTTCCAGTGGTCGACGAACATCGAGTAGGACTCGGGCCGCCGGTCGTAAAAAGGCTGGGGCGACGAAGCCCCGAAAGCCACCGCGGGCCGGATTTCCTGCCATGCGCGCGGCGGTTGCGGCGGCATGAAGCGGTTTTTGCCCCCGGTGTCGTCTCCGTACGGAATGCCGCGGAAGGAGTAGATGCCGTGCAGGAGGAATCCCCGGACGGGGCCGTATTGGGTGGCGGCTTCGGCGATTCCTTCGCCGATGAAGAGTTGCTGCTCGGATGCGGCGGGACGCTTGTTCTTGGCTTGTGCATAAGCTGCTGCGAGCAGGCAGATGCCCGTCGCGAGAACCAGAGTTCTCCGGAAAATGGAAGAGGAAGGGTTCATTTTGGTTAAAATAATATAAGTGGGGCGGCAGAAAAACACAAATGAGTCGCCCGGTTTTCAAAATTACATATTAAGAATACTATTTTATAGTACTATTTTAGTTGAATATAATCTTATTTTGCGGTTTCCGGGTTGCCGAACTGCCTTGTGTCGTTGAAGAATGCGGTTGCATCCGATTCTGAATTAATGAATTATGAATCCATACCCGGTTTTGTATATAATATATATAGGTGTCGGTGAATTTAGTGTTTTTTTGCGGATTGGGAGAATTATTTAATTTTGTAACCGGAACCCACTTAAAAGCTCATTATATGGAAATACTGCGCGAGAGCACACCGCTCACCGACAACGACTGTTTTATGATTTTTTCCCGGAAGAAGAGCTGTTTCGACTTCCCCCTCCATACACACAAGGAGATGGAGCTCAATCTGGTGATTAATGCCGCGGGAGCCTCGCGCGTAATCGGCAACCATGTGGGGACAATCGGGGATATGGAACTGGTGCTGGTGAGCGGCGATACGCCCCACGCCTGGTTTACGGATCGCTGCCAATCGGAGGAAATCCATGAAATAACGCTCCAGTTCAGCCCTGATTTGCTCGACGACAAATTCTTGAACCGCAATCCGATGGGGGCGCTCAAACAGCTTTTCGACGAAGCCCGCCGGGGCGTGCTTTTTTCCCGCGAAACTACCGAACTGCTCGCTCCCCGCATCCGGGAATTGTACGAACAGGGGTCGTCGGGCGGCATGAAACCCGTGCTGGACATGCTGATGATTCTCAACAGCCTCTCCCTGTGCCAGGAGCGCCGCCTGCTTTCGGACGCAACGTTTATCCAGAAGAAAATGAAGTCCCACTCGGCGCGGCTGGAGACGGTTTTCGCGTATATGAACCAGAATTTCAACCGGCAGATTTCCCTCTCCGAAGTAGCGGCTGTGGTCAGCATGTCCGACGTGGCGTTCAGCCGTTTCATCAAGAAAGTCACCGGGCAGAGTTTTGTCGATACGCTGACCGAAATCCGCCTGGGACACGTGGCGCGTATGTTGATTGACACCGATATGACCATCGCTGAAATCGCTTACTGCTGCGGATTTAACAACATGGCCAACTTCAACCGCATTTTCAAACGTAAAAAGGGCATGCCGCCTCATAAGTTCCGGATTCTGTTCATTCCGAAAAAGATTTACGTCTGATACCGGCGGCTCCGAAAATGTTCCGTTAAGGTGCTATATGCATCGGCTTTGGTTAAAAACGTATTAAACGGGCATATGGGTTTTGTATAATTTTGCATTAGTGAATGGTACGACCGTTTTCCGGCGGAATTCGACTGCCGGAGCGGTTCGCAGCCGGACATGGCAAACTAACCTAACAACCAAAACCCTATGCAAAAATCTATCCTTCTTTTTCTGTGTGCCGTGTTGGGAGTTCTTCTTGCCGGATGCTACGAAAACGATTCGTCCGGCCCCGATATGGTCGATCCCTGGTTGCGCGAACGTACGCCGTTGAGCTTCCGTGTGGAGAGTCAGGTCGGAGAAGCAATCATTACCGACGACTGGCGCCACGACGAAACCGGTACGATTCGTTTTCAGCTGGTCACGGGCGGAATAGCCGACATGACCAAAGTCAAACTCGAAGAAATCACCTTGCAATACAATGCGAAGGCCTCGGTTCAGGCTGGTTCGACGATCGATTTGAGTTCGGGTTCCTGCGACATCGTTGTGACGGCCGAAACGGGTGAGACACGAACCTATACGGTTTCCTACGACCCCTTCGTGGAGCCTTTCGAGGGTGTTTACGACATGGATTACGATGTCAACAACCATGACGAATCGCAGTATGAGAACGGCAACGCATTCGCCTTGTGGTTCTTCGGCGGCAGCAACGACGGATGCTACTGCCAGTCGCTGATGTGGAAACACTGGAACTGGAACGGCGGTTACAAGCCGATGGTCGAGGATGACAATGTGTTGACCATCACGCTGACGGGCGTCGATTCGCAGACGGGCGATACCTACGGCACCTGTTACAACGATGCGGGCCCCGACGGCAAATATGCCGATTTCAAATGGAATTCGAACGGGGGCCACGACCTGAAAAAATTCTACCGCTGCATTCCCGAGGGGGAGAGCACGTGGCGGAAAGACGGCAAGACGGGCCTGATTACCTTCACGGCTGCCGACGGCACGGCCCATACGGCGACTTTCTACAGCGAGCCTACGACATTGACCTACGAGCAGAGCGGCAAGTCGTTCTCCTGCCAGATTATGAATCAGGGCCTGGAGTTCCCCGTTGCCGGAACTCCGATGCCGGGCTGGTCGGACTATTCGGATTTCGACAAATACGTGCAGAATCCGCAGAAGTTCGTCGTAAAGATGAAAAAGCGTCAGCAGTAATCCGGGGAGCGCCATGAACCGCCTATTCCTGTTGTTTGCAAAGGCATTCTGCTGTATTGCCCTGTGCTGTCTGGCTCCCGTTTCGTGCGGGGGCGATGACGTCGAAATTCCGCCCGCCCCCACGGTGCCGGGCGGAGGTGACGATAATTCCGACGACGATAAACCGGATCCGAAACCGGATCCCGACCCCGACCCCGATGACCCGACCCGGCTGAAAATCGTCGATTCGCAGGCGACCGAGCAGACCAGGGCTCTCTATTCGAACCTGTGGGCAGTCGCTTCCCGTGGATTCATGTTCGGACACCACGACGATTTGTGGTACGGCCGCTACTGGTATGACGTACCGGGCGGTTCGGACACCAAAGCCGTTTGCGGGGACTACCCTGCTGTCTTCAGCGTCGACCTGGCATCGCTCATGGACAACCGCGCCGGTTATGAGAGCGACCGGAAGGAGAATGCCATCCGCCGGCGTGTGATGCTCGAAGCCTACGAGCGCGGCGAAGTAATCGTCGCCTGCTGCCACCTGAACAATCCGCTCACGGGCGGAGATTCGTGGGACAACAGCAATACGGGCGTCGTACGGGCGATTCTCGATTCGCAGAGCCCCCAGCATACCCTCTACCGGCAATGGCTCGACCGGCTGGCAGACTTTGCACTCAACCTCAAAAGTGCCGACGGAACCCTGGTGCCCTTTATTTTCCGTCCTTATCACGAGCACACCCAGGAGTGGTCCTGGTGGGGCTCGAAATGTACGACCGAACAGGAGTTCATCGACTTCTGGCGGATGACCGTACGCTATCTCCGCGATACCAGGGGAGTGCACAATCTCATCTATGCGATTTCACCCCAGATGGACTCGGAATACTCCGACACCCGGGGCCGCCTGATGTTCCGCTGGCCGGGTGACGACTGGGTCGACTTTATCGGTATGGATTGCTACCACGGGCTCAACACGGCGGCCTTCACCTCCAACCTGAAGGCGTTGACGCAGCTTTCCCGTGAAAAGCTCAAACCCTGCGGCGTCACCGAAACCGGGCAGGAGTCCTTCACCAAAACCGACTACTGGACACAGTGTATCCTCGCTCCGCTGACTACCCAACGTGTTTCGATGGTGGTCATGTGGCGCAACAAGTATGTCTCCGACGAATCCGACAAACACTACTACTCGGTCTATCCGGGGCATGTTTCGGAAGCGGATTTCAAGACCATGTACGACCGTCCTCGCTCCTTGTTCAGCGCCGATCTTCCTGCAATGTACCGGCTGGCCGAGGGTGTCGTCGTCGAATGATATCAAACTGCAAAACCTAAAACAATTTCAATTCTATGGTAAAATTCTTCAAAACGTCCCTGCTGTACGGTTTGCTGATCGTCCTGGGCAGTGCCCTGCCACAATGGGCGGCGGCACAGTCCCGGGTTGTCACCGGAACCGTGAAAGATGAAAATGGGGCCGGGTTGCCGGGAGTTACAATCATCGTGAAAGGTACCGCGAACGGTGCCACGTCGATGGCTGACGGCCGGTATTCGATTAAGGTATCGACCGGAGATGAACTCGAATTTTCATTTATCGGCTATGCATCGCAATCGGTAAAGATTGGTGCGCAAAGTGTGGTGGACATTACCTTGCAGGAGCAGTCGCTCCTTGCCGAAGAGGTGGTGGTCACGGCTTACGCCGTCCAGAAAAAGGTAAATGTCACGGGTTCGATTTCCCAGGTGAAAGGCACGGATCTGGTGGCCACGCCCGTGGCGAACATTTCCAATGCGCTGATCGGCAATACGCCCGGCGTGAGCGGCCTGCAAACCTCGGGCGAGCCGGGGCATAACGCCGCGAACATCCGCATCCGGGGTATCTCGACCTACGGTTCGGCCAGCCCGCTCATCGTCATCGACGGCGTGGAGCAGCCCTCCGAACAGGCCATGTCCGAGCTCAATGCGATGGACGCCAATGAAATCCAGGGTATCAGCGTGCTCAAGGATGCTTCTTCGACGGCCGTTTACGGTATCCGCGGTGCCAACGGTGTGATTATCGTCACTACGCGGCGCGGCAACACGGGAGCCCCGACGGTGAATTTTTCGATGAATTACGGCTTTACGCGGGCTTCGAATTTCCAGAAGGGCACCACCTCCTACGAGTACGCCCTGCTGCGCAACGAAGCCATCCGCAACGACCAGCGCAGCTTCGCCGGCACGGAGAGCCTTTCGACCTACATCTTCGACGATTACGACCTCTGGAAGTTCAAGAACAACCGCGACTATACGCCCGTGGAAGTCGATGCCAAGACGAATCTTTCGGCCGAAAAACGGGAGCTGCTCAAGAAGCAACCCGCACTCTATTATGCCAACCGCGACCTGTATAAGGAGATGTTCGACCGCAGTGCTCCGCAGATGCAGGTCAACCTCAACGTGGCGGGCGGCACGCAGCGCGTAAAGTATTTCGTATCGTTCGGTTATTTCTCGCAGGCCGGTATCACGCGGGACGTGCATTACCATGACGCCAATACGGGGTCGAAGTTCAACCGCTACAATTTCCGTTCGAATTTCGACATCTCGGTGGCCAAGAACTGGAAAATCTCGATTAATACGGCGGGACAGTTCGGCGAAACGCAGGGACTGGGCAGCGGAAGCGACCCTTACGACCTCTCTTCGCGCTACAAAGGCATCATGCAGTATATCTACGAGGGCAACCCCTTCATCTCTCCGGGTATGATCGACGGTCGTCTGGTAGACGGGTTCGCCGGCACGGCGGGTTCCGAGCAGAATCCCCTGGCCGTGAAGACGGGCAGCCAGCTCGGTTCGCAGAACGCTATCGTAAGCCTGCTGACAGCCGGAACGAACAGTATTTTCAACTCGTTGCTCGACAACACCATCAAGTTGGAACATACGATGGACTACCTGCTGAAGGGGCTGCGTATCTACGGCACGGTCAATTACCAGGACAACTACAACCGCATCGTCAAATACAAACCCTCGATTCCGACCTATTCGGTGCAGCGCAATCCCAGTGACCCGACCGTGCTCGATTTCTTCGGCGGCGGCATGGGCGCAGGTTCCTTCGAGTCGTGGGGATACAGCAACTGGAACAAGCTCTACCTCGATGCAGGCATCGACTGGCAGGGAAGCTTCAACGGACATAATGTTTCCGGACTGGTGCTCGCCAAGGCTTCACGCTACACCATGCCGGGCGACTCGTACAACGTGGCTTCGGGCGTCATGGGTTTCGTAGGGCGTGTAACCTACAACTACAAGGATCGTTACATGGCCGAGGTCAACGTCGGTTACAACGGTACCGAGCAGTTTGCCAAGGGACACCGTTTCGGCTGGTTCCCGGCCTATTCGATCGGTTGGGTTCCCACTTCGGAGAAGTTCTTCCCCGAGAACGACATCCTGACGTTCCTGAAAATCCGTGCGTCGTACGGCGAGGTCGGTAACGACCAGTTGGGAGGCAACCGACGTTTCTATTACCTGCCCAATACCTATAACCTCAACCAGGGCGGTTACTGGCTGGGCAACTCCGACGGTTCGTCGCAGAATCCCTATTGGGCCGGTGCTACGGAAGGCGTGATTGGCAATCCCGACATCACCTGGGAGCGCGCCAGGAAATACGACGTGGGTATCGAGGCGCGGTTCTTCCGCAACCGCCTCTCGCTGGTGGCCGACTGGTTCCGCGAAGACCGCCGCAACATCCTCACCACGCTGGGAACCATTCCGATTATCTACGGCGTAAGTTCCGACAAGGTGCCCCCCGTAAACGTCGGTATTACCAAAAACCAGGGTTACGAACTCCTTCTCTCGTGGGAAGACCAGATCGGCAACTGGCGTTATTCGCTCAGCGGCGACGTGAGCTATTCGCGCAACAAGATCGTCTACAAGGCCGAAGCCGAGAATCCCTATCCGTGGATGAACCAGACCGGATTCTCGATCGGACAGCGCTTCGGACTGGTCAGCGACGGTTTCTTCAATACCAATGAGGATCTTGCCAACCGTCCCTACAATACCTATACGGCCAACCGGGCTACACTGGGTGACATCCGCTACAGGGACCTCAACGGCGACGGCCTGATTGACAATAAGGATATCGCACCGATCGGTTATCCCAACTATCCCGAGTATCATTTCAACGTGAAGGCGTCGGTCGGTTGGAAAGGCTTCGATCTGCGCGTGCTCTTCATCGGTACGGCCAACGGCTCCTATTACCTGAACAGCGGCTACACGATGCCGTTCTTCAAACGGGCGGGCAATGCGTGGAAATGGATGTACGACGGCCGTTGGACTGCCGAACGTTATGCCGCCGGCAAGAAGATCACCTTCCCGCGGATGACGTTCGACACGACGAGCAGCGACAACAACTACCAGACGAGCGATTTCTGGATGAAGTCGAGCAATTTCTTCAAAATCAAGAATATCGAATTGGGATACACGTTCGATATGACGCGCGGCCGGTTGGCCCGCAGCCGTATCCGTGCCCTGCGCGTATACTTCAATGCCAACAACGTCTATACGTTCAAGAACGAACTGACGGATATTGGCATCGACCCCGAAACTACCGACGGAAGCACCTATATTTATCCGCTGACGAGCGTTTTCAGCTTCGGTATAAACCTGAAATTCTAATCCGCACCGAACTATGAAAAAGATAATCGTTTCTTTACTGATATCGGCATCGCTGGGCCTTTCCGCCTGCCAGGATACTTTCCTGCAAATGCCGGACACAACCGGAACGGTCGACCTGAACGAGGTTTACGGGTCGGCTAAAAATGCCAAAAGCGCTCTGATGACCTGTTACCGCGAAGCCCTGCTCCACGGCCTTCCCGGCGGTTGGGGCGTCGGTCACGGCACCCTGGGAGCCATCAGCGGCGAGATTTCGCGCGGCTATTCGTGGCACGGAACCTATACGATTTCCCAGTCGGGGCTCGACGTGAACGGAACGGACGGCTCGGATGCCGGCTCCGACCATTTCGGTAACAACTGGTCGTATATCCGCCACTGCTTCACCGTGCGGGAGAACATCGACCGGGTGCCCGACATGAGCGAGCAGGAGAAAAATTACATCAAGGCCGAGGCTACGGCGCTGGTGGCTTACCGTTACATGGGCATGTTCTACCGCTACGGAGGCCTTCCCATCGTTCGCGGTTCGTTCGCCAATCCGGCCGACCCGGGTGTATCCGCCGGCCGGGCATCGCTCCGGGAAACGCTGGAATATATCCTCGAGCTGTGCCAGCGGGCCTACGACGGGCTTCCCGAAGGCGATTGGGGCGCTGCCGATCAGGGGCGGATGACGCGCGGCGCCGTGCTGGCCATCAAGGCCCGTACGCTGCTCTTCGCAGCCCGTCCGCTTTTCAACTCGGCGACTCCCTACTTGAGTGGAGCGCACGACGATTTGGTGTGCTTCGGCTCCAAATCGGACGACCGCTGGCAGAACGCCATCGACGCCAACGAGGCCGTGCTGACCTGGGCTGGCGCCAACAACTACACCCTGCTCAATACCGGCGGCGCCGGTGAGGGCAACCCGAATCCCAAGGCCTTCGAAGATTACGCTACGGCGACTTCGACACCGGCCAACCGGGAGGTGTTGCTGGCCTACAAATGCGACGAAACCGGTCAGTGGACGTGGCCCGGAAGTGCTATCTTCTACTACAACAACTACTCTCCGGTCTGGACGAATAACCGTTGGGATACCGACGTGAGCGGAGTGCTGACCAACTTCCTGAAGCTCTATTACAAAGCCGACGGTTCGGAGTTCACGAACTGGCCCGGCGTGAACGAAGCCGCTCCGCGGGATGCTTCGGAATGGCTCCGGAATATCGAGGAGATCGAGCCGCGCGCCAAGGCCGACAATATGTTCGTGGGCTTCGATGCCTTCAATAACCCGGGCCATTCGAGCTGGTCGGCCAACAACTGGGGCCGCCAGGTGGCGAACGCCGGCAAGAAGACCAATTTCCCGGCCGCCATCGAAGCCGGCAAGGGCTGCGCCGCACCGGTTAAATTTTATTACAGGGCCGGAACGCGTGTCTGGTTCGAATTCCCGCTCTTCCGCCTGGCTGAAACCTACCTCAACCTTGCCGAAGCCTATAACGAGAAGGGCGTTCCCGCCAAGGCGCTCGAAAATCTGAACAAGGTGCATAACCGGGCGGGCCTGCCGAAGATCACCGAAACCGACCAGGCTGCCCTGCGCCGGATTATCCGCCGTGAGCGCGCCCTCGAGCTGTACCGCGAGAACAACCGGTATTTCGATGTCAAGCACTGGAAGGACGAGAATATCGGCGACGGCATTATCGGTGGCGACATGCACGAGCTGCAGTTCAAAATCAAGGAGAGCCATTCGGGTAGTTTCAACCTCGCTTCGGGCCTCGAATCGTACTGGGATGCGGTGGTTTACACCTCTTACTGGAATCCGAAAATGTACCTCGAACCCATTCCGCAGTCGGAGATTAACAAAGGCACGCTGGTGCAGAATCCCGGCTACTAATTCCCGCAGGTTTTTCCGCTAAAAACAAACACGATTATGAATAAATTTATCATTATACCATTGCTTCTTACGGGAGTCGTTTCGCTGACCGCCGCAACGGCAGCCGGGACGATGCAGGAGCCGGCGCCTGCCGATTCGGCTTACACGGCGGAGCCTGCGGTTCCGGGGGCATTCTTCGGGACATCCCAGGCTCGTACGACGGGGGCCGTTTCGACCGTCGACGGAGTTTCCCTCGGCAAGACCACCGCACCCAACCTGACCAACAGTTTTGCCGGACAGTTTTCGGGGCTGACACTTTTCCAGGGGTCGGGCGAACCGGGTAACGACACGGCCAGCTGGCTGATCCGCGGCATCGGGTCGTACGGCAATGCCGGCTACAACACGGCTAAAATCTTTGTCGACGGCTTCGAGGTGAACGCCAGTTATATCGCCTACCTTTCGCCGGCGGAGATCGAACGCGTGTCGATTCTCAAGGACGGCGCCGCATTGTCCGTTTTCGGCGAACGGGGAGCCAACGGCGTGATTTGGATAGAAACCAAACGCGGCAAGATCGCTCCGGCGACCGTCAGCGCCTCGGTGCGTTTCGGGCTCCAGCAGGCCACGACCCTCTCCAAGCCGCTCGATTCGTACGGTTATGCGTCGCTTTACAACCAGGCCGTCAGCAACGACCAGGGGCGTTGGGCGCCTGCCTATAGCAACGAGCAGCTGGAGGCCTACCGCAACGGGACGGGCACGAATGTCGACTGGTACGACGAAGCTTTGCGCAATGCCGGTTACACCATCGACGGCGATGTCTCCTTTCGCGGCGGCACCGAGGTCGCCCGCTACAACGTGATGCTGGATTACCTCAACCAGCAGGGGCTTTACGATGTGAAGAACAGCGATTCCCGCTCGAACCGCACCTACGAGCGCTACAACCTGCGTGCGAATCTCGACTTCACGATTTTCAAGTTCATCGAGGCGCGTGTCGATTTGGGCGGGCGTATCGAGCGGGGCAAGCGGCCCAATATCGCTACCGACGACCTGTTCTACAACATGGCGCGCTATCCTTCGAACATATACGAGATATGGGACGACGCCGAACGGACACACTATTCCGGAACTTCGGTCTACAACAGCAATCCCGTGGCGTCGCTCAATGCCCTGGGATGGCGCCAGACCCAGTCGCGTGTGCTGCAGGGCAATTTCCAACTGGTCGAGAAACTCGATTTCATCACCGAGGGACTCTACCTGCGCGAAGCGTTCTCGTTCAACACCTACACCAAGAGCGGTTATTCGAAAACCCGCAACTACGCCCGCTATCACAACGGCATGCGTACCACCACCGACGAGGATACGTCGCTGCAGGCCAGCGGTTACGGTTCGGACGGCATGGAGGACTGGAAACAGGGCCAGATTTCGCTGGGTTACAACCGTACCTTCGGCCGCCATGCCCTCGACGGCGCCGTGAATTTCCATATGTCGGGCTATAACGGCGACGGCTATTTTTCCTATAAATACCACTATGCGAACCTCAACGGCCGCATCAATTACAGCTACGACGACCGTTATGTGGCCGAATTCGGGTTCTCCTACTTCGGTAACGACGCCTATGCCAAAGGCAACCAGTGGGCGTTCTATCCTTCTGTTTCGGCGGCCTGGGTGCTTTCCAACGAGGCTTTCCTGAAGGACTCGAAAGTCGTCGATTTGCTCAAACTGCGTCTTTCGTACGGCCGCAGCGGCTTCGCCGATTCGGGTGCCACCGGCGTATTGTCGAACTACTCTTCCAACGGCCGCTACCTGTTCAAGGACTATTACACCAATTCCTACGTCGGTTCCTTCTACATGGGCTCCGGCGAGGGCGTATGGCAGAGTTCGCTGGTGCACATGTTCCTTGCGAATTCCGGGGTGCATGCCGAAAAAAGCAGCAAGTACAACGTCGGTATCGACGCCGAACTTTTCGGCAAACTGCATCTGTCGGCCGATGCCTTCATCGACAAACGCACCGACATCCTGACCCTCGACAATTCGATGATGGGTTATTACGGCAAAAATTATTATTTCGACAACATCGGCAAGATGACCAACAAAGGTTTCGAGTTATCCGCCGTGTGGAACGATCAGCGCGCCAACTGGGGATACAGCGTCAACGGGTCGGTGTCGTTTAACCGCAACAAAATCGATTACATGGCCGAGGTAGCCCCGGCGCACAGCTACAACGCCCAGACGGGACGCCCGTACGGGACGCTGATCGGGCTGGTTGCCGACGGTTTTTACGATGTGGACGATTTCAATGCCGACGGTTCGCTCAAGGCCGGCCTGCCGCAGCCGATGTTCGGTGCGGTGCAGCCGGGCGACATCAAGTATCGTGATTTGGATCGGAGCGGCTTCGTCGACCAGAACGACGTGACCAAGGTGGGCAAATCGCCCTATCCGGAGTGGACGTACTCGCTCGGCGCCGCCTTCAACTACCGGGGCTTCGATTTCAGCTTCCTGCTGCAGGGCATCGCCGGCGCATCGTTCAACCTGCTCGACAATGCAGTGCAGACCCGGGCTTTCGTCGACAACGGCAATGCTTATCCCATCGCCCGCGGCGCCTGGGCCTACTATCCCGAGCAGGGGATAGACACCCGCGCCACGGCGACTTATCCGCGCCTGACTACCCAGAGCAACGAGAACAACTACCAGTTGAGTTCATTCTGGGTGAAGAGCCGTAACTTCATGCGCGTGCGCAATATCGAGGTGGGTTACAGCTTCAGGCATCACGCCAGGTTCCGTGCGGCGGGCATTTCCAACTTCCGGATTTACCTGAATGTAACTAATCCGTTCACCGTCAGCAAGCTGATGTCGGATTACGACCTGGATCCCGAATTGTTGTCCTACCGTTATCCGGTGCTTAAGTCCTACAACATCGGCGTAAGCCTTACTTTCTAATTAAACTATCGAAGCCATTATGAAATTCAGACTCATATTCAAGACGTTCCTGCTGTCGGCTGCTGTTGCGGCCGGTACCGGATGCAGCGATTTCCTCGATACCAGTCTTGACCAGAACGAAACGGGGGAGTCGATCGAGACGACACTCGGTACGTTGTGGAAATTCGGCAACGCCTTCTACACCCCGATTGTTTCCGGTTACTCCACGCTCGATTCCAACCTTTTTGCGGCGGCGACCGACGAGGCGCAGCAAACCAAGGTGCAGTGCAACGCGAGCTATTTCAACAAAGGGGTCATCAATGCCAACCTCAACCCGATTTCGAATCTTTATGTCGACTGCTACGAAGGAATCCGCGCCGCCAATTTTTTCCTCGACTACACGGCCAACGGCAAAGGCGAGTATATGGTGGGCATGAACCGCGATACGATTAACGACCGCCCCAACTACGAAAGGGATCTGGCCTCGCTGCACTGGTACCAGGCCGAGGCGCACATCGCACGGGCTTATTACTACGCCGAGCTGATCAAGCAGTACGGCGGGGTTCCCATCGTCGAGAGCCAGTATGCCGCGAACAAGTTCATCCCGCGTTCCTCCTACGACCAGGTCGTCGACTACATCGTGAAGGAAATCGACGACTACAAGGGGAAACTGGCAGTCGACTGGGACAACTTCTCCGAGCGTAACGGCCGCTTTACGCTGGGCGCCGCACTGGCCATCAAGGCGCGTGTGCTGCTCTATGCCGCTTCGCCGCTCCACAATCCCGGCAATGATGCCGAGAAGTGGAAAAAAGCTGCCGCTGCGGCTTATGACGTCATCAGCAACCCGGATTTGAATTATTCGCTCGACAACGATTACGGGGCTTATTTCCAGGGTAACCGCAACCTTTCCAGCCGGGAAACCATCTATGTCGTACGCCGCGAACAGTCCAATACGATGGAGCGCAATAACTATCCGATTGCTACGCCGGGCGGTGCCTCGGGCGTGACGCCGACACAGAATCTGGTCGAGGCTTACGAGTGGGTCGGGGAGCCTGTTGCCGGGGATCCCTATGCCAACCGCGACCCGCGTCTGGCGGCAAGCGTCGTGACCAACGGCAGCACCTGGAACGGCCGTGTAATCGACCAGGCGCCGGGCGGTACGGACGACATGTCGTCGCCGAACGCCAGCAAGACGGGATACTACCTCAAAAAGTTCCTCACCGACAATCTCAACCTGACGCAGGGCGCCAAGGCGCAGCACAACTGGGTCGCCTACCGGTATGCCGAAGTGCTGCTCAACTATGCCGAAGCGATGAATGAGGCCTATGGCCCCGACCAGGCTCCCGGCGACTACACGCTCACGGCGCTCGATGCCCTGCAACTGGTGCGTGACCGTGCCAGCCTGCAGCTTCCGCCTGTCACGGCGTCGAGCCGCGACGAATTCCGCGAGGCCGTCAAGCACGAGCGCCGCATCGAACTGGCGTTCGAGGATCACCGCTACTGGGATTTGCTGCGGTGGAAGGATGCGATGAAGGTGCTCAACAAACCCGTCCGCGGTGTGAAGGTGGCCAAAGCAGGCGAGGGCAAGTGGTCGTATACGCCGGTCGAAGTCGCTACGCGCACCTTCCTCGAACGCAACTACTATATGCCTTTCACCCGCTCTGAGGTTGAAAATTCGAATCATACGCTCGAACAGAATCCCGGCTATTAGTTCCGGGACGCAAAAGAACAATGAATTATGAAAAACAAATTGATTCTGCTCCTCGCATTTGTTTGCACATGCGCCTTTACAGCCTGCGAGGGCGACGGCGATGCCGATTACGGATTCGGTAAAGTATATATGCCCCAGGCCGTTTCGACCGGCGGGCTGAACAACTCGTATGCCGTACCTTCGGGCGGCGGTAGTTATACCTACAATTTCCGCGTCGAGAACGGTACGGTCAGGATAATCCTGGGGGTTACACGCTCGGGCAAGCTTTCCGATAAGAAGGGGTATACCGTCGATGTCTACACCGCTGCGGAGGACACTGCGGCCGCCGTGGCCGCATACGGCGGCGAAGCCATGCCCGAGGGGCTTTATTCGCTGCCTGCGGCGGTCGTGGTTCCCAACGGGAAGACCGGCGAAACATTCTACCTCGACATTCCGGTATTGGCAATCTCAAGAAGCGAATATGCCGGCAAGAAGCTGGTGCTTTCGGTCGGAATCCGGAATCCGTCGGCGTACGAACTCTCCGATACGGCAGGCAAAACCGCCGTTATCGTGAACGTCGATGCCCTGAAGGCCCTGCTCTGAACGTAATTAACCTGTGAACGATATGCCTCTTGTAAGGGAGGCATATCGTTTCTATAAACCTTGACGATTTATGAAAAAAGCCATTCTGATACTCTTTGCACTGCTCGCTGCGGCCGGGATACGGGCGCAAATCCGTTCGGTGGAGTGCGCTACTCCCAAGCCCGGCCTTTACGAGCGTACCGATTTCACGATTCGGTTGACGGCCCGTTACGACAACGCCTACCTGCAGGAGCAGGTTGCGCTCGACATGCTGATTACCACGCCTTCGGGTGCCGAACGGATACTGCCCTGTTACTGGGTGGAGGGGGCGTCGGGTACCGAATCGCGCTGGGAAGCCCGTTTTACGCCCCAGCAGATGGGGCGTTATGCCTGCCGTTTCCGCTTGAGCGAGCAGGGACGCGAAACCTCCCGTTCGAAACCCGTGCGCCTCGATGTGGGGCCTGCAGCGGATTCGCGGGGTATCCTGCATGTGCGCGATTACTGGACGCTGGCTTACGACGACGGAACGCCGTTCCGGGGCATTGCTGAAAATATCTGCTGGGAATCGCGCGCCAACGACGACTCGCGCTTTTTCAAGGCCCTGCACGAGCAGCATGACAAATACAACTACGACTACATGCTGCCGCTTTTCGCCCGCAACGGCGGTAATTTTATCCGTGTGTGGATGTGCGGATTCAATTTCCCGATCGACCAGCAGGACCATTTCAACAACCTACGCTACGAGGCGTCCGATGCATATTACAATCCCAGCGCCATCGCCCGCCTCGACCATTTCGTCGGGCTTTGCGAACAGCTGGGTATTCACGTGATGCTCTGCATGGGACAGGGCGCCGTGCGTGCCGACAGGGCGTTTTTCACCGGGGAGCCGCAAGCCCGCCGCTACATGAACCGCCTGCGTTATATCGTTGCACGCTGGGGTTACAGTCCGGCTGTCGGTATGTGGGAGTTCTTCAACGAAATCGACAACATCCAGTTCCGCGATGCGAAGAACCCGATTCCGGCCGAAGAGATTGTCGCCTGGCATGCCCGCATGGCCAGGTACCTGAAAAGCATCGATCCCTACGGACACCCCGTCACCACGTCGATTTCCCACCGGGATCTCGAAGGGCTCAATTCGGTGCCCGACATCGATGTCAACCAGAAGCATATCTACTGTAATACGGGCATTATCCCGGCCGAGATACTCCGCTATGAAAACCGTTTCGGCAAACCTTACGTTATCGGTGAATTCGGCTATGAGTGGGACTGGTCGAAGAACTTCGATGATTTTGGCGAGGATATGGATCGCGATTTCCGCCGGGGACTTTGGTACGGCATCTTCTCGCCCACGCCCGTGACGCCGATGAGCTGGTGGTGGGAGTATTTCGAGAACCGCGGTATGATGGACTATTTCAAGGGTGTGCGGCAGATATCCGACCGGATGCTCGCCGACGGCAAGGGCTCTTTCGAGCAGGTGACCGTAGCATGCAATCCGGCTGAAGCCATGGGTGTCAAGTGCGGCGAGGTGGTCTATGTTTACCTTTACAACAACTCCGCCGAGGAACTCAGGCAGGCGGGACTCACCGTCAACCTGGGCTGCAAGGGCAGCTATGCAATCGAGGCGTTCGATCCCGCGACCTGCGTTTGCACGGCGCAGGGCCAGCTTCCGACCCCGGGGCGTTTCGTGCTCGAAAAAATCACGCTCGCGCCGTATGCCGAGCGCGTCTATATCTTTACTCCCGAATCCGTTAACTGACCGGTTTATGCGTTTTAAAACACTTGCCATGATGCTGACCCTGGGCATCGCTGCGGGCGGGGAAGCCCCGGCCCAGCAGGCCACGCCCCTCAATCCTACCAATTTCGGGCTCGTGAGCCCCCAGCCGCAGTCCGAACTGCCGCAGTCTGCGACACCGCCCCAACAGGCCGTGCGCAAACCGAAACGACCTGTCCGGGCCCTTCTGGAGCCGTCCGGTGCGGCTTCGTGGGTGCTGTCCGACGGCTGGGAACTGGCCCAAACGGATCAGCTGGTCGGGAGCGGAGGTTCGCTTTTCGACCCCGCCTACGACACTTCGGCGTGGTACAATGCCGTCGTGCCCGGCACGGTGCTGACTTCGCTGGTCGAAGCGGGCGTTTATCCCGACCCCTATTACGGGCTCAACAACCTCTCCATTCCCGACAGCCTCTGCCGTACGGAGTGGTGGTACCGGATACGTTTCCCACAGCCGCAGGATGCTGCGGGACGCCGTGCCTGGCTGCGTTTCGACGGAATCAACTACCGCGCCGACGTGTGGCTGAACGGCCGGAAGGCAGGCACGGTCGACGGGGCTTTTACCCGGGGCGTGTTCGATGTGACGGGGCTTCTCTCGGCCGAAAACGTCCTGGCCGTGAAGATCCGCCCGCCGCATAATCCGGGGATTCCCCACGAGCAGTCGAAAGCCGCCGGGCGGGGCCCCAACGGAGGCCAGTTGTGCCTCGACGGGCCGACTTTCATCAGTTCGGAAGGCTGGGACTGGATTCCCGGCATCCGCGACCGCAATATCGGCATCTGGCAGGATGTGACGCTCGAATTTACGGGCGACGTGACGCTTGCCGACCCGCAGGTAATCACCGATCTGCCGCTGCCCGACACGTCGTATGCCGATTTGACGATTCGCGCCGAGGTGACCAACCATGCCGACGAACCGCGCCGGGCGGTGCTGCGCGGCACCTTGGACGGCGGTGCCGGCTTCTCGCTGCCGGTCGAGCTCGCCGCCGGGGAAACCCGCACGGTGAGTTGTACGCCGGCCGAATGTCCGGCCCTGCGGATTGCGGCTCCCCGCCTGTGGTGGCCGAACGGCTACGGGGCGCAGGAGCTTTACACGCTGCAGCTGGCGGTCGAGCAGGACGGCATCCGCTCCGATGCGGAGCAGGTTCGTTTCGGTATCCGGGAACTTACCTATGAGTTGAGTGTGGATACGCCTGCCGGGGAGGAGCTGCGCATCGACTTCGCACCGACGAACGATCTGTGCGGCGGCGAGATGCCCTTCGACAGTTTCCATCGCCGCCCGGCGGGCGACGGGGTCGTCGTCCCGGCTCTGAAGCCGGGAATCGATGTTTCGCGCCTGCGCCGCCTGGAAAACGACGGTGCCGCACCTTTTCTGGTACTTCGATGCAACGGGGTGCGGATATTCTGCCGCGGCGGCAACTGGGGCATGGACGACGGGATGAAACGGGTTTCGCGCGAACGGCTCGAACCCGCCTTCCGCCTCCACCGCGAGGAGGGTTTCAACATGGTGCGCAACTGGACGGGCGAGTCGACCGAGGAGCTTTTCTATGCACTTTGCGACGAATACGGTATGCTGGTGTGGAACGACTTTTGGCTTTCGACCGAGGGATATAACCAGAACGTCAACGATGAGGAGCTGTTCCTGGCGAACGCCCGCGAAACGGTGCGTCGTTTCCGCAACCATCCGTCGCTGGCCGTGTGGTGCCCGCGCAACGAAGGCTATGCTACCCCGACGCTCGAACCGCGGTTGGCCGCGCTGGTTGCCCGGGAGGACGGCACGCGCTTCTACAGCCCCAATTCCCGCTATATGAACCTGCGCACGAGCGGCCCGTGGCATTACCTGGCCGACGAGTCGGAATATTTCCTTCGCCATGCCTTCGGGTTCTCCACCGAGCTGGGAACCCCGTCGGTGCCGACCGCCGAAACGATGCGCAAGTTCATTCCCGAGGCGGACAGGTGGCCGATTAGCGACACGTGGTATTACCATGATTTGCACTTCGGGCTTCCGGAGTACTGCGAGGCCGTCGATGCGCTTTACGGGAAAGCCGAATCGCTCGACGATTTCTGCCGCAAGGTGCAGCTGATTAATTACGACAGCCACCGGGCCATGCTCGAGGCGTGGAACAGCCGGATGTGGAACTCCACGTCGGGCGTGCTGCTGTGGATGAGCCATCCCGCATGGCCGAGCCTCGAATGGCAGACCTATTCGTGGGATTTCGAGACGCACGGCTCTTTCTACGGCTGCCGCAAGGCCTGCGAACCGCTGCATGTGCAGATGAACCCCCATGACGGGCAGGTATTGGTCGTCAATACCACCCGCGACGCCCTTATGCACGGCCGGGTGCTGGCCACCTGTTACACCCCGGCCGGAAAACGCCTCGGCCGGCAGGAGGCCGCTCTGCAGGAAATCGCCGCCAATGCCGTGACGCCGGCCATGGCGGCCGTCCTGCCGGAGAACGTGGAGTGCTATATGGTGCGGCTCGAATTGTATGTCGATGGCAAGCGGGTTAGCGTGAACGACTACCTGCGCAGCCCCGGCCGGGATTTCACGGCGCTGAACCGCCTGGCGCAGGTGCGGCTCCGGGCGCGCCGCATGGCGCGGCAGGACGACGGCCGTGCGACGACGGTGCGCTTCGAAGTGTCGAATCCTTCGGCCGTTACCGCCCTTGCGGTGAAATTCAACGTCCGCGACGGACGGACGGGCGAAGCGATTCTCCCGGCCTATATTTCCGAAGGGTATATCCATTTGCTTCCGGGTGAAAAACGGATGGTCGAAGCCGAGTGCGCTTCGTGCGAGGGCGCCGTCCTTTCGGCCGAAGGCTATAATCTGGAAAGGCAGACATTGCTGGAACTTTGAACACCCCCGATACGAGAGGAGCCGTGGAACATATGTTCCACGGCTCTTTTTTTGTGCCTGCCTTGTGCCTGCCTGTCGCTCCGAACCGGCGTTCGGGAATGCCTGCGAAACTGCCGGCGTGCGGGCAGGGCGGAAAGGCCCCGGTTAGGCTCCGGTCGTACCGAGCTGCTTCCGCAGGCGCCGCAGGGTGCCGGTTTTATCTCCCGGAAGCGGTTTCGCCATCCGCAATGTGTGAGGCGATTTCCATGCACATGCGGCTGTTGTGATAGGGGCATTTCCAGAATCCGGCCTTGTCGTCCGTCCGGTTGACGTTGCCGTCGGGGAGGATGCTCCACCACCATTCGCCTCCCGTGCGGTCGATGAGGTGTGTTTTGATGTAGTCCCAGCATTTCAGGGCGGGTTCCAGGGCCTCCTTTCGGCCGTGGAACCGGTAGAGATAGAAAAGCCCGATGACGCACTCCGCCTGCACCCACCAATGGCGTTCGAGGTCCCGGGTGCCGTCTGGGTGCCGTTCGTAAATCATGCTCCCGTCGCCCATATAACCTTCGAGGGCCGCATTGGCGATGTCATAGCAGCAGGCGCGCGTGCGCTCGTACAAGGCTTCGTCGCCGAGCGTTGCGGCGGTTTCGAGCAACAGCCACGAAGCCTCGATGTCGTGACCGTAGGAGAAGCAGCCGTCGTTTTTCAGTTGCCATCGGTCGTCGAAAAAGAGTCCCAGATGGCCGTTCTGCGGCTGCAGGATTCGCGAGAGGAAAATTTCCAGCAGGTTGCGGGTCTGCTTGCGCAACCCCCCCCCGTCGTCCCAGATGCGGAGCAGGTTGGTGTAGGCCTCCAGAATGTGGAGGTGGGTGTTCATCGTCTTTTTCTCGTTGGCGTCCTTGTCGCTCAGTCGCACATCGTCGATGGGTGTCCAGTCGCGGGCCGCCGCCTCTTCATAACCGTTGTTTACGGCGTCGTAGGAGTGCTCTTCGATGACCCGGAACAGCCCGATTGCCTCCCGAAGCGCCCGCTCGTCGCCTGTCGCCCGGGCGTATTCGCTCAAACCGTAGATGGCGAATCCGAGGGCGTAAAATTGTTTTTTCGTGTCTGCGGGGTTGCCCGCTGCGTCCACCGACCAGTAGACGCCGCCGTAGGTTTTGTCGAGGAATTTGTCGAGCAGGTAGTCCCGGGCGGCGGTGGCCGTCGCCAGGTATTCCTTGCAGCCCGATGTCCGGTAAGCTGCCGAGAAAGTCCACAGGATGCGGCTGCAGAGGATTGCACCCCGCTCGGCATCGGCCATCAGCAGGCCCGTTCCGGTCATGCGGCCGAAAAATCCGCCGTTCTGCGGATCGGCCATTTGACGTGCCCAGAACGGGAGGATGTTATTATGAAGCTCTTCGGTGAGCTCGCGCTTGAATTGTTGTTCGCGGTTCATGTTCATTTGTTTGTGGCTCTGTGCAGAGCCAGTTTTTCTCCGATTTCACGTATGCGGGTTTCGTTGAGCGGATAGACGGCGACGAGCAGGATAGCCAGCGCACACCCTGCCGCCGGAAGCCAGCTCATCAGCATCCGCAGGCCGAAAATTGCCTCGCCGTTCTGCACCGCGGCGCCCGAGGTGTCGTATCCGTAGGAAGCCAGCAGCCAGAGAATCAGTGCGCTGCCGAATGCGCCGCCGAATTTCTGGGCCATCGACGACGACGAGAATATCAGTCCCGTGGAACCGTGGCCGTGCTTCAGCTCCGAATAGTCTGCCACATCGGCGTACATGCTCCAGAGTAACGGGAAGGTGATGCCGGCTGCGGCTGAAATCACGATTTGCAGCACGACCATCGCCCAGCATCCGGCAACGGTGGCCGGCATGAAAAAGAAGGCGATGCTCAACAGGCCCGACACGGCCATGGCCCAGATGTAGGTCATCCGCTTGCCGATGCGCAGCGAGATCGGCACGGCCAGTACGACCCCGAGCATGTTGGCGATTTCGCCGATGGCGAGGAACGCCCCGCAGGTGAGTATCATACTGCCGCCCAGCAGGTTATCCTCCCCGACAAAATCTTTGAAGAAATAGGCTGCCGCCCCGCCCCGGATCGAGTTGAAAAGCAGCGCGGCCACCGCCACGCCCAGCAGTATCCACCACGGCCCGTTGCCGGCGAGCGATTTCATGTCGGAAAGAACCGACTGTCCGCCCGCAGAGGGGCTTTCGCTCGGGACGACGCGCTCGCGTGTCAGGCGGAAGCAGAGCAGGAAAAGCAATGCACAGATTGTTCCGACGACGATCATGGCCGCCTGCCATCCGCCGGCCTGGGCTGCGACGGCCCGGGCGGTGTCCATCTTTCCAACGTCGCGGGTGAAGAGGTCGCACAGGGGTTCGAAAATAGCCAGAGCCAGGAAACTGCCTCCGTAGGCGAAAAACATCCGGTAGGAGGAGAATACCGTGCGTTCGCGCGAATCGTCCGTCACCACGCCCAGCATCGCTCCGTAGGGGACGTTGATGGCGGTGTAGACGGTCATCATCAGTAAATAGGTGGCGTAGGCCCACACCAGTTTGGCCGAATAGCCCCACGCGGGCGTGGTAAAGGTGAGGATGCCTGCCACGGCGAACGGGACGGCTATCCAGAGCAGGTAGGGACGGTAACGTCCCCAGCGGGAGGTCGTACGGTCGGCAATCAGGCCCATGATGGGATCGGATACCCCGTCCCAGAGTTTGGTGACGAGCAACAGTACGGCGGCATGTTCCAGACTCAACCCGAAAATGTTGGAGTAGAAAAACGGAAGATAATAGGAGAATATTTTCCAGAACATGCTCGACGACATGTCGCCCAGCCCGTACCCGATTTTTTCCGACCGTGCAGCTGTCATTTTAACGTTTGAGGTTTTTATCGATGAGTTTTTTGAGCGTTTCGACGCTGTGTCCCGTCGTGAACCCGTCCGCGGGCGTATGCAGACAGTAGTCGACCAGTTGTCCGACGGTCGAGGTCGCTACGTGCATGCGGGTGTCGCAAGAGGCGTAATAGATGCAGACCCGCCCGTCGGGATCGGCGATCCAGCCGTTCGAGAAGAGCACGTTCGATACGTCGCCCGTGCGTTCATCGCCGACGGGGCCGAGCAGCATGCCCGCGGGCTCGGCCAGGGGTATCCAGGGGCGTTCGAGCTCGGTCATGTAGAGGTAGAGCACATAACGCAGCCCTGCGGCGCAGGTTCGTACGCCGTGCGCCAGGTGCAGCCATCCCCGGGGTGTTTTGATCGGGTGGGGGCCTTCGCCGTTTTTCGTCTCCTTAATCGTGTGGTAATAACGCCGGTTGATGATGGACTCTTCCGTAACTTCGGCGTGCGTGATGTCGTCGATGAGCGCCCAGCCGATGCCGCCGCCGTTGCCCGTGTCGATGAATCCGTCCTGCGGCCGGGTGTAGAAGGCGTATTTGCCGTCCACGAACTCCGGGTGGAGAACGACGTTGCGCTGCTGGCTGGAGCTTTTCAAATCGGGAAGACGTTCCCAGTCCACCAGGTTTTTCGTGCGTGCGATACCTGCCGATGCAACGGCGGACGACAAATCGCCCGGGGCTGCCGCCGGGTCCTTCCGTTCGACGCAGAAGATTCCGTATATCCAGCCGTCCTCGTGTGCCGTCAGGCGCATGTCGTAAACATTGGTCGCCGGTTCTCCGTACTCGGGCATGGTGACGGGATAGTCCCAGAAACGGAAGTTGTCGATGCCGTTGGGCGACTCCGCCACGGCGAAGAACGATTTGCGGTCGGCACCTTCCACGCGAACCATCAGGAGGTATTTATCGTCGAATTTGATGGCGCCCGAGTTCATCACGGCATTCATCCCGATCCGCTCCATGCAGTAGGGATTGGTCGCGGGGTCGAGGTCGTAGCGCCAGAAAAGCGGCGTGTGGGCTGCCGTGAGTATCGGGTGGCAGTATCGGGTAAAGATGCCGTTGTAGGCATCGGTCGGCATATTCTTGCGCGTCAGGAGCTGCTCGTGCTGCAATTGCAACCGGCGCATCGTTTCCTCAAAGTTGGTCATTGTTGAGAATTAAGTCTATTTATTTGTTATTGAAAGCGTTGACTGCGTCGGCCGCGAACAGCGTTCGTGGCGAGGCGTGGAACCGGTTGAAGTCGGCTTCCGAAACCTGTCCGGGGAACGGTGCGTAAAAATGCCCGGGCTTGAGCGTCTGCAGGGCATTCCTCCAGACCAGTACGTAGGCGGGGCGCCGCTCGCCGATGCCCTGCATCAGCACCCCCGTCCACCAGTCGGCATGCGGAATGCCCTCCATACCGGTTTCCGATACGGCGTATGGTTTCCGATGTTCCCCGGCAATCCGCTCCATGATTGCGAGCGATGTCCCGAGCTTTGAGGCGAAGGCCTCGGCGTCGCCGCTGTGGTAAGCGTCCAGTCCCAGTATGTCGACCCATGCATCGCCCGGATAACGTTCGAGGTATTCCTGTTGGGTTGCGCACGGGTTGGGCGAATAGACGGTGAGCATGCATACGCCCCTGTCGCGCATGCGTTCGACGGTCATTTTCCAAAGGGCTTCGTATTCGGCCTCGGAGCAGAGCCGCTGTCCCCACCAGAACCAGCTTCCGGTATGCTCGTGCCAGGGGCGGAACAGCACCGGGACGGTCGTGCCGTCGTTCGTGGTCAGGGAGTTGAGGAAGTCGGCCGCAATGTCCACCCATCCGAGGAATTCGGCATGGTTCGGGCCGCCGGGCAGGATTGAACGCACTGTGCCGGGGTCGCTCACATCCCATGCGTCGCCGCCCGTGGACGGATTGCGGGGATGCCAGCTGACGGTCGTCAGCCCGCCGCGTTCGTGTTGACGGACGATTTCGCGGCGCATCGTGTCGAAAGGTACGCCGTCGAGATTACGTCCCGTCCCGAGTTCGATTTCCCCGAGGTCGCAGCCCAGCACGGCCGGATAATCCCCGCAGCAAGCCTTCACGTCGCAACAGCCGGGTTTGTAGGCCCAGTTGCAGCCGTAGAAGGGGAAGTCCTGCTGTCCGAACAGCAGTTGGTTCCGTGCGGCGGTTTGGCGCAGCAGCCGGAGCTGGGAGGCCGGGGTTCCGTTGCCCGGTGCCGCCGCAAGCGCCCGGGCATGGAGGGCCAGCGTGTGATTTGCCGCCGTGATTTCCCGTAAGGTCGTAAGGTCGTTGTCGAAGACCGAATTGAGCCCCTGCTCTTCCTGCGCCGGGTCGCCGCAGTAGTCGTCGCCTGCCTGCCAGTTGAGGTGTGCGGGGCGTGCCGCGCCGCCCCAGCCCCAGAAATTGCATCCTGCAAGGATGTCGCCGTCCGCGGCGCTGCGAATGATTTGTTCGAAGATATGGCGGTAGTAGGCGTCGCGCGCCGTCGTGGGTGATCCGGGCTCGAAGGAGAAGGCGTCGCGCGGATAGCCGAACTCCTCGATGACGAGCGGCTTGCCCAACTCCCGTGCGATTTCAGCATGGCGGCAGATGTATTCGGTCGATTTTTCGCAGGCTGCGGCGAGATCTTCCCCGACATTTTCCTGCCTTATCCACCGCCAGTTGTAGGGCCAGATGTGTATGTTGGCGTAGTCGATTTCGGGCAGGGCATGGATGCGCCGCCACAGTCCGATGTCCCCTTCGCACCCCATTTCCCCTTCGCTGCCGGTCGAAACCATGTGGTTGGGGTCGAGCTGCTTGATGAGCTTCGCCGTGCGGGCGACCCAGGCGAAGAAACGCTCCTTGTTCTCTTCCGAAAAGGCACGCGGTTCGTTGGCGATTTGCCAGGAGAAGATGGCTGGGTCTTCCCGGTAGGGGCGGCCCGTATAGCGGTTGGTGCGGGTGACGATGTGGCGGATGTGGTTTTCCAGCAGTATCTTGCAGCTGTCAGTGGCCTCTGCTTCGTGGAACTGCCGCACGTAAGCCATGAAAGTGTCCCATCCGGCCAGTCCCGGGACGGGATAAGTGCCGCGGCCGCTCCATTCGAGGTACTGGCTGTATCCGCCGCTCCATTCCCAGGCGTTGGTGAGGTAGAGCACCGCCTGCATATTCCGCTTTCCCAGTTCGGACATCAGGAAATCCAGTCCGTCGAGTGCGCGGTCGTCGTAAACTCCGGGTGCGGTTTGCAGGATCGGTTCGACTTTCGATACGACTCCCGTGTTGCCTTCCGACCCGACCAGGATGCGCAGGTTGCCGATACCCGCTGCCTTCATCCTGTCGAGTTCGCGGCACAGGCGGCCGCGGTCGCACTCCGGCCCTTCGGCGGCCAGTAAAGCCCCGTACCAGAAGTTGGCGCCGACGAAATAGCCCGGGGTGGCGTCACCGCCGGCGAAACGTCCGTTCTGCACACGGACGAATTCGGGCTGGAGTTCGTTCTGGCATGCGGACAAACTCAACGTGAGGGCTCCGAGCAGCGGCGTAAGCAGGTGTTTCATGGGTTCGGGTTTAGTCGGTTTTCAGTAATGCAAATATACGAACGGAGGCGATTGTGAAAAGAGTAGTATTTTAACAGATATTTATACTTTTTTGCAACTTCCGGGGTTGTCGCCCGGTTATGTGCGTGCCGGGGGTCGGCAAACCATCTGTTTCGGTTAAAAAAGTATTACATGCGAAAGTCCCGGGCTGCTTATCTTTATCTTCACAACCGATAATATCCCGACGATGGAAAAAAGAATTGTACGATGTGTTTTATTTGCCGCTGTTTGTGCGGCTGGAACCGCATGGGCCTGTGTGCGGGGCAACGCTTCCCCGCCGGAGGAGGCATCGCCCGCCCGGGGCGTGCTGACATTGAGCGGCAGGGTGATTGACGACGCCTATATCGGCAACGGCGTCCAGTGGGATCCTTACGAGGTGCATGGCGATGACGGCCGGTTTTCGGCGGCCGACCGAAAACGCCTTACCGACAGGCTGGAGTACATGCAGCCCCGTTTCATCCGCGTGATGAGCGGTATCCGGTCGTATCTTACGGACGGGCGGTTCGATTCGTCGCGGAACATGGAGGATTTGCACATGATTCTCGGGTTCTGCAATACGCATGGCGTGACGGTATTGCTCGGCGACTGGGGCGGAGGCCTGGTCGACGTGCAGGCGCAGACCGTCGACGAGGCGTTGATCGACAGCAGCGGCGAGCTGGTGCGCTATCTGGTCGAAGAGTGCGGTTACGATTGCATCCGCTACTACAATATCGTCAACGAACCCAACGGCTCGTGGGCTTCGACGCGGGGCGATTACGCCCTCTGGCTCCGTGCCGCACGCGCCATGGATGCTTCCCTGCGGCGGCACGGCATGGCCGGCCGGGTGGAGCTGGTCGCTCCCGACGCGGCGGTTTGGACGACCCTCGAAACAGACTGGGTGAGCAACTCCGTCCGGGACTTGGGCGATGCCGTGGGACTTTACGACATCCATACTTATCCCTCCAAAGCCCAAATCAATACGGGGGAATATTCGGCGATGATTTCGGCTTACCGGGCTGCGGCTCCTGCGGGGGCGAAGATGATCCTCGGCGAACTGGGATTGAAATTCATCGACCCGCGCGACGCCGCGTATGCTGCCGAGAACGAGCGCCGGATTGCTGCCGACCCCGATGCATCGCCCGGCGATTCGCAGATGTTCGTGTTCGACCACATGTACGGTATCGACGTTGCCGACGCCGTCATGCAGACGGCCGCATGCGGCTATTCGGGCTGCGTGGTCTGGATGCTCGACGATGCGATGCACATGAACGAGCCCGGGAAACTGAAAATATGGGGGTTCTGGAACATCCTCGGCGAAGAGCGCTACGGCGCCGACAAGGAGCGTATCCGCCCCTGGTACTATGCCGTGTCGCTGCTGTGCCGCTATTTCCCGCAGGGTGCGCAGATTCTCGCCTCCGAAGTGTCGGGCGTCGGCGGAGTCCGTTCGATGTTCGGACGCACCGGGAAGGGCGTGACGCTGGCTGTAGTCAATACGGATTCGGAACGGACGGTGGAGCTGACGCTGGAAAATCCCCAGCCCGGACTTTCCGACCTCGCGCTTTATGTCTACGCCGGGGGGCAGCTCGAGCTGGAGGGCGAACGGCTGCTGCCCGTGGAACGCGGGGTGGCGCTTGCGCCCGGAAGCCGCATCAGCCTGGCCCCCGAAACGATGCTGGTCTACACGTCGATGGAGTGACCTCACGCCTGCGTGCCCTTCTCCGAACCGAAAAAACGAATCCCGCCTCCATCCGGAAGCGGGATTCTGCCTTTGCGGGCGGCGGTTACTCTTCCGGTTTGCGGCCGATGTAGAAGACGTAGCCGTAGTACGTTTTGTATTTTTCGTAATGGGCGATTTCGTGTTTCTGCATTTCGGCCAGCAGGAGTGCCTTTTCACTGTAGCCGTATTGTTCGAGGAATTCCGGGAGGCGTGCGAGCACATGGGCGTAGTAATTTTCCGTCCAGCAGTGTTCGGGCAGCGCGAAATGCGCCAGGGGTGCATATCCGGCCTCTTCGAGGATGCGCAGTTTTCCCGCCGGGCTGTCGATTTCGGGGAAATAGTCCGAGATGAATTTCGACGCCAGCCGCGCGCCCGAGAGCCACGAACACTCGGTTACGGCGATGATGCCGCCCGGTTTGAGGTACTGCCGCCACTCCCTCAACCCGCGTTCGAATCCGATGTTGTAAATCGAGCCTTCGGCCCAGATTACGTCGAACTCCCCGGGGCTGAACGGCAGTGCGTCCATCGAGCCCTGAATGGCTGTGACGCGGTTTTCCAGCCCGGCCTTTTTTATCCGGGTGCGGAATCCTTCCAGCAGTTCCGGCAGCAAATCGACGGCCGTTATCGTACAATCCCTGTTGCGGGCGATTGTGACGGTCTGCCCGCCGGTGCCGCATCCGATGTCGGCAATGCGCATTGCCGGCCTGTCGGGCACGAATTCCAGGGCGCGGAGTGTCTGCTCCACGCCGCCGGGCCCCTGCCTGTCGAGTTCCCTGAAGAAATCGGCGATCATTTTTAAATCGAAATCGAAAATCTGTTTATTTTCCTGTTCCATGGTTGTTTGCGGTTGAAGCCGTGCGCGGAAGCGGAATATCCCGTGCACAGCGAAATTTTTAAAATAAGGCAAAATGAATAACCGCCCGGGCAGAATGCCCCGGGAGGGAAGAAAGAGTCGGAATCCAATGCGAACTATGGATTCCTACGATGCCGTATCCGTTTTAAACATCCAATGGTTTTAGTACGGGCAAATCTACGTATAAATTTCCGAAGAACCAAATCCCGCGCAGGGACGCCTGGGAAACAGGAACGCCGGGCCCTGTACAAAGGCCCGGCGCTCCCCGGAAGAGGCGTCCTCCCACTCTGCGTCAGAATGAAATACCGACGCGTATGCCGAAGTTGTTGAGGTTGTTGACCGAATAGGTCAGAATGTCGCCGCTGTTGGTGGCGTAGCTGTAATAGAGCGCCACATGGAAACCGAAGCGATAGTCGGGCCGCGGGAAGATGCTCACGCCGATTTCGGGCGAGAGGTAGAATCCCCACGTGTCGGTGTATTGCTTGACGACGTAATAGTAGGACGAGAGCTCGGCATAGCTGGCACCCAGCTTCATGCCTGCATAGGGCTGGAATACGCTGTCCGTCAGCCAGGTGTATCGGCCCGTAACGCCGAACGGCAGTTGGAACGACGCGTGTTTCTGGTTGACCGTGAGGGCCGAGCCGTTGCCCAGGTCGAGCGTCTGGCGCGGAATGCTTTCGAGGTTGGTCTGGTAGGAGATGAACGGGCCCACGGCGATGGCCGGCGTGATGAAATAGCCGCCTTCGAAGTTCATGCCCCAGCCCGAAGCCTTGTCGGCGTAGCTGCTGCCCAGGGGCACGCCTACCTGCCAGTCGACGTTGATGTAGCTGTTCGGGAATATCTGTGCTTTGCCCGTGCGTGCCGCAGCGAGCATGACGACACAGAGTGCGATGGTTTTAAGAACCTGGTATTTCGATGTTTTCATAATCGGACGTGTTTTACGGTTAAATTATTTTTTCAGGTAGGGCGACTGGTCGAACGCCTGTTCGACGGCGTCCACCGTACGCTGCTGGTTGAGGCTCTCCGACGAGGTCAGCAGGCCCCCGATGTAGCTGTCCCAGATCACGGGGAGTTTCTTGCCGCTCGCCTGGTCGGCTTCGAGGTTCACCATCTCGATCAGCAGCGAACCGGCCGTGTAACCGTAATAGACCCGGTAGGGATAGTGCCACCCGAGCCAGTCGCCCCAGTAACCGGGCGTCCAGTAGTAGGGGTAATACCACCACCAGTAGGGATAGTCGTAACCCACGAAATAGGTCACTTTCTGTACGTAGCTCAATTGCAGGCCGACATTGGCCGTATCCTTGTCGTCGGTACGGGTGTAGCCCGCCGTGTTCATGCGGTCGACGACGGTATTGACGATTTCCAGCGCGTTGTCGTCTTTCCAGTATTCCGTCTTGTCGGCGCCGCCGATCAGCAGGATGCTGTCGGGGATGTAGTAGGTATCCAGTCCGGCGAAATCGGCCTCGGTGTCGTAAGCTGTGTAGACCAGATAATCTTTGTGGAGGCCCGATGTGGAGGGCTCTTTCTGGCATGCGCAAAACGCAACTGCTGCGAGTGCGAATGCAAGGTAACGTAATTTTTTAACGGTCATGATCTTGAAATTTTTGGTTTGCTGTCTGAACGTCGTGTTCAAATTTCGTTCCCGTCGCACCCTTTTCCTCCCCGGAAGTCCGTTCGGGATATAAAGAAACGGTTTTGCGGTATAAGAAAACCGGCGGCTTTGAAAAGCTGCCGGATATAATTCAGCACAAGCGGGTTAGGATGCCGGTGGAAAAACGCTTTTCCGCCGCCGGCGCAGGCCGGCCGGCAGCCGCAGGCGATTCTTCCGGCTGTTTTCGCATCGCCCTTGGCAACCTTGCACCGGGTGCAGGTCGGATTCCGTGCGTCGTTTCCGTGCCGGCGCCCCGTTTTCCGGTGCGGCGGCGTGCCACGGACGGGTGGCGAAGCTCTCGCGTAAGTGTCCGCGGAACGTTTCCGTATGGGCACGGATACCGTGCGGCTGGACAACGAAAAGCCGGACGGGACGGTGTTTTGCCTTTGCGGGGCCCGGGCGTATTTCCGGCGCGTACCGTCGGCCGGTTGGCGGATGCGGTGCATTGCGGAGGCAAAGGGTTCTTTTCGTGGGTGGTATTTCCCGGATAAAGGTGGTAATTTCTTGTTTTTCGGATATTTGTCGTGCTTTACCGGCCCCTCGGGACTTTTTATTCGCAAAAAAATTCCATGAGTCGGAATTAATATTACTTTTGTAGATACCTTGCATAATTCCACAAATATGAGCCGATACGATGACTGCTCCCGGGAGGAGCTTATCCGCAGGATCGAAGAACTCGAGGGGCAGTCCGGTACGGACGCAAATTCACAGCATCCGTTTCGGGATCGCTATGCCTGTAAGATTCTCGATTCCCTGCCGGACATGCTGACCGTGCTCGACAACGAGGGAACGTTGGTCGAGCTGGTTTCCGCCGATGAAACCAACCATGTCGGGGTGCCTGGCGAGCAGTTGCGCGGCAAAGACATCCATGCGCTGCTTTCGCCCGAGGCATACCGCAACGTGAAGAAGAACCTCGACAACGTCTTTGCCTCGGGCCGCGGCTCGTCGTCGCACCACGACATCACGCTCGGCGGCAACACCCGCAATTACGAGAACCGCATCATGCCCCTCGACGACGGACATGCGCTTTGCATCTGCCGCGACATTACCGAGGCGGAGGCCGCCAAGCACGAGCTGGAGATGGTCAAATATGCGCTGAACAATGTCGACGAGGAGATTTACGCCTGCGATTTGGACGGGACGATGGAATATGCCAACGAGCAGTTCCGCGTGCGGCACGAGGTCGAGGGCGGCCTCGCGCAGTACAAAGTCTATGATTTCTGGTCGTTCAAGGGCACGCGCCGGCAGTGGGAGGAGCGGCTGGCGAAAATCCGCCGGGACAACGGTTCCCATAAATATACGGTTCGTTTCAAAAACGAACTGGGACGGATTGTGGCGTGGGACATCGTGTCCTATATCATTTACGACCATTTCAAGCAGCGCGAAATCGTCTGGTTCTTCGGCCGCGACGTCACGCAGCGCCTCGAACACGAGAACAAGGTCAAGGAGATGAACTCGATTCTCGACAGCATTCTCAACAATATTCCGGTCTACCTCTTCGTCAAAGACCCCGGCAACGAGTTCCGTTACCTCTACTGGAACCGGGCGTTCGAGGAGTTTTCGCAGATTCCCGCCTCGAAGGCCCTCGGGCACACCGATTACGAGGTATTCCCGAGTCCGAAAGACGCGGAACACTTCCGCCAGGACGACCTGACGCTGCTGCGCACGGGCGAGCGCATGTCCTTTATCGAGGAGTACGTTGCGGCGAACGGCGAAACACGCATCGTCAACACGACGAAGTCGCTGGTGCCGGTCGAGAACCGCCTGCCGTTGATTATCGGCGTGTCGTGGGACATCACCGACATGAAGAACGCCGAGCTGGAGGTGGTCGAGGCGCGCATCCGCGCCGAAGAGTCCGACCGCCTCAAATCGGCCTTCCTGGCCAATATGAGCCATGAAATCCGTACGCCGCTCAACGCCATCGTCGGCTTTGCCAAACTGATCGGCGAAGCGGAAACGGAGGAGGAGAAGCAGCAGTTCACCGAGATTATCGACACCAATTCGAATTTGCTGCTGCAACTGATAAACGACATCCTCGACATTTCGAAAATCGAAGCCGGGACGCTCGAGTTTCATTTCAGGCCGATGAACCTCAACGACCTCTGCCGCTCGGAACTGGAGGTGCACAAGAGCCGCGTCAAGCCGGGCGTGAACCTGGTTTTCGACGAGCGAATCGAAAACGTGGAGATAGTCTGCGACCAGAACCGCCTGGCGCAGGTCATTTCCAACCTGCTCAACAACGCCGGCAAGTTCACCGACGAAGGGGAGATTCGTTTCGGTTTCGACCTGCGCGACGGACGGATTGAGTTCTTCGTGCAGGATACCGGCGTGGGTATTCCGGCGGACAAGGTGCGGGATGTTTTCGACCGTTTTGTCAAACTTAACGACTTTGCGGCGGGAACGGGCCTCGGACTGGCCATTTCGAGGATGATTGTCGAGAAGCTCGACGGCACGATCGGCGTGGAGTCCGAGCAGGGCAAAGGCACCCGGTTTTACTTCTCGATTCCGGTGCTACACCGGGACGATACGGAGGGTGACGCCTGCGCTTCCGCAACCGGGGAGGCGGGCAAGTCGTGGACGCTGCTCGTGGCCGAGGATTCGGACATCAACTACAAACTCGTCGAAGCGGTGCTGAACCTGCGTTTCAACCTCGTCCGCGCCCGTACGGGGGGCGATGCCGTGGAATTGTTCGAAAAAGTGCGTCCCGACGCCGTGCTGATGGATATCCGCATGCCCGTGATGGACGGCCTGGAGGCTGCGCGCCGTATCCGCAGGATTGCGCCCGAAGTTCCGATTATCGCCATGTCGGCCTACTCGTTCGGCAACGAAATCGAAAACGCCCGCAATGCGGGCTGCAACGAATTCCTCGTCAAACCGCTCTCGCAGTATTCGCTGCATAAGGCGTTGAACGCCTGTCTGGTCGATTTGAAAGACAAGGTGTAGAGCGCCTTCGGACAAGCGCCCCGCAGCTTTCCGGCTGCGGGGCGCTTGTCGTATGGATGTAATGCGGATTTACCGGTATTTGTGCGAGATGAGCGTCATGAACTCCTCGCGCGTGCGGTGGTCGGAGAGGAAGATACCCGTGAATGCCGACGTCGTCGTGGCCGACTGCTGTTTTTCGATGCCGCGCATCTGCATGCACATGTGGCTGGCTTCGATTACCACGGCCACGCCCATCGGATTGAGCGCCTCCTGGATGCAGTCGCGGATCTGCACCGTCAGCCGCTCCTGCACCTGCAGGCGGCGGGCGTAGCACTCCACGACGCGCGCGATTTTCGAAAGCCCCGTGATGTGCCCGTTGGGGATATAGGCCACGTGCGCCTTGCCGTAGAACGGGAGCATGTGGTGCTCGCAGAGCGAATAGAGCTCGATATCCTTTACCAGCACCATCTGCTTGTACTCCTCGCGGAAGGTCGCCGAGCGGATGATGTCGAGCGGGTTTTCCTCATACCCTTTGGTCAGGAACGACATCGCCTTGGCCACCCGTTCGGGGGTTTTCTGCAAACCCTCGCGCGCCGGGTCTTCGCCCAGCAGGCGCAGTATTTCGGTGTAGTGTACTTTCAGGGCCTCGATGGTTTTGGCATCGAAGCGCTCCTCCTTGTTGTAGTTTCTCTCTTCCATAGGAACGGCAAAGATAGTGCAAGCCGAGGGCAAAAGCAAGTTTACTTGCATTTTGCCGAGGCACCGCCTATCTAAAACAGGGTTAAAGGTAGTGCAAGCCGAGGGCAATGCCAAGTTTAGCGGGGCATTGCCGAGGCGCCGCCTATCTAAAACAGGGTTAAAGATAGTGCAGTCCGAGGGCAATGCCAAGTTTAGCGGGGCATTGCCGGGGCCAGCCTCTTCTGTAAAATAGTATAAGCCGGGCGCAATGCCCGAATTTAGCGGGGCATTGCGGGCACAGCCCGTGTTCAGTAAAAGACACCTTATTTCTCGATGGCGTGCAAATAGGCCGCGAGCTTGCGTACGGCGCGGGCGCGGTGCGACACTTCGTTCTTCTCCCCGGTGGTCATCTGGGCGAAGGTGCGGTCGTAGCCGTCGGGGATGAACAGCGGGTCGTAGCCGAAGCCCTCGTGTCCCTGTTCGCTGTCGATGATGCGGCCCTCGACGATTCCCTCGAAAAGGTGCTCTTCACCTTTCAGAATCAGTGAAATGACCGTCCGGAAGCGGGCCCGGCGGTTCGTTTGCCCCGTGAGGTTTTCCAGCAGCAGCCGGTTGTTGGCCGCGAAATCGTGCCCGTCGGTGGCGTAGCGGGCCGAGTGTACGCCCGGGGCTCCGCCCAGCGCCTCGACCTCGAGGCCCGTGTCGTCGGCGAAGCAGTCCATGCCCGTGCGGCCGTGCAGGTATCGCGCCTTCTGCGAGGCATTGCCCTCGAGGGTTTCCTGCTCTTCGGGAATATCTTCTGTCACGCCGCAGTCGCGGGGCGTCAGCAGTTTGAAGCCGGGCCCCAGCACGGCCTGCACTTCCATGAGTTTGTGCGCGTTGTTCGTCGCAAAAAGAATCTCCATATTTCTGTGTCCGGTACTTGATTTTTTCGTTGGGACGCCCGGCTTTCCGGCCTGTCCGTGTGCGGACTCCGGCCCGGGCGGATTTCGCCTGCCGCTGCGCAGGCCGGGGATTATTTGACGACTTCGAGCTTTTCGAGTTTGTCGTCGAGGTCGATTTTATCGATGATCGTCTTGACCAGCACGTCCATGTCCGACCCCTCGGAGTAGTCGGCCGGGCAGACGTGGCTGACGCGGTTGTCGTGGATGAGCGAAGCCATCTCCCTGCGGGCCCCTTTCTGGTCGGGGTTGTATACCGCAATCGAGTGGCCGCCGGAGTTCTTCACCAGCCGCATGCAGGGGATGTCGGTCGTTCCGTCGCCCACGTAAATCATGTGCTTGAAGGGCACGGGGCGTTCGTTCTCGGGGATATAGCGGTTCACCAGCTTGCTGTCGAAAACCGACTCCACGCCCTTGTTGATTTTGAAGATGAACTGGGTTTTGTTGGTGTAGTTGACCGCCACGGCGGGCCAGTAGGCGATGCCGTCTACGTCGTAGAGGAACGAGCAGGCGTAGATTTTCCGGAACTCGTGGGCAATCTCCGTTCCCTCGATAATCTCTTTCATCCCCGACGAGTTGATGTAGTGCAGGATTCTTATCCCGTGTTTCGCGCCGTAGGCGTTGATGCGCGAGAACCACTCTTTTACGCCTTTGTAGAGCGTCACGCGGCGTCCCGAGTCCTGAAACGCCTCGCGCCGCAGCGACAGGCCTTTCGACTTGGCTTCCTGGAGCATACGCGCCATGTAGGTCAGCACCATGTCGGCGTCCTGCTCCTCGGCCAGCGTGTTGGCCTCCGTCCAGAACTCCTTGTTGCTCTTGCCCACGGCGGGGATGAAATCGTATTCCTGCATATTCCCGGGCGCCAATGTGCCGTCGAAATCGTATATCAGGGCGATGGTGAATCTGTAATCCATTCTTTTGCGGTTGTTTTGAATTTCAAATATACCCTTTTTTTCACTATTTTTGCAAAAGAGAGGCCGAAAACACAAAATATAAAACACATGGAATTCAAAGAGTTGATTGAAAAGCGCCGCAGCATCCGCAAATTCTCGGAGCGCCCGGTGCCGCGCGCGGTCGTCGACCGTATCCTGCGCGAAACCCTCACGGCGCCTTCGGCGCGCAATACCCGTACGACCCGCTTCGTGGTAATCGACGACCCGGCGCTGGTGGCCCGTATGGCGGAAATGCGCGATTACGGCTCGGCGTTCCTCAAAGGTGCCCCGCTGGCGTTCGTCGTGCTGGGCGATACCGCGAAAAGCGATTTGTGGCGTGAGAATGCCGCCATTTCCGCCACCATCCTGCAACTGGCCTGTGTCGACGAGGGACTGGGTTCGTGCTGGGTGCACGTCAACGGGCGTCCGTGCCGCAAGGACAATCCCGACGGGCCTACGGCCGCCGGATTCCTGCGCGAATTCCTGCCCCTGCCTGCGGGCTGCGAGCCCCTCTGCGTCATAGCGGCGGGGTATTCGGACTTCACCCCCGCGCCGCTGCCCGCCTCGGACGATGAGGCGCGTGTCGTCTATGCGGGAGCAGAGCCGCAGCGCTGACTTGCCGGACGTTGATGCGGATGCCCCGAAATGGCGCCGGCGGCTTACCCGGGTGCCCTCTGCGGGACGCCAGCAACGTGCGCCTGCCGGGGGCGCGATGTGAAACGGGCGTGAGAAAAAGGGACTTGCGATCCTCGCAAGTCCCTTTGTTCTGTTCGTTCGGTTTTTATATCAGCGTCATGTGTTTGCGCAGGGTGTCCAGTATCTGGGTCTTGAGTTGTCCGGCGTTAATCGGTTTGGGCATGTAGCCGTTGAAGCCGCTCGAAAGTACTTTCTGCTCGTCCGAGGCGAATGCGAAAGCCGTCACGGCGATAATCGGCGTATCCTCCGACAGTTTGCGTATCTCGGCGGTCGCTTCGTAGCCGTTCATCACGGGCATGTTGATGTCCATCAGCACGAGGTGCGGACGGTGTTCCCGGAAAAGGTCGACCGCCTCCTGCCCGTTCCATGCGTGCAGCAGGGTGTACTCGTGGCGCAGGATCGACTCGAAAAGCCGGTAGTTGCTTTCGTTGTCTTCGGCCACGAGGATGACCAGTTTGTTTTTCTCGACGGTGAGCGTGGATAACACCGTGTGCTCCCGAGTCTGCTCCTGTGCGGATTTTCCGGGAACGTAGGGCAGCGTGAACCAGAACGTCGAACCCTTGCCCTCTTCGCTCTCCACGCCGATCGTGCCGCCCAGGTGTTCGACGATTGTCTTGCAGATGGAGAGCCCGAGGCCGGTGCCCTGCTTGAACGCGTTGAGCTTTACAAAGCGTTCGAATACCGTGTCCTTGCGCTCGGCGGGAATGCCGCATCCGGTGTCGGTCACCCAGAAGTACACCTCCCCGCCGCGGTGTTCGTAGCCGAAGCGGATGCAGCCTTCCCGGGTGAATTTCGCCGCATTGGTCAGCAGGTTGATGATGAGCTGCGAAAGGCGGTTGCGGTCGGTGTGGATGTGACACGCTTCGTACTTCTGTTCGAAGACGAGTGCGACGCCCTCCTTGACTTTCATGCGGATGATATTCTCCTTTTCGCGCATCAGCTCGTTCAGCTCGACGTCGGTATGGACGAATTCGAGCGTTCCCGCCTCGATTTTCGAAAGGTCGAGGATGTCGCCGATAAGCTGCAGCAACAGGGCGTTGTTGTTCTCGATAATCGAGATATACTCCTGTTTTTCCTGCTCCTCGTCGGTCGACGCCAGGATTCCCGAGAACCCGACGATGGCGTTGAGCGGCGTGCGGATTTCGTGGCTCATATTGGCCAGGAACGCCGACTTGAGGCGGTTCGACTCTTCGGCGCGGTCGCGGGCCGAGAGGAGTTCCTGCTCCATCTGCTTGCGCTGGGTGATGACCAGCGACGTTCCGACCAGCGTCTGCGGTGTGCCGTCGTTGTCGTACGATTCCACGGCCGCCTGCGCCTCGACCCACTCCATGTGCCAGTGTCCCGAAGCGTTGGATACGACGCGGTACTCTTCGCAGACTTTCGGGGTTCGGCCGGCTACGAGGTCTTCGTAAGCCCGGCGAACGCGGTCGCGGTCTTCCTTGTGGATTTTCGAGAAGTAGCATTTGTCGGAAACTTCGAGTTGCGCATCGTCGGGCATGATATTTCCGTCGGAGAGTTTGACCGATTTGTTGACGTCGCACAGGATCGTGCCTTTGACAAGATCCCATTTCCAGGGGACGATGTTGGCCACGTTGAGCGCCAGCGAGAGTTTGTGGTTGATGGAATCGAGTTTTTTCTGCGCCTTGTGGAGCGCCGTGCCGTCGAGGCAGAAGATGTCGATATGGTCGGGCAGGTACGAGCGGCTCAACACCACTTCGTAGAAAATATCCAGCGGTTTGTAGTAGAACGGATAGGTGATGGTGCGGTTTTCCGTCAGGACGATGTTCACCAGCCGCAGGAATTCGGCCATCGGTTCGGCAAAGAGCATGCTGCCCCGGTTGCCGATAACCTTTTCGCGGGGCAGGAATACCCGTTCGAAATGGGAGTTTATATCGCGGAATTCCGTGTCGGCCGGGTAGCGGTTCCCGTCGAATATCACCTTTTGCTGTATGTAGACGATGGGCATGCGGTTGAACAGGTTGGAGTATTTGGCCTGGCTCTCCGCTTCGCGCAGCCGGGCCGTTTCGACGTTGTGCATGACGCGGATGCGCCACTGCTGGAAGAGGATAAGCAGCACGAGGATAATGCAGCCTGCGGCAAGTAGCGATTTGTTCCGGTCTATGAACGAGTCCGGCTTGTCGAAAAACAGCGTGTTCGACGGACAGACGCGCGGCGATATTTCGTGACGCAGCAGGGCCGGATAATTGAACATCGGCCGGGGGGCGTCCGGTGTGTAGAACGGGATGTCGCGCGGCTCCTTTCCGTTCAGTACGGCGTCGATGGTGGTCACGACCTGCCGGTTGTAGCGGGACGCGTCGTAGACATAACCGCCTACGATGCCGCTTTTCTCCAGTTCCGTCGGATGCAGGGCGAACATCGGGGCCGTCGAGCTGGCGATGATGTTGAACGGGTTGCTCACGATTTCGATGTTGCCCATCATGTTCTTCGTGTAGTGCCACGAGGAAAAGAGTATGCCGGTATGTCTTGTGTCGGCCCTGTTCAGCGAATCGAGCAGCTGGTCGATGGTCATGTCCGCAGCTGAATAGGAGATGAATTCCATGCCGGGATAATCGCTGTCGAGCAGTTTTTTTATCTCCTGCTCGTTCTGCCGGTTGACATAGCGGCCGTCGCCGATGAATATGAGCCGGTTCATCTCCGGTACTACGCGGTGTATCAGTTCGACGGTCGGTTCGGGGAATACCGGGGCGTGGAGCAGCGTCAGGTTCCGCTCTTTGGCCATGCTGCTGATGGGAATCCGTTCCGGTTCGGGAATCGCCCGCTTTGCGATGTAATATTTGTCAGGCCCGACGAAATTCTGTTCCGCGCAGACGATGGTCGCAACATCCCCCCCCCACGCCTTTTGGGGGAAATCGCGCAGCACATAGGACGACGAGCCGATGAGTATCAGCATCCGGGGCGGATTCTTGCCGTATGTCCTTACGAGGTTCTGCATGAATTCATCGATGCTGGCCTGCGTGTTTATCAGGAGCATGTTCATGTATTCCGTGTAGATTTCCGTGTTCTCGACCTGTTCGATTCGTGCCGTGATGTCGGAGATGATTCGGTAGCTCCACGGGTCCGATTCGGTGTAGGTGTTGATGACCAGAATATATTCGCGCTTGTCGCCCGGGGGGCTGCTCGTAGCCTGGGAGAAGGGGTGGGCCAGCAAGACCCCGAAAAGCATTGTCCACAGCAGGACATGCAGCGAAAACCGGAAAGATTTCTTGTATAGAATCATGGCGCAAAAATGCGACGGCCGGCAGGATGCGGGGCCGCAGTGCAGGTTTAGGTTCAGTGACGCGGAAAAAGTGATGTCTGACGCAATAAAACGCCGGAAAACCGTACGCAAATGCGGTTTCCCGGCGTTTGAAACGATTTATTTGTTCAGTACGGGTTTGATATCCTTGATGCGGAGCTGGGTCGTTACCGTGCCCCGGTAGTGGTTCTCGACGATCTGGTAGCATACGTCGATCGGGCGGCCCGAGCGCACCCATTCGTAGTGCGTAGGCTGCTGGAAGGCAATCGCCTGTATTTTCGTGTTGGGCTTCTGCCGCTGCATGAGATCCATGCGCAGGTGCTCGCACTCCATGCCGACCAGCTTGGCGTCGCCGTGGTTGCTTACGCCGCAGGTCGCGAAAACCGGGGCCGTATTTCCGGGCCCGAAAGGCTGGAAGCGGTTGAGGTCTTTGCGGAATGCGGTGGAGATGTCCGAGAAGAGCAGCTCGCTGTCGATATCCACCTGCGGCATCAGCATCTGTGGGTCGATGTTCTGCTCGACGTAGGCGTTGAAGCGGCGCGTGAACTCCTCGACGTTCTCGGGCCGCATCGTCAGGCCCGCGGCGTACATGTGACCGCCGAAATTCTCCAGCAGGTCGGAACACGATTCCACGGCCTGGTAAAGGTCGAAGCCCGGTACCGAGCGGGCCGAGCCCGTCACGAACCCGTTGCTCATCGTCAGCACCACCGTAGGCCGGTAGTAGGTTTCGATCAGGCGCGAGGCGACTATTCCCACGATGCCTTTCATCCACTTGGGATTGTAGATGACCGTGCTTTTCAGCCGTTTCATCTCGGGATTGTGCTCGATAAAGTCGTGCGCTTCCTGTGTGACCGACCGGTCGATCGACTTGCGATCCTGGTTGTAGGCGTCGATGACGTTGCCGAACTCCGCGGCGATGCTCTCGTTGCCCTCGATCAGCAGCTCCACGGCCGCATGTCCGCCCGACGGCGACGCGTTTTCGTCGTTCTCGTCCATGCGCATGCGCCCGGCGGCGTTGATGCGCGGCCCGATTTTGAAGACGATGTCGTCGATGGTGATGTTGTGCTTGTCGAGTCCGCAAATCTTGATGATCGACAACAGACCTTTCGACGGTTCGCGGTTGAGGTTTTTCAGGCCGAAATGGGCCAGGATGCGGTTCTCCCCCACCAGCGGAACGATGTCCGAGGCGATGCTCACCACCAGCAGGTCGAGCAGCGGACTGATTTGTTCGAACGGCAGGCGGTTCTTCTGGGCATAGGCCTGTACCAATTTGAATCCCACGCCGCAGCCCGACAGTTCGTCGAACGGGTAGGAGCAGTCGACCCGCTTGGGGTCGAGAACGGCTACGGCACGGGGAATCTCCTCGGCCGGGAGGTGATGGTCGCAGATGATGAAATCCACGCCTTTCGTCTTTGCATAGACAACCTTTTCCGTGGCTTTGATGCCGCAGTCCAGGGCGATGATAAGGCCCACGCCCTTGCGGGCAGCCAGATCGATGCCTTTCACCGAGATACCGTAACCTTCGGTATAGCGGTCGGGGATGTAGAACATCAGGTTTTTGTGCCCGATCTGGCGCAGGAACTTGTACACCAGCGCAACGGCCGTACAGCCGTCCACGTCGTAGTCGCCGTAAACCATGATTTTCTCATTGTTACGAACGGCCTGTTCGACCCGCTCGACCGCCTTGTCCATATCCTTCATCAGGAACGGGTCGTGGAGGTCGGCGAGGCTGGGTTTAAAGAACTTGTCCGCCTTTTCTACGGTGTCTATGCCTCTCTGTACGAGCAGATTCGCCAGCACGGGCGAGATCTTGAGTACGGCAGCGAGCTTCGCTACCGTCCCGGGATCTCCCTGCGGTTTCACTACCCATCGTTTTTCTATAGGCATACGATTTTCTATTTATATATTCTAACATTTAATATCTCACTTAAAAATTTGACAACGAACGATTTAACTTCGTTCATTGCGATTTTGCGGCCCGTTTCCCGCTCGAGCGAGGTCACGCCCCGGTCGGTAAATCCGCAGGGGTTGATTCGCGAGAACCATCCGAGGTCGGTCGTGACGTTCAGCGCAAACCCGTGCATGGTAATATAACGTGACGAACGGACGCCTATTGCGCAAATCTTGCGCGGAACTTCTCCGGATTTCCCCCGATCGCCGCTGCCGCCGACCCACACGCCCGAAGCGCCTGCGATGCGTCCCGCCGCGATGCCGTATTCGGCTACGGTGCGGATTACGGCCTCCTCCAGCGCGTCGATGTAGCTTCTCAAGCCGATGCCCAGCCGTTCGAGGTCGAGAATCGGGTAGCAGACCAGTTGTCCCGGGCCGTGGAACGTGATGTCGCCGCCGCGGTCGATGTGAAAGAACTGTGCGCCCATCGCTTCGAGCGCTTCGCGGCCTATCAAAAGGTTTTCGGCATGGCCGCTTTTGCCGAGCGTGTAAACCGGCGGATGCTCCACCAGCAGGATTGTGCCCGCTTCGTCCGGACTGTTTCCGGCCGCGGGTGCCGGTTCGACCCCGGCTCCGGGTACCGATCCGGGGTTTCCGGCTGCAAGTGCGGCCCTGTTGCGGGCGGCCTTGCTCTCCAGCAGGGTGTCGAACAACGACTGCTGTAAATCCCAGCAGTCCCTGTAGTCCATCAGTCCGAGGTCCCGGCAGGAGGCTTTCATCGCTACAAACCTTTAACGCTTCGCAGAGCCTCTTCCGCCATGTATGACGAGCGTACCAGCGGTGCGCTCGCACAATAGCTGAAGCCCATTTCCAGCGCTTTCAGTCTGTACCATTCGAATTTTTCAGGAGTGATATACGCCGCAACGGGGTAGTGCTCCAGAGTGGGACGAAGGTACTGACCGAGTGTTACGATCCCCACGCCCGCTTCGCGCAGATCGTGCAGGGTCTGTAAAACTTCATCATCGCTCTCGCCAAGTCCGACCATCAGTCCGCTTTTCGTCGCGACTCCCCGTGCACTCAAGTAGCGCAGGGTTTCCAGGCTGGTGCGGTATTTCGCTTTGGAACGCACCACCGGGGTCAGCCGCTCGACGGTTTCGATGTTGTGCCCGATAATATCGGGCTTCGACGCGATGACCACGTCCATCAGGGCGGGTTTTGCGTCGAGATCGGGAATAAGGAGCTCAATTACGGCGTCGGGATTCTGTGTGCGGATGGCATGGACGGTTTCGGCCCAATGTGCGGCGCCGCCGTCCGGCAGGTCGTCACGCGTCACGGAAGTTACGACGACATACCGGAGTTTCATCAGAGCAACGCTTTCGGCGACCCGTCGGGGTTCCTCGGCGTCCGGGGCAAGGGGGTGTCCTGTCTTTGTCGCACAGAAGCGGCAGCCTCGGGTGCATATATCTCCCAGAATCATGAAGGTCGCGGTTCTGCGGCTCCAGCATTCGGCCTTGTTGGGGCACATGCCGCTGCTGCAAATCGTATGCAGCGCATGCTTGTCGACTATCTGCTGCACCTCGGCGTATTCCGGGGTGCGGTGGAGCCGGATCTTCAGCCATCCGGGTTTTTTCAGCACATCTACCTTGTCATAAAACTTCGGCATTTAAGTTCATTATTTTCCCAATTGATGCAAAAATACGAAAAAATAATTGATAATTCCTATGAATGTCTTATTTTCTTTCGCAACCGTACGCCGGATGTACCTGCCGCCCGTTTTGGCCGGTTCCGTCCGTTTCCTCAGGGCTTTCCCGCCTTCCGCACCGAATTTTCGGGGCCGTGACCCCGACAGGAGCTGCCTGCCGGGGGCATCCCCCGGCGGTTGCCGGGACCTGTTTGGGCCGTTGGATTGGGCTTGCTTTCGGAGGCTGTCCTTTTGCCGCATCGGGCCGCGTAATTGAAAAAATAAAAAATGCGGCCGTTAAAACCGCAATTATTCATTATTTAAACCCCTCCGGCCTGCATTCCGGACACAAGAAAGGGGGCCGGTACCTGGCAGTAGCGGCCCCCTCTGGTTAGGTTAGTTAGGTTAATGAGAGTGGGAGAATCCCACGTTTTGTTATACAAAGATAAACGGAAAATCTTGATAAAACAAATCTTTTATAACATTTTTTCAAACTAACCTAAAAAAATCTGTTAATTTATAATTAAAAATTTTAAAATTAGAGTCAGTTTATAAGTTTTTGATTAAAGCGCTTCGCGGATTTCTTCGGCCTCCTGTGGCTGGGACTGCTTCTCGGGAGCGAGCGAAGTGATGTGGCGGTTGCGGTATGCGGCCGGCGTCATCTGGTACTCCTTTTTGAAAAGTTTAATAAAATGCGACGTGTTGGGGAAGGTGCAGGCGTTGCCGATTTCGGAGATGGATTTCGAGGTCGAGATCAACAGCAGTCGCGAATGCATCAGCCGCTGGCGGATGTACCACTTGTGGGGCGGCATCTGGAAGTGGCGGCGGAACTCCTTCTTGAACGATGTGAGCGAACGGTTCGTGAGTTTCGACAGCTCCTCGATCGAGATGTCCTTGAAGATATGGTCGTAAACGATTTGTTCGAAGTTTTCCTTGGCGGCGTCGACATTGCTCAACAACTTGCTTTTCAGGCAGCAGTCCTCGTGCGAGGCGATGAGATAAATCAATTCGGTCATCTTGATGTTCTCGGCGGTGTCGTCGCGGTGGAAGTCCTCGTCGCGCAGGTAGTTGTTGGTGTTGACGAAAAAGTTACGGATCGAATTCCATGCGGGCATCGCGACGTGCGATTTGTTACGGCAGTTTTCGCATGAATGTTCGTTCGAAATGTTCAGTCCGTAAGTAATGTTCAGGTGCAGGAGGATACGCTGGAGGTCTGCCGGCGTATAATAAAAGAGCACTTGTTCGAAGGGCTGGCCGTTTTCCGGGAAGTTCTCGATATAGTGATGCCCGATACCCAGGTAGAATACATCGCCGCGCGTAAGTGTCTGGCGTTTATCCCCGTCGTAAATGTACTTCGTACCGCGAAGGATGTAACCGATTGCGTAGCGCGAGAGCGCCTGGGACTGGATTCCGTTGTGAAGCGTTTCTACATACTTCACGATCATCGGCTGTTGGGCCGACGAATTCAATGAATTCTTCATACTAAATCGTATTTTAAGTTTTTGAGAACAATAAGTTGCGTCACCATTGTTCAACACCAAATATACAATTTAATATTTGTTATATAAAAGAATCAATACGCCAAAAAGGCACATTCGGGCATATAGAACCTTTTGTGCTATATTTAGGGCTAAATAGATTATTGTAATAATATTGTAGCGAAAGTTGCCGCGAGAAGCAGCATATAGACCGGGAGTGCTATGTTGCGGTGAATACGGACGAAAAATACCGGAATCAGCAGGGCCGAGGGAACGGCGATAAGGGTGAAAATTTCAGGTGTCGCGGCGGGGCTGAAGAGCAGTGCCCAGACCAAAACGAGTATGCCGATATTAAAAAAGAGCACAAAGCGCGGTTTGGTTCCGGTGGCGTAGAGGTCGGTCAGGAAAAACAGGAGAGCCGTCAGATCGAGCAGGGCGAAAGCGCCCAGCATCATAAGGGCCGGAAAGGGCAGTTCCGTGAAAATCCGCAGGGGCAGGCCTGCCGTCATGCTTTCCCCCAGGGCGACGAGCGGGCCGGTAAAATCGCCGCCGGCTCCCCAACTGACATAACAGGCGGCAGCGATGGGCAGCAGCAGTCCGGTGAGCGCGACGACGGCTTCGCGGAACGTTCGCCGGAAGATTAGCACGGCCAGCGGGAGAATCAGCAGCAGCGGCGTTCCCGGTGCGTATACGACGGGCAGCAGCCCCAGGTAGAGCGAGGCCCGGAAAATGGCGTCGAAGCCGTACCCGTTGCAGAAAGCCCGACAGTAATTTTTTGCGGCCAGGGCCAGCAGCATCGAGGCTGCGAATCCGGTCAGGTAGTTTTCCCCGATGGAAATCCCGCAGGCGGCGATGGCATAAAGCGGAATCGGCAGGCAGGTGCCGATCGTATAGAGGTTGTAGCGGATGGCGATGCGGCCGATGCACATACCCGTAAAAAGAATCATGAACCCTGCGGCAATCCGCGCCCAGACCGGGCAGGCTGCCTGGAATTGGCGGAGCAGTTCGCCCGCGAGCGGCACTTCTCCCGGAACGCCGCCGCTGCCTGCGGGCTGCAGGTGGCCCCCGGCGCAGCACATGGTGGTGACGGCGAGTACGAAGAGGGTCAGAAAAGCCGGGACGAGCGGCTGGCGGGCGATGTCGAGTTTCATGCGGAATTGATTTCTCCTTTCGGCAAAAATAGCGAAAAAAGCCGGACGGGAGTAAATAATTGCTAACTTTGTTGTACTTCGGAGTTTCGGATGCGGTGTTTGCGCATTCGCCGCTTTTACTGCCGGGCCTGTGTACGAGGGCACTCATTCCCGGTTGTGGGAACGAAAGTGCATCCCTTGCCGGTGGTGTGCGCATAGGGCGTGAAGGCAGGGTTTCGATGTGCCCCGTCAGCGCAGGCGCCGTGGACGGCAACTGAAACCCGGGCTTGGGTACAGGCCGGGGCCGGAGGCCGCCCGTGCGGAAGTCATGCTGTGGAGAACGGCCTCCGTTTCGTTCATACGGGAAAGGATATAGGCCGGGCCCGCGAACCCAGAAGCCTTGGGCCGCAGGGGCGGAGTGCCGAAAGTGAAGAATACACTTCCCTCCGTTCCCTAACTATTGGAATCGTGCCGAAGGGGCTGGCCGAAGTGCAGCGCAGGGGATAAAACCGGAATCCGCCTGTGCAAAGACTGCAAGAAACGGGAGCCTGTTGGCATGGGAACCGTGCAGGTGGAAATAAAAACCGGAATTCCCTCCATGCGCAGGAAGCGGGGCGGAGGCGTCAGAATCCTGTTGACCGGCATGGGAGAAAAACATCCGGCTTCGTTCGCACGGAACTGCGGTATATCTTCTTTTCTTGCGGGGCCGGGATGAATGATAATTACCAGGCGCTCCGCGGGTGCCGGGTCGGTGCTGAGCCGGTGGAAGTCCGGGTGACGGCAGAACGAACACACTGCCTGCAAAGAATGCGGGCGGGTTGAAATACGATTGCGATGCTTGAGAACTGTTTTCAATACGACCTCGCCGAAGCGGGGTGCGACGAAGCGGGCCGCGGCTGTCTGGCGGGGCCTGTTTTTGCTGCTGCGGTGATTCTGCCGTCCGATTTCCACGACCCGCTGCTCAACGATTCGAAGCAGATGACCGAGCGGAACCGGGACAGGCTGCGGGAGATTATCGAGCGCGAAGCGGTCGCATGGGCCGTCGAAGCGGTGTCCGCAGCCCGGATTGACGAAATCAACATCCTGAACGCCTCGTTCGAGGGAATGTCGCTGGCTGTGGCGCGGCTCGACCCTGCGCCCGGCTTTCTGGCCATCGACGGCAACCGTTTCCGGACACGGCTCGAGCTGCCGTACCGCTGTATTGTCAAAGGCGACGGCAAGTACGCCGACATTGCCGCGGCTTCGGTGCTGGCTAAAACCCATCGTGACGAATACATGCTCCGGCTTGCCGAAGAATTTCCGCAGTACGGCTGGAAAAGGAACAAGGGATATCCTACCCGCGAACACCGGCTTGCAATCCGCGAGTACGGCCTGACACCCCACCACCGGCTGACATTCAACCACGAAATCGACCAGTTGGAATTTTCTTTCTGACCGTCCCGGACAGATTGTCGATACCTATATATAATATAATAAAAAAGGGTTGAAGCCGGAACTTCAACCCTTTTTTCAGTAAATACCTCCGATTAGTATCCCAGCGACTTGGAAGCTGCGTAGGAGATTTTCAGTGCATTGGCACGGCGAAGCTCCTGCTTCACGTCGGTGATGATACCCATTTTCGTCGTTTGGTCGGCCTTGAGGCAAATCGTCATCGAAGCACGGTCGAATTCGCTCAAATTGTCGCGTTCGGCGGCTACGAAGTCCAGAATGTCCTTGGTCGTCTTATACGAATCGTTCAGCTGGATACGCGGTGCAGTACCGAATTTGGATTGCATCGCCAGCGACGGCTGGCCGATGTGGATGTAGCTTACGAGCGATTTCTTCTCGAGCTTCTGCACTTCGGTCGCATCGGGGAGTTTGTATCTTACGAGCAGTTCCTGATCGCGCATGGTCGTCGACACCATAAAGAAGAAGAGGATCATGAAGATCACGTCAGGAAGCGATGCGGTCGAGATAGGGGGCAGACCTTTGTTGCCCTTTTTTTTCATTACTGCCATGGCTTACTTCTTTTGGATGTTACGCGGCTCGGCCTCCGAAATCTTCAGAGGAATAGCACTCGAAATTACTTTGCGCTGATCTTCCGTGAGGTTCATGAATTTATCGCCGAATTTCTTCATGGCCAAATCGTCGCGCACTTCGTTGAACGCGCGTGCGAGTTCGTTCTGAACCATGATATACGACTGATAGCCCGTATCACGGGTGGTCTGCAGCGAAACAACGCCCTGGCTCACGGGATAAACCCATTTGCTGCCGTCGGGAAGTTCGATTTCCTCATCCTTTTTCTCCGGGAGATTTTCGTCGTCCATCGGATTGAGAATGAATTCCTTCGTCCTGTCCTTCAGCTGGTGCAGGTCGATAACGCCCTGATTGCCGGGAGTTCCTGCCATGATGTTACCGCTGCCCGAAATGAGCACCAGGAAGAGGTTGCGTTCCTTGACCTTGATGTCCTCCTGTTTCTGATCTTCAGGAGGCATCGGCGGAAGCATACGCACCAGACCGGTGTCGACATTCATCGTAGTGGCCACCAGGAAGAAAATCAGCAGCAGGAAGGCGATATCGGCCATCGAGCCGGCATTGATCTCCTGTATTTGTCTTTTATTTCCTGCCATTGTTCGTTATTATTTGAAGGCCCCGTAAATTTCGGTTCCGATGGCCGTCAGGAATGCTGCGACCAAAGCAACGTAGGTCACCAGGATACTGGTGTCGGTCAATACCGTTTCACCGCGGTCGAAGAACCCGCCTTCGGCAAGGTCGGGAATCTGGATGTCATGTCCGGACGCTACGAAGTAGGCGATACCGATGATGACGATGATCAGTGCGAGTGAGATGATCGTACCCTTGATTCCCGCAGGATTCTGGATCATGCCGAAAACCGCGCAGAAAATAGCGGTAAGCACGGCAAACACCACGAGGAAGTAGCACCATATGAGGTTCAGGTTGACCGAGGGGTCAAATTCCGTCGCCACTTCCGGATGGGGAGAAACCAGAGCGTAGATCAAGAGCGCGGCCGTGATTGCCAGAATCACACCCAACACTATGTTCAATATCTTTTTCATAATTGTTTTTAGCTCTTTAAATCGTTGGGATTATTTCTTGTTGTAAGCCGTCAGGATATCCATCAGCGTGATAGACGAATCCTCCATATCGTTTACGAGCGAGTCGATCTTCGAAACGATATAGTTATAGAACAACTGAAGAATAACCGCAGCGATAAGACCCATGAGGGTGGTCAGAAGGGCGACCTTGATACCACCTGCAACGAGGGTCGGGCTGATATCACCGGCAGCCTGGATGGCGTCGAATGCCGCGATCATGCCGACAACGGTACCCATGAAGCCCAACATAGGCGAAAGGGCGATGAACAGGCCGATCCACGAAAGACCCGATTCCATCTGGCCGGTCTGAACCGAACCGTACGATACGACGGCTTTCTCCACTGCGTCCAGTCCCTGGTCGTAGCGATCCAGGCCCTGATAGTAGATCGAAGCGATCGGGCCGCGGGTGTTGCGGCAAACCTCTTTGGCAGCCTCGATACCGCCGTTCTTGAGGGCTTCCTCGACTTTGGCGATGAGTTTCTTCGAGTTGATCGTCGAGAGCGACAGGTAGAGGATACGCTCGATGGCTACGGCCAGACCGATTACCAAGCAGAGGAGCACCGGAAGCATCCAGGCCCAACCTCCCTCGAGGAACTTCTGCATCAGGATGTGGTGCATGCTCTCTCCGGCGATTTCTGTTTCGGCAACAACCGTTTCGGTTGCAGCAGCAGCCTCCTGCGCGAATGCGTTAACAGTACCCAGTGCGAACAGGGCCACTGACAGAATCAAAAAAAGTTTTTTCATAGTTGTGTTAGATAAAATTAAATTTGATTAGTTGATCTTTTATTAGTTTTGTGTTTTCAGGTTTGTTCCTTTTGCCCGGTTTCCCGGCTCCTTTTGTTTTCGTTCAATAACTTTTTTTGTAAAAAAATCCTAAAAAAACATTTTTTCCGGCCTTGTCGGATGCTTCCGGCACCCTGTTTAGCATTGTCCGCGGCCTTTTCGGGCCGGCTCCATGCACACGGCCGAATCCCGAATATTTCATTCTGAATCCACCCAATTGCCTGCCGGTCAATGTCTTGTGTTGTAAATGCACCCCCGGCTGCCGTGTCCGAACGGCCCGATAAGGTACATTAGCAGTGCGAAATATAGAAAAAAAATTCGTTCCGTGCAACGTCTTAAGCCGTAAATTCTCCGCGCAGGGGACGGCGCAGCATCGCGCGGGTCTGTTCTTCGGAAAGTTCCAGCCCGAGGACGTACATCAGCTTGGTGACGGCAGCCTCGGTGGTCATGTCGTGGCCGCACAGGACGCCGATTTTTTGCAGCCGCAGCCCCGTTTCGTAGAGTTCCATCGAAACCTTGCCGCCGCCGCACTGGGTGATGTTGAGGATGATGACACCGCGGTCGATCGCCTCTTTCAGCACACGGATGAACCACTCGTTGGTCGGGGCGTTGCCCGCACCGAACGTTTCGAGCACCACGGCCCGCAGTCCCGGCGCCGCAAGCATGGCCCGCAGGATATTCTCCCCCAGCCCGGGAAAGAGTTTGATGATTTCGATGCCGTCGGCCAGGCGGGTGGCGATGCGCAGCTGCGGCGAATTCTCCGTCGGTTGCAGGATTGCCGGGAGGTTGTAGGCGATGTTCACCCCGACCTCGGCCAGCGGCGGGTAGTTGTAGGAACGGAAGGCGCTCAACGCCTCGGCACTGCGCTTGGTGGTGCGGTTGGCGCGGAACAGCCGGTTCTGGAAGTAGAGCGACACCTCGGGAACCTCGGGGCGGCCGCCGATATGGGCGCCTGCGATTTCGATGGCCGTAATCAGGTTCTCGCGGCCGTCGGTGCGCAGCACGCCGATCGGAATCTGGCTTCCGGTGAATACCACCGGCTTGGCGAGGTTCTCGAGCATGAAACTCATGGCCGAGGCGGTGTAGGACATGGTGTCCGTCCCGTGCAGTACGACGAATCCGTCGTAGCGCGCGTAGTTGTCGCGGAGCAGTTCGGCGAGCGCCACCCAGTTGGCGGGCGTGACGTTCGACGAGTCGATCACGGGGTCCATGGTCAGCACGTCTATGTCTACGTTGAGCCGCTTGAGCGAGGGGAACTCGTCGTAGATGCCGCTGAAATCGAAAGGCACCAGCGCCCCGGTTTCGGCATCGTTCTTCATGCCGATGGTTCCGCCCGTATAGATAATGAGGATTGAGGATTTCATCGTATATGCTTGTAACGGTTATTTTCCGAAAATGCGTTCGGCGTTGGCCGTGGTCGCGGTTGCGACCTCCTCGGGCGTCAGCCCTTTCAGTTCGGCGACCTTTTCGCAGACGAACCGCACGTAGGCCGACTCGTTGCGTTCGCCCCGGTGGGGTACGGGCGTCAGGTACGGACAGTCGGTTTCGAGTACGATGTCGCACAAATCCATTTCGCGCACCACGTCGGCCAGTTTGCTTTTCCTGAATGTCACCACGCCGCCGATTCCGAATGCGAAATCGCCGTAATTCTTCAGCTCCCGGTAGGTTTCGGCCGAGTCCGAAAAGGCATGGAAAACACCCCGGACGCCGCGTCCCCGGTAGGTGCGCATCAGCTCGGCGGTTTCGGGCCAGGCGTCGCGCGTATGCACGGCGATGGGCAGTCCGTATGCCAGCGACAGGTCGATTTGGCGGCGGAACGCCTCGTATTGCTCCTGTCTGTAATCCCGGCTCCAATAGAGGTCAAGTCCGATTTCGCCCACGGCGCAAAACCGTGCGACGCCCTCGGGCGGCGAGGCGAGGTAGTGCTCCGCGAGCGCCAGTTCCTCCCGCCAGCGGGGATTGTCGTTGACCGAGGTCGGGTGCAGTCCCATCATCGGTACGCACTGCTGCGGATGGCGGCGGCAGAGGTCGAACAGCCGTTCGTGGCTCGCGGAGTCGATGGCCGGGAGCAGCAGCCGCTGCACGCCCGCTTCGGCGGCCCGTGCCAGCGCCTCTTCCCGGTCTTGGTCGAATTCGGGTTCGTACAGGTGCGAATGTGTATCTGTCAGTTTCATATTAATTTCATGTATCGGTTGCCGGGCAGTTGGCGCACGGCTCCCGCCAGTTCGAGTCCCACGAGCAGCGTGGCCAGCTCGCCCGGATTCAGGCCGCACGATTCCGTTAGCGCCTCGACCGTCAGCGGGGCGTCCGTGCGGAAACACCCTAAAAGCCCCGCTTCGTCGGGCGTGAGTTGCGGTGTGGCCGGTTTTTGACGGAGCAGGGCCGGCGCTGTCCCGAAATCCCACATCAGCTCGCGGACAATGTCGCCGGCCGTAAGTACCAGCTGTGCTTTCCGGTTGCGGATTAGGTGGTTCGTGCCTGCCGACATCCGGTCTGTGACGCGTCCCGGAACGGCCATGACCGCCCGGTTGTAGTCGTCGGCATACTGTGCCGTTACGAGCGAGCCGCCGCTGTCGGGCGATTCAATCACGACGCACCCTGCACTCAATCCCGCGATGATGCGATTGCGGGCGAGATAGGCCGTACCGTTCTGCCGCGTCTGCGAATGGAGCTCCGTGACCAGCGCTCCGCCGTGGTCGAGGATGTCGTGCGCTACGGCCGTATGCTGGGCAGGCATTACCTCCGGCAACGGATTGGCCAGCACCGCAACGGTCGGGATGCCGTTGTCCAGTGCGGCCCGGTGGGCGGCGACGTCGATGCCGAATGCCAGCCCGCTGACGATGCAGGAGCCCGGAACCTGTGCCGCGAGCCCCTCTGCGAGCCGGTTGCACATCACTTGTCCGTAGGGTGTCGCGGTGCGGGTGCCGACCATCGAGATGCAGCGTGCCGACAGGGCGGCGGTATCGCCCATGAGGTATAATACGTGCGGATAATCGGGAATTTCGCGCAGCAGGGCGGGATATTCGGGGTCGGTCGATGCGATGGCCGTGATTGAATTGCGGCGGCAGTGGGCGAGTTCCTTTTCCGCGGCGGCGAAGCCTTTGCGGCGGACGATCTGCCGGGCCGTTTCCTCGCGCAGGGCCGCCCTGCCGACCAACTCTTCCTGCGGCGCGGCGAAGATACTCCGCGCGTCGCCGAATAATTCGAGCAGGTGCACGGCGCCTTTCACGCCGATACCCGGGGTCATCTGGAGGGCAATATCCTCGATGGTCATAACCGCGAAAAGTCGTTTAACGTGTCGTAAAAGTAAATATTTTTGGGAAATAACGCAAAGTTGGGCCGAAGTTTTGCAGATTTTAGAAATGTTTGTATATTTGCACTCCCGATGCGCTTGAAAATAAATCGGATATTTCCGGTGCGCCGCCGGATAACGAAACCGGGTTGCTCCGGCTTTTGAACGGATGCGGAACGGGACAGTGCTTCGGGAATTAAAATCAGGGTCTGATGGCCGAGTGGCTAGGCAAAGGTCTGCAAAACCTTGTACAGCGGTTCGAATCCGCTTCAGACCTCAATCAAACAGCAGGTAACTAATTTTTAGTTACCTGCTGTTTGATTGAGGTTGTTTCTTTGTCTAACTGTTTCTGGTTCCCCAATGTCGGATTAGTTCTGGTCAAAAAAATGTCCGATTTTCAAGTATTTTTCATAAAGCGCATTATATACTTTCCGGTGGCAGGGATCAGGATAATAAACAGTGGCGAAACCGTGCCCCATTGCCTGCTGTGCCTCTCTGATGGAGGCATGTATGCCTCCTGCTACTGCCGCACACATAGCTGCCCCGAGGGCGCATGTTTGCGAACTTGCAGCTACCTTGATCGGTAGTCCGCTTACGTCGGCCATGATTTGCATTACGAGAGGCGATTTATGGGCGATTCCGCCGATGGCAATAACGTCTTCGATCCGTATCTGTTCCCGTGTGAATCGTTCGTTGATGGCCCGTGATCCGAATGCTGTAGCTTCTGCCAGAGCCCGGAAAAGCATCGGTGCCGTTGTGGCGAGGGTGATTCCTGAAATGGCCCCCTGTACCCGGGGATTTGCATCAGGCGTGCGCCGGCCGTTCATCCAGTCGAGTGCAATGGGTGCGGATTCCGTCGGTTCCAGTCGGGCCGCTTGTTCCGAGAGTTTCGGAATGATAGCCTCTTCCGATAAGGGCGTATTTCCGCAGATATATTCAAGAGGCCATGCTATCAGCCCTTTGAACCATGCATATATATCTCCGAAAGCGGATTGCCCCGCTTCCAATCCCAGGTGTCCAGGCGTTACTGAACCGTCTACTTGCCCACATATTCCTTGTATCACCCGATTCTGCATGTCTTCAGGATGCACGGTTAGGATATCGCAGGTGGAGGTGCCGATTGTCTTTACGAGGACATTGGGCGTGATTTGTGCCCCTATGGCGCCGATATGGCAGTCGATGGCTCCCAGTCCTACTTTGGTCGCCTCGCGAAGGCTCAACCGAGCGGCCCATTCGCGGGTCAGAGTACCGGCGTATGTACCGTTGGTATGGGTTTTGGTATAAAGATGTTCACGGAATCCGTCCAGCAGCGGATCGAGGGCCGTCAGGAACTCCTGGGACGGCAGACCGCCCCACGACTCGTGCCACATAGCCTTATGACCTGCGGCACAACGACTGCGCAGCATCGTTTTAGAAGCGGTGTTTCCCGTGAGTATGCCGCTGATCCAGTCGCAATGTTCGACCCACGCCCAGGCATCGTTGCGGAGTGACGGGGCTGCTCGCAAAGCATGAAGCACTTTCGCCCAAACCCATTCACAGGAGTAAATACCACCCGAATATTTCGTATAGTCGGTTTTCCAACGATGCGTCAGTTCGTTGATTTCATCCGCTTCGCGAACGGCTGAATGATCTTTCCAGAGCATGAACATGGCGTCGGGGTTTTCTGCATGCCGGGGAAGCAGTGCAAGCGGTGTTCCGTAGCGATCGGTCAGTACGGGTGTAGAGGCTGTCGTGTCGAACGAAATAGCCTGTATCTTGGTTGCAATGAGGTGCCCGCACTGCGCAAGGGCCCTGCGAATGACCGTTTCGAGTGACTCGAGGTAGTCAAGCGGATGCTGCCGATAGCAGTTGGTGCCGGGATCGCAGTATTTGCCTGCTGTCCATCGGGGATAATGCTCTACGGCGGAAGCTATTTCGTAACCGTTGGCGGCATTCACAATCAGGCAACGTACCGAGTCGCTGCCGAAGTCCACTCCGATTACATAATTTTCCTCCATGATCTTATATATTTCGGTCTTTTATTCCAAAATCAGACCCATCGGTACGCGGAGGAATACCGGCCGATACGTATTTACGTCCATAAAAGGTTTCTGCAGGTCGTAACTGTTGACGTTGTAACAGATCAGCAGTTCCTGTTCCCGGTTGATGAATTGCGGGTGCGCCATGGCATTGTAGGTGAAAAGGTCTTTGTCGGCATCCTGTTCGGGGGTGACGTAAAGCAACTGCTTGTTGCGCCACGGGCCTGCGGGCGTATCCGAAATAAAGGAGTATATATCTCCCGCCTGTTGCGCCCGGCGCTGCGTGAGCAGTACGTAAGTGTCGTCGTATTTGAAAACGGAGAACTGTTCCGATACGGAAATATCAAGGCCCCCGCAGGCAGCAACGGCGGCCGGATCGCTACTCCAACCCCGACCGTCGAAATATTCATAAGCACTCAGATTTCCGGATGTTTCGTCGAGTTTCGCACGTGAAACACACAACTGTGCAGAAGCGTATTCGGCGCCCGAACGGGTTCCGTAAATATAATAATAGGAGCCGGCTTTCAGGACGCAATGTCCCCAGTGGACGGGACATTTACCGTCGTAGATCTCCTCGATTGACTTGACGCTGTAATCTTTCGAATCGATTTGCACGAGGTCCGTACCGTCGAATACAAAGCCCCACTGGCCTTCGCCGCCTTGGTAGAATTTCGTCATGAAACAGTAAAGTATGTCGCCGTGTTGGAATCCGTGCCCCGGCCAGTACCAATAGGTGCATGGCGATGTCGCGGCCTTGGGCGGTGTGCACAGTGACTGGGGTTCGGCCGTCGTGCCGAGGTAATGCGAGCCCAGATACTTGTAATCGGAACTGATGTGCACCAGCGAATTGTTAATCATTTTTTCGCCCGGCTTGCGTTTCCCATCGACTACGTTTCCTACGAAACAGTCCCCGGTCATAAAGAGCGAGCTGCCGTCATCGAGAAGTATCGAAATGGTTCCATCGGCACTCGTCACGCCGCCTGAATCGGGCATGTAAAGCGATGTGAATTCATTATCGACGCGTACGGTCAGCGCCTCTTTGGACGTATTTCCGCCGCATGCCGCTGCTGTCAGGAGTGACAATAGCACAAGGGGTTTCAGAATCTTCATAATTAAATCGGTTGATAGTTTTATTTTTCGGTTAATTGCTCCGGAAACGGGATTTCCGGGAAAGGCCGGTGTGAAAAACCTTGTCCCCGCGCCGTTCCGGGTTGCCGGATTTACCAGTTGTCGGTTCGGAATGAGGAGGCCGGAAGCCCCTCTGTATTGTAAAGCGATCCGTCTACATAATTCGTGTAGCCGTAACGCACGGCGACGGGTTCCGCCACCTTGTCGCTCCATACTTCCAGTCCTTCGTTGCCCCAGAAAGCGGGGGCGATACGTACTTCGGCAGGATGGAAAATACGGTCTTTACCGGCAATTTCGAATCCCGACGGCCTTTTCCCGAAGAACGAGAGCCCGTTCGGGGCGAAATCGAACTTCAGCACGGCGCGTCCGTCGCGCACCTCCATAGACCGGAACTCCGGGCCGCGGCATCCGAAAGCCGTATACCCGTAATCGCGGTTGAGCGCCCAATAAGCGAGCCGTTCGCCGATTACCTCTTTGCGGGGCGGGTGAATGACATTCCGTTCGCCGGCATCGAGTGCTACGGCCATACCCGTGTGGGGGATGTTTTGCATGACTTCCAGCTGGGCTTCGCGCAGTTCGGCCGAGTTGCTGCCCTGATGTTCGTAGGGGGCTATCTGGACGTAATAAAACGGCATGTCGGAATTGCGGAAATAACGCCTCCATGATTCGATCAACAGCGGGAAAAGGGTCTTGTATTGCTCCGGGCGGCCTACATTGGCTTCGCCCTGGTACCAGATTACACCTTTGATACTCAACGGCAGAAGCGGTTTGAGCATCTTGTTGTAGAGTATGGTCGGAAGTACGCCGTACCATACCGGATCCACTTTCCCGGCTTCGATGTTCAGGTCGAACCCACCGAATTGTTCCAATGCGGTGCGGTCGATCCATGCTTCGGCTGTGGAACCTCCGTGAGCGGACTGTACGAGGCCTATCGGGATGTCGAGCAAGTCGTGCAACTTCTCGCCGAAAATGTAGCCCACGACGCTGAATTCTTTCACATTCGCCGGATCTGCCGGTGTCCATTTCCCCTCGATGCGGATCGTATCGCTTTCCCGGTATGCATATCCGTTTTTGACCTGGAAAAGCCGGATGCCCGGGCGGTGGCAGCGAAGCAGGATACGTTGTGCGTTTTCCACCGGTTGGTCCGCATTGCCGTGGAAATTCATCTGCATGTTGCTTTGCCCGCCGAGCAGCCACACGTCGCCGGCCAATAGGTCGTTCAACACAATACATTCCCTGCCGCATGCAAAGGTCAGCGTGCGGGGAGCGTAACTCGCCTCGGGTGTCCGTACGACGACGCTCCAGCGACCGCTGTCGTCAGCCACGGTCTTGTGGGTCGCTTTATCCCAACTTGCAACAATCTGGACTTCGGCCCCGGGAGCAGCCCGTCCCCACAACTCCACGTCCGCCTGTTGCTGGAGTACCATGCCCGATGCGAAATGCGGCGGCAGTTCGAGGCTCTGCGCACCCGCGAGGGATGCGCAGAGTCCGAACAACGCTGTCATGAAGAGTCGCTTCATCGGATCTACTTGTTGTTTTCGGGGAGTGAGAACTCTCCGCCGTTGGGCATCTTCACTTCGATGCTCTTATCTTCGTTGACCATGTAGAAGCTGACGCTCTCGATCTTCACGCCGGCGGGAATGCCGAAAAATTCGTGCGGATAGATGTAGAGCACCCATTTATCTGTGCCGTTCTTCATCATGAGGGTTTTCGGACCGACTTCGTCCACAACGGCCTCGTGTGCTCCGTCGCCATAGGTGGCCCGGGCCATCAGGTAAACCTTTTCCGCTCCTTTCAGGGGCGAATCCTCCCCGTTCATCGGAATAGACAGGTTGCAGTGGAGTGCGACGATATCCTCCCAGGTGAACGTTTCCGGGGTGATGGAGCATACTTTGGGCTGTGTGTAGTCGATCGTGGCGTTTTCTCCGCCTGTCGTTTCGAACAGTTGCTTGTGTACCACGCGCACGTCCACGTCGGCAGCTTCCTTGACATTGCTGACTACGTAAGCAAGGTTGGTTTTCAGGTTTTCCGCACCCGTGGTAAAGTGGATTTTGACGGTTCCCGTGAATACCTCCTTGTTTTTCCATGAGAGTTCTTCGTCTGCGATGAATGCAGTCCATTCCACGGGTTCATAGTTGTCCTGCGTACCCAGCGAATCCCTCAAGGATACCGGCCATGTTTTACCCGAGGGGGCGACATCCGCTTCGGTGGCAACCCTCATGGTCATCGTTTCCGGGCCGTAACTCGTCGTAAAGGTGACTTGCGAACTTTCGGTGAGTTTCCATGTTTCGGGAGCCAGGATTCCCACCAGTACGCGGGAACTCCCGTCTTCCGCGGGGGTAACTTCGATGTCGATCGAAACATCTACGCCCGTATTTACGGGAGCAGTTTCGGGATGGGTGACGTTGAGAATTTTCATACAGGCCGCAACCAACAGGGCGAGTCCTATGAGTGCCAGGTATTTTTGATAACGTTTCATTTTCGGTGCATTTTATTCGTTCTCTCTATTTACTACGGGAAGCAGCTGGTATTCGTATTTGTTCGAAGGGGCTCCCAGCTTGAACGGAAATGTGACGAGTTTGTCGCGCGTTATGTAGCAGATTACCTCTCCGGTGGCTTTCAGGCGTATTTCGTAAGGGCTTTTGCCCGTGTAGATTTCCCAATCGACATCCGTGTAGCCGCTTGTCACTACGTTGAACGGAGCTCCCGTTTCGGAGAAGGTCAGTTTCGACGGTTTGCCGTTCTCGTAGCTCAAGGTCAGTTCCACGTCGTCGAAAAAAGTGAAATAGGGTTTTACATCCACGTCGTTCTGGAGCACCTTGTCGATTTTAAAGGTTACTGTTTCTGTTCCCATTGCAAGGGCCGGATAATCCTTGCCGCTTTCCAGGTCGTTGGTGCAACCCGCCAGGAAAAGGCCCCATGCGGCTATCAGGAAAACATACGATGCTTTCATATCGGTAGCTTTTTATTGTTGTTTTTCAGAATTCGAATATTTGAGTTTTCCCCACTCTTTGGTGGGTTCGTTTCCGAGCCACAGCTCGAGGGAACCGCCGCGGGAGAAAGTTTCATGGTCGAACTGGGCGTAGTCCCATGCCTCTCCGTTCAGCTCTGCACGGCGGATATAGCAATTTTCGGACGAATTGTCGTGTGTCGTGATGACGAACTCTTTCCCAGTGTAGTAATCGGGATTGAGCCGGATAGTCACACGGTCGAAAATCGGCGAGGTAATCTCGTAACAGGGTGTGTCGGATTCTGTGCCCGTAACGCTGAACAGACCGATTCCCATCAGTGCGCTCACGCCGCCCATCTGACCCTGGTCTTCGTCGTGGCCGCCATAGCCCTTGTCGGGAGTAGTGCCGCCGTATGCCTGTTCTTTGACCCGGCGAACCCAATACTGGGTCATCCATGGTTTACCCCCGTAGGTGAACAAATGGGCGTTCGAGCAGCCAGGCTGATTGGCGTAGCTGACATAACCGCCGCTGTACGCATAGACGAAGTCGAGGTCGCGGGCCTGTTCGAATGCATAATTCAGCTTTTCGCAGAAAGCATCGTTTCCGCCCATCATTCCGATGAGCTTCGGCAGGTCGTGCGACAGCGACCAAGTTGCCTGCCAGGAGTTGGCTTCGACCCATCCCCGGCCGTCGAGCGGATCGGTGTGCACCCATTCGCCGGTACGCGTTTTTGGGAAAATCAGCTTTTCCCCGGCATGGAACAGGGGTGTCCATCCGCGCGAACGGCGTTCGAACTCACGGGCGTCGGATTTTTTACCCAACCGTGCCGCCATGCGGCTCAAGCCCCAGTCCTGGAATGCCCACTCCAGCGTTTTGCCCGCATTGTCGGGACAATAGCCGTTACGGATATAGAACTTCAGGTCATCGGCGCTTTCGTGGCTCATCATGCCGCCCGGCAAGTGGTTGCGCTTGATGACTTCATAGGCGTGCATCGGGTCCGTCTTTTTCATGATGCCTTTCATATAGGCACTTACCAACATGCTTGTCGAGGGACATCCCGTCATGATGAAAGAGTATCCTCCGGCACAACCGCCACGCGGTAACAGTCCTCCGTTGTCCGCATACTGCACCAGGCAGGCCGTGAAGTCGTCCATGATTTCGGGCCACGCCAGGCCCCACAGGATGTTGAGGTTCCACTGTGTCAGCCAGATGCCGTCGAAGCCGTACATGCTGAACTTCGGCGTGCCATTTGCGTCGAGGGGCACGCGGCGCAGTTTCATCGGATCAGCCGAACGTTTTTCCACGTAATTACCGCCCGCATAGTCGGGGTACCAGCCGTTCACGTCGCTGATTTTGTGACGACCCAGCAATACATGCCACAAATCGGTGTAGAACTTGATCCGCTGGGCATCGCTGCCGCCTTCTACCGCAATACGCCCCAGGGTGTTGTTCCATATCGCACGGGTTTCCCGGCACACGCCGTCGAAATCCCATCCGTAAAGTTCCGCCCGCAGGTTGTTCACCGCATTCTCCATGCTTGTGTAGGACATGCCGATTTTGAACATCACTTCATTGGAATCTTTCAGGTCGAAATTCAGCACCATGCCGGCTGCATCGCCGGCAACTTGTTCTGCATCGGGCTGGATACCGTTCTCATTCCATCCGTCGACACGGGCAAAAGGTCGGTTGCACTCTAACACGAAGAAGAGCGGAATGTTGTCGGGTCCGCCCCAAAAACGGTCTGTTGTTGCGAACTCTCCCAGAATGCAGGTTTCGCTCATACGGTGGAGTGTGGCTTTGTTCATCGAGCAGTTGCCCAGTACGCTGCCTACGTCGACGAGCAGTTTGGCCGTGTCGCCATTCGTGTAGTTCAACCGGTAAAATGCCACGCGGTCGGTCGCCGTGTATTCGACCCATGCATGGTAACGGTCGAGGTAGAGGCGGTGGTAACCAGGCTGAATGATTTCGCTCTCATGCTTAAAGGACGATTTCCAACCCTCCATACCCAGCATCGGGTTGATATCGCCGGCTGCCGGCATGATGTTCGGGCCCGAAATCATCCAGTCGTTGACTTGCGAAAAACCCAGGATGTCCGGGAAGTTGTAGTTGTATCCGCCGCCGCCCTGGTTTTTGTTGCGGGTGAAGGCATGCGCCGCTACCATACCCATCGGACGAGCCGCCGGGGTGCAATAGAACCAGCGTCCGCGCGTGGTTTCGATGTAGGGATCTACCCACTCCGTATATTCGGTGTTTTCACCTCGGGCGGGGAACACTTCAATTTCGGAGAGGCCGATGTTCTTGCCGTTTCCGTCGGTGGCTTCGAACCGGAGCCATTTCACGGTCTTGGGCGCAAAAGTCACACTCCGGGCGCTCCCGTCGTTGGGAATACCCGTCACGCTTACCGTGGAGCCGTCGCTGAAATGGAGCGTACCCCCGGCAGTATGTTCCGCTTGTGAAACACGGTCGTAAAGTACTACCCGGTCGATCGAAACCTCATTGTCCCATTCCAATTGGGCCCACGGCATGTACATCACGCCCCATGCGGGGACAAAGCCTTTGCAGGCCCATTCGCCGCTGCCGTCGTACATGATTCTGCCGTCGTTGATATTTTCCGCACCGTATGCTTCGCTCAATGTATTCGAAACGGTCGCGTGTGCCAACGGGGCGATGTTGTCCTGTCCTGCCTGTACCTGCAGGGCCAGCGGGCAGCATGCCGTAAGAGCGTATAATCGGATAATTGTCAGTCGTTTCATTTAACTCGGAATCAGATGATTAATAACCGTCGTTCTGCGTGATTTTTTTATTTAGCAAACGCTCGTACTGCGGGATCGGGAAGAGCTTGTGTTTCTCTTCGGGATAAGCACTGGGTTTGACCCGCTTGATGGTCTGTGCGAAGTCTGTCGACAGGCGCACCAAGTCGAACCAGCGCGAACCCTCCAATGCGAGTTCCCAGCGGCGTTCATCGAGTATGGCCTTGCGGAAACCCGTATAATCGAGGTCTTTCAGGTCGTGGGCTCCCGAACCGTTATCCTTGAAAGCGCGGTCGCGCACCTTGTTGATTGCCTGATAAGCCTCTGTCGTCGGGCCCTGGTGCACCTCATTGAGCGCTTCGGCGTATATCAGCAGTACTTCGGAATAGCGCATAAAGGGATAGTTCTGATCGGAGTTCTTGCCGTCCGGTTCGGCTACGCGATCCCAGTATTTGGTGTAATAATAGGGATATTTTGCATTTCCCTCGAATACATAGACCGATCCGTCACTGTAAGTGAAATCTTTCATGATCGTAATGTCGCGGCGCAAATCCCCTTCGGCGAACGACATGTACAGATCTTTGGTCGGTGCAACCCAGGAGTTGGCGTTGTCGGGACCCTCGCTGCCTCCGGGACTGTTCTTGCGGATTTCGGAGGGAAGCAGCGAAACGTTGAACTGCGATTTCCACGTGTCGTTGATACCATAGTTGATCGACAGGATGGATTCGATGCCGTGCTCTTTGCTGATGACGAAATTGTCGCCGTAATCGGGGTAGAGATCGTATTTTCCCGTTTTGATAACTTCGTAAGCATAGTCGGCTGCAGCCTGGTAGTCTTCCGCTGCATGCGTGCGGGTTGCTTTGATTAAGCTTGCTTTGGCTGCGACTGCATTTGCAATCAGTGAATTGGCGCGCCCGTAGCCTGTGCGGTAGTTGTCCAGCAGGTTGTCGATGGCGAATTCGAAATCTTCGAAACAGGCGTTAAGCACCGTGAGCTGGTCGGTACGTTCGACATTGAACAACGGGTCTACCGATTCGCTCGGGAGCTGGCGCAGCGGCACATCTCCCCATAATTTGACCATTTCCGCATAGAGCAGGCCGCGCCAGAAACGGGCTTCGCCTACCAGGTGGTTGCGTTTGTCCGGGTCCATGTTGATTGCGGGAATCTTATCGATGGCGATATTGGCCGTGTTGATAGCGCGGAAAAAGTTGAACCACAGGGTCTTTACCTGGCCGTCCGTTTCCGGGAGACTGAAGGTGTCGAAACCCGCATAACGCCAGTCGTCGTGGATTGCATTGTCCGACATGAGTTCTTGTGCGAGCCAGTAATCGTTGGAGAAAAGTCCGCCGTAAGGGGTGTTTCCGTTGCCGGTTCCGTACCAGAATCCGACCGAGCCGATGCCTACCGCTTCATAGATGGCATTGACAGCTCCTTCGGCATCCGATTCCGTAGTGTAATAGTTCTTATCCGTTACGTTCGACAGGGGTACTTCGTCCAGGAAGCCGCTGCACGACGCGAGTGACAGGGATAAACAAAAGACCGTATTGATAAATCCGTTTTTCATCTTCGTTGTAGTTATTGGTTATACGTTTAGAATGTCATCGAAACGCCCAGCGAATACTTGCGCGACGTAGGATAGAGGTTCTGGTCGACACCTCCGCCGATCGAGGGGTCGTAACCTGTATATTTGGTGAACGTATAGAGGTTTTCGAACGATACGAATACGTTGATGCTGGCAATGCCGCGAAGCAGTTTCCGGGGAATCGTATAACCGAGCGTCAGGTCGCGGATGCGCAGGTAGCTTCCGTCTTCTACCCAACGGTCAGAAAAGGCCGTAGAGTTGGAAACCACGTCGGCACGCGGCATTTTCGCGTTGGGGTTCTCCGGTGTCCAGCGGTCGAGTACCGTTGTGATGTTGTTGCGTGCTCCGTCCATGGACTCCAGCGATTTGCGCGTGTAGTTGATTATGTCGTTGCCGTAGGTTCCCTCCAGGAAAATGTTCATGTTGAAGTTCTTGTATGTAAAGCTATTGTTAAAGCCGAACGTGAACTTCGGGGCGAGGTTGCCAAGGATGACTTGGTCGTCCAGGTCGATGATACCGTCCTTTTTGATGTCCTGGTACTTCTGCTCTCCGGCTACCATCGGACGGTTGGGGAACTGTGCCACCTGCGTCAGATCTTCGTCCAGCTGGGCGATGCCGTTCGTCTTATAACCCCAGATGTTGTTCAACTTGTCGCCGACTACCATGCGGGTTACGCCCGTACCTGCCGATTCGCCCTCTGCGATATTGAGTTTTTCGATTCGGGTAACGTTTGTGTCGAAATTGAGCGTCGACGTCCATTCGAAATTACGCGTGGTAACGGGTATCGCTATCAGTGAGAACTCGAGACCGGTATTGCTCAAGTCGCCGAGGTTGCGCAGCGAGTACATGTAACCCGAGTACATCGGCAGGTCGACGTTGTAAAGCAGGTCGGTCGTGTATTTGCGATAGTAATCGGCCGTAAGATTCAGCCGGTTGTCGAACAGACCGATATCGATACCCGCGTCGAACTGCGATGTCGATTCCCATGCCAGATCGGCATTGGGCAGTGTCATGGGTGCCATGCCGCCGTTGGGGACTCCGGGGCCGAACGGGGGCGAAACCGAAATCAGATTGCCTTGCGACTGATAGGGCGCAATGCCCGCGTTGCCGACGACGCCGTAGCTCAAACGGAGTTTCAGATTCGAGATGGGTTTTACGTCTTTCATGAATTTCTCTTCCGAGATGCGCCATGCGACAGCTCCCGAGGGGAAGAAACCGTATTTGTGGTTCTTTCCGAATTTCGACGAACCGTCGACGCGCCCCGTAAAGGTAAACAGGTAGCGGTCGTCGTAAGAGTAGTGGATACGGCTGATGTAGGAGAGCATTGCCCATTCGGAATCAGTCGTCGAAGTTATCGCGACATCCTTGCCGATGCTCAAGTCGTGGTAACCCAGCCGGTTGTCCTCGAAGTTCTTCGTTCCCAGGCGGGCAATGCTCTGCGTGAACTTTTGGGCAGTCTGGCCGATCATGGCCGAGAGACTGTGCTTGCCCCAGACGTTTTTATAGGTAAGAGTGTTTTCCCAGACCCATGTTTTGGTAGTGAACGTGGATACGTTGCCTTTACCGGGGCCGTCGGCCGACACGGCCAGGTCGCTGGGGAGGAACAGACGGTCGTTGCTGAAGATGTCGTCCACGCCGAACGAGGTCTTGAATACCAGCCGGTCGTCGCCCAGGAATTTCACGTCGGCGAAAAGATTGCCCGTAAAACGGTTTTGGCGGTTTTGCATGTCGGCCTTTTGGGCTGTTGCCACGGGGTTTCCGCCGTTTACGCCTGTCGATGAAGAGAGGTTGTTCCGGAATGTATATTCGCCGTTTTCGTCGAAAACCGGGAGTGCCGGATTCATGTCCTGTGCCATGGCGATCAGGGCAAGGCCCGAGTTGGCGTTGCCGTACCCTTCGGTTTGCACCTGCGAATAACCCATCGTCGAGCCGAAACTGATGTAACGGTTGACGTCGGCATCGATCTGTCCGCGGAATGTATAGCGGGTGAAGTCGGTTTTGATCAGAATACCTTCTTGGTCGAAATAACCGGCCGAGAAGTTATAATTGACTTTTTCCGATCCGCCGCTGAAATTCACCTGATAATTCTGCGTCAGGGCCGTGCGGAAGATTTCGTCCATCCAATTCGTCCTTGTCACTACCGACTCGGGGGCCTGGAAGTAGGCGGGAACGGACATGCTCGAATTTTCATACGCTTCTTTACCCAGCTGCGCGAGCTGCTGGCCGTTGAGCATCGTATATGCCTGTTCGGGACTTTGCAGTGAGAACGTAGCGCTCAAACGTACCGTACCCTGCTGGCTGCGGCCTTTTTTTGTCGTTACCAGAATGACGCCGTTAGCGCCTCGGGCGCCGTAAATCGCCGAGGCCGAGGCGTCTTTCAACACTTCGATCGACTCGATGTCATTTGTACTCAAGCTCGAGAGCGGATTGATGGTCAGGCCCTGTCCGTCTGTTACCGATTCGCTGATCAGGGGCACGCCGTCGATTACATAAAGCGGTTCGTTGGTACCGTTGATCGAAGTGGTGCCGCGGATGCGGATGGAAGCGCCTCCGCCCGGCTGACCGTCGTTCTGTCGAACCTGCACACCCGCAATCTGGCCGCGCAGCGCATTATCGAACGATGCGATGGGCTTGTTTTCCAACAGGTCCGACTTGACGGAAGAAACTGCTCCCGTCAAATCCGACTTTTTCATCGAGCCGTACCCGATGGCGACGACCTCTTCGAGGGCGATCGCATCTTCCTGTAGCGAAATGTTGATTTGCGTACGGCCGGCCACTGCTATTTCCTGGCTTTTGCATCCGAAGAATGAATAAATTAATACGGCGTCGTGCGACGAAACCCGGATCGAGTAGCTTCCGTCCGATGAAGTTACAACTCCCCGGGAAGTCCCTTTTTCGACAACGGACGCTCCCGTCAGCGGGGACGGAGGGGAATTGTGGTCGGAAACGACGCCTGTGACCTCATACGCAACCTGTGCCTGTATTCCGGAAACACTCAGCAACAGAAAACAAATGAGAGCGAAAAAGCCCTTGAGAGAACCTCTTTCGCAGCAATCTGTCAATTTTTGTTTCATGGTCATTTTTTGATTTAGGTTAATTTTTAATAAGTAGGATTATGGTACTTAATTGGTTTTTTGTTTTCGGCGGTTTCGAGATTGCGGTTGCCCTGCATGGCCGAAAACCTGTGTGAAAAAGTTTTGTTTGATATATGTCTGGTTGTTAATGCTTTAATATGTAATATGGATGTGCGGTGCACGCGGTTTCCGGGAATAAGGTGCTGGAACGGCGCCCTTTTATTCCGGTTCGGCGCCCGTTCTGAAAACCTTCGATAGCGATCATTCTTCCCGAACCGATCCGCTCGGCTGGTGGTATTCCGGGACGGTTGAGAACTCCGCCCCGAATTTCGATGTCTGTCGGATATTCTCTTCTCGTTGCTATCGGCCGGACTCCGGCCGATATAGGATTGCTTTCCGGTTTTTTATAATTGGTTTCAAGTGATCGTATCAGTACATGGTTGTGCGGTTACCGCGTTATGTGTGCCTGGTTGCCTTCCTTCTCGAGGCACAGGCATTCGAAGTCGAATGTCCCGGCTCCTCCGTTTTTCCGGATTTCGATGGTTAGCGAAGCGGTCTGCGGCGTCAGGTACATTTCTCCGAGAGGACATTTTTCCCGGACGGCTCCAGAGCCGCGCGAAGATTTCCATTCGGTAATCGGGTTTTGGCGTTGCCAGAGGCGGAAATCTGCTCCCGTACTCTTTTCAAGGTAGGTAAGGTAAATGCGGTAACGACCTTCCGGAATTTCTGACAGGTTGATTCGGATTTTTCCGCTCTGTTCGGTAACTTCAGTGCGGACGTAGTCGTCCAGCGAAACTTTCAATCCCCTGGCAAGATTGAAATCCATGAGCTGCGGGTAGAACGTATGTTTGTCGGGCAGGTAGACCGTGCGGAGTTCTTCGGTGGGTTCCCTGTGTTGTGACGGAGCGCGGTCGCAGTAATAATAAGCGACCGAAGTGTAATCCACCGGATATTCGTTCTTTTCGGGGCCGTGCTCGATTCCGAAGTAAAAATCATTTTCGAAACTCATTTTGTCGGAGAGGCACAGGCGGTAGCCTCCGGTTCGGGCCATCGGCAGGGAGTAATCCAGCGCCCCGTGGACAGGCAGGCTCATGCCCCTGTCCCAACGATCCATTACCGCATACCAGCCGCCGTTGTAAAAATCTTCGGAGCCCGTGCCGTGAATACGCATTACCCCGTCCACGCGAATTGAGTCATCTCCTTCGAAAAAGAGCGTCATGCCGGGAACGAGCCCCTGGGCCTGGTGAACATTGCCTACATAGTGCCCTTTGCCTTTCAGGTCGGCAAACGGATAGTAACGGCCTTTCGGCGGATTGATTTCGCGGTTCCAGGTTGCGTAGAATTTGCCCTCGGCGGCGATATCGCGTTTTTTGTCGCTGTGATAGATTTTCGAACTGATTCGGAGCGGCTCCTGTTTCACCCCTTTGCGCTGTTTGTAGATTAGCTTGATTTCGGCTTTTTGGTCGTAGGGACAGGGTATATAGCAATAGTTTACCCCGTCCTTGCTGCCTACGAGGACACTGCTCATCGCCGGTTTTCCGTAGGCATACCCGAAGAAATCCTGCAAAGGAGCATAAATCGCCTCGGTTTTATCGTTGTCCCAGCGGACGGAGAGAATAACATCTTTGTTCAATCCCTCGAACGATGTCCCGCCGTCTATCTCGAAACCCAGAATGCGTCCCGGACGGGTGCTTCGGTAGAGGATAATTTCCTTTCCCGGCTCGAGCGTGGTCCGGCTGCCTGCCACCCGGGCATTTGCGGGTATGGCCGGAGTCTTCCAAGTATGGCGAACCTCATCCAGCACGTCAGCAGGAATGTTATTTGTATCGAACGACTTCACGTCATATCCCGGAAGATTGCGATACTGTATCTGGTGGAACAGTATTTTTTCACCGCTGAAGACGATTTTACACGATTTCTCATAGGGAATCGGCAGGTAGCAGAAAAATCCCCCGATTTCATTGCCGCAAACTGGTTCGACGAACGGAAATACTTTCCCCGAAAAAAGGTCCTCGAACGGGAGCGAGATACGCGGGGTCGTTTCTCCGTCGAAGTAAAACGAAATGGTATCGCAGGTCGGGGTCGGGGTATGGATACGGTTGATTACACCGGGCCCTTTCAGATCGGCGAGCACCAGTTTGCCGTTCTCTTTGCGGATATACGAGTACCGTCCCGAAAAACCGTCGTCATTACCTCCGGTCGGGTCATACGACGAGATTTCCTCTACAATACATCCCGTTCGGTAGCGGGGGAGCTGGTCGGGTCGGGACAATGTGCGGATTTCTTCAGCCCAGTCATAGCGTCCGGGCTGTACGGCTACGAGTTGTTGTGTCAGCGCGACAGCAAATAACGTAGCTAGAATGATCTGGATTCGGAATTTCATGGTGTGTTCGTTAGATTAGCGGCCGAATATCACTTTGTCGATACCCATGTGCCCCAGGCCGGAGGGGGAGGACGATCCGACTATTTCGAATTCGAACCGGTTCATGCCTTTTACCAGTTTGCCTTCGCCCAAGGCTATACGCTTCACTTTGAATTCCGGGGCATTGAAATCCACTCCGGATTTGAGCAGCCTGCCGTTCAGGTATATGTTCACGGTGTATCCGTTGCTGTCCGTGCAGCAAAGGGCGGAAATGGGTCCGCAGAAATCGAATACGTTGTCGAACTCCACCGTCAGCCGCTGTTTTTCGCCTGCGTTGCACCAGAACAGTTGCATGCCTCCGCTGAGTTTTTCGGGATGAACGAAGCGGTATTCGAAATGTCCGCCGTCACGTGCGACTGCATGCATCGCTTCGCCCTCGACCGACAGTTCCGTCCGTTCGGGCATGATGTCGTTCCGGCTCATGGCTACCTTGCGGCGCACTCCCTCCAAGTCGGGCGCAATATTCGACGTCGCGCCGGGCATCGCATACCAGAACGTCGAGCAGGCGTAATCGATATAGCCTTTGGCCCAGTGCCACAGTTCGAGGTCGAACTGGATGGATTTGTCGAACGGAATCCCGTCCAGGGCGCGCAGGCGCGTATTGGCTGTATAAGCGGGAGAATAACTGCCTTCGCCGCAGGGTTGTGCGATGAAAGGATGGTCGGTGAACGTTTCGGGACGGCACCATGCATATCCGTAGTAATCTTCGGTTCCGGTGCCGATATGCGACGGGAATGTTTCTCCGTCGACATAGACCTTTTCGTCGCCTTCGCCCCACCAGGCGTATGTCGTGTTGAACAACGCTACACCGTCACCGATATAGACGCCTTTACCGGAAAGTGTAACGAAATTCAGGTCGCAGAGTCCCTCGTTCTCGCCCGATGCATCTTTCAGGCCGCCGGTATAAAGTTCATTGTACTGGTGCCATGACGAGCCGAAGTGCATGGAACGGTCGTCCCACTTCCACGACGCGAACTCCGCGGCCGCATCGGAAATACGAACGGTTTCCCGGCCCACGTTGAGCAGTGTGATGCGGCACTCCTTTTCGAACGGCATTACCCAATAGGCGTTCATCATGCCGTCTTCCGATACGGATGTATACCATGTGTTGGTGTAAATCCGCCGGGGGCCCGTACCGAAGAAATCCCCTGCGGGAATCCATACGGTTCTTTCCCCGTCGAAACTCATTTCCAATACAACTGAGCGCAGGGCCTGGGGTATGTCGGCGGCATCGATGCGCATGCCGATGCGGCGGACGGCTTTTGATCCGGTAATGTCGATGCTCTTACGCTCTCCGGGGATCAGTTCGGCATTGAGTGGCATGCTTGTGAGGCGTACGCCTTTGAGGCCGCGGTCCATCTCTTTCAGTTGTTTGAGCGTGCGCGCGATCAGGCTGCGGTTCCGGGCCATTTCGGCGGCCGAATAGGAAATGACCTTGGTGCCTTCCGTGTATGTTCGGTAGTTGATGTTGTAGTAAACGCATTCGCTGCGGCCTTTTCCCCCGATGCCGTCCTCGTAGATGTTTTCGGTTTCATAGGTGACTTTGCAGTGCTTTGCATAGGGTATCGGGAAATAAAGGTTGTGTCCTCGTTGTTCGTAGGGCGAAAGTTCCGAAACGGATGCGGCCAGGGGTGCGTCCGATACGACATTGCCGCTCAATACGTCGAAAGCACGGCCTTCGATTACGGGAACCTGCATATCGTCGACGTAGATACGCAGTGTGCCCAGTCCGCAGTTTTCCCCGGCGAATGTCATCCAGAAACGGACGATTGCACCCGGGCCTTCGGCGTCCATCATCACGAATTCCCGCCGGCCGTTGTTTTGCTCGATGGCGATGAACTGGGTGCGATCCCAGTTTCCGAACCACCCGGGTTTCCCTTTTTCGGTCGTGAGCCGGTCGTAGCTGCTGAACTGTCTGCAGGTAAATCGGGGCGAGGGAAAGCGCGCTTTTTCAGTGCGGTCTGTCATTTCGCCCAAAAGACTTTTTATCGAAACGGGCTCGTGTGCTGCAGCCGTATATGCGGCAGCAAGGGTTAGGAGAAATGTGAAGATTTTTTTCATATGCTATTTTTTTTCGGTTTTACGACAAACTGCAATGCTGTAATACAGGATTACGATGAATGCGATTGCGGGTACCCAGTAAGCCATCTTGATGCTGCCGACCTGATCGGATACGATGCCTTGTATCTGGGTCAGGACTGCCGCTCCCGCAATGGCCATAACCATGCCTGCACCGCCAATTTTCGTATCCTCGCCGAGGCCTTTTAGCCCGAATCCATAGATTGTCGGGAACATGATCGACATGCAGCCCGAGATACCCATCAGCCCGTATACGCCTGGAGCTCCATGGCCGTAAATAGCCACGAAACAGCAGATCGCTGCCAACAGAGCCAACGTTGTCAGGATGTTACGCGGTTTGAGAAAGCGCATCAGTCCTGTGCATACAAACCGGCCGATTACGAAGAGAATAAGCGAAAGAATGTAATAAGTGGCTCCGGCCTGTTCGGCTGTGCGTGGCAGAAGGTCGTCCAGACCTATCCATTCGCAGAGATTGTAGAAATTTCCTGCGACGGGTTCCACATCACGCAGTGCCGAAATGACGTTTGCAGTCGATGCATTGTTTCCGAGCGATGCCACTACGGTGTCGAAGTGGAGCTGTTGCATGGCATATCGGATGACGAACGACCATACGGCGATTTGGGCTCCAACGTAAAAAAACTGTGCAACGACGCCCCAAACATAATTTTTGTTTTTTACCAGTCGCTTGAACGTGCCTCCGAAATCGACTTTGCCTTCCGCTTCTTTCAGGGCCGGCATTCGGGTGAAACGAATGGCGAGCATGATGGCGAGCATGACCAGACCGAGAATGACATAGGTAGTGGTTACGGCATTCAATTCGGCTCCTTGTATTGCAGCCAGTTCGTCAGCGTGGAGTGTGGCGCGTTCGTTCGAAGTAAGCAGGTTGAGTTGTGAAAGGATAAATACCTGACTGATGACGACGCCGGTAATGGCGCCGAATGGGTTGAATGATTGTGCGAAATTGAGCCGCTGTGTTGCGGTCTGTTCATCACCCATCATCAGCACATAGGAATTTGTGGAGGTTTCCAATATGGAAAGCCCTGAAAAAAGGACAAAAATCGCTATCAGAAACATGACGAAGCTGAAATCGATATTCACCGGGGAGCAGAGCATGGCCGGATAGAACAGAAATGTTCCGAGGGCATAGAGGCCTAAGCCCAGCAGTACCCCCGCCTTGTAGGTGTAGCGTTTGATGAACATCGCTCCCGGAATAGCGCAGCATCCGTAGCCGAGCAGATAGCAGACGACCTGTATCCATGCTGTCTTTGAGTCGGAAAGGCTCATGATACGTTTGAAAGCCGCAAGCATTGTGTCGGTCAGGTTGTTGGGAATTGCCCATGCGAAGAACAAGCAGGTCAACAGCATGAACGGCCATGCGATTCCTTTGGGTATGACGCGTCGTTTTTCCATTGAATTCGGGGTTGGGTAGTTTTAGTCGAAGCGGGTCAATGGGTAAATATGCCGGAAACTTTTTTAAGGTTCAGGCCGAAGAGGTCATACAGGATCGGGTCGAGGTCGGCGTCTTCGCCCTGTACATGGATTATCGTCTGAATGTGGCGCATAGAGGCTCCGGGAGATAAGGCTGCACCGGGCGATGAGGTTTCTATTTCGTAAAAAGGCCCCATGATGGAACCGTCCTCGACGGGCCCGTCGTTATAGGAGTTGATGACATCACCTTCGTAGAGCTCTGATTCCTTTTGATGCCCCCACTTCGAATTGACATATGGGGCTTCTTTTTCCGGCATTGTGCAGGTCAGTATGGTCAGTACTTTCTTTTGAGAATCGTAGCTCCCGCAGATGCCTTTGGCCCGTCCTGCGGGCAGCCCGATTTTACTGCGGTATGTGCCGTCGATTTTGAAGAATACCGTGCCGTTTTCTGCAATCAGGCGGTCTTCGGGCACCTTGCCGAAATAATCGTCATTGAGTATCTTGCCCTTGGTATCCGTGACGTAGGGAATAAATACGGTCGTACTCGGTGTGGGGTTGAACATGCAGAGCAACCAAATCGAAACAAGTCCCTTTTCCCGGGTCCAAACCTCATTGCCGGTATTGGTAATGACGTTGTCGGTTCTGTAAGCGACCGCTTTTACCCGTTTCGGGACGGGACGCCCCAGAACTGCTGCTGTTGCGTTCGCATCGAGCAGCGATATTTCGCGCTCGATGCGCAGATCGAATGGGGTGCCGGACGCATTCGAGAGATGGGCCTGTTTGACGAACTTCACGCTCTGTGAATCCCGGTGCGCGATGTCATACCGTTCGGTGTCGATTACCGGGGGGACAATCCAGTTGGAATATACCTGTTCCACTCCGGGTTTGAAGTAGAGGGAGAAGGGGCCGCCTTCCGGGCCGAGCCAGAATCGTTCTTCACCGCCCACCGGATTGAACTGCGGATTGAGCTCTCCCGATTGGATAAGTTTGTAATTCAACCATCCGTAACTGTCGCCCGTGTCGCCGGCAGCTGTCGTAGTCATGACACGTCCCTGATAACCGGGGGCAATCAGCACTTTCGACTGACCGTCCGGGCTGGCGAGTTCGAGAAATTCAACGGCATGCGTTTTCAGAAAATCGGAGTCATATCCGTAGGTACCCATTTTGGTTCGAGTTTTTTGTTGTGTGCATGAACCCATTAAGGTCAGTAGTATGACCGGAATAATGTAGTTTGTCGTTTTGCACATAATTGGATGTTTTAGGATTTCGTTATTTATATACCGGTCCGTAGTTTTTGCAGGCTCTGAAATCGGCGCTTTCTGTATCCATGCCGAATGCACTCCATGCCGAAGGACGGAAAATCTGCCCGGCGTCCACATTGTGCATGCAAACCGGAATGCGAAGCATCGATGCGAGTGTGATTAGATCAGCTCCGATGTGTCCGTAACTTATGGCTCCGTGGTTGGCTCCCCAGTTGTTCATTACCGAATAAACATCCCGGAAAGCTCCGGTGCCGGTCAGACGCGGAGCAAACCAGGTGGTCGGCCAAGTCTTATCGGTGCGGCGGTTGATGATGTCGAAAATTTCTTCGTTGATGTTTACGGCCCATCCTTCGGCAATTTGCAGTACGGGGCCTTGTCCCTTGATCAGGTTCAAGCGGCACATGGTCATCGGCATGTCACCTTGTGTCAGGAAATTCGACGAGTAGCCGCCGCCACGGAAATATTCGCGTGATCCGGGATACCATGTGACGGAATCCAGGCATGCATTGACCTCTTCCGGGGCAATTTCCCAAAAAGGTTTCATAACTGGCTGGCCGTTCTCTGTCTGGCGTCCTGTAGCATCGAGGCAGCAGGAACCCGAGTTGATTAGATGGATGATACCTTGTGCCGCGCGGCCTTCAAGTTTTTTGCCTGTGACACGTTCAACCGATTCGGGGCTCCAGAATGTACGTACGTCGGCGAACAGCTGTGCCCGGTTGGTCAGCAGATGACCCAGCAGCATCGAAGCCCCGTTGAGCGAATCGTTCTCCGTGGCAAATGTAAATGCTTCGCGGATGCCGTTCCAGTCGAACGAAGAGTTGAGTATTGCCTCGGAAAAATCCCCGTTGGGCAAGAAATCCGTCCACTGGCGTTGTCCTTGGAATCCGCCGGCTATTGCATTGTGCCCCATAGCCTCTTCACGAAATCCCATGTGTTCCAGTTTCGGATTTCCGATCATCAAATCCCGGATAATCATGGTCATTTTAACGACGTATTCCCAGATTGCATCTTTTTCGGAACGGGAATAAACGAGGTGTTCGGGATTGTGATCCTGCCCCTCTTTGCAATGCTGTTTTGTCCATTTCAGGGCTTGTGCGAACTCTTCGTGGTCATAGATTTCAAGTCGTATGCGGCGTTCCACTTCTACCGATTCCACGAACTCGTTGCGCATCCCCAGGTATTCCTGAAAGAAGTCTGGGTTGACCATTGATCCGGCGATACCCATTGAACATGAACCGATTGCGAGATAAGACTTTCCCCGCATCTGTGCCATGGCAAGTGCTGCCCGCCCGAATCGGAGCAGTTTTTCCTGCACGTCCTTCGGAATCACCGGGTCGCCCATATCCTGAACTTCTCGGCCATAAATTCCGAAAGCGGGAAGTCCTTTCTGGTTATGGCCCGCCAATGCGGATGCAAGGTAGACTGCTCCGGGCCTTTCCGTACCGTTGAAGCCCCAGATGGCTTTCGGAATCAGCGGATCCATGTTGATCGTTTCACAACCGTAACACCAGCAAGGCGTTACGGAAAGCACAGCTCCGACGTTTTCCCGACTGAACTTATCATCCGCCATAGCAGCTTCGGTCACCCCGCCGATACAGCGGTCTGCAATGACGCATTCCACGGGTATGCCGTCGCTGTAATGCAGGTTGGCTGTGTAGAATTTTGCTACGTTGCGGGCCATGCTCATCGTCACGTCTTCGAGCGATTCGCGGATGCCGCCGCGCCGCCCGTCGATAATAGGTCGTATTCCGATACGGGGATGCGCCCCTGCCAATTGTTGGTTTTTCATTATTTAAATCAGTTTAGGTCTTTATTTAGGTTTTGTATTATTTGTTGCGGTTCCGGATAGCTTTTTTGGGATTCAATATTTAATTTAAATATTACTATAACGTTTTAGCATAATCCGTAAAAAAATAAAAAATTTCCCCGATAAGCATCTGGTTCCCGGTCATTTGCGTGAAGAGGAATTTCCTTTCACCAATTCCGGGTTTAGCATGATGGCCGAGCATTTTATTTGTTCCTTTTGTCCTATGGCTTTTATCAGCAGGTCGAGTGCTTCCTGTCCGAATTGCTCCACCGGTTGTTTGATATAGCTTACCGTGGTATAGTATAGTTCGAAGGCTTCACTGCTGTCGAAACACACGACAGCGATGTCATCGGGTACTCGCAGATTATGTTTGTAAAGCGTTTTCATGCCTGCGATGGCCAGTGTGTTGGTGGCAAAAACCAAAGCTTCCACACCCTTACTCATTGCCTCCGTTACGACTCTTTCCATTTGGTCGGGAATATTCTTGTATTTGAGCCGGTGAATGCATATGTTTTCTGAAAGGGAAAATTGCTTCATGGTATGCTGGTATCCGGCTTCCCGTTCCGCAATGTTGGAAACGCTCCATGTATAGGAGATCATTTCTATTTTCCGACTTCCGCCTTCGATAAGTTCCCCTACGGCAAGTGCGAGCGCTTTCTTGTTGTTGAGCGTAATATGGTTTACTTCGAGATCAGGGATCGTTCGGTCGAGCAAAACCAGTGGAATGTTGGCCTCGAGCACTTTCTCGATATATTGTCGTGAGCCCTCGCATGGTACGATAATCAGGCCGTCGACGCCCTTGTTGATAAACACTTTGATCAAGTTGTCCAACTTTCCTGCGTCTTCGTCCGTGCTGCCGAAAATAACCGTATATTTGTATTGGTAGGCTTTGTCTTCGATGCAGCGTGCGATGTCGGAAAAAAAGGGGTTGGAAATATCGGAGAGGATTACACCGATAGTATTGGAACGTCCTTTACGCAGGCTGCGGGCCGCATTGTTGGGTTGATAATCGAGTGCTTCGGAGATCGAAAGTATTTTCTTTGTTGTTTTGGCGCTTACGCGGTACTTTCCGCCCGACATATTGTTCATGACAAACGATACCAGCGCGACGGAAACTCCTGCTGCGTCGGCGATATCCTTGATCGTGGTTTTACGTTTCGATGCCATTTTGTCGGAATAAGGGATAACTTCTACTGCAAAAGTAGCTAAAACAATTTAACAAACAAATTTTTGGTCGATTATTTTATGATTTTTATAAAAAATGGGCGCAAATTTTATCGCTGATGGGTAAATTGATGCAAGGGCCTGTGTGCAGATTTGGATTCCGGAACGTGTGGAAGTTTATTCTCCTGCCACCTCAAATCTCCGCGAAAAGATTGAACTGGTGCAGCAGGGTGAACGTGAAGAAGGCGCCGATGATGACGCACAGCACGACGAGCAGCGCGTTGAGTATGCGCGGCGAGGGTTTTGTCGCCTGCGAGGCGTTGTTGCGGATGTATTCGCGGAAAAAGAGGTAGAGCGCCGGAACGATGCTGCATGCCAGCAGGTAGTCTTCGGGGATGCCGAAGAAGTAGACTTTCGAAAGGCCGATCAACGCCCAGTGGCAGAGGAACATGGCCAGCACGATGTTGACCCTTTCGGAGAAGGCCAGCATCAGCCCGATGGTGAATACGGCCACCGAGCAGGGCATTACGGGCGAGGTGATCATCGGGAACGTGCGGCCCAGCGCCAGCGAAAAGAGCGGATAGACGAGCGGCATGGCGAACAGCAGCAGTGCGAATGCGGTATGGTTGCCCGTACGCTCGAGCGAAGCGTGTTTGACCGCGAGGTCGTACACCCAGATACACCCCATGATGGCCCAGAAAATCGCCAGCATGTCGTGGTATTCGCGCGGTTCGCAGTACACGAGGTAGTAAACCCCGGCTATCCAGAAGTTGAGCATCGCCATAAAGACTTTCATGGCGATGCGCACGGCGGGCGACGGCCGCAGGTAGAGCAGCAGGGTCAGCACCACGGCGGCCGCGACCAGCACGACCTGTGCGGGCCATGTTGCGGCGTTGTAGGAGGCGATTGTATTCCAGAAAATTTCCATGGGTTGTTATTTGTCGGTGCGTTTGCGCCGCGTGAGCGAGAATGCCCGGCGGTTGAAAACGAAAATGGGCAGCGTGGCCCCGGCGGCCAGCAGTGCGATTACGCTGAACGACACGGTGGCGTTGAGGAAGAACTGCTGCATGTATTGCAATCCCTGTCCCGGGTCGTTGAGCGACTGCAGGAACATGATGAGCGAAAAAACGGTCTTGTAGGCGTAGATGCCCGGCACCATCGGCAGCAGCGCCGGGATATAAAGCGCCGTCATCGGGCAGCGGATGCCCCGTCCCAGCCACAGGCTGCCGAATCCGATCGTTATCGAGGCGAACAGCGAAGCCGTTGCGATGTCGAACGAAAGGCCGTGCATCAGGCAGAAACGCAGCGCGTGCCCCACGGCCGCCAGCAGGGCGATGCGGGGAAATGCCCGCATGGGCGGGTCGGAGATGGCGCCGAATCCGACCGCCGCGATTGCCGCGAAAAGTCCGTCGAGCAGGATGTCAGCCACTATCATAACAGTCCGTCCTTAACCATTAGCAATGTCGCCGAGAGCCCCACGGCGATACAGATGATGAGCAGCAGGGCGTTTATCAGGCGGCTGCAACCGATCAGGATGTGGCCCTCGACGATGTCGATTACGCCGTTGATGAGCGGTACGCCCGGTACGAGGAACAGCACGCTCGTCGCCAGCGCCGTTTCGGCCGTGCAGTCGAAACGCAGTGCGGCCGAGGCGCACAGCGATGCCATGAATGCCGAGATGATGAAAATCAGGAAGTGGTTCACGCCGTGCGCCTGCATGCGCTGTTTGGCGGCGAAACCCACGAGCGTCGCGGTGAAGACGATGCTTACGGCCGTCCAGTCGCCGCCGAACAGCTTGCAGAACGACGCGTTGGCCAACCCGACGGTAATCAGCACGAAAATCGGGTCGATGCGCGGTTTTGCGACCAGTTCGCCGTAGCGCCTTCGGATCTCACCGAGCGGCAGCGCCTCGTCGACGGCGTCCCAGCTCAAGGCGCTCAAATCGGAGTTGCGTTCGAAGCTGATCGGCAGGGCGGGAATCTTCACCACACGGGTAATCGCCTCGCCGCTCGCAGCGTCGCGGGCCGTGATGATCGTGCTTTTCTGGAAACTCGACAACTGGATATCGATTCCCTGCGACTCCCCGATGCGCTGCGAGTTGCGTATTACGCGCGAAGTATGCACGCCCGAGCCGAGCAGGTAGGTCGAATACTCCGCAATGAAGTCGAGGATTTCCGTCAGTTCTTGTCTGGTTTTCATAGCGAGGGCAAAAATAGTGTATTTCGGTCAAACCGCCCTCCCCGGCGCCGGAAAAATGCACGAACCCTTTCGTCCGGTGCCGGGCGGGCATTGTACCCGCTGTTGCGGCTACGGTTTGCGGCGGAAGCGCCCGGTAATATCTTCCATTCCGCCGTCCGGGCCGATTTTGTACAGCCGTTGGTTGGTCGTCGGCGAGGTCAGCGGGCCCAACTCTTCGACCCAGCCGCCCAGCTTTATGTAGTCGAACGCCTGCGGTGCGATGCCCGCGGGCAGTTCGCTGCGGCCCGAATACCATCCTGTGCGCAGCGCCGGAAACTCCTGCCGCACGACGCCCGCCAGCCGGGCGATTTGTGCCGGTGCGGCGTCGCCGCCCATGAAGCAGACGCAGGTCACCGAACGCCCGTAACGGGCGAGCAGCGCCCGCAACTCCGCATCGTCCAATACCTGTCCCGCATCGGCCTGCAGGTGCGGGCTGTGGCATCCCGGACAGCGGTTGGGGCAGTTCGTGATGTTGATTGCCAGCGTCGTTTCGCCCGGAATCTCTGCGAATACGACGTCGAAATTGTGATACCTGACCATCGCCCGCTACTGCGCTTTGGCGTAATAGCGTTGCGCCGCCTCCTTCTGGCGTGCCGCCGAGAAGTTCGACACCCGCTTCATGTAGCCGATTACGCGCGTCAGGTAGTCGAGGTTGTCGCTGTGACACGCGGGGCACTCCTTCAGGTAACGTTTGTCGATGTGCCCGCACTTGTTGCAGACCGTGTTGGGGATGTTGAACGTGAAGTAGTTGCACCCTTCGGCCGCGGCTACGCGCAGCAGGTGGCGGTACTGTTCCTGCGTGAGGTGCTCTTCGAGGTTCATGTGCAGCGCCGAGCCGCCCGTGAGGTGGTCGATGTAGCGGCGGCCGTGGAGCCGGAACTTGTCGATGACGTTCAGCGACTCGTCCTCGACGACGTAGAAATAGGAGTTGTAACAGTCGCGCGGCACGGCGTAGCCGTCCTCGCGGTCCCACTTGGCGTGCTTCACGCCCACGTTTTCGGCCGGAATCATTTCGCAGTTGAACATCACCTCTTTCGAGCGGTACTTCTTGTTGTAACGCTCGATCAGCCCCAGCACGTTTTGCACGAAGGCGACGTAGTCGTCGTTGTCGTTGATGGGGAGCCCCAGCGACTCCGCCGCTTCGACCAGTCCGTTGACGCCGATGGTGAGGTACTGGCGCGCGAGGTTGATGTACCCGGCGTCGAACAGCGGAAGCATGCCTTTGGCCTGCAGCTCCTTGAGGTTTTCGTTGTAGGCCATCTGCACCTTGTGTACCAGGTCCACGACCTCCTCGAGGTACGTGAGGTAGTGCATGCCGTTCTTGGTGGCGTACTGGATGCAGCGGTTGAGGTTGATGGTCAGCACGCTCTTCGAGCCGGTCGAAACGCCGCCCGCCCCGAGCGTATAGCTGAATCCGTTGTCCTGGATTTCGTTGCGCAGGCGGCAGCACGACGACAGCGAGTCGGCGTTGTCGCTGATGTAGGTGAAGAACGAGTGCCCTTCGGAGTACATCCGTGCCGTGAAGTCGCCCCACTCCCTGTCCATCGCGTCACCGTCTTTGGTGAGCAGCGCCATCGTCTCGACCGGGAAGGTCAGCACGGTCTTCGTGCGCTCGCGGTTGAACCAGGTCATGAAACGCTTCTGCAGCCACGACAGCGACTCCCAGTGCGGGTGCGAGCCGTCCGGGAATACGAATTCGCCGAAGAGGCTTTCGAAATAGTAGCGGTCGTAGTAGGCCACGTTCCAGAACACGGCCTGGAAATTACGCGCCCCGGTCGGCTGGTTGATCGAGTAGACGATTTGCTCGAAGCAGTCGGTAATCATCTTGTCGATCGTGCGGTGCTTGTTCGAGAGGTCGACCACCTCGCCGGCCCGCTTGTAGTAGTCTTCGCCGTACTCCTGCTCGATGAAGTAATTCATGTACATCAGGAATTCCGGTGTGGCGCATGCACCCGAGAGCATCGACGACACGATGAATACCATGTTGACGAAGCCGCCGCAGAACGATTTGAGGTTGGTCGGCCGCGTCGAGTTGCCGCCCACCGACAGCGTGCCGTTCAGCAGCCACGGGTACATCGTAATCGAGGCGCAGTAGTTGGCCATCGACGTTTCGTCGTTCTTGTAGATGAAGTGGTTCTTCAGCAGGTATAGGTACTTGTCCGACAGCTCTTTGCCGTACATCTCCTTGATGCGGTCGGTCAGCAGGCGGCGGTTCAGCCGGATGAAGTTCTGCTTGGGCAGCTCGCCGATCAGCGTGGCGATGTTCTTGTTCTCGACATTGGCGTTGGCGTCGTATTTCGAGCCCGAGGCGGGGTTCGAAGCGTCGCAGTAGTTAATCAGGAACTCCAGTTTTTCGCGGTCTTCGCGGTCTTCGGTGTGCTTTTGCCGGTAGAGCATGTAGCTTTTGGCCACGGCGAAATAGCGCTCGGCCATGAGCGCCACCTCGACCTGGTTCTGGATCTCCTCGACCGACATGCCGTCGGCCACGCGTACGCGGCTCAACACCGACGTCAGGTCGTCGTCCGTGGCATAGCCGCCGACCGAAAGGAATGCCCTGCTGATTGCGCGTTTGATTTTCTCGACCGAAAACGTTTCCCGTTTGCCGTCGCGCTTGACGATGTAAAGTTCCGAAATGCCCATATTTATCCTAATAGTTGTTTGTATGCCTGTCGTGCGGGGACGTCGCTCCCTCCCGCGCCTGCCGCGGGAAGAGTGGGTGTCACCCTGAAGAATCTGTGGTGTAAAAATGTCCGGGTATTGCCCTAAATCCCGAGGGCGGATACCGTTCCTCGCAAGGCAGGTCTTCTGACTCGCCCCGTCCGCACGCCTTCCCGCCCCGTGTAGGGGCAGTGGCTCAAAGAGTGTGCGGAACGCAACGGAGCTTACAGCTACGGGAATAGTCCCTGATTTCCACAGGAGTTCCCTTTTGATCCCGTGCCGGCAGCCGCCGGCGGGGAACCTTGCACGGGAGCAAATGTAAAGATACTTCCCCGAAGCGCAAATATCCCCTGCGGCTTTTAATGAACAAATTGTAAACAAAAACGGGTATTCCGGGAATCCGGCGCTGGCGGACAGGCGGTTGCCCGCAGTGCATTCCGCCGGCCCCGCCGGATGCCGGGCCCACGAAAAAAGACACGCCGGACGGAGCGTGTCTTTTGGATTCGGGCGGGCGCCGGAACGCCTTCCCTGTAAATCCCGGCGGGTCAGTATCCGAATTTGGCCGCCGCCCGCCGCATATGCCCGACGATGTCGACGCCGAACGGACAGTTTTTCTCGCACCGGCCGCAGGCGATGCACTCCGAGGCGTGGTGCGGCAGCACTCTGTAATGCTCGCGTACGGTTTCCGGCACTTCGTCCTGCGCCCGGGCCAGGTTGTAATATTTGTTTACGGCGGCGATGTCGATTCCCGCCGTGCAGGGGGCGCAGTGGCCGCAGTACATGCAGTGTCCCTCCCACGAGAACCTGTCCAGTCCGGCCAGCGCCTGCGTGTAGTCGCGTTCCGCCGCCGGGGCCGTGCACCAGGCGAGTGCGGCCTGCATCTCGGCGCGGCTGCGGCAGCCGGCCATGACGGCGGCCACGCCCGGCCGCGTGAGGGCGTATTCGAGGCATTGCACCGGGGTCATCGGACGTCCGAAAGGCGAGTCGGCGTCACTCAACAGGTCGCCGCCGCCGTAGGCTTTCATCACGTCGACGGCGACGCCTTCGCGTTCGCAGAATTCATAGAGCCGCTGCCGTTCGGGGTCGATGTTGTGCAGGCTGCGGGCATAGCTTTCGCCGGCCCACAGCTTGTCCGCGTCGTCGCTCGGCGGCAGCAAATCGTAACAGGGGTTTACCGAGAACATCAGCACGTCGATTGCACCCGTTTCGGCGGCCATGCGCGCGACGACGGGGTTGTGGCTGCTCATGCCGATATGGCGGATGCGCCCTTCCGATTTGAGCTTTTGCGCCAGCCGCAGGACGGGCCCGTCGAGCACTTTCCGCAGGTCGGCTTCAGCGTCGACGTAGTGAATCATCCCGATTTCGAGGTAATCCGTGCCCAGCCGGGCGAGCAGGTCTTCGAACGCCGCCAGCGTTTTCTGCGGGTCGCGCGTGCGCAGGTACTGCCCCGCTTCCCATACCGAGCAGAGGTGTCCCTGGATGACGAACTTTTCGCGCCGCCCGGCCAGCGCCGCACCGATGTTGCTGCGCAGTTCCGGGTTCGAGGCGTAGAGGTCGAGGAAGTTGATGCCGTTGCCGAGCGCGAAATCGAAATCGGCCCGCACCGCTGCGGCCGTCCTGTTCATGAACCCTTCGCAGCCCAGCGCGATGGCGCTGACTTTCAGTCCTGTGCGCCCCAGAGTCCGGTACTCCATGCTATTTCAGCTCAACGAGTTCGTATTGCTGCGAGCCCAGTCCGATCGCTTCGCCGTGCTCGAGCGTGTGGATGCCGTGGCGCGATTCCATGCGTTCGATCAGGTGCACCTTGCCCGCATCGGGCGAGGCGTAGACCAAATCGACGCACGCCTTGTCGAGGGCCACGGGGTCAATCGAGGCGAGTATGCCGATGTCGCCCATCTTCGGCTCCTCGGGGTGCGCGTCGCAGTCGCAGTCGACCGAGAGGTTGTTCATCACGTTGATGTAGAGTATCTTTTCGCCGCAGTGGTCGGCCACCGATTTGGCCGCTTCGGCCATCGATTCGAGGAAGTCGTCCTGCGGGGGCAGATCGCCCCACATCTCGGCGGCGTTCTTCGTCTTCCCGGCCGAATGTATCCAGGCCTTGCCCGACGACGAGGCGATGCCGATCGAGATGTTCTTCACCGCGCCGCCGAAGCCGCCCATGGCGTGTCCCTTGAAGTGCGAGAGCACGACCGTGAAGTCGTAGCCGGGGTAATGCGAGCCGACGAAATTCTCCCGGAGGTGCCTGCCGCCCTTCACGGGCAGGCTCGCCTCGCCGTCGGCGTCCATGATGTCGATGGGGGCGATGGCCGTGAAGCCGTGGTCGGCGGCGGCTTTCAGGTGGTCTGCGGTGCTGGCGCGGCCGCCGCCGTAGGCCGTGTTGCACTCGACGATGGTGCCCCCCACTTTCTGCACGAGGTCCTTGATAAGCTCCGGCTTGAGGAAGTTATGCCCGCCCGGCTCCCCGGTGCTCAATTTGACGGCGACCTTTCCGGACACGGGCCGCTCGAGCGCCTCGTAGAGGCGCACCATGTTCTCCGGCGTGATTTCCCGGACGAAATATACCTCGGGCGTTTCGGGCTCCTGCCCGCCGCCCTGTGCCGATCCGCAGCCTGTGGCTGCGAAGGGCAGAACCGACAGCAATGAAACCATATATGTTTTTATCATGGCTTTGAGGAATTAGTTGCGGAGTAAATACCGGATGACCGCATATCCGCCTGCCACCTGCGCCAGCATGCCGGGTATTCCGATGCGGATGTCCTGCATGGCTGCCGCCGGCGAACCCGTCCAGGCCCATTCGCCCAGCGAGCCGAACAGTTGGTAGAAGAGGACTACACCCGCCAGCAGCGGCAGCGACACGCGGCCGGAGCGCCGAGCGGCGAACGCGGCCCCGAGGGCGAGCAGCACCGATTTGAGCAGGATTACGGGCAGCACCGCAGCAGCAGGCATGCCGAACAGGGCGGAGTTCACGAGCGGCGACAGCAGGGCAGTCAGCAGTCCGACCCGCCAGCCGTATTTGTAGGCGCCGACCAGCGTGAAGAAGTAGATGGGCAGCCACCGCATTCCGCCCTGCGGTACGAGGTGGCAGAGCTGCGGCAGGACGATGTTGCCCGCGACGAAGAGCGCCGCCGCGAGGTAAGTCTTTGCCTCGCGGTATCCGGGCGAATAGAGTTTTACAGTCGTTGTTTCCATATTGTCGTTATTTGGTTACTTCAAAAATAGTGTTTTTCGGCCGGATTCAAAAGTCCAGGCTTACGCCTCCGAAGAGGGTCGCCCGGGGCATCGGGTATCCGGCGTTGATTTCGTAGCGCTGCGCCAGCAGGTTTTCACCCCGGGCGTAGAGCGTCAGGCGGCGGTTGACGCGCAGCGAGGCCCGCAGGTTCCACAGCACGAACTCCTCCTGCGCCGCCGGTGCGGTGGCGGTGTAGAGCCCGGCGATGTACTGTACGCCCGTCGACAGGGCCCAGCGTCCGCGGACGAAATCGGCGCCCGCGAAAAGTTTGTGTCCGGGAGCCCCGGCGACGGGATGCTCCATGTTGAGCCAGCTGTAATTGGCCGACAGCGTCCATGCCCTGCCGATTCGCCAGGCGACGTTCGCCTCGGCGCCCCAGTTCTCGATGCGGCCCGAGTTGACGTTGAGCCGCCGCCCGTCGATTATCAGGGGCAGGATGATGTTGTCGCCTTTTATATAATAGAAGTTCACGCCGTACGAGAGCGCTCCCGCCGCGGGCCGGTGCGACCACGCCAGCTCATAGCTCCACAGCCGCTCGGGCTCGAGGTCGGGATTCGCCGGGCGGAACATGTAGAGCTCGCGGATCGTGGGGTTGCGGAATCCCTTGCCCGCCGTCGCTTTCAGTTCGGCGTTCCCCGCCGGGCGGAATGCGACTCCGGCCTGCGGCACCCACTCCAGCCCGCTGCGGGTATGGTAGTCGGCGCGCACCCCCGCGTCGATGGTGAAGCGGCCCAGCGTCTGCCGGAAATCGACGTATCCGGCCGCTTCGTCCTCGGCCTTGTCGGAGAGCTGCTCCCGGTGGCCGTCCGTTACGTACCGGTTCCAGGCCCTGCCGCCGAAGTGCTGGTAGTCGACGCCCGCCGTCAGGCGGTTGCCGCGGAACAGCGAAACGCTCTGGTACAGCGAAACGCCCAGCATTTCGTCCCGCGAGTTGAACCGGAAGTCGAGCGGTTCTTCGCCCGTTTGGTATCCGTCGTCGATTCGGTGGCGGCCCCAGTTGTAGAAGAATTTCAGTGCGCCCGAACTCCGGCCGTAGTCGTTCTCCAGCGAGAAGGAGGCCATGCCGCGCGTGATGCGCGAGTCGTTGTCATAAATCCGTGCGGTCACGGTGCCGGGATTCGAGGCGTTGAAATGCGTCAGGTTCACGTCGGCAAAGGCGTTCCAGTGCGTGCCGAAATCATATCCCAGTTTGACGTAACCGCCGTACTGTTCGAATCCCATGTCGGCGCGGTGGCCGTCGGTGCGGTTGTACGAACCCGCTGCGACGCTCGAAAAACGCCCTTTGCGGATGCGGTTCGTCAATTCCGTCTGCAGGGTGTTGTACGAGCCGTAGCCGGCATTCAGCCCTGTCTTTACGCCGTCCTCTTTCTGCTGCCGGGTGACGATGTTCACCACGCCGCCCATGGCGTTCGAGCCGTACAGCACCGATGCCGGGCCGCGCAGGACTTCGACCCGCTCGGCCAGCATCGACTGGTAGGCGTCCGAAATCGGATGTCCGAAAAGCCCCATGTACTGCGGATGTCCGTCGATCAGCACGAGCAGCTGCGCCGCCGAGCCTGCGCCGATGCCGCGCAGCGACATGCCGCCCGCCGCACCGTCCGACACGCCGTATCCCATCACGCCGCGCGCGGTGATGAACAGCCCCGGCACCTGCTCCGTGAGCGACGGCAGCAGCGACGCCTGCCTGCTGCGTTCGATTTGTTCGCGTCCCACCACCGACACCGTCATCGGCAGGGGGGGGATGTCCGACGCATAGCGGGCGCCCGTCACGACAATCGAGTCGATTTTCACGTTTTGCTCCGCCGGGACCTCCGCCTGTGGCATTTTGGCATGTGCCGCTGCGGAAAAACACGTGCAGAGGGCCAGCAGCCCCAGTATTTTCATCGGTCTATCCATGTTGTTGCTTTATCTTACGCATGAATCCGTCGATCAGCGGCAGGCATTCGGCCGCCGTTTCCGCCCTTTCGCAGAGCTGCTCCACGGGACAGATACCCGTCCCGGCACGGTTGACGATATTCGGCACGGCAACGGTATATTCCACCGCGATGCCCGCCCCGGCGAGCAGTTCGAGCGCCGGACGGCTTACGACGTCGGCAAAAAGCCCCGCTACGCCGCCCCGCACCATCAGCGCCGCCGCACCCTTGCCCACCACCTTGTCGGCGATGAAAGCCCCCTGCAGCAGGTGCGGCTCTTCGCGCAGCAGGCGGTAAAGGTCGGCGACGCCCCGCTGGCGGAAGATGCGTACCGTATCCCCGTTGCGGATTACGCACGAGCATTTTTCGGTGAACAGCAGCCCTGCGGCCTGTTCCTTTTGTTCTTTCGTTATCATATATTTATCGTTTTCCGCCGTCGTTTCCTGCCGCCGGCCGGTTTGCCCGGGTTTCATGATGCAAAGATAGCGCGTCCGGCCGTCCGTGCTACTACCCGGATTACGGTTCGTGATACCAATTTTACAGAATTCCCTTCCTGCCCCGTTCCTGTTCACCCGCAGCTGGCACGACCCTTGCCGACTCCTTCCGGCCTTTCCCGGCCTCTCCCGACTCCTCCTGACCTTCCCGACCCCTCCCGGCTGCCCCGGTTTTCCCAGCCGCTCCGCCGTCGCGCGCTCCGCCGGTTTCCTGCTGCCTTTCCGTTGCGGCGATCGTCCCTGTTTGCAGGGCGTATCCGTTCGGAGCAGGCGGTCGGCACACCGTCCGGATTCAGGCAGTTTCGCTGCGAAACCCGTGAAAACGGCTGGATTTCCGAAAAATCAATGAATCCCGAACCGGGAAATTCGATGGGAAAGTACGTTTTTTAGCCGTTTCCGGCGTATGCAAATCTATATAACATTCGATTTGATGAAAATTCAACCTGTTTGTTATCAGTTGTTTGTGAATTTACAGGCTCTATATTTTCAGAGTCCGATATTTACCCCCCCCCGGAAAATAAGTAATTTTGCCTTGCCGCCTCATTATAAAGATTCCGATTCGCAATTTTTAAAATCTCCACCTAATTATCAATAAACTTTAACCTGATTGTTCTATGAAGAAAACGTTTTTACACCTGTTGCTTTTATCGGGCTGTGTGTGTCTGCTTGCTTCCTGTATCGAGGATAAAGCGGAAGATGCCGCACACCGGCTCGTCGTGAGCAAGGCCGACGTGGAGCTGATTCAGACCGGTACGCTCAATACCGGTTCGAAAGCTTCGCTCGACGTGCTTGCGAACCGGGGGTACGTCATCACCTCCGATGCCGAGTGGCTCGGTGTCGACAAACCGGTCGGCAAAGGCCGCGTGTCCGTGACGCTCGAAGCGAAACCCAACGAAACTGCCGGCGAACGCACCGGCCACCTCACCGTCACGAGCGGAAAACTTACGGAGGAAGTCACCGTCACGCAGACGCTCGATCCCGATCCCGACGACGGCAACCCCGTGGGATATGTCTATTACCTCGAAGATTTCGACTGGATTGCCGTGTACGGCGGTGCCGACTGCGTAGGCGTCGGTTCGCAGGACGGTGCGAAGAATATCTATTCGACCGGCGACGCGCTGCAGAAGTTCGGCCAGGCCGGGCTCGAGGATTACAACCCCGTCGGCCGGACAATGTATGCGTGCGCCGGCTATTTCAAGATGGGTGCGACGGACAAACAGACCGGAATCATCCTCCCGGCCCTGAAAATCGGCCGCAAGAAAGCCTCCAACGTCGAACTTACGTTCGAAGCCTGTCCCAATATCGGCGGTTCCGGCAAGGTCGACGCCGTAACCGTTATGGTCGAAATCGTCGAAGGCCCGGGTACGGTCAACGGCAACTCCGACCGCAAGAGCGAGGGCATCAAGCCCGACCAGGCCTGGAAATGGACGCCGATGAGCGTGAAACTCTACGGCGTGACCGCTGCGACCCGCATCGTCATCCGCTCGACGCAGCAGGGCGACCCCGGGGTAACGGCCGGCGAAAAGGGCCTGTTCCGCTGGTACCTCGACAACGTGAAGATCGTGAAAGCTCCCCGCAACTAACTGCAATTAACCCAAAATCAGAATCACAATGGATTTCAAATATATGATAATCAGGGCATCGTCCGCCCTGTTGCTGCTGTCGGGCTCCCTCTTTACGGCTTGTGACGACGACGATCCCGACGCGTTCATTTCGGTTTCCCGGCAGGAGATCGAAGTGGAATACAACGGCCTGACTGCCAACGGCGAAACGGTCAATTTCGAGCTTGGAACCAACCGTCCGTGGCAGGCTACGTACGTCGAAGAGTGGATTCATCCGACCCATACCGAGGGGGATCGCGGACGTACGCGCATCTTCCTTGCAATCGACGAAAACAACACGGGCAAAGACCGTGAAGGCTATATCGTATTCGAGGGCGACGGTTCGCGCCGGACGATTGCCGTCACCCAGAAACTCAAGGTCGACGCCCTGATGGTTTCGCCGGGCAAGGTGACCGTCGTCAAGTCCGGCCTGCTGGAAACGGGCGAAAAGGCTTCCGTCTACATCTCCGCGAACAGCGACTGGACGCTCGAAGTCGCCGGGGACAGCGGCTGGATCACGCCCTCGAAAAACTCGGGCAAGGCCGGCGAGGAGGATGTTGAGCTGACGATCGCGCTCAATACGACCGATGCCGTGCGTACCGGAACCTTCGTTGTGACCGCCGGTTCGAAAAAGGCGACCGTCACCGTGATTCAGAACCTCGAGGGGCTGAAAGTTTCCGAAACTTCGTTCACGGTCAATAAATTCGGTTTTGCCGACGAGGCCGGCACGCCGCTGACGTTCACCGTCACCGCCGCCGAGGCGTGGACGGCTACCGCCGACGGCTGGCTGACGCTGAACCCGGCTTCGGGCGAACCCGGCCAAACCGAAGTGACGCTTATCGTCGGTGAAAACGGCACGGGCGGTCCCCGCAGCGGCGAAGTGAAGATCGTCACCGCGCTGACCGGACTCGAGGAAATCGTGCGCGTCAGTCAGAACGCCAAGGACAATCTTTTCGAGGACGACGGCAAATCCCCCGGGTATGTCTATTACGACGAAACGTTCGAGTGGTGCAAACCTTTCAACAAGGACGACCAGGTCGGCAGCGACGGAAAGAAAACCAGCACCCTGCCCATCTACGGAGATGAGGCAGACCAGAAACAGGGCAAGGAGGCTTTCGCCAATTCGGGACTCGAGGACTATAACCCGGGCGGTAAATGCATGTACCTCGCTTCCGATTACCTGAAAATGGGTCGGAGCGGCAACCAGACCGGGGTAATCCTGCCGGCCCTCGAAGTTGCGGAGGGCCGCTGCACCGACGTGGAACTCGCGTTCGAAATCTGCCCCAACATCGGCGGCAGCCTGAAACCCGACGAAGTTACCGTTTCGGTCGAAATCGTTGAGGGCCCGGGTACGATCGACGGCGGCGAGGCGAAATTGAGCGACCCGATAACCCCCGAAGGCAGGTACGTGTGGACGCCCGTGAGCATGAAACTCTACGGTATTACGGGCGATACCCGTATCGCCATCCGCTCCACCCAGCAGAAGGTGTCCTCCGGTTATTTCCGCTGGTTCCTCGACGACATCAAAATGACGAAGATCGCAGCCGAATAATCCTGCGGTGACAAATCAATGAAAAACAAGAGAGAAAAAGATATGAAAAACAGATTTGCAGATACGGGAAAATCCTATGCAGGGTATTTTCTGCGTTTCGTGTGCTGCCTGGCGCTGACGGCCGCCGCGTCGCTGGCGCAGGCCCAGACCCGCAACCAGGTGAGCGGCACGGTGACCGATACGGCGGGCGATCCGCTTGTCGGCGCCACGGTCGTGGTCGTCGGCACGACGACGGGTGCCACGACGGGTATCGACGGAGGTTTTACCATCAATGCCCCGGCCGACGGCCAGCTGAAGTTCTCGTACATCGGTTATGCCGAGCAGACCGTCAGCGTCGGTGCGCGGTCGGTCATCGACATCGTCATGGAAGACGACAGCCAGATGCTGAAAGATGTCGTGGTGATCGGTTACGGTACGATGGAAAAGAGGTCGGTGACCTCGTCCATCTCCTCGATCAAGGGCGACGACCTGACGGCCGGTATGGGCGGTTCGACCATCGCGACGGCACTTCAGGGCAAGATTCCCGGCCTGACCATCTCGGGCAGCGCCAGCCCCAACAGCAGCAACGATTTCCAGCTGCGCGGCATCGCGTCGGTCAATGCCAGCCAGAGTCCGCTGGTGGTTATCGACGGCATCCCGGGCGGCGACATGCGGGCGCTCAACCAGGAGGATATCGAGTCGATCGACGTGCTGAAGGACGCTTCGGCAGGCGCCATCTACGGTACGCGCGCCGCCGGCGGTGTGATTCTCGTTACGACCAAACGCGCCAAGCAAGGCCGCGTGACGGCGAACTATACGGGCGAGTTTTCGTTCGAAAGCGTCCGTAAATACCCTGAACTGCTCTCTTCGGGCGAGTACGTCGAGTACGGCCTGGGCGAGGACTACGGACACGACACCGACTGGTTCAAGGAGCTGACCAACGAGTTGCCCTTCTCGCAGCGCCATACGGTGAGCCTTTCGGGCGGTACGGAAGTGGCGCAGGTCTACACTTCGTTCATGGCCCAGAACCAGAAGGGTATTGTCATCGGTGACAACCGCAAGGACTATTCGGGACGTGTCAACGCCCGCTTCAACCTCTTCGACGGCGTGGTCGAGGTGCGTGCCAACGCCCAGTTCCGCGAGGCCGAGCGCGACAACCGCAACTCGTCGGGTATCTTCAAGATGGCTTTCGGGCTCAACCCGACCATTCCGCTCTACGATCCGGCCAGCCCGTCCGACTACAACGTGGTGGGAAACGGCATCTCCGGCACGAGCTTCAACCCCGTGGCCGACATTATGCTGCGCACGAAGAACGGCAAAGACCAGTGGCTGCTGGCCGATGCGACCGTGAAAATCAATTTGATGAAGGGACTTTCGCTGCAGGGTACCGTGGGAATTGACAAACGCCAGTACCAGGAATACACCTACGTTTCGCATGACCACAAGGAGTCGATCGACAACAGCCGCCGCGGCGGTGCGTCGCACAAGTTCAGCAAGGACAACCGTGTTTCGGTCGAGGCCTATGCCAACTACCACCGCGTGTTCCGCGAGGATCATACGCTCGACGTGGTTGCCGGTTACAGCTTCTGGCAGGCCGGGGGCGAGGATTTCAGCATGTCGAACTACGACTTCCCGGTCGACGGCGTCGGCCCGTGGGACATGGGTGTCGGTTCCTACCTTTCGGAGGGCCGCGCCTCGATGGACTCGAACAAGGATCCGCGCGAGCGCCTGCTCTCGATGTTCGGTCGCGCCAACTATTCGTACAAGGACCGTTATATGGCTACGGTGAGTTTCCGCCGCGAGGGTTCCTCGAAATTCGGCGCCAACAACCGCTGGGGTAATTTCTGGGCTGTTTCGGGCGGCTGGCGCATCTCGAACGAGGCGTTCCTGCGCGACGTGAAGTGGATCAGCGACCTCAAGGTGCGCCTGGGTTACGGTGTGACGGGTAACAACGGCTTCGGCAACGGCTATACCACCCGCATGTACAAGGCCAACGACATGTGGCCGACCAACGGCGTCTGGCAGCCCGGTTACGGCTCGATCCGCAACGTCAATCCCGACCTCAAATGGGAGGAGAAGTCGGAGCTGAACTTCGGTCTGGACTTCTCGCTCTTCAACGACCGCCTGTGGGGTAAGTTCGACGTTTACCACCGCAAGGTCGACGACATGCTCTACAACGTCAATGCTCCGATGCCCCCGATGGTACACGATACGGTCATGAAGAACATCGGCAGCCTCGAGAACAAGGGCTGGGAGTTCGAGCTCGGCGGCGACATCGTCCGCGGCAAGAACTTCCGCTATACGTCCAGCCTGCGCCTGTCGCAGAACAAGACCAAAATCAAGCGCCTGGGCGACGACGGCTTCTTCCTCGACGAGGTGACCTTCCCCTCGCCGGGCAATCCGGGCACGGCCGTCCGCCTGCAGAACGGCCTCGAACTGGGACAGTTCTTCATCTACAAGTACGCCGGGCTCGACGAGGACGGCAAGTGGCTGATATACGACAAGAACAATGAAATCGTTCCCGCCGTCGACGGCACCAAGTCGAACCTCGTCGCCGAGAACAAGCACTTCGTGGGCAATGCCATTCCGAAAGTGATTCTTTCGTGGGATCACACGTTCAGGTACAAGAACTGGGATCTGTCGATTTTCCTGCGCAGCTGGCTCGGCTACGACGTCTTCAGCCAGGTCAACATGTACTACGGGCTGGCCAACGATTCGCAGCTCAACGTGCTCAAGTCGGCCTACACGCGCAACCGCAATATCAAGGACGAGAAGATCCTCTGCGACTACTGGCTCGACGACGGTTCGTTCCTCAAGATCGACGCCGTCAACCTCGGCTATACGCTCGACCTGCGTAAATGGACGCGTTATATCCAGTCTGCGAAGATTTACCTGACGATTCGCGATCTGGCCGTATTCACCGACTACAACGGCCTCAATCCCGAGGTCAGCATCAACGGCCTCTATCCCGGGTTCGAGTATGTCAACAACACCTCGACGATGTATCCGCAGACGACCCGTTTTACGCTGGGCGTGCAATTAACGTTCTAAATAAAAACAGAGAATCCTATGAAATTCAAACATATAGTAGCTGTGCTGACCGGAGCGGCCGCCCTCTCCGCTCCCTCGTGCAGCCTCGATGAGAAGTTCTATTCGGAGGTGACCCCCGACACGTTCTTCACCTCGCCCGAGAGCACCTATGCCGTGCTGTGCCGTCCCTTCACCCACTGGAAGTGGTATATCGGCGCCGACCGCTGGTACCTCCAGGAACTGACGACCGACGAAATGGTCTGCCCCAAGCGCGGTGCCGACTGGTACAACGGCGGCGAATACTACCGCCTGCACTACCATACCTGGTCGCCCGACGACCGCTTCGTGGTGAATACCTACGACGGTACCACGGGCGGTATTTCGCGCGCCCTGGAGGCCAAGTCCGACCTCGAGGGCGTCGACTACAACGCCCTGGGGCTCAACGACGCCGTCAAGGCCGACCATATCAACCAGCTGAACGCCATCACGGCCTATTTCTACATGAAAGGCCTCGACTACTTCGGCGGCATGCCGATTTACCATTCGGTGAACGACGGGCTGCGCCCCCGCAGTACGGCACTCGAAACCTACCGGCATGTCGAAACGCTGCTCAAGGAGGCCATCCCCTCCCTGGCGAAGAAATCTTCGCTCGGCGCCTCGGAGGACGGCTACATCAAGCAGGCTGCCGCGGCGGCCATGCTGGCGCAGCTCTATTTCAATGCCGAAGCCTACATCGGCGAGGAGCATTTCGACGAGTGCGCGCAGATCTGCCGCGACATCATCGGCGGCGTTTACGGCGTCTACGAGCTGGACGACACGTGGTACGGCCCCCATAATTTCGACAACGACTCCTCGCCCGAGGTGATCTGGAACGTTCCGTCGGAGAACTCCAAAGTCGAGTGGAGCTGGTATTTCAAGTATTTCTACCACTATTCGTCCTACATCTATTTCGACATCGAAACCGCGGGCTACAACGGCTTCATCCTGACGCCCTCGCTCAACCCGCAGGGTAACTATTACACGCAGTGGAAGCTGGGCAATCCCTACCGGAAATTCAACGACAAGGATTTGCGCAAGAAGCCTTACCGCTACCTCGGCAACAAGAAATACGAGGGTATGTTCCTCGTCGGCAAGCAGGTCAATTTCGACGACCCGACCAAAGAGTGCCTCGGCCAGAAAGAGTACAGCGGCAAGGTCATCGACATGGTGGATCAGGTGGCCCGCTTCTCGGAGGTGGGCAGCAAATACGGTTCGGTCGCCGAACTGCCTTCGACGATGGCCGACGGCGAGGAGAACTCGGGCATCCGCCTGGTCAAGTCCCCGCAGCCCAACCTCGAGGACAAGCAGCTGCGCTGGAATCCCGACTGCCCGGTTATCCGCCTTTCGGAGATTTACTACATGCTGGCCGAGTGCGAATTGCGCGCCGGGCGCAAGAAACAGGCCGCCGACCTGATCAACGAGGTGCGTGCGCGTAACTTCGCCGACCGCGCAGATCCCGATCCCGTGACCGGGGACAACCTCGACGAATACCGCATGCTCGACGAATGGATGATCGAGTTCCTGGGCGAGGGCCGCCGCCGTACCGATTTGATTCGCTGGGGCGTGTTCACCACCGAATCGTGGTGGGACCACACCCCCTCGAACGACAGCAACATGAACCGTTTCCCGATTCCCAACTCGGCCATTTCAGCCAACAACCTGATTAAGCAGAACCCCGGGTACGGAGGTGCCGCCGAGGAGTAAACCGCCGCTTTTCCCCCGGATGCCCGAGGGTGTCCGGGGAGAATCCCGGCTTGTGCATAAACCAAACAAAAAACCTGAAATATGATCAAATACCTGTTTAAATACCTGCTGGTAGTCCTGCTCGCCGTGGGCTTTGCGGCCTGCTCCGAGGACGAAGGCGCCCAGATACTCGGCAGCCTTTATGAGAAGGTGGATATCACCCCCGATCCCGGCATGAACCTCGTGGGCCGCGTCACCGACGGCAAGAACCCCATCGAGGGCGTGGTTGTGAGCGACGGCTTCACCGTGACGGCCACCGATGCACAGGGCATCTACCAGATGCGCGTGAAGAAGAGCACCCCGTTCGTCTTCGTTTCGGTTCCCGCCGAATACGAAATTCCCCTCAAAGACGGTTTCCCGGCCATCTACAAAAAAATCAGCCTCGGCGACCGCGATGTCGTGCAGCGCAGCTTCACGCTCGAGCGCACGGGCAAGAAGGACAAATTCACCCTGCTGGCGCTGGCCGACGTGCAGATCGGCCGCGACGACGAGGTCGTCATGCTGGAAAAGGAGGTGCTGCCCTTGCTGGTTCCCTATGTGCAGCAGGAGCTGGATAAGCCGGTCTACGGTATTTCGCTGGGTGACCTGGTGTGGGACAACATGCCTTTCCACAGTGTCTACAAGGAACAAATCCGGAAAATCGGCGTGCCCGTCTTCCAGGTTATCGGCAACCACGACCACGACAAGGCGATCGGCGTCGACACGGAGGCCGACCACAGCTTCCGCTCGGCATTCGGCCCCACCTACTATTCGTACAATATCGGCGACTGCCACTTCGTGGTGCTCGACGACGTGCTCTACACCGGTTCCTCCAACTATACCGCCGCAATCACCGATGCGCAGATGGCCTGGCTGGAGCAGGATTTGAAGTACGTTCCCAAGGACAAGCTGATTATCCTCGGCGTGCATATCGCCACCTCGCGCCGCAACCGTCCCACGAGCCATGTCGCCAACTACAGGGAGCTTTACGAACTGTTCGACGGATACCATGTCCGCATCCTCTCGGGACACTCGCACAACAACTACACCACGACGATTTCCGAAACCATCGAGGAGAACACGCTCGGCGCCGTGATGGGCGCCTACTGGAACGGCGAGGAACTCTGCAACGACGGCAGCCCCCGCGGTTATGCGGTCTATGAAATCGAAGGCAACCGAATCAAAAACTGGTATTACAAAGGCACCGCCTATCCCGAGGAGTACCAGATGTACCTCTACGGCCCCGGCCAGGCGGTATCGGAGAAATACCGCGACGGCCTTATCTTCAACATTTTCAACTGGCATTCCACGTGGACGGTCGAGGTGAAAGAGGACGATGCGGCCTGGGAAACGATTCCCTCCGGTTCGAACCTGAAGTACGAGATGGATCGCCGGGCCTATGACTTCATGTTCGGCGAAACCGTGCCCGAGCACCGTCCGACGGCCGAACCGGAGTCGAACTGCGACCACATGTTCTACTACAGGCCGTCGTCCGCGGCATGGAGCCAGGTTACGGTAAAGGCCTCTGACCCCTACGGCAACGTCTATACCGAGAGTATCCGTAATACGGCGGACAAATAGCCCGTTTACGACAGCCTTTTCTCCGCACCGCCGTGACGGACGGTGCGGAGAATTTTAATCCCCATACCATTTTTCCGATTCATGAAAAACCGCATTTTACTTCTCCTGCTGTGCCTTTGCGGCGGGATCACCGCCGCGGCGCAGCCTGCGGGCAACCCCCTCGTTTTCGGCGAAAACCGCCTGACGCTCATTACGCCGACGCTGTTCCGGCTGGAATTCGCCCACGACGGCAAGTTCATCGACGACCCCACGTTTTTCGCTTACGACCGCTCGAACCTGCTTCCTGCGGATCAGTTCGAGGTGCGGGCGCTGGGCGGCGACCGTTACGAGATTACGACCTCGGCCCTGCGGATCGTCTACGAGCACGACGGGTTTCCCTTCGGACTGCATAACTTTGCGGCCTACTATAAACTCAACGGCAAGGAGAAGAAGTTCACCAACCGCTGCATCTTCCGCAACAACCTCGGCGGCCCGGTCGAAACCCTCGACCGCGTCACCGGCGAAATCCCCATGCAGGACGGACTGTTGAGCCGCGACGGCTGGTACGTAATCGACGACGAGCGCTCCGATTTGCTGGTCGACGGCTGGCTGCACCCGCGCGACACGCGCAGCCACGTGCAGGATCAGTACTGCTTCGTCTACGGCAACGACTACAAGGCGGCGCTCGCCGACCTGGGGGCCGTCAGCGGCCGGGTTCCGATGACCCGCAAATACATCCACGGCGTCTGGTACTGCCGCTACTGGGACTACACTTCCGAGGAGTTCCTCTCGATTATCGACGGCTACGAGCAGAACGATTTCCCGCTCGACAACCTCGTCTTCGACATGGGCTGGCATACCTATACGGCCCGAATCGGTACCGGGCATGCCGGCAGCCGCAGCTGGACGGGCTATACCTGGGAGCGCAAACGCATTCCCGACCCCGGGGCGCTGATTGCCGAGGTGCACCGCCGCGGCGTGACCGTGTCGCTCAACGACCATCCGCACGACGGCATCCGCCCCCACGAGGAGATGTACGGCGACTTTATGCGGGACATGGGCGCCGATCCCGCCAAACCGCTCCTTTTCGATTTGGGCGACCGCAGGTACATGGAGACGTTTTTCAAGCACGCCCACCATACCACCGAGGACATGGGCATCGATTTCTGGTGGCTCGACTGGCAGCAGAATTACCTCTATCCCGAGGTGCGGGGCTACCGCTCCACGTCGCTGCAGTGGATTAACGAGCTCTATTACCGCGAGACCGAGCGCAAGGGGCTGCGCGGCGCGGGTTACAGCCGCTGGGCCGGATGGGGCGACCACCGCCATCCCATCCAGTTCTCGGGCGACGCGCAGGCCAACTGGGAAATGCTGGCTTTCGAGGTGAAGCTCACGGCCGCCAGCGGCAATGCGGGCTGCTATTACTGGGCGCACGACATCGGCGGCTTCCGCGGCGATCCCAATCCCGAGCTCACCGTGCGCTGGACGCAGTTCGGGGCCCTGTCGGCCGCCCTGCGCGTGCACTCGACCAAGGATGCGCGCCTCGATCGCCGTCCGTGGATCAGCGGCGAGCGTGAAACCGCCGCCATGCGCCGCATGTACCACATGCGTTCGGAGCTGATGCCCTATATCTACAGCAGCGTCTGGCAGACCCATTCGACGATGGTGCCGCTCAACCGCCCGATGTATATCGAATACGGCAGCGACGAACGTTCGTACCGCAACCCGCAGGAGTTCCTTTTCGGCGACCTGCTGCTCGCCGCACCCGTTTCCACGCCCGGCACAGGCCCCGACAAAATCGCCTCGCAGCGGGTGTGGTTCCCCGGGGAGGATGCCTGGTACGACTTTTTCACCCACGAACGGTTCGACGGCGGGCGGGAGTGCGAAATCGCCAAGCCGCTCGAAGAGTTCCCGCTCTATGTCCGCGGAGGCTGGGTGCTGCCCATGCAGCCCTACACGCCGCGTCCCGCCTCGACGCCGCTTACCACGCTTGTCATGCGCGTATACCCTTCGGCCGGCGATGCCGACAATACCTATACGCTCTACGAGGACGACGGGCTGACCCGTGATTATGAACAGGGTGCGTATGCGACCACGCAGCTCAATTACCGCCGAACGGGCCGTGTCACCACCGTCACGGTTCGTCCCGCCCAGGGCAGCTACGAGGGGCAGGTGCCCCGGCGGGCCTACCGCCTCCAGCTCCCGGCCGCCGGGGAGATCAAAAAGGTGAAAGTCGGCGGCCGCACCGTAAAACCCGTGTTCGACCAAACGCTGGAGTGCAGTGTGGTTGAGGTTCCTGCGACCGACATCCGCCGCGAGGTGAAGATCGAGATTTTCGGTTGAACCGCACCCGTAGCCCGTTTATACGACGAATCCCCGCCGGGCGACGGTGCGGGATTCGTCTTTTTTTCGTATGTTTGTGCGTAAACCCGAGCCGATGAAAAATTGCCTTCCGTATATCGCTTTTGCCTTCTGCCTCGTTGCGCTCTGTGCCTGCCACAAGGGGGAAACGGAGGTGCTGCTGGCCGAACTGGACCGCACCATCGAAAACAAACCCATTTACAGGGGACGCTTCAACCACCGCGCCGATTCGCTCCGCCGGGCGCTGCGGGACGCCGGCGACGATACGCTGCGCTGGCAGACCGCGAACCGGCTTTTCGACGCCTATATCACCTACAACATCGACACCGCCGCGCGTTACGTCGCCCTGATGTACGACCTTGCCCGGCGTACCGGGAGCCGGGATATGAGATTTTTGTCCACCACCTGCGATGTTTCCGTGCTGATCGGCCGCAATAACATCGAGGATGCCTACGACCGCATCCGCTCGCTCGATACCGCGGGCATCACCAGGCGGATGCGGGCGAGTTACTACACCCAGCAGATGGTCGTTTACGGCCGCCTCGCCTCGCAGAATACCTCCGAAGTGCGCAGCAGGGCCTATGCCGATACGCTCGCCCGGATACGGCGCACGCGCATCGGCTTCGGCGGGCATTCGTATGTCACGCGCCAGCGGCTGCTGGCCATCGATTTGATGTCGCAGCAGCGCTACGACGAGGCGCTCGGCGTGCTGCTGCCGCTCTACGATCCTGCGCAGAGCTCCCGGACGCTGGCCCGCGTGGCCTATAACATCGCCAATGTGTACGAGTCCCTCGGCGATCGCGAACAGCGTAAGTACTGGCTCGCCCGTGCCGCGATCAACGATTTGAAAACCCCCGTCCGGGAGTACCTTTCGCTGTACGAGCTGGCCCTGATGATGTTCGAGGATAAAGACATGGAACGGGCGGCGCGCTATATCCAGTGTACGGTCGCCGACATGCTCGCGTGCAATTACAACACCCGGATTTTCCACTCGAGCCAGGCCGAGATGATCATCAACCAGGCCGTCGTTTACAGCATCAATTCCCGCAGCCGCATCCTGACGGTCATGGTCAGCGTCTTCCTGCTGTTGCTGGTGGTCATCGCCCTGCTGCTGTTCCACACGCTGCGCCAGCACCGGCGGTTGAGGCGCAACACCGCCCTTATTTACGAGGTCAACGGACGGCTGCACGAACGCAACGAACAGTTCCGCGCCGTGAACGACCGCCTGCGCGACGCCAACAAAATCAAGGACAGCTACGTGTTCCGCTACATGTACCTTGCGACGCATTACATCGGCCGGGTCGACGAATACCGGCTCGAACTGCGGAAAACCGCGAAAACCGACGGCACGGAGGCCCTGATGCGCAAACTGCGCTCGCCCTCGGACGTCGACCGGGACTACCGCGACTTCTACCGCATCTTCGACGAAACGTTCCTCGGCATTTTCCCCGACTTCGTGGAGCGTGTCAACGAACTGCTCGAGGAGCCGGCGCGTTTTCCCGTCCGCACCGACGGGGCGCTTCCCACCGAGCTGCGTATTTTGGCCGTCATGCGTCTGGGCATCACCGACAGCGGCCGTATCGCCAGTTTCCTGAACTGCGCCTCGGCGACGGTCTATACCTACCGCACCAAACTCCGTAATTCGGCCCTCGGATCGCGCGGCGATTTCGAGAACCGAATCAGGCATATCGGCCTCTGACGGGTTTGGCCGCCTTGCCGAATGGTAACGCCGGCTTTTTTGCCTGGCCTCTGCCGGGCATTTCCCGGTATGCTGCAGAATCTTTCCCCGGAGCGCTGCCGGTTTTTTCCGGAGCGTTGCCGGGCTTCCGTCATATCCCTGTCGGAAGCCCGGCAAAAGCCCGGAGTTTTAGTGTTCCCCGCGTACGATCACATAATCGCCGGGGGCGAGCGACATCCCGTCGAGGCCGTCGAGCACGCCTGCTTTCTGCCGCTTGCCGTTTGCGAGGCGGTAGAGCGTGTATTTGCCCTCTTTCCAGGCCTTGAGCCGGATGCTCATGGTGTTCGGCGTGTCGTAGTCGAGCGCGCTGACCGTGCCCTGGACACGGCTGTTCCACGGCTCCGAGAGCCACCGGTGGTTGGGCTCCAGCGTGACGAACAGCTCGCCGTCCCGCTCGTCGATGAAGTAGATGCCCGTCCCGGTGTAGGTCACCAGCGACGAACTGCCTGTGCCGGCGATGCTTTTAACCCCGTCGCTGACGTTCAGCGGGCACCATTGCGTCACGTCGCCCGAATGGTAGAACTTTTCCGGCGAGGAGAAGATGCTCACGTCGCGGCTTTTCGAGATGGCGAAGTTGCTGCCCAGCTGCTCGTTGACCAGCCGGTCGTACATCTGTCCCGCCGGGGTGGATTTGTATATCTCGCCGGCGACGATGAAGCTGGCCGCTTTTTTCGGCGTGCAGGTGAGGCTTAAGAAATGCGACCCGCTGTGATAGGGGGCGTATTCCTGCATGGTGTACGTCCACATCGAGGCGCACTGCACGCCCAGCGCCCGGAAATACTGTGCCTGAATGGGGTAGAGGTATGCGCTCTGGTTGAAGAAGGTTTCGAATTCGTAGACCGCCTTGGCCTTGCCGGCGTATTCGGGAAGCGTCATCCACCCGTAGCCGTTCACGTCGTCGAAATACTGGTTGAACCAACCCGAATAATCCTGCGAAGTGAGGTCCTTGGGATTGTTCCAGTAGTCCTGCGACACGAGATCCTGCCCGGGGTAGTTGCAGCAGGCCACGGCTTCGGCCTTCGAGGCGAGGGCGCCTTTGAAAATATCGGAATTGCCGTTGCGGTAACGGTGCCAGTTGTGGCTCCAGACGACGGGCTGCTGCGCTCCGGCCGCCCGTATGAGGTCGTGCATGCCGTCGATGTAGTCCCGGATGAGTTCCTCCCGGAAGAGTGCATACGAAACGTCGTTGTCCTGCCGCCCGTTGCCGGCCGCCCAGGCCTGGAAATCGGCGTAGAGGGCCGGTTTGGTCTGTATGTCGGTATAGCTGAAGGCATCGGGTTCGTTGATCAGCTCCCACAGGGCGATGTGCTTCTCTGCCGCATAGGTCGTCCCCGAATAGCTGTTTTTGCGCGCGAGCAGCTGGCGGATGTAGTTTTTCGATTTCCGCACGACCTCCTTGTCATGCACCCATTCCTGGCGGGTGGCGGTCATGAATACCGAATTGGGTACGTAACCGTTGCCCATGTGGTTGATGAATGCGAGCGTGACGTAAATGCCCTGTTCGGCGGCTTTGGCGACCATGTAGTCCAATACGTCCAGGTAGGGCGTTTCGACCAGGTTGCCTTCGGCGTCGGTGAAGTCGGCCGGGGTCAGGTGGCAGCGGATGACCGAAACCTTGAGTTTGGCCACCTCTTCGAGGTTGTTCTCGGCCACGCGTTTGAGCGCTTCGGCCGTTTCCGGAATCCCGCGTCTTTTGAGCCGGTCGTTGTATTCCCAGCTCAAACAGGGCTGGAAGTTGACGCCCCAGAGCGCTAATTCTCCGCCTTCGGGCGCATATAATTTTCCGTTCTGCACGGATACGTAATCCCCCGTCGCGGGCGGAGTCGGGGGCGTCGGCGGGTTGGGGTCGGGCGTTTCGTCCGTTCCGGAGTTGGAACAGCAGGCCAGGGTCATCAACAGACCTATTGCAACGATAAAGCGCGTCTTGATCATGAGTTTGGTTTTTATTCGGTTTTCAAAGATAATTCAAATGCGGCCCAACCCCGTCCTTTGGCCGGACGGGGTTCTGCGGCCGTGTTATTTTTCCCAGGCGAGTTTGGGGTATCCGCCGCCCGAGTTGCCCAGCGTGCGCCAGTAGGCGTCCGGGGCGTCGGCCGTGGTTCGCCATGCCTGGTGCGTCGAGGGCTGGGGCCATGCGGCGCCGAACTTCGCATTGCCGGTCTGGCTGCCGCCCCCGCCGGCCGGGATGCCGTCCAGGTCGCCGTTCCAGTAACAGTAGGAGATGCTGCCGGAGTTGTGCTCGCCGACGATGGCGCCGATGGCGCTGTCGCCCTTCACCTGTCCGATGTGGTAGCAGGCCGTGATGGTTCCCTTGTGGAATCCGCAGATGCCGCCTGCCCCGGCCCAGCCCGAGGTCTGGCACTCGATCAGCCCGTCGTTGTGGCAGGCGATGATCTCCGCACTGGTGCTCTGGCCCGCAATGCCGCCCGAGTTCCATTTGGCGCCTACCTTGCCCGCATTGTAGCACGAGCTGATCGTCGCCCCGCTGTTGAGCTGCCCGCAGATGCCTCCGGCCTGCGACCCTTCGACGATAACGGTGCCCGTGTTGTAGCAGCGCGTGATGAGCGTGGCGTTGTATGTGAGTCCCGCGATTCCGCCGTTATTGTCGCCTGCGCCCCACGGCAGGATGAGGTCGCCCGTGTTGTAGCAGTCGGCGATTTCACATCCGTCGGCCTGCCCCGTGATACCGCCCGTTTTGCTGGGTTTGCCGCCGATGCCGCCCGCGTTGCCGCAGCCGCTGATCGTTCCCTTGCCGCAGTAGCCGGCGATGCCGCCCGTGCCGTCCGACGGTACGGTGGCGTCGATGGTCAGCGTGCCCGTGTTCAGACATTCCGAGATGGTGCCGTTGTTGTTATACCCGCAGATGCCGCCCAGCGTGTTGCTGCCGCCGTCGGTCACCGAAGCGCGGTTGGTGCACCGCTCGATTGTTCCGGTGTTCTCTCCGCAGACCATGCCCGCATGCCACTGCCCCTTGAGTGCGCTGGCCGAGGCGATCACCACGTTCCGGATGGTCCCCGCATTCGCGGCGAAGAGCCCGGCGTTACCGTTTCCGAGCGACACCTTGAGGCGGCTGACGGTAAAGTTGCCGCCGTCGTAGATGCCGTTCAGTTTCGAAATGGGCGTCCACTCGGCGTCGAGCAGGTCGATATTGCCCTGCTGGAGGTATTTGTTCCCGCGGCTGGCGTCGTCGAGGTCGATCATCTTCAGTTCGGCGATTGTGTTGACGGGGATGAAGCCGTTGTCGTCCGCATCGCGGAAAGCGACTTTCCCGTCGACGATTCGGAGGCTGATTTCACTGCTCTCCTCGCGTCCGATTTCGTATTCCATGCCGTCGCAGACGATTCTTGCGATGGTGCCGACCGGAACCCCGGCCTGTTCCAGGGCCTCGCCCCCTGCGTCGAGCGTGATTTCCGTCGGGCTGTCCGACCCGGCCAGGTAAACCTCGACGGTGCGGTTTTCAAGCCCCTCGAGCCGGTAATGCGTCGGGGTCATGCCCTGGGCCGTTCCTCCGGCACCTTCGGCCCAACTGCCCACGCCGATGGTTCCCAGCGTCAGTTTGCTGCCGTTGAGCACCAGCGGTACCGTGTAACGGTAATCGGCGAGGAACACTCCGTCGGTGGGGGATGCCGCTGCGCTCACCTCCGTGGTGCTGACGGCCCCGTTGACCGTAACCGAAACCGTAAACCGGGGTGTCGACGGTTCGATGATTGCCTGCCATTTGTTGCCGTTTGCGACATGGTAAGCCTTTATTCCGTCCACCGTGAGCGCCGTGGCCGCAATCGTTCCCATTTCGAATTCCACCATGGTTTTCAGGTGCCTCATCGGGACGTTGTCCATCTCCCGCAGCGGTACCTGGGCGGGGTTGTCCCAAGCCAGCTGGTCGGCGTCGACGAGTCCCTGCGCCGTGCCGTCCTGTATGGCTGCGCCCTCCTTTTTGAGGGTGATTCCTACGGGCTGGCGCTTGTTGTCGGGGAATACCACCGCGTCCCCGTCCGGCACCCATTTCCCGCCGTCGTATTTATATGTGGCCTGCATGCGGTCGCTGCCGCTGCCGAGCGTCACCGACATCGTATGTCCCGCGCGGGTCGATGCCGGGCCCATCGTGGGGTCGTCGTCGCCGGCCTCGGCGCGTGAAACCTCGGCCATTCGGGTGCGGATGGAGATGCTTTCCACCGTCGTAGGCTCCGGCCGGCCGTTCTTTGCAGTGTCGTCGTCGGAGCATCCTGTCGCTGCCGTGCCCAGCGCGAGCATGGCCAGATAGAGGATATGTCGTTTCATGATATGCGCTTTAATAGATTAGAAGTTGATTTCGATCGTGTGGTTTTGCCCGGCTGTCAGGGCCGGCATCGTCTTGATGACGAAGTTCCGGGGACGCTCCTGCCCGCCGATTGTGACGGTGCCGATGGTCTCGGGGGCGATTTCCGTATCCCCAGGCAGCATAATCAACTGTGCGTCGCCTGTCTGCGTGTCGCAATAGGCGTCGTATCCTGCCACGCAGAGCGACGTGATTTTGCTGCCCGACATCGTGCCGACGAGCGTGAATGTGAGTTTCGGCCGTTCGTGTCCCAGCGTCAGGGGAACGGCCTGCGCCGGGTCGACATCTTTCAGCTCGGCCGAAAGCCAGTCCGCGGCGAGGAATGCCTCCTTCGTCTGCTGGTCTTTGGCCACGGTTCCGCCCTGGGCCTGCCGCGCCGCTTCTGCCGGCCAGCTTACCCTGACGGTGGACAGGGCGCTCCCGTCCACGGGGAAGTAGAGCACGTCGTCCTGCGTGGCTCCTGCCAGCGTATTGTCCGCATAGGCGTAGGTCGCCGTCCGGGCTTTAACGGTTACCGAGGCTTCGCCCAGCCCCGGAATCCCGAAGTAGTCGTCCGCCGCATAGTTCGCCGCGGCGCGGCTTCCGGTGCCGATTCCCGCGATGCGGAGCCGGACGGGTGTGCCCGTATCGAGCGTTTGCTGTTCCGAGCAGGAGGTTCCGGCAAGGAGTGCCGCAACGGCACAAAAGAGTAAGAGTTGTTTCATAGTTTATCGGGTTTAGGTTGTCTTCTCCGGTTGTGCGGTATAACAAAAATAGTCCGCCCCGGCGACTTAAATTATCCCGGAATTATCAAATACTATTACGTTTCCGCCATTTACCCTTCCTGCGCGGCCGCAAAGGCCTGCCGTCTTTGTTCCGGGCAGGCGGGGGATACGAAAAAGCGGCCGGATAGGTGTCCGGCCGCTTCCCCGTCCGTTCGGGGCTGCTCTATTTCCTGCGGTATTTCTCGGCGTATTCCTTGGGCGAAAGCCCGAAGTGCTCGCGGAAGCATTTGGTGAAATAGGAGTGGGAGTTGAACCCCACGCTGTACATGATTTCCGAGATGCGGGTGTCGCTCTGGGCCAGGTACTGCGCCGCCCGCTTGAGCCGTACGGTGCGGATGAATTCGTTGATCGACTCCCCGGTCAGCGCCTTGACCTTGCGGTAAACCTGCTGGTAGGAGTAACGTGAAATCTCGCACAGTTCCTGTATGCCGAATTCCGAGTTGTCGATATTCTGCTCGATGGCCTTGACCAGCGTGTTGATGAATTTGTCGTTCTCCGATTCGATCGGGATTTCCGAAGGGTCGGTGAGCAACTTCTGCCGGTAGCGTTCGCGCAATTTGATGCGCTGCTCGATGAGCGAGTTGACCCGTGTGCGCAGCGTCTTGATGCTGAACGGCTTGGCGATATATCCGTCTGCGCCGGCCGAATATCCCTCGGCGCGGTTCTCCTCGTCGCCCTTGGCCGTGAGCAGCAGGAACGGGATGTGGCACGTGAGCAAATCGGCCTTGCTGCGGCGGCACAGTTCGAAGCCGTCCACCCCGGGCATCATGACGTCGCTGATTACCAGGTCGGGGTAGATGTTGCGGATTTGCTCCCAGCCGTCGTCCCCGTCGTGCGCCGTGTATATTTCGTACTGCTCTTCGAGGTTTATGCGCAGGAAATTCCGCATGTCCTCGTTGTCCTCGACGATGAGCACCTTCGGGTTGCGCTCGGCGGACTCCGCTCCGGGCTGCCTTTCCGCCGCCCTGCCGGCGGACGGCGCTTCCGCCGGGTCGACCGGGAGCGTGAACGTGAAAGTGCTGCCTTTGCCCGGGGCGCTTTCGAGGGTGAGCGTGCCGCCGTGCAGCTCGACGAAATCCTTTGCCAGCATCAGCCCGATGCCCGTGCCGCGGATCGATTCGAACGACGGGTTGCTGCCCTGGTAGAACCGCTCGAAGATGTGTTCCCGGTCGGCTTCCGTGACGCCTATTCCGGTGTCCGACACCTCGACTGCGGCAAACCGCCCGTCGTCGCTGCGGCGCAGCGAAACCGTTACGCCGATATGCCCGTTGTCGGGCGTGAACTTGAAGGCGTTGGAGAGCAGGTTGTACAGCACCTTTTCGACTTTGTCGCTGTCGAACTGGAAGGTGAGCTCGGTTTCGGAGGACTCGAAATCGTAGTCGATTCCCCGGCGTTGCGCCTGGTAGGCGAATGAATCGTAGATCACGCGCACGAAGGAAACGAATTCGCCCGTGCTGGGGTTGAGTTTCATCTTCCCGTTGTCGAATTTGCGCAGATCCATGATTTGGTCGATCAGCCGCAGCAGCCGCTCGCCGTTCTGCCGCATCAGCGCGAGCTGTTCGAGCTGGCGCTTGTCCTGAATCTGCTCCCCGAGGCTTTCGATGGGGCCCAGAATCAGCGACAGCGGGGTCTTGAATTCGTGCGATACGTTCGTGAAGAAACGCATTTTCACCTGGTTCAGCTCCTCCGTCTTCATGCGTTCGAGTTTTTCGAGCCGGAGTTCCGAGAGGAGTTTCATTTTGGTGAGCGTCAGGTTGTAGGCGATGATTACCACCGCGATGATGAGCGCCGTGTAAATCGTGTATGCCCACCAGCTCAACCACCAGGGCGGCAGGATGTGCACCTCGATGCGTGCCGTGCGGTCGCTCCATATGCCGTCCGAGTTGCAGCCCTTGACCTTGAAGAGGTACCTGCCCGGCGAGAGGTTCGAATAGGCGGCGTAATTCTGCATGCCGCCCGTCATCTGCCACTCCTTGTCGTATCCCTCCAGCCGGTAGGCGTACTTGTTGTCCGAGGATGCGAAGTTGAGCAGCGAGAAGTAGAAGCGGAACGAGTTTTCGTTGTGGCGCAGCCGCAGCCCGTCGCTGTACAGGATCGAGCGCGGCAGTACGATGCGTTTGCCGATTCGGTGTCCGGGGCGCACCTCCTTGTTCCACAGGCTGAACGAGGTGATCACGGTCGGCGATTTGTCTTCGTTGAGCAGGATTGCGTCTGGGTGGTAGCGGATGTAACCCCCGTCGCCGCCCATGTAGATGTAACCTTGCGGGTCGATGAAGAAACTGTTGTAAATCAGTTCGTCGATTCTCAAGTCCCGGTTGAGGTCGCAGACGATTTTGTTTTTCCGCACCGGGTCGTACATGATGAGTTTGTTGGTCGTGGCGGCCCAGATGCGGCCGCGGTTGTCCGACGTGACCGTGCGTATCGACTGCGAGAGGTCGAGGTCGTTGTCGAAACGCTCGAACAGCCCCGTCGCGGGGTCGAGTTTGCAGAGTCCCCGGTCGGTGCCCGTCCACACGTTCCCGTCGCCGTCGACATGGATGGTGTAGATGCGGTTGCTTATCAGGCTGTGTGGATCGTTCGTGCGCACCTTGTATTGTACGAAGCGGTCGTTGCGTTTTTCGTACTTGAACAGCCCTTCCTGCGTGGCCGCGAACCAGATGTCCCCCTTGCCGTCCACGTCGAAATACCCGATGTCGCAGTTGTCCGACTTGATGATGTCGCTGATCAGCCGGGTCTTGTAGCTCAGGTGCGAAATGCCGCCGTCGGGGCGGTAGTGCGGGGTGATGAAGCACAGGCCGCTGCTGATGTTGGTCACGATGTCGTGGTCGGCGTCCTCCTTGATGTCGTAGATGTACTTGAGCGAGAAGTTCCGGTTCGGATGCTCGGCGCGTACGAAGCGGTCGCGCGCGGCGTCGTAATAGTCGATTCCGTCGTTGGTGCCCAGCCACAGGGTGCCGTGGCTGTCGCGTACGAGCCGTTTGGCGATGCTGTGCGAAACGCCCCTGTCGGCCATGTAGCGGGTGTATCCGGGGTTGCGGCGGGTGCTGTCGTACCGCAGGACGCCTTCGTTCGTGGTAATCCACAGGCTGTGGTCGGGCGTTCCGAGCAGGTCGTTGACGATGACTTTGCGTTCGGCCCCCTGCCTGCCGTTGGTCAGGCGGACACAGTCGATTTTCTTGCGTTTCAAATCGAGTTTCGCCAGTCCGCTGTCGGTGCCGAGCCAGATGATGTTCTGCCGGTCGCGGAAAAGCGTGCGCAGCGAATTGTTGGGCAGCGACGTCGGATCGAGCAGCGAACTGTAATAGGCGCTGGCCTGCCCGCTGCGGGTGTCGTAGAGCGTGAGCCCGTCGGCCGTTGCCAGCAGCAGGTGCGTGTCGTCATAGCTGATTATGCTCTTTACGTCGTTGTCCGTGAGTTTGCCGTCTTCCTCGCGCAGGGTGGCGAGCGGCTGCTCGGGATGCCGGATATCGAGGACGACCAGTCCGCTGGAGCTTCCGACGTACAACAGGTCGGGGGTGTTCTCCGGAATGTACAGCGCATTCACCAGGTTGTTGTAGGTGTCGTTGGGCAGTTTCCGGCTCCGGGTTTCGTAGCGGACGAAGCTGTTGTCCGCCGGGTTGAAGCGGTAGAGTCCGTCGAAGGTGCCGAGCCACAGCATCCCGTGCCGGTCGGCGCAGATGCTGCGGATTTCGTTGGCCATCCGGTCGAATGCATCGGGCACCAGTACGAAATAGTTGATATAGCGCTTCTGGAGGTCGAGGCGGATCAATCCTTCGAGCGTTCCGACCCACATCACCCCTTGCGGGTCGTCGTGGATGCAGCGGATGCGCAGGTTGTTCAGCAGCCGCAGCGAGTCGTTGTCCGCGTGGTATTTCACGAAACTCTCCGTCGCGGGGTCGTAGAGGTCGAGCCCTTTTTCGGTGCCGACCCACAGCCTGCCCGTGCGTGTGAGGTGTATGCAGTTGATGAACGAGGCGCTGACCGACGTCGAATCTCCGGGATTGTAGCGGAAGGTTTCGAAATTGTAGCCGTCGTAGCGGTTGAGCCCTTCGGCCGTTCCGAACCACATCAGCCCCGTACTGTCCTGTGCCACGGCGAAAACCATTTTGTCCGACAGCCCCGCGTCGATCGAGAGGTTGGTGAAATGGAGGTTCGTGACCTGCCCCCACAGCGGCAGCCAGCAGAGCAGCAACAATCCGGTCGCAAGATGTTTCATCGGTCGTTTTTTAGGATGTCACTACAAATATACCTTTTTTTTACATCATTTCGCCTGTTTGTTCCACAGGAAAACCGCACACTCTTCGGCTGCCAGCCGGACGACGGCTCCCGCTGGCACGGCCTCCCCGCACAATCGCCGTGCCGAAGCGGGCAGCGGTTCCGAGAGCTCCACCTCGGCGGGTTCCGTGCGTTTGTTGATTAGTACGGCCAGCCGCTGCGAGGGGGATTCCATCAGGCGCATCAGCACCCCGTCCGCCGGGCGGGAGAAGTGCATCGGGGCGCGGTCGATCTGCCCGCGGCAGCAGGTGCCGTAGAAATCCACGACCCCTTTGTTGTCGGCGTGCCAGCCGCCCAGTTCGAGCAGCGAGGGGAGCCATACGGCCTCGCCCTTACCGTAGCGGTGGCGGGTGCCGACCACCTCGCCGCCGTCCGTGGCGATTGCCTGCGCCTTGTCGGGGCGGAGTATCCCTTTCCACATATGTACGGGCAGGGTGGCGGCGGGGACGTCGCATCCGATTGTGAAATAGGGCGCTACGGCCTTGTACTCGCTGATTTGTGCACCCAGGCACTCGCGCAGCGGGAAATCGTCCATCAGGATGCAGTGCATGTTCTCGTCGTAGAAGCCCGTAAGCCCCGTTACGATCAGGCGGCCGCCTTCGCGGACGAACTTCCCGAGCTGTTGCCAGTACTTCGAAGGCAGCGCCACCAGATTCGGCAGTACGACCGTCTTCCCCTGCGGGTCGCTCCAGTCGTAGGCGCCCATTTCGCACACCTCGGGCACCACGCCCCAGGCGGCGACGGCTTCGTAGGCTCCCGCCAGCGATTTCATGGTGGCGCTGGCCTTGCGGCCTTCAAGGCAATCGTCGCCCGCCGCCGCGGCGTTCTTTCGCTGGGTGCGGAGCGACTCGACGTTGTAAAGCAGCGTGATGCCGCTCCGCACGGGTTCGGCGTCCCGGAAGAACTTTCTGCAGGCCTTTGCCGTGCGCGCCACTTCCGCCGCGGCCGTCAGCCGGTCGCTGGGGCGGCGCTGGAAGTCGAGCATGCCCCATTCGCCCGCTTCGAGTGCCGAAGCCCGCTGGTTCAGCGTCCAGAAGATGATTCCTTCGGCGCCCGCGGCGATGCCTGTCCAGAGCCATTGCGTGATTTCCTGTGCCGTGGGGCAGAGCACCTCCTTGCCGCTGGCCGTGACGTTGCCGCCCTGCATTTCGGTAATCCAGAACGGGTTTTTCCCGGCTCCGGCCCGGACGATGTCGGCCATGAGCGAAATCCCCAACGGGTATTGCGCCCGGGTGAAATAGCCGAAATGCCAACTCAAATGCATCGATACGCCCAGCGAGGTGAGGAACCCTTCGTAGGCCGGGAAATCGTAATCTGCGAGGTTGTCCAGGAGTTGGTGCGGGTTGATATGCTTGTGGTGTGTGCGGTCGTGGGAATCGACCTGCGAGGCAATCCATTGCAGGTACCATGTGGTGAAGTCGGTGTGGAACCGCTCTTGCGTAAAGTCGGCTTTCAGGTAGCCGTTGTCGTAGGCCGGAGCCTTCTGCGCGGCTTTCCAGCGTGCGAAAACCTCGTCGGTCAGGTCGTTTCGACCGGGGCCTGCCCCTCCGGTTCCCGGTTCGTTCTGCAATACCCAGGTGTCGAGGGCGGGATGCTCCCTGAAATGACTCACGACGGCTTTGATATAGTCGGCGATTTGCTTTAGGTGGGCTTTCGAGCGGGGATATTTGAACCCGCCCACGTCGCCCAGTTCGTCGGTCGGCGGAAAGAGCGTGGCGAAGAGCTTCACGCCGTGTTTTGCAGCGGCGTCGAACGCCTTGTCGTAGAGCGAGAAATCCCACGAGCCGTCCGGACGCAGCATGTGCGCCCCGAACATCCGGATGCGGGCCGTTTCGAACCCGTGCCGGGCGAGGATGCCGAAGAATTCGTCGATTTCCCCGTCGGTCTGCCCCGGTTCGATGAATACCTGCGCGCCGATTTGCGGATAATCGGTTCGTTGTGGATAGAGGGGCCGGCACAGGAAGCCCAGGGCCAGCAGCAGAATCAGTTTTCTCATGGTTTATGGTTTGTTGGACAGCCGCCGGCCGTTGCGGATGGCCTCGGGCTCGTTGTTGCAGGGAAGGAGCGTGAATCGGTATGCATAGCGTTTGTCGAGCAGCCGGTACTGCTGCGAGGGGCGTGCGTTCAGGCTCCAGGTGTCGGTTCCCCCGACCCCGGCCTGTGCGCAGTCGATGTTCACCGTCAGCGCATCGGGGAGTTTTTCCACTTCGGTGCTGTGGCGGGCCCGGTCGAGCGCCTCCTGCGTGCAGTCCCATACGGACATGCCCAGCGGTTTGTCCCCGACCACCTGGATGCCGCGGCCGTTGCGTGCCGTGAGCGTGAACCAGCGCACGCCGCAGCGGTTGCCGTTTTCCTGCGGGGTGATATAATCGTGCATGAACGCTTCGGGAGTGCCCCGGTAGAGGCCGAGCCAGGCGCCGCACGAGCGGTCGGAATAGTTTTCCTGGGGCCCCTTGCCGAAGTAGGCCATCTTTTCCAGTGTGTCGGGAACGCGGGTCTGGAGCCCGACGCGCAGCGGTTCCGGCATCCTTTCGCCGATTTGCAGGTCGTATTCCACGGCCAGGGCCCCGGCGCCGTCGAGCGTGTAAACCAGCGTCAGCCGTATACTGTCCGGAACTGCCTTTTCGACGGATACCCTTCCGGCGGCTTCGTCCACATGCACGGACAGGGTACGTAACCTGTCGGGCATCTCTTTCCAGCAGCCTGCGGTATTTCCGATGCGCCATCCGCGCCAGTCGTTGTCGGTCGAGGCCCGCCAGAAGTTGGGCCGCAGGGTGTCGCACACCAGTGCCTGCCCGCGTACCGTGTAGGAAACGACGTAGCCGCTGCTGCGGTCGATTTCCGCACGGCTGCCGGCTGCCTCCAGTACGATACGTCGTGCTTGCTGCGATACGGTGGTTTTGCCTTTGGCGGGTTTGTGTACGGGCTTTTTATGGAAAGGCAGTACGAACTGCTCTTCCGCGGCCACATGCCCGGCTTCGGCATAGGGTGTCGCCCTGTTTTCCCGGGCCTGCACGCGGAGCAGGTACTCGGCGCCGGGTTCGGGTTCGAAGGGGCGGATGCCAATCGTGATTCGGGCGCTCCCGCCCGCGGGCGTCGGCGGCACGTCGAAACTGCCGCGCTGCAATACGCCTTTGTCGGTCGATATTTCCCAGGTGAAGTCGTAGCGGTCGGTCGGGGAGAAGAAATTGCGGTTGTGAACGACGATTTTTCCCGCCGAGAGGTCGTCTGCCGCGAACCCGACGGGCTGGAAGACGTACTTGCACTCCAGGGCCGCAGGTTTCAAGGTGCGGTCGGGGTTGACGATGCCGTTGCAGCAGAACGCCGCGTCGTTATGTTCCCCCGCCGGTTCGAAGTCCCCGCCGTAACCCCAGTAGGTGCGCCCGCGGGCGTCTTTTTTCACCAGTCCCTGTTCCACCCAGTCCCAGATATGGCCGCCCAGCAGCCCGGCATGGCTGCGGATGACTGCCCAGTAGTCGTTCAGCCCGCCGGTCGAGTTGCCCATCGAGTGGGCGTATTCGCACATCAGCACGGGGCGGTCGATTCGCGGGTTGAGCGCCATGCGCTCCAACTCGGCGACCGTGGGATACATGCGGCTCACGATATCCACGTAGGCGGGGTCGGTCGGATTGCCGCCGTCCTGCGGCTGTTGCGGGGCGGCGGGCTGTCCCTCGGCGGGTGCCGCACTCGTGAATACGGCGGCCGAGGTGCGTTTCAGGGGTACGTAAAGCGGGCTCATGGGTTGTCCCTGCGCCCCTTCGTAGTGAATCAGGCGCGTAGGGTCGTAATCCCTGGCCCAAGCGGCTGCCGCCGCGTGTGCCGGGCCGCAGCCCGATTCGTTGCCCAGCGACCACATGACGATGGAGGGATGGTTGCGGTCGCGGACGACCATCCGGCTCACACGCTCCAGGAACGGGGCGGCCCATTCCGGGTCGTTCGAGAGCCGTCCGCCCGAGCCGTGGCTCTCGATGTTGGCTTCGTCGATGACGTACAGGCCGTAGCGGTCGCACAGTTCGTAAAAATAGGGGTCGTTGGGGTAGTGCGACGTGCGCACGGAATTGAAATTCAGTTGTTTCATCAGCCTCACGTCCCGCTCCATCGACTCGCGGGTGACGGTCTTTCCCGTATACGGGTCGTGGTCGTGGCGGTTCACGCCGTAGAGCTTCACGGGGACGCCGTTGACCAGCATCTCGCGTCCGCGGAGCCGGACGTCGCGGAACCCGACCTTGCAGCTGCGCGATTCGGCGACCTGCCCCGCGTCGTTGCACAGGGTCAGTACGAGGGTGTAGAGTGCGGGATTCTCGGCGCTCCATTTTTCGGGCGCTGCGATGCGTTGCTCCAGCAGTGCGTAGTAGACGTTGTCGCGCTGCGGGTACGCTTCCGACAGGAGCTCTTCGATCGGCAGTTCCATCTCGCGCCCTTCGGGCGTTCCGTCGGGAGCGTAGAGCTGCGCCCGGAGGTGCCATCCCGCCGTGGGGGTGCCTTCGCGCAAATCGATTGAGGGGCGTATCTGCAACAGCGCGTCGCGCATGTCGCCGTCGAAGAGCGTCCGCACCCCGAAGTCGCCGATTGCCGCGTCGGGTTTTGCGGCGAGGTAGACTTCGCGGTGGATGCCCGCCATGCGCCAGTGGTCGGCGTCTTCGAGGTAACTGCCGTCCGTCCATTTGAAAACCTTCACGGCGAGCGTGTTTTCACCCGGTCGCAGCAGGCCGGTGACGTCGAATTCGCCGGGCAGGCAGCTGTCCTCGGCATATCCCGCCAGGGTGCCGTTCACCCAGACGTAGTAGCCCGAGTACACGCCTCCGAAATGCAGCACCACCCGGTCGCCTTCCCAGTCAGCGGGCACGGTGAACCGGCGGACGTAGCATCCCGTCGGGTTGTCGCGGGTGATCAGCGGCGGCCTGAACTCGAACGGATAGGGGATGTTGGTGTATATCGGATACCCGTAGCCCTGCATTTCCCAGCACGAGGGAACCACTGTTTCGTCCCACCCCGCGAGGTCGGCATCCGGCCGCCAGAATCCTTCGGGGCTTTGGGCGGCGTCTTCCGCGAAGCGGAATTTCCAGGTGCCGTCGAGCATCATTATCCGTGACTGCATGCGGTTTCCCGCCAGCGCGTCCTGCGGGGTTCTGTAGGAGTAGGAGGTGGCCCGGGCGGGCAGTCGGCGCAATGCGTTGACGTGCTGGTCGGCCGGGGCGTTCCACCCCTCGGCGGCTGTTGCTGCGCAGTATGCCAGCGTGCACAGGAGGGTTGCCGTAAGTCGTTTCATAGTTCGGGTAAGGTGAGTTTTCAATGGAACAAATATAGGAATACTCCCTTCTCCGGATTTGCACGGATTTATCAAAAATTAACAGAAAACCGGGCTTTTGCCCTTTCTGTGCCGTTCCGACGAAAATGTGTTAGCATCTGTCGAACCGGTTACACTCCGTGCGCGGGGAATTTTCTACTTTTATCCTGTCGCTAAAATTTAATACTACGACCTATGAAACGACTTCTCCTTTTGACATGCATCCTTGTTTTCGCAGCGGCGCCGCGTGCGGCGGCCAAAGGCCCCAAACGTTCCCTCCGGCGCTCTTTCGTACAGGTCAGCGCCGCAGATCCCCGTTATTTCTGCCTTTCGGACGGGCAGCCCTACATTCCCGTCGGGTGCAACATCGCCGCCATGGGGTCCGTCGCCGACATGGAGCACTACTTGGATCAGATGCACCGCAACGGCGCCAATTTCGGCCGCGTGTGGCTCAATACGAGCCTCTTCGAGATTGAAACCCGCTACGGCGAGGTGGACAGCGCGAAGCTCGGGCGCATCGACCGCCTGCTGGAGCTGGCCGACCGGTACGGCATCAAAATCAAATTCTGCATCGAGAGTTTCCGCCACATCCGTCCGGGCGAGAACAAGTGGGACACCAAGGCCTCCTACCACACCTCGAACGGCGGCCCCTTTGCCGATGCCGACGATTACATCACTTCGCAGCGGGGCGAAGAGGAGTTCCTGCGCCGCGTGCGGATTTTCCGCGAGCGTTACGGCGACCATCCTGCCGTTTTCGGCTGGGAGCTGTGGAACGAGATGAATGCCGTGGAGACGCCCGAAGAGCACCTGCGCGCATGGAATGTCCGTATGCTGCCGCGCGTGAAGGAGATTTTCCCGAAGAACCTGGTGATGCAGAGCCTCGGTTCGCTCGACCGGGAGTCGAGTTTCCCGATTTATGAATTCATCAACCGCCTGCCCTCGAACGAAGTGGCGCAGGTGCACCGCTATATCGACGAGGGTGCCGAGCTGGCCGTATGCAGCGCCCCGGTCGACAGCATGGCTTCCGATGCCGTCGCCGTGCTGCGCCGCTATGGCCTCCGCAAGCCGATGCTGCTGGCCGAATCGGGCGCCGTGAAACCCGTGCATACCGGACCCCATCCTATATATAAGGTGGACACCATGGGATCCGTGCTCCACGACGTGCTCTTCGCCCCCTTCTTCAGCGGCGCTGCCGGGCCGGGACACCTCTGGCACTGGGATCACCATATCGACAAGCAGCACACCTGGTTCCAGTTGGGACGCTTCGCGCATGCCGTCGGGGGCGTCGATCCCGTCCGCGAAGGGTTCGAACCCGTGCGCTGCGACACGGCGGGGCTGCGGGTTTATGTGCTCCGGGGCAAACACACGCTGCTTGCCTGGTGCCGCGATACGGTGAGTACGTGGCGGCACGAGCTGGTCGAACGCGTTCCTGCGCAGCGGCTGTCCGGCCTGCACATCGACTTCACGCCGCAGCTCGGCGGCCGCAAGGTGAAGAAGGTGCGTATCTACGACCCCTGGCAGGACGAGTGGATGCGCGCCTCCCGCCGTGCCGACGTGTCGCTTCCGGACTTTACGCGTTCGGTAATCGTCCGGATCGAATATTGAACCCCCGGGAGGACGAATGATGAAAACGGACAAATAAATGATAGATTCGTTCTTTATATCCCTGTTCCGTCTTCCTAAATTTGTTGTAACGAAATCCTGAAGCACAACCAAACCTATCAGCCTATGAAAGAAAAAGACTCTCCGACCTTTTCGATTCTGTGATCCGGCCCGCTGCGTGAATGTCAGTTCGGGCACTCCCGCGCGGGCGATTCCCTGCGGGATGCAATCAATCAACTACAACCTAAATACCTATGAAAATGAACCATTATTTGAATGTGCCGGGGCTCCTGCGCAGATTCGCGAAGATCGGGCTGGCTCTCCTGCTCGCCCTGCCGGTCGCTTTCGCCGCCGGGGCGCAGGATGTCTCCCCGGCCAGGGTTTCCGGGACGGTCGTCGACCAGCAGGGCATGCCGATCGTCGGGGCAGGGGTAATCGTCAAGGGAACCCAGACGGGCTCTGTGACCGACCTCGACGGACGTTTCACGGTCATGGCGGCCAAGGATGCGACGTTGACTGTTTCATTTATCGGCTATACCACCCGGGAGGTGCCCGTAGGAACCCAGACCGATATCCGCATCGTGCTCGCGGAGAATGTCCAGAGCATCGACGATGTGGTGGTGGTCGGCTTCGGCACCCAGAAGAAGGAAACCGTCACCGGCGCCATCGGGCAGTTGTCGGGCAAGGAGCTGATGCGCTCCCCCGTGACCAATGTTTCCAATGCGCTCGTAGGGCGTATCGCCGGTATGGCCGCCGTGCAGAAGACCGGTGAAGCCGGCTTCGAAGAGTCCACGATTCGCGTGCGCGGCGTGGGTACCTATGCCGGCGACCAGAACCCGCTGATTGTCATCGACGGCATCGTGCGCGACATGACGGCCTTCAACATGCTCGACCCGAACGACGTGGAGAACGTCAACGTGCTCAAGGACGCCTCGGCGACTGCCGTGTACGGCGTGCGCGGCGCCAACGGCGTGATTATCGTGACGACCAAGCGCGGCCGCGAAGGCAACCTGAAGATTTCGTTCACGGCCAACGTCGGTTTCACCTCCCCGACGACCCTGCCCAGCCTGGTCAACTCCTACGATTATGCCGTGCTGCGCAACGAGGCGTTCGCCAACGACGGCAAGCCCGACGACATCAAGGTCTTTTCGCAGGACGAACTGTGGAAATTCCGGCACAACCGCGACTACACGCCTGCCGAGGTCGAGGCGATGGGGCACCTTTCGCCCGAACAGAAACAGGCGTTGCTCGACAGCCCCGCCATCTACTACGGCAGCACGGACTACATGAAGCGGATTTTCGACGCAGGGGTGTCGCCCCAGCAGCAGTACAGCGTCAACATCTCCGGCGGCACCGAGAAAGTGGCCTTCTTCACCTCGGTGGGGTACTCCAACCAGAAGAGCCTTACCAACGACTTCGGGTTCAGCGACGCGGCCTCCAATTCGGGCAGCCACAAGTATAACTTCCGCACCAACTTCGATTTCAACATCATCCCGCTCACCGAAATCAATGTTTCGCTCTCGGGACAGGTGCGCGAGACGAATATCATTACCGACCGCAACAGCAGCGTCGAGATGTGGGGCCGTTACCGCGACCTGATGCTCAACATCTACGAGGCCCCGCCCTTCTCGGCGCCGGGCGTTTCCGACGGCCGCATCATCACCGATTACGCCGGCGGTACGATTATGGACAGCAACAAGGGTGCGTGGGGCAAATCCCCGATTGCCTACATGCTCGAAAAGGCGCAGGCGCGCATCAACCAGAGCAGCCTGAATACCTCGATTCGCATCCGCCACCGGATGGACTACCTCGTCGAAGGGCTCTCCGTGCGCGGGGCGTTGTCGTACGACCATTATTTTACCAAGACGCTGCGTGTCGCGCCCAACCTGCCCACCTATTCGATTACGCGCAATCCCGACAATCCGGCCGAGCTGCTCTATTACGGCGGCGAGCACAGTGCCAAATCCTACGAGGAAACCGGCTGGGGTAAAAACCGCAAGGTCTATGTCGAGGCCGGTATCGACTTCAACCGCGATTTCGGCAAACACGCCGTCACGGCCATGGCGCTCGTCACCGGCGAACGCTATACCTCGCCCGGGCTGAAGTACAACGTTCCCCGCGGGTATTACGGCGTTGTGGGGCGTGTGACATACGGCTACGACCAGCGTTATCTGGCCGAATTCAACATGGGTTACAACGGCTCCGAGAACTTCGCGCCCGGCAAGCGGTTCGGGTTCTTCCCGGCCGTTTCGATAGGCTGGGTCGTGTCGAACGAACCCTACTTCCCGAAGAACGACATTCTCACCTGGCTCAAATTCCGCGCCTCCTACGGACAGACCGGTAACAGCGAAATCGGCGGCGACCGCTTCCTGTTCCTGCCCGGCACGTGGGGCAGCCATAGTTACGGTCCCTGGAACGGCACCCCGCTCAACGGATATTTCTTCGGTTCGTCGAACGGTTCGGTCTACAATCCGGCCTTCCCCGGCAAATACGAACAGTCTACGGGCAACCCCGACGTCACGTGGGAGAAGAAGGAGTCGTACAACATTGCCGCCGAGGTGCGCATGTTCCGCGACCGGCTCTCCGTCACAATCGACCTGTTCGAGGAGAAACGCAACAACATTCTCACCAAACTGGGGGTTACGCCGGGCATCATCGGCTTGAGCGGCAGCGCCCTGCCGCCCGTGAATGTGGGACGCATGAACAACCGGGGCTACGAGATTCAGGTGTCGTGGCGCGACAATGTCGGCACGGATTTCTGGTATGAAGTGGGCGGGCAGGTTTCCTATGCCGTCAACAAGATCGACTACAAGGCCGAGCCCTCCTATATGTACGCCTGGATGAACGAAACGGGATTCGCCTACGGACAGTACAAGGCCTATTACAACGAAGGCTTTTACAACACGCCCGAGGAGATTGCCAACCACCCCTACAACGCCATCGACGGCAACCACGTCCAGGGCGGCGACCTGCGTATCGTCGACGTCAACGGCGACGGTATCATCGACGACAAGGACATCACCCCGACGGGCTTCTCGAACGTTCCGCGTTTCGCGTTCAGCAGCAACTTGAGTTTCGGTTATAAGGGATTCGAGGTGTCCGCGCTCTTTACCGGCTCGGCGCAGGGGACGTTCAACATGAACGGTTACCTCATCACGCCCTTCTCGCAGGGCAACGGCACGCCGTTGAACTACATGAACGGCCGCTGGACACCCGAACGCTATGCCGCCGGCAAACAGATTACCTTCCCGCGCATGTCGGTGAACATGGCCAACAGCCAGAACAACCAGAACAACGCTTTCTGGTTCCGCTCGACCGACCATATCAAGCTGAAGAATGTCGAGGTGGCTTATACGTTCAGGAATGCCCGCTGGATGCGCAAGGCGCATATCGGGTCGATTCGCGTATTCGTCAATGCCAACAACCTCTGCACCTGGGGCGGCAAAGACCTGATCGACGGCATCGACCCCGAACTGGTGCAGGACGGCAGTACCTCCGAAGGCATCATTTATCCGCTGACGCGCGTGTACAACTTCGGTTTCAACATCCAATTTTAAGACGCAGCCTTATGAAAAAGACCATTTATACGCTTCTCTGCCTGTTGCTGGCGGCCGGCCTTTCGTCCTGCCAGGACTGGTTTATCGAGAAGCCCGAAGTGACGGGCATGGATCAGGACGAAGTCTTCAGCACGGCCAAGAATGCCGAAGGGGCTATCGCCGAGGCTTACGGCACGATTCTCTCCTCGGGTCTTCCCGTGCTGGTGTGGAACAACTCCCCGATTATGCCTTACGAAACGACCGAAGCCATCATGGGCGGCGAAGACCTCTGCCGCCTGACGTGGGGCTATATGGACAAACAGGTCGTGGCGGGCATGCTGGCCAACAACGAGAATAACGGCGCCGGCTATACCGACGACTATTTCCCCAACAACTACGCCTATATCCGCAAGGCGTGGCTCGTGTACGAGAACATCGACAAGGTCGCCGACATGTCCGACCGCGACAAAGCCGTCGTCAAGGCCGAAATGCAGGTGCTGGTGGCCTTCCGCTACGTGGAGATGCTCAAGCGCTACGGCGGCGTGCCGCTGGTCGAGTCTACGCTCACCACGGTCGACGTGCGTTCCCGCGCCACCGTGCAGCAGACGCTCGATTTCATCGTGGAGCTGTGCCAGTCCGCCGCCGCGACGCTCGAGGGCGTGCGCTGGCCGGCCGATTGGCTGGGACGCGTGAACAAGGGCGTGGCGCTGGCCGTCAAGGCCGAGGCGCTGATGTATGCCGCCCGTCCGCTCTTCAATGCCGACGCTCCCTACATGCAGATGGCCGATCCCGCGAACAACGAGATGATTTGGCTCGGGGGCTACGACGCCAAGCGCTGGGAAACAGCCCGCCTGGCCAACCAGGAGGTGATCGACTGGGGCAAGGCCAACGGCTTCGAACTCATCGACACGGGCGACCCCGTCAAGGATTACGGTACGGCCGTCGGCACGCCGTCGAACCGCGAGGTGCTGCTGGCCTACAAACAGCAGCGCGAGTCCGACGACAACGGCATCTACAAGAACTACACCTTCATGCCGACCCATACCGGACACGACCTGGGACAGTACCGCGGCACCGGCTACGGGCAGCTTTGCCAGTACCGCAAGGCCGACGGCACGGATCAGACGTGGGCGGGCGTGGACGACTGGCGTCCGGCCGGCGAATACCGCGACAAGGCCGAAGAGCTGGAACCCCGTGCGCAGGCGTCGCTCTATTTCTACGGCGTCAACCCCAAGAACAATACGGGTAACAGCCGCTGGGATTTGTACCAGAACTGGCAGCTCGAATACAAGTGGCAGGACGGCTGTGCCAAGAACATCAAATTCTGGTATGAAGCCGGTTCGCGCGAATGGTTCGAATTCCCCATCTACCGCATGGCGGAGTTCTATCTCAACGTCGCCGAAGCCTACAACGAGGAGGGCAACCCGACCATGGCGCTCCGCTACCTGAACGACATCCGGGGGCGCGGGGGCATTCCCGACGAAACGCAGACCGACAAGGTGCAGCTGCGGCGGAGCATCCACCGCGAATGGGCCGTGGAATTCTACGAGGAGAACCAGTGGTACCCCCACGCCCGCCACTGGAAGGAAGGGGCGTCGATGATCGGCGGGGCCAAGTACAAATTCGAGTTTTCGCAGGCTCCCGGCGTGTCGTGGAATCCCCGCAAACCCGAGGAGTTCGCCAACTACACGCGCAAGCCGTCCTATGTCGCCGAATACATGTGGCACGAGCGCATGTCCCTCTCGCCCTTTACGCTCAGCGAGGTGAATAAGGGGTATCTGGTGCAGAATCCCGGATATTGATCCGCCGAAACACAATCGTTTACCGAAAAAAACAGAATTACATGAATCCCAACCATATGAAAAGTGTGTTCCTCGGAGGCGCGGCTCTCGCGGTTCTGGCCGTCGGTGGCGCCGGCTCGGTTTCCGCCCGGGATACCGCGGCTGCGGAACAGCCCGACAGTGCGGCCCTGGAATATGTGATCCCCGGGACGTCCGCCCGGACCAAGGCGGCGCTAATCACCTCGTCCGTTTCTTCCGTGACGGGCGACGAGGTGTCCATTCCGTCGGCCAATATCAACAACATGCTCTACGGCCGTATTCCGGGCCTGGTCGTGTCGCAGACCAACGGGGAACCCGGCTACGATGCCGCTACGCTCAATATCCGCGGCGTGGCGACCTACAACAACTCCTCGCTGCCGGTCTATGTCGACGGCTTCCAGACCAACATGGCCTATTTCCAGTTCCTCTCGCCTTCCGAAATCGACCGGATCGAGGTGCTGAAAGATGCCGCGGCGCTGGCCCCCTTCGGCATGCGGGGCGCCAACGGCGTGATATGGGTCACGACCAAACGCGGCCGTATCGGCCGTCCGCGGGTCACGGTCAATGTCCGCGGTGGCGTGCAGCAGCCCATGAACCTCCAGAAACCGCTGCGTACGGGCGACTATACCCGGCTTTACAACGAGGCGGCAAGCAACGACAACGGCAATGTCTGGACGCCCTATTATACCGACGACCAAATCGCCCAGCTGCCCGACGTGGACTGGTACCGCGAGGTCACCAAGAAAGCCACGCCCTATACCGATGCCGACGTGTCGGTTTCGGGCGGTGACAAGACCGTGCGTTATTTCGTGCTGTTCGGCTATATGGGGCAGCGGGGAATCTACGACACGCCTACCAACGACACGCTGGCCAACGCGGGCATCGACCGCTACAACATCCGCACGAACCTCGACATGAACCTCTTCAATTTCCTCGAAGCCAAGGTGGACGTCGGCGGACGCATCGAGGATCGCCGTTATCCCAACCGTGCCGCGGGTAACCTGTGGAACGACCTTGCCAAATACCCCAGCTCGGTTTATCCCGTGCAGAATCCCGACGGGACGTGGACGGGTACCCCGATTTACAATTTCAACCCCCTGGCCTCGATTAAGGCACTGGGGCGCAACTCCACGCACGACCGCACCCTGCAGGCCAATTTCCAGCTGAAGGAGCGGCTCGATTTCCTCGCGCAGGGGCTCTACCTCTCGGAGGCGATGTCGTTGAGCAGCTGGACGCGCGACGGCGCGAGCAACAGGCGCAACTATTCGCGCTGGCTCGACGGGACGCAGCAGACCACCGACAACGACACCCCCTATACCCGCGGCGAGGACAGCGGCCAGAACCAGTGGACGTGGCAGCATTACAACGCGACGCTGGGTTACGACGGAACCTTCGGACAGCATGTGCTTTCCGCTTCGGCCGGGATACTCTACAATATCTACAAGACCGACTTCTCGCAGAACGGCGCTGCCGGCAAAATGATCGAATACCGCCATATGACCGTCAACGGCGCCGTCAACTATGCCTACGACGACCGTTATGTGGCGACCTTCTCCTTTGCCGCCGACGGTTCGGACAATTACAGACCCGGCAACCGCTGGGGTTTCTATCCCTCGCTCGGCCTGGGCTGGGTCGTATCCCGGGAGCCTTTCCTGCGGGACAGCCGTACGGTCGATTTTCTTAAAATCAGGGCTTCGGTCGGCAAGAACGGCTGGGACCCGATGGGCGAGATGCGTTACCTGTGGGAGGGTTACTACACGGGTCGCGGCGGCCTCAATACGGGCAACAGCGAACATACGTGGCACGGGGGAACGGCGCTGTCCTACCTCCCGAACTCCGATATTTTTGCCGAAAAGAGCCTGAAGTACGACGCCGGCATCGACGTGCGCCTGTGGAACAGACTGGGCGTGAACGTCGATTTCTTCCTCGAGAAACGTTCGGGTATCGTGACCCAGGACTGGATGATTCCCGGTGCTTCGGGCGTGGACAACCCGCCTTACCGCAACATCGGCAAGATGATTAACAAGGGTTTTGAGGTGCAGCTCTCCTGGGCCGACCGCGTGGGCGACTTCAATTACGCGCTCACGGGCATGGCCTCCTACAACAGCAACAAGATCGACTACATGGCCGAGATTGTGACCGTCCCGACGGCTGCGCGCACGGGCCAGCGGCTCAATGCCCTGTTCGGATACGTGGCCGACGGCTTCTACGACTGGGAGGACTTCGATGTCAACGGCGAGCTCAAGGAGGGGCTTCCCAAGCCTACGTTCGGTGCCGTGCAGCCCGGCGACATCAAATACAGGAACCTGAACGGCGATACGGTCATCGACGAGAACGACCAGACGGCCATCGGCGACTCCTACCTGCCCAAGCTGCAGTACTCGTTCTCGCTGGCGGCTTCCTGGAAGGGGTTCGACCTCTTCGCCCTTTTCCAGGGCGCTGCCGGACGCGATGTGAACCTGCTCGACGCGCCTTTGCAGAACGTGGCGTTCCGCGATAACGGCAACGTCTACAAGATTGCCGAAGGCCGCTGGGCCTATTATCCCGAACAGGGAATCGACACGCGCGCCACGGCCACCTACCCGCGCCTGTCGTTGCAGGACAACAGCAACAACTACCGCAATTCGACGCTCTGGAAGCGCAACGGCGATTTCCTCAAGCTGCGTAACGTGGAGCTGGGCTACACCTTCACGCAGCCCTCGTTGAGCAAGGCCGGCATCTCGAAAATCCGCGTCTACTTAAGCGGTGTCAATCTGCTGACCGTCAGCAAGCTGATGCGCGACTACGACATCGATCCCGAAATCCTTTCCGGCCACCCGGCGCTGAAATCCTACAACCTCGGTCTGACCGTAACCTTCTAAACACGACTGCCATGATACGAAAAAATATGAAACTCCTTTTCGCGGGCGCCCTCCTCTGCTCCTTGTTCCTGGCGGGGTGCGATGCGCTCGACACCAAGGAAGACCTGAACCTGACGGACGAGATGATGGCCACGCGCCGCTACCAGATGTTCGACTGGGGATACCGCGTTTATGAACACATTCCCTACGGGTTCACGGCCATCGACGGCAACCTGTTCGCAGCCGTTTCCGACGAGGCGCAATACGTGACCACGTTCAGCTCCACACAGCGGTTCAACGAAGGCAGCTGGGGTATCCACTACAACCCCGACGATTGCTATACGAGTTATTACAACGGCATTTACGCGGCCCATGACTACCTCGACAAATCGGCCGATTACAAGTATATCCTCGGTATGCACCGCGACACGCTCACTTCGAACGGTCTGGACAGTTACCGCCGCGATTTGGTCGACGTGGAGCGTCTGCGCGCCGAGGCGCATGTGCTCAAAGCCTATTACTATTTCGAACTCGCCAAGCGTTACGGCGGGGTGCCCCTCGTCGACCGCGTGTATGACGACCGGAAGCAGGCTAACCTTCCGCGCGGTACGTTCGACGAGGTTGTCGACCTCATCCTGCGCGAGATCGAAGGGGTGCGCAACGAACTGGTCGTCGACTGGCGGGCCGAGAACCTCGACGAGAAGTCGGGGCGCATTACGCGCGGCGCGGCTTTGGCGCTCAAATCGCGGACGCTGCTCTATGCCGCCAGCCCGCAGTTCAATCCCTCGGGCGACAAGTCCAGGTGGGCGGCTGCTGCCGCTGCCGCTTTCGAGGTGATTAACATGGGCATCTACTCCCTGCATTCCGATTACGGCGGGCTGTTCGTCGCCGAAACCTCCACGACCAGTCCCGAAACCATCTGGGCCGTGCGTATGGGGGCGACCAACGAATTCGAACGCAAGAATTATCCCATCGGCACGCAGGGCGGCGGTACGGGTATCTGCCCTTCGCAGAACCTCGTCGAGGCCTATGAATCCGCAGGAGAGGATGCGGACGATGCCTATGCCGGCCTCGACCCGCGCTTTTATGCCACCGTCCTGCGCAACGGGGATACATGGAACGGCCGCACGCTCGAGATCTATGCGGGCGGCGCCGACGACCCCGCCCGGAAGAACGCTTCGCCCACGGGGTATTACCTGCGCAAGTTCCTGAACGAAAACCTGAACCTCACCAACGACGACAAGCGGCTTCGCAGCTGGATCGTTTTCCGCTATGCCGAAATATTGCTTAACTTTGCCGAAGCGATGAACGAGGCCTACGGCCCCGACGACGCCCACGGCTACGGGATGACGGCGCGCGACGCCGTGGATGCCGTGCGCAGCCGCACGGGTGTGGCCATGCCTTCGGTCGACGTCGCCCCGGGCGATGCGGCTGCCATGCGCACGGCCATCAAACACGAGCGCCGCATCGAGCTGGCTTTCGAAGACCACCGTTACTGGGATCTCCGGCGCTGGAACGATGCCGGTACGGAGCTCAACCGGCCCCTGCGCGGTGTGAAAGTGACCCGCAGCGGCGATGGCTTCGCCTACACGCCTTTCGAAGTGGCCAAACGCTCCTTCGAGGCGCCGAAAATGAACCTTTATCCGATCCCGCAGGCCGAAATCGTGAAATCGGGCGGGGTCCTCGAGCAGAATCCGGGTTGGTAGACCGAAAAATATCGAACTATGAGAAAGATTGTTATATTCTTTTCTGTGCTGCTCCTCGCATGCGGAGCGGCCTCATGCCAGAAAGCCGACAGCGAAAGGCCCTGGGGCAGTGCGGTGATTTATATGCCGCAGGCCAGCTACACTCCCTATGCCGTGCCCAACGGCGGGACGGCGCAGCAGTCCAACAAGAACTACAGCGTCGACAAGGATGCGGGCAAGGTGCGGATTTTCCTGGGAATCTACCGCGCCGGGCTGGAGGAGTTGCAGGCCTATATGGTCTATGTTTCCGCGGGCACTGTGCCCCTGGACGGCACGACGCTGCTGCCCGACGGGGCGTACAAGCTGCCCTCCTCGGTGAGCTGCCCCGACGGGAAACGCGACGCGACCTTTTTCCTCACGGTCGACATCGCCTACCTGAAGGCCAATGCCGACAAGGATTTCTCCCTGCCGGTCACCATCTCCGACCCCACGCGCTATGCGCTCAACGAGAAGCTCACCACGACGCAGGTGCGCATCGACACGTCGGAGCTGCTCTCGAAAGAGGGGCTGTAACCCGGCCCGGCCACCATTCCGGCCCGGAGCCGCCAAAAAAGGCGGCTCCGGTTGCCGTTTTGTTTCCGGATGCCGTATAAAACCGGTTTATATGAGAAAGTTATTTGCCGTACTGATTTTTGCGCTCTTCCTTGCCCCTGCTGCCCTGTGCGCCCGGCCGGCCTCCCGCGGCCGCATCGTCGTGCATCCCGGCGGGCGTTACCTGCAATATGCCGGCGGCAGCCCGTTTTTCTACCTGGGCGACACGGCGTGGGAGCTGTTCCACCGTACGACGCGCGAGCAGGCGCGCCTCTATCTCGAAGACCGTGCCCGCAAAGGGTTCACGGTCATACAGGCTGTATGCCTTGCGGAGCGCGACGGGCTGCGCGTCGCCAATGCCTACGGCGAATTGCCGTTTGCCGATGCGGAGTTCACCCGGCCCAACGAGCGGTATTTCGCATATGTGGACGAAGTTATCGCCCTGGCCGACTCGCTGGGACTGGTCGTCGGCCTGCTGCCCTCCTGGGGCGACAAGTTCTGCCTGAAATGGGGCCCCGGGCCCGAAATCTTCACGACGGAAGAGCGTGCCGAGGCTTTCGGACGTTATCTGGGGGAGCGCTACCGGGCCCGGCGGAATATCATCTGGATACTGGGCGGCGACCGTCCTCCCGAAGGGCGCGAACCGATATTGCGGGCTTTCGCCCGGGGCATCGCCTGCGGTGTCGCCGGCCGGGAGGATTATGCGGCCTGCCTGATTACCTACCATCCGTGGGGAAAGTCCTCGTCGGGCGACTGGCTGCACGACGAGCAGTGGCTCGCGTTCAATATGCAGCAGAACGGCCATGCCTACGATTTCGATGTCTGGGAACGTATCGCCCGCGATTATGCCCGGCAGCCGGTCAAACCCGTGCTGGACGGCGAGCCGATTTACGAAGAGCATCCGATTGACTTCGACCGCGAGAAATACGGCACTTCCGAAGCCCTGCATGTGCGGCGGGCTTTCTACCACGAGGTCTTTTCCGGGGCCTGCGGACACACCTACGGCTGCCATGCCGTATGGCAGATGTGGGAACCCGGCAAGTACGCACCCGTCACGGGACCCGTGCGGAGCTGGCAGGAGTCCCTGTCGCTGCCCGGGGCATACCAGGTGTGCTACGGGCGCGAACTCCTCGAGAGCCGTCCGTTTTTCCGCCGCATTCCCGACCAGGGCGTTATCGCCGGGGATGCCGGCAGCGGGCATGACCGCTGTACGGCCACGCGCGACAGCCTCGGCACCTATGCCATGGTCTACTCCGAGAGCGGCCGGCCGTTTGCTGTCGATCTGGGGCGGATTTCCGGGAAACGTATTGTAGCCTGGTGGTACGACGTGCGCAGCGGGCGTCCGCTGCGGATCGGCGAATTCCGCCGCCGGGAGGCCGGTGCGACGATGACTTTTACGCCCCCGACCTGCGGCAAGGGGAACGATTGGGTGCTCGTGCTCGACGACGCGCGGATGAAATACCCGGCCCCCGGGAAGTGCCGGGTGCCCCGTGCCGGGGCTTCCCGATAAGCGCGTGTCCCGTGCGTTTTTCCCGGGTGGGCACAGGTCTTCCCTCCCCGCCGGTTGTGTCCGGCCCCGGCTGCCTTTTGCCTGTATAACGAAACACCCCGCACGCAATCGTGCGGGGTGTTTTCCGGTGCGGGGTGATCTCCCTTTATCTGGTCAGGTATTTGCCCTGTTTCTTGAGGGCGTTGTATACCGAGCCGGCCCAGTAGTTGCGCAGGCCGAACCCGCCGGCTTTGCCGGCCATGTCCATTTGGATGATGACCTGCTGCGTGGCGGGGTCGAACAGCACGGCCGTGTAGTGCCCGATACCGTTGCCCTTGTCGAGCGTCGAGGCTATCAGCAGCAGCCCCTTGTTGCCCGAATGGTTGTTGTAGCGGGCCAGAATCTGCGGAAGCTGCGCCGCGATGTCGGGCGTGGTGCTCCGCGGGGTGAACTGCTCCGCCGCCAGTGCTCCCAGCGATTCGTTGGCCTGTTCGATAGTGGTCGAGAGGATGTCTATGCCGGTGAATTTGGCGACGTCGTATTTCCTGGGCTCCGAAAGGAAGAGTTTGTTGATTTGCCCGAACGCCCGGATGAAATCTCCCGGCTCCTCGTCCGTCCCTATCACGTCGACGCAGCTGAAATCCACGCCGTAGAAATCGGCCGACGCCGAAACTTTTCCTTTTTGTGCGAAACCGGTTGCGGCGAGCAGGCACAACGCGGCGGTGAGTAATTTTTTCATGGCGGCGAAACTTTTATTTGATTTGTTCGCGTAAATCTACGAATTTTATTTGTTTGCGGCTCATTTGGGGCATCTGTTTTTTCGCAATGTACTCCGCGGGTTCGAAAACGACCTCCGGGGCGACGCGTACTTTCGAGCGGAAGGTGTCCTTGATCTCTTTTTCGAACGCCTCGTCGCGGCGCGTACTGCCGATGCGCAGCACGATTTGGTCGGTGCCGAGGCTGCCCGTGAATACTTCGACGATGTAGTTGCTCACGCCGGGGATGTTTTCCAGCACGTCGTACAGCGCGGGCGGGTAGAGCGTCGTACCCTTGAATTTAATCATCTGTCCCCGGCGGCCGATGACCGACGAGAGGCGCATCGTCGTGCGGCCGCAGGCGCAGCGGCCCGTGTGGGCGATGCAGATGTCGCCCGTCTTGAAGCGCAGCAGCGGCATGCCCCTTACGCCGAGCGTGGTGATGACCACCTCGCCCTCCTCTCCTTCGGGTACGGGGTTGTTCTGATCGTCGAGCAGCTCCACGAGAATCATGTCGGCCGGGACGTGCCCGCCGCAGTGGTGTTCGCACTCGGTGATTGATGTCTGCATTTCGGTCGAGGCGTAGGTCGAGAAGAGCTCCAGTTTGGGCCACAGTTCGCTGATTTTCGCCCCGAGCGTGTTGTTGCGGAAATCGGTGCCGCGCAGCGCTTCGCCGATGCAGATTGCCCGGTGCAGCGACGAGCGGCGGTAGTCGATGCCGTGCTCCTGTGCATAGCCGACGAGTTTTATCAGGAACGACGGCACGACGATGCAGCCCGTGGGATTGATGCGGCGTATGGTGTCCCACTGCAGTTCGGGAATGCCGTTGCCGACGCGGATTACGCCGCATCCCAGCTCCCGCGCCCCCATGAAGTAGGCCAGTCCCGCCATGAAACGGCGGTCGATGGTGGTCATCAGCTGCAATACGTCGTCCGGCGTGCATCCCGCCGTGGTGAACGACATCGCCTCGTTGTAGGCCAGGCGGCCGAGGTCTTCCTCCGTGAGGGCGAATGTCACCGGGTCGCCGAGGGTTCCCGACGTGGTCACGTAGTCGACGATGCGGCTGCGGGGCACGCAGACGAACTCCCCGGGGTGCAGTTGCAGGTCTGTTTTCGTGGTTACGGGCAGCCGCCGCAGGTCGTCCGGCGTGCGGATGTCGCCCGGCTGCGCGCCGCAGTTGTCGAACATGCGCCGGTAGTAGGGCGAATTTTCATAAAGGTAGGCGATTTCTTCGCGCAGGCGCTCCTGCCGGAACGCCGCGACCGCGTCGTCCGGCGCGAACTGTATGTTCGGGTTTCGTATCATGGTTCACATTCCGATTTGAGTTTTTCGATTGCTTCCCGCTCGTCGGCGCGGGGCACCGCGGCCTCCGACGCCCTGCCGAAGCTCTGTGCCGCACGGGCCTTGTCGCCCCGTGCGAGGTAATATTCCCCCAGCAGTTTCCAGGTGTGGAAATTCCCGGGATTGGTGCGTGCGAACGCTTCGGGCAGCCGTTCGTCGGCCGCCTCCCCCTTTTCCATGGCTTCGCGAAGCCGGCTCCCGTATTCGCGGTACGCCATCAGGCGCGGATAGTCGTGCGTGAGGTACGCCGTGTCGGCCGGTATCTCCTGCGCCTTGTCGTACAGCTCCGCTGCGGGGTCGGGATTCCGCATCACGGCCCCGAGGTCGTAGCAGACGTAGGCGCCGCCCTGCCACGGTGCGGTCGAAACCCACATTTTCAGCTCCCCGGGCCGGAAAACGACCGAGTGGTGGGCGATCGACTGGTTGACGGAGCAGTCGTTGCCCACTCCGATGTCGATGCCGCCCGCCCCGCGCTGGTCGCGCAGCATCGACACGGCTTCCGGTACGTCCAGGGGTGCATTCGCGGCCATCAGCTCCTCCAGCCGTGCGAAACGGTAGGGGCTGTCGGTCATGGCGATGTTTTCGCGGTTGTGCCTGTCGTCGGCGAACTCCTCCGACTGGTAGTGGTTCGTGCAGACGATTTGTTCGCCGCCGCTCCGGTAAAGGACGGTTTTGCGGGGTGTCTTTTCGATGATTGCGGCCTCGGCGTCGCGTGCCGAGGCGATGAGCAGCGATTCGCTGACGAACGTGTCGCGGCTTTGGGCGATTGCCAGCGCCTCGCCGATTGTCGCCGCATGCTGCAATATCTCGCGTGCGAGAATCGAAATGGGCGTTGCCGACGAGAGCGGCAGGGGCCCTTTCGCGGCGTTTATCGTGACGGTCAGTCCCTCGGTGTTCATGCCCGACAGCACGCCGACTATCCCCGCCCAGCCGATGCTGGCGAACGGATAGCCGGCCTGCGGGCGGCAGAAGGTGACAATCCGGTTGCGGGCGAAGTCGTCGCCCATGTAGAAGTCGAAGTTGCGCCCGACGATCAGGCCTCCGTCCGCGCTCATGCCGCCCCATGCCGCGAACGAACTGCATCCGACGAGCATGTACTGGCTCATGGCGTGTCCGATGTCGTGCGCCGCATGGTAGTTCAGTTGGCGCTCGTAGGGGGTTCCGATGGCATCGAAGTCGTGCGAGCAATAGAGCGACCGGGCGTAAATTTCGCGGCGGTACTCCTCGGGGACATGCTGCCCGAGGTTGCGGTTGAAAATCAGAATCATGCCCCGCAGCAAGCGCAGGTAACCGTCCGAGGGGACGAATTTGCGGATTTGATCGACGAACACCTCCTCCTGGTAGCGCATCAGTGCGGCCGTAAGGGCTCCCGCCGCCGCACCCGACTCGGCGGGCGACCCGGCGGTGTAGAGTTCCCACACACCGTGGGCGTTGCGGCGCAGGAAACTGCCGTGGCAGGAGGTGTAGCCGCCGTGGTCCGTGACGCGGTAAGCCGCCGTGTCGATAATCATGACGGGCTGCTGCATGTCGGCCGTCAGGTAAAGCCCCCAGAGGAATGCCGCCGGCAGCAGCAGGAGCGCCGCCAGCGCGACGAGCGTGTATTTCAGGATTCGTTTCATGCGTTGCCGATTTTTTTTGCGAGGTATTCCGTGCCTAACAGTTCCGCGCAGGTGGCCGCTGCCGACAGCGTGACCCCTACCGCGCCGTGTACGGTCAGGTTCTGTCCCGTGAGCAGCAGGTTTTCGAATTTCGTCCGGGCGGGAATGTGCGCGGCTGCCGCGTTACGGTACTCTTTGCGTATGCCGTATGCCGCGCCGTGCGGCGTGCCGGTGTAATGCAGGTAGGTCAGGGGCGTTGCGGCGCAGGTGCTGTCGATTGCCTCCCGCAGTCCGGGCAGGCGTTCGCAGGCGAAATTCACCGTCGCTTCGCTCACGGCCGCCTTGAGCGCCGTGTAGGCTTCGGGCCGCTCTCCCGGCGCCGAACCTTCCCACGCCGCCCACGCTTCGGTGGCGATGGGGGTCATCAGCGTCACCACGTCGCTCCATGCCGTGTCGCCGTGCGGCGGCTGTGCGCTGAATAGCACCGCTTTGGGGCGCATGGCCTGCCAATCGAAAAGCGTGTCCCAGACATCGCCGCCGGCGTAATGGTAGAGGTTGCGGTTGATATAGGGAAACCTGCCCGGTTTGAGCAGCAGGTAAACCGAGAAGAACCCGTAGGTGCCGGGCAGCCCGTTTATCCGGTCGCGGTACGCTTTGCGGATGGCCGGCGTCTGCCCGACCAGGCGGAGCGTCGCGGCCGGGTGGATTGCCGATATGACCGTTTTCGCCCGCAGTACCGTGCCGTCGGCCAGCTCCACGCCCGTGATGCGCCGCCCGTCGGCATGCAGTGCGCTTGCGCGGCTTCCGGCGAGGGCCGTGCCGCCCTGTGCGCGGATGCGGGCGATTAGGGCGTCGGCGATATGCTGTGTCCCGCCGGCAAAGCGGCAGGCGCCCTCGATGTTCGAATGGTTGGCCATCGCGTGGTGGTAGAGCGACGAGGTTTCGCGCATGCCGCCGTAGAGGGGGTTCGTTCCCGCCAGGACGTTGCGCAGCAGGGGGTCTGCGACGCATTCGGCGATAAACTCCGCGGCCGACGCGCCGAGGTATTCCGTACCCCCGGCCGACAGCTGTCCCGCGCGGTGCGTTTCCACGCCGATGCTGCTGCCGATTTGCCGGAGTTTGGCGCAGTACCTTCCGATTCCGGCCTTTTCGTGCGGGAAGAGCTCCGCGAGGTGCCGCTCGAAGGCCCCGTAGCCGTGCATGTAGGCGAACTCGCCCGCCGCATCCGGCTGTACGATGTCGAACTCATCGTCGAGCGGCCGCACCCGCAGCGACTCCCAAATGCCGAAATATTCGAAATACCGGCGCAGGATGCCTCCCTCCTGCAGGCTGCCCGCGTAGTGCATGCCCGTGTCGATGGTGTGACCCCTGCGGCGGAACGACTGCAGGCATCCGCCGAAACGCTGTGCCTGCTCCACGACGCATACGCCGAGTCCCTCGCGGGAGAGCATGGCTCCGCATTCCAGCCCTCCGAGGCCGCTGCCGATAACGATTATGTCGAACTGCTCCTGCATGCTATTCCTGTCGGGTAAGTATGTAAACCGTGTTCGAGGTGCGCGTATCCTTGTGCGCCGCGTGGAGTTCCATGCCGAAGCTGCGGGCCGTTTGCTCCAGTTCCGAAGTCGAGGTGAAGTGCAGTTCGCCGTCGGTCTTGTTGAACCCGACGATTTTCGTCGACCATAGCTCGGTCATCGCCGTGGCCTTGTGCCGCCGGGCCTTGCTGCTGTCGCCGTCGCGGACGATAATCCGTCCGCCCGGGTTGAGCCGCGCCGCGCACCGCCCGATAAGGGTGCGCTGCTCTTCGCGCTGCATGTAGTGCAGCACGTCGACGAGCAGGAACACGTCGGCTTCGGGCAGTTCCGCCGTGCGCAAATCGGCGTGCAGGAAGGTCGTTTCGGGCCGCCGCAGGAAACTGTGGCGTGCGGTTTCTATCTTCTCCGCGTCGTAATCCATGCCGACGATGCGGCGGCGGTCGGAGAGCATCGCGAGCATGTAGCTCAACGGCCCGTACCCGCAGCCGAGGTCCACGACGGTTCCCTCGCGCGGCACGATGCGGTCGAACAGTTCGTAGCATCGCTCCAGCCGTATCTTGATGCGCATGTACCACTCCAGTACGGGCCCTTTGTAGGTATAGCTCTTGATGAGCATGTCGCGGAAATAGGGGTTGCACGGGCGGTTGTAGCGCTCGTAGAGCTTCCGGTATTCCCCGCGCATCAGGCGGCAGGCGGCTTTGGACACATCCGAGCACTGTGCGGGGTCGCCGGCGGCGATGCGCGGCAGGATGCGGCTCACGACCAGTCCGTGCTTGATGTAAATGGGCTGCCGTTTCGACGAAATCATGCCGTTGCCGTAGAGGCAGATGGGCAGGATGTCCAGCCCGAGCTTCCCGGCGAGGTAGAACGCCCCCTTGTGGAAACGTCCGATTTTCCCGTCCGCCGAGCGCGTGCCTTCGGGAAAGACGATTACGCTGTATCCCTCGGCGACTTTCTGTGTGAGCGCCGGGGCGAGGCGCTCGTATCCGTCCGCCGCGTGGTAGAAGCCCAGGTAGCGGACGATGCGTCCGAATACCGGCGAGCGCCATACCCAGCCGTTGGTCACCATCACGGCTTTGGGACAGATGCTCAACAGCACGAGGATGTCGATGAACGACTGGTGGTTGGCAATCACGACCGCGGGCCGCGCGAATGTTTCGCCCGGTTCGTTCTCCCGGATGGTTTTCGTGGTGAACATCGCCCGCAGGAAGCCCCGCGTCATGTGGTGGATCGACCACTGTACGATGCGCTGTTTGCGGCGGCGTGCCATCGGCAGCGGCCAGAGCGTGAAAATCAGCGCCTGCAGCAGCTGGCAGCCCGTCACGAACAGCCCGAACGCGTAGAACGTGTTCAGCAGGCTTCCCAGCGTGTAGGGCGCGCCGCCCTTTTCGGTCTGTGACGATACGAGCATCCGGAACAGCACGGGCTGTATCGTGTAGGAAACCAGCACCACGGCGACGATGCCGAACAGGGAGATCAGCGCCAGCGAGTGCAGGGCCGGGTGGCGTGCGAAAATCAGCGCCCCGAGTCCGACCACCACCGTGAAGGCCGAGAAGAAAATCGCGGTCTTGTGCGTGTCGAGCATCCTGCGTCCGGTCTTGTATTCGCTCAACAGGCCGTCCATGATGAAGATGCTGAAGTCGTCGCCGATGCCGAATATGAAGGTCGAGAGGATAATCGTCACGATGTTGAATTCGACGCCGAACAGGGCCATCAGCCCGAGGATGATGACCCACCCGATGCCCATCGGCAGCAGCGACATCACCGTCAGTTCGATGCGCCCGTAGCAGAGGAAGAGCGCCATGGTGACCAGTATCGACGAAATCGAGAGAATCAGGTAAAAATTGTGGTTGACGCTCTGCGCCATCTTCCCGGCATAGAACGCGCGGTCGGCGACCACGATGTCGTCCGCGGCGGAGAAGGTCGCGTAAACCTCCTGTTTGCAGCTGTCGGCCAGCGTCACGTGGCTTAAAAACAGGGGCGTTGTGCCGTGTCCGTCGACCCATTCACGGAACACTTCGCGCGCGGCGGCCGACGAGTAGTCCAGTTGCGTGTACGTTTTTTCGGTCAGTTGCAGCGCGCCGCCGAATGCGCCCTGGGCGAAGCCGTACCTCCGTTCTGCCTCCCGGATGCCTTCGCGCAGTGTTTCCCGCCGCTGCGTAGTCCAGAATTTTTGCCACCGCTCCAGCCGCCGCTGTTGTTCGGCGCTGTCGACCACGAACGGGGCTATTCCGGCGTAGGAGTCGATTTTTCCCGCCCGTTTGAGCGAGTCGAGCTGCCGCTCGAGGTGCAGGTAGCCTGCCACGGCTTCGGCCTGCGTGTCGCCCGTCGTGATGAAGAGCACTTTCGCGTGTTCGCCGTCGTCGTCCATCAGCCGGCTCAACCGCTGCTGTGCCGGGACGAGGTGGGGAGCGTCGTAGTTGAGGTGCATCATGTCGCTGTCGAAGCCGATGCGGTTGAAGAAAAAGAGGCATACCAGCGTGAGCAGCAGGATTGCTGCCACCAGCGGCCTGCTTCGGTCGGGACGCATTCCCGTGAGGCGCTCCACGCCCCGCAGCACCGCAGACCCCCCCCCGCGTTCCCCCTTCCGTATCAGGTGGGGCAGCACTGCGAGGCTGAAAAACGTCGTTCCCACCAATGTCAGCGACGCGAACAGCCCGAAGTCGCGCAGCAGCTGCGAGTCGGTGAACAGCAGCCCGGCAAAGGCGCCGATGGTCGTTATGCTGCCGATGGTCAGCGGATAGGCCAAATCGCGGATAATCTGCCGCGGGTCGTGACAGTGGTTGGCGTGGCAGAGGATGTGTATCGAGTAACTCAGGGCGATGCCCATCACGACGGTTCCCGCACCCACGGCGATCGACGAGATTGTGTGGCACACGAGCGACATGAGCGCCAGGGCGAACAGCCCGCCGAGCGCTACGGGAATCAGGGCCAGCAGTACGGCGAATTTGTTGCGGAACGAGAGGGTGATGAAGATTACGATTACGAGGATGGCGATGTTCAGCGTCAGCATCATGTCGCGCTTGATCTGCCGTGCGTTGTAAGCCGCCACGGCCGGGGCGCCGTAATAGTCGATTGTGATGCCCGTTGCGGCATATTCCGCGTTGAGCTCCCCGAGCACCGACTCGATTCGTTCGACCAGCCGGTCGCCGACGCCCGTGTCGCCGCTCTCGTACTGCGGCGAGATGAAGACGGCGAGCGTTGCCATGTCCTTCGAGAAGAGGTAGTCGTCGCAGAGCGTGTAGTTGCCCCCGATATTGAGTCGCTGCAGTTTGCCCAGCACCCCGAACGACAGCCCGAGCGGGTCGTCGTAGATGTATTCGTCGATGAAGCCCCCGACGGGCGACAGCAGCCGGCGGTAGTTTTCCTCCATCGCCCGGGCGATGCCCTGCCGGGTGACGAGCGTGTCCATGCGCGCGTAATCGGCCTCGGTGAGCAGCAGCGGCAGGTTGCCCTGCAGGAATGCCCGCATGTTGTCGATTAGATCGCTGCCGAACGAGGCCTCCGCCTCGGCGTAGCGCCTGAAAAGCGTGTCGGCGCCGAGCCGGGCCGCCAGGGCGTCGGCACAGGCCATCATCTGCTCGGGCGGCACCTGCACTCCCTGCCGGGCGTTGACCATCACGACGATTTTATCCTTGATTTTCAGGTTCGAGAACGCCGCGGCGGCTTTCCGTTCCCCGTCGGGGAAGAATCCGGTGATGTTCTCGCTGAACCGCAGCTGCAGCGCAACCGCTCCCATCGCCGCGAGCGCTACCGCCAGCAGCGTGAAGAGCAGTGTGCGGCGGGTTTCGAAAAAGTCGTACAGGGCGATGAAGAATTTATTCATGGCGAGGCATGCGTTTACAGGATACGAGCAGGGTGTAGCCGATCGCCGTCGCGGCGATTGCGCATACGGCGGCCATCGTGAAACTGCCCACGATATACTGGAACATGTCGGCGGCCACCCGCTCGAGGGTGATGTCCGAGAGCGCCAGCGGCATGTCGCGCTGCAGCACCTGCGCCCCCGTCCAGTAGCTGCCGTAGAGGATCAAGGGGATCATCGGCGGAATGCTGATGTTCGAGCTGATGATCGCCACGGCCTTGTTCAGCCGCGTGAAGTGGGCCGTGACTCCCGCCGCAATCATCTGGTAGCCCCACAGCGGGGCGATTCCGAAGAAGATGCCCAGCCCGATCGAGGCGGCCAGCCGCGGGTTCGAGTCCCGCGAGCGGGTGACGTTGTCGGCGATGAAGCGGCGGATGTTCTCTTTGGTGAGCGACCGCAGGAACCGCCACGGGTAGTAGAACAGCAGCGCCCCGAGCACGAGGAACGTGTTGAGGATGCTGATGCGCGTGAAATCCTTGCCCGGCCGGAAATGCGACACGCGCTCGCTCTTTTCGGGGTAGAAAACGTTTACGGGAATGTTGCGCACGGCGATTCCGCGCCAGGCGGCCCGCACCAGCACCTCCACTTCGAATTCGTAGCGCCGGGTGATGAATTTCATCCCTTTCATCCGCTGCACGGGGTAGAGCCGGAATCCCGACTGGGTGTCCTCCATCCGGATTCCCGTTTCGATGCGGAACCAGAAATTCGAGAATTTGTTGGCGAAGGTGTTCTTTCCCGGCATGTTGTCCGAGTGCAGGTTGCGCGCCCCGACCAGCAGTGCGTCGGGGGTCTTTGCGGCCTCCCGGACGAATTCCGGGATGTCCGAGGCGAAGTGCTGCCCGTCCGAGTCGATTGTCAGCATGTAGCGGTAGCCGTGCTCCCCGGCGTAGCGCAACGCCCGGCGTATGGCGTACCCCTTGCCGCGGTTGGGCGCGTAGGAGACGGACGCGACCTCCGTTCGGGCGAGTATCTGCGCCGTCGCGTCGGTCGAGCCGTCGTTCACGACCAGTACGTCCGTGCAGTAGCGGCGCACGTCGGCAATCACGCGGGCGAGGGTCTTTTCGTTGTTGTAGGTCGGGATTACCGCCAGTATGTCGTTCTTTTCGCCGGTCATAGCTCTTCGCTGACGGTTCCTTTGAGTTTGAGTGCCGTTTTGCCGTCGTTGGCGACGGTGCAGACGAGTTTCTTCGCCGCGGGTCCGTCGTCCGCGAGCCGGATGTCGATGTCGAGCAAGTCGTCCGCCTGCGGGACGATCATGCCGAGGAATTTGCATTCGCGGATTGCCGTGTAGCGGAACCTGCGCCCCGTGCCGCGGCGCAGGCACTCCCGGACGATTTGCAGCGTGCAGACGCCCGGCAGCACCGGATGCCCGGGGAAATGACCTCCGTAGACCGGATGCGACGCATCGAGCCGCACCCGGAATGCGAGCCGGTCGCCGGCGGACAGGTAGTTGTCCATGCTGCTGAATAGTTCCTGCATCGTTTTCGGCATCGGGTCAGGGATTGAACCTCGCGGAATCGACCGGGAGGTTGAAACGTTTGTTGCGGAAGTCGTACACCGAATACCCGCCCCCGGTTTCGGCCAGCGACATGCAATCGAGCGTCATGTCTTCGAGGTCGAAGCGGAGCGTGAGCGAGTCGATGTACTTGCGGGCGCGCTTCGACTCGGGCACCATTCGCACGGTGCCGGCACCGTCCTGCTCGCTGTAGGTGATGTGCCACCCCTGGCCGAACTGCGTGAGGTCGCCCGTCATGCTGGCGCGGATCATCAGCGCTACCTGTTGCAGCATCGGGTTGGCCGACGTGGCGGTTTCGGTCACCTGTCCGCCCGTTTTCAGGATGATGCGGTCGTCGCGGATGATGATTTTGTCGCCTGCGGGAGAGGTGTAGTCGAGCGCCATGGCCCGGGCGTTGTCGTAATAGAAGCGGCCTTTCAGCTCCACCTCGTTTTTCATCCGGCGTACCTGCTTGCGCTGCGTGAAGTCGCATTGGATGGTCTTGTTCTTGCTGCTGGCCGCCGCCAGGCGTTCCTTGAACGACTCGGGCAGCTGGGCCCGGGCCGTAAGCCCCGACAGCAGCAGGACGGGGATAAACAGGAGTGTGGTTATCTTCATCGTTTTTCGTTTTTGAACAGTTCGCCCACGGTCGCCGTGCCGTAGCCGCAGCGCCGCAGGTCGTCGAGTACCATTGCCAGCAGGCGTTCCGCCCCGGGTCGGTCGTCGTGCAGCAGAATCACCTTGCCGTCGCCCAGCCGGCGGCGGATGCGGCGCGCCACGGCT
>ERZ791875.45-NODE-45-length-174408-cov-22.545445_pt1 | contig 174408 bp, 120 predicted proteins | sample MGYA00510278_ERZ791875 | MGnify/ENA primary metagenome ERZ791875 (study PRJEB30046, sample SAMN00792078) | human gut metagenome | study: EMG produced TPA metagenomics assembly of the A metagenome-wide association study of gut microbiota in type 2...
GAGCACCGGTCTCCAAAACCGGGTGTCGGGAGTTCGAGCCTCTCCTCCCGTGCATGAACGAATAATGGCTGTAAGCATTGCTTACAGCCATTATTCGTTTTATAAATGCCTACCGGATATCTATCAGCTTATGTGTCTGCAAACTAAGTCTCCACTTAGGATGCTTCATCACGCAATCCACCGTTTCGGCCGTATTGCTGCAAGAGCAAGGCTGAAGAAAGAAATGCCCGGCGGGCAACTGCTCATAAACAGTAATATCCTGCCCTTCATACACCACCTTCACTTCATTCATACGCGTAATTTCCAGCTTTACCCCCTGCTTGGGAGAGCAGGTCACCCAATCTATATTATCCGGCAGCGGACGGGTACCGTTTGTTTCAATGCAGACATACTTTCCCGCCTGGTGCAGACAATCCACAAATTCACGGTCAATCCAAAGGGAGGGTTCTCCACCGGTCAGTATCACGGTAGCGGCAGGGTATCTACTAACTTCTGTTACGATATCTTCATCGGACATCAGTATGCCGTCCTCATGCTGCGTATCACAAAAGAGGCACTTCAGGTTGCAACCGGAAAAACGGATAAAGACAGCCGGGGTACCCGTATGGTATCCTTCTCCCTGCAAACTGTAGAATATCTCATTAATCTTCCTCATAGACGGCAATGTTTGATTCCGACTCCTGCACCTCTACCTTGAAGCAAGTGGGTATCTGGTCGCATATCCAACGGGCTATGTTCTCGGCTGTGGGATTGAAGGACAGCACTTCATTAAGATTATGGTGGTCCAGCTGTTCCTTTACCACCTGCTTGATGTGACTGAAGTCTACTACCATTCCGTCCGCATTCAGCTCTTTGGAACGGCAATAGACAGTGATAATCCAGTTGTGACCGTGCAGATTCTCACACTTACTGCGATAAGAAAGTTTCAGGCTATGGGCAGCCGACACTTCCATACGTTTGATGACTGTGTACATATTGTTAATACGCTAATTAATATAATAAGTTGCCGCATCTAATGTCACCTCGATGCGACGGCAAAATTACAAAAAACTTAAGATTTATCCATTCACTTCCCTAACTTATTCGTACACACAAAGAGAATTGGCAACCTTACGCTCTGCGCTGCCACTCGGGGTATTGGCTATTCCCTTATCCGGCAACTCCCCACTCCACAGCGTAGAAGAACCGCCACCGTCCAGATTCAACGCATCCTCCCCACCCAATACACGAATCATATGGGCAAGCTCGGGTATATTGATGCCTTCCGCTTTTCCCTTCCGACGTCCGTCAACGACAATAAGCAGGATTTTTCCTTCTCTTGTCAGCGCCACAGCACTGCGGGGATGCTTGGTATCTACAAAATTCCGGTTAGTCCCGGACAAGTCGCACACTTGCCCGTCCTTCAGCATCAAAGGACCGGAAGCCAGCACAGTGCCTTTTTTCAAAGTACATGCCTTTTCTTCCTGCTTGCTCCAGGGAATCAGTTCCAGCCTGCCCTTCTTTATAAGTACAGCTCCATTGGACACTGTTGCCAGAACCCCAGTAGAGGTAGTATCTATCACCACCCCGTCCTTACGCAGATAGCAGACGGAATTTCCGGCTTTCATATCAAAATAGGAGCCATTGATGGCCGCCACCGCACCTGCATGCCGGGCGGCTATACTGGTCTCCTCCTTGGGATTGTGGACGAGCACATCGAAACGGTAGCGCTTCGGGGATATTTCAAAAATAGACACTTCCTGAGGAACTCCATACAAAGAACTGAATACTGCCTTTTTATAAAGCATCCCTTTCTGCAGGGGCTCAGTCTGCCAATCGGCAGAAACGATGGCAAGAGAGTCGGCAGCAGTCTGCGCCATTGCTGCAAACATGCCGCAACAGAGAAACACTGCCAGGAATATTTTCTTTTTCATATAGATGGGATTGGTTTAAATTAATTCATAGCTGCAGATTTGAATCGGCATGTCGAGATTATGCAACACCTTTTCAAGCTGTATACCTTCACGGTTGTCGTACTCGTATCCGAAAGTAGCACGGATACCTTGCAGAATGAACTGCGTGGCACGGTCCAGGGCAATGGGCAAACTGTCGCCTTGCAACAGTGCCCCGGTGATGACACTGGTAAACGTATCCCCCGTTCCGGGATAATGGGCCGGCAGGTAAGGACACGTAACCTTCCAGTAGCGGTTACCGTTCCGGTTATAGGCATACACGGACGTCTTATGTTTATCATCCCGTACGGGTATACTGGTAATAATCACCACTTCGGGACCACAATCGGAAAGCTGGCGAAGGTATGACTTCAATTCCTCATCCGTATTCATCTCCTTATAAGGAATACCCAGCAGATAGAACAGCTCCGTCAGATTGGGGGTAACGACATCGGCCTTGGTGATGAGATGTTTCATTTCATCAATCATGGACTCGTGGAAGTTCGCATAAAGCCGTCCGTTATCGCCCAACACCGGGTCTACCACAACCAGACCGTCCGGTCGGCGGAAGTCATCAATAAAGTCAGAAACAATATGTATCTGCCGCGGAGAACCCAGATAGCCGGTATAAAAGGCATCAAACTGTACTTCCAGCTTCTTCCACTCGGAAATAATCTTCGGCATTTCATCCGTCAAGTCCAGAAAAGAGAACTCCGGATACTGGGTATGGCTCGACAATACGGCTGTAGGCAACGGACACACCTGGAAACCCATAGACGAAAGGATGGGAATGACCACCGTCAGAGACACCCGTCCGACTCCCGACAAGTCGTGGACGGCAACAACCTTCTTTACTTTATTCGCATACATATTATCTATATTATTATTTTTCCTACATTTGCCGCATGAAAACCGTCTGCATCATTTTGGGAACAGTTTCTTTGACACTCGGCATCATCGGCATCTTCCTGCCGTTGCTGCCCACTACGCCTTTCCTGCTGCTCACGGCAGCACTCTACTTCAGAGGCTCACCCAGACTGTACCAATGGTTGCTGAACCACAAATGCCTCGGTCCCTACATCCGCAGCTTCCGCGAGAACAAAGCCATCCCACTACGTGCCAAAATCATCTCCCTACTGCTGATGTGGGGAACAATGGTTTACTGCATCTTCTTCCTGATTCCACTAACAGAAATAAAGATAGTATTGTTCCTTGTCGCTGTGGGGGTGACTTGGCATATACTGTCATTCAAGACGTTGAAATGATGTGCTAAACTCCTCCTAACTTCTCGAAGAATTCTCCCAACCCCTTCCGAGCATCGGCAAGCTTGTCTTCCCAATGTTTCACGGAGTTCTGTCCGATAATATCCGTCACGTACTTCACCGAAATGAAAGGAACATTCTTGGCACGGCATACCAAAGCCTGGGCATAGGCTTCCATATCCACAACATCACCGGACACATCCGAGAGTTCTGTCAAGAAAGTATCCCCCGTATTGCATACACCGCCTGCCGGCCAGTGTAAACAATATCCTTTTTGGGACAACAAATCCATTGAATCAATCTCATACTCCATACCAAGCTCCACCAGCTTCTGCATATCACGGTCCACAAAATGACGGCATACGAAAATATCTCCTACCCGATGACGGATAGTCCCTGCCGTACCTACATTGACCACCAAGTCCGGTTGCGCATGGCTTATCGCTTCAGAAAGATAAAAAGCCGATTTCACCTTTCCCACACCGGTACGGAGATAGCCTATCTGCACCTCTTCCTCCCCTATCAGTCCGGGAAATTTCAATTCCGTAAATTCGCCTTGTACGGCATAAGTGACTAAAATTCTCATATCATTCTATCTTTTTAGAGTCTGTTTAAATTTTGTCCGGCATGAGGGTGGCAAAACGGTTGATGACACACCCTCCTCCTTCTCATGAAAAAGGCAAAGATAGAAACCTTTTTCAGAAGATTTCCATCTTTGCCCCATAAATGTAAAGTCACCCACACTCACAACCTCCCTGCCAGATAAGATTTCAATGACTCTACATATTCCTCAAATGCGTCTACTCCTTGCGGAGTGATCTTACAAATCGTACAAGGCATCTTTCCTTTAAAAGTCTTTGTCACCTCCACATATCCCGCCTTGCTGAGTTTGTCTATCTGCACGCTCAGGTTTCCTGCCGTAGCTTTGGTCTGCTGGCGGATATTGACAAAGTCCGCCTCCTCGACACTAATAAGCAACGACATCACCGCAAGCCGCAGTTCGCTATGGAGCAAAGGGTTCAGTTCTTTAAACATATATCATCCTCTTCTTTTATTGTTTGTGACGCTTCGCCACACTGTTCATGTAATGTCCGGGAATCACCATCATAAAGACGAACGCCAATGCAAAAAACAGTATCTGGTCTATGCCGGGCATATAGAAACATCCCAACGAGAGCAAGGCTCCCAGCACTCCCCCTATCGTAACCACTTTCGTGTTCACAATCAGTCCCGTCAGGGCAGTTCCCATCCCCATCATCAGCAAAATGACAAACAGAATAGGAATCTTCCATACAAATATGGCGGTACACGATACCAAGAAAGCGCCCAGTCCAAATACCGTCCACACATAATCCACAACACGGTCTATGTAGGTCTTCAACATTTTCCGAGCCTTCCGCTGACTCCACAACGTAGCAGGAAAGGCTATGACTGGAAGCAGGAACCATAGGAATTGCCAATTGTTATTGTCCGTTTCCTTCAATAGAAACCAAACCAGCAACGAGATAATTACCGTTACATATCCCCACAGCAAAAAAGGTGTCCCTGAATTTTCCGCCATTCTGTCCTTCGTGTTCTGTATCATCCGAGTGATGAGTTCTAAACTCTCTTTCTCATTCAATTTTCTTTCTTCCATTTTCCTGCCGCCTTATTTGTTGCTTCCTTTTAATACCCGCTTAAGTGCTATCTCCACCTGCTTCGTGTCAGCGCTCACCTCCACATCCGCTATCGCGCAATACTCAGATGGAATTCCGTCTTCCCTATCCAACTGATAATTGTTGTTTTCATCATGATAGACATAAAGCTTATATTTACCCACTGTCACATCTTTCAGTTCCAGTACCGCCTCCGTGCCCTTGGCATCTACCATACCATACTGCCCCTTGTCAGTGGCAATCATTATCTTTCCCACAGCAGAAGGTATGTTCATCACCTTCACTTTCAGAACATCTTGCGCAGACACCCCCAATGCAAATACACAAAGAAGAGCTGCCGCCATACTTCTACAAACAATCGTTTTCATAATCATTCTCTTTAAGTTATACATACCAAAATCACATCTCGGGTTCGAACTCCGATGCAAAGATAAATAGTTTATTTTATAAACTAAATTATTATATAAATTATTTTATTTATTTCTTAGCATCCCCCTCCTTCCTTTACTACATACTATTCCAACCACACCTAAAGAGTAATGCCGGAAACGGCAAAAAGTAATTCCGGCCTTACTAAACAGTAATCGTCCGACAACCGTTCAATTATCGTCCAACATCTGTTTAATTATCGTCCAACAACTGTCGGACGATAATTAAACAAGCGTCGGACGATTACTATTTAGTAACGGAGATACTAAGCTTTCGAAAAGCAAGAAATAAAATCCTTCTAAAAAGCAAATTGTTCCATACCTATCCACATCTCTTGAAAAGCCAGCCTCCGCCACCCTTTTTCAATCCCTCAAAACCAGTACTTCATAGGCCACTTCGGTTATTTCGGCACTTCTACAGCATATTTTCCCCGAAAAGTTTTTGTAATCTCCAAGTAAATTGTATTTTTGTGTACAATTTTGGTGTAGTGATGACAGACGAAGAAAAGAAGCTATTAAGTACCTTTGAAGCCAGACTGCGGCATTTAATCTATCTGCACGATGAATTAAAACGCGAAAATGCTGAGCTAAAGCAACTTCTTGAAGCCAAAGAGGAGGAATACGGGAAGGTACAAGCTGAATACCGGGAACTGGAACTTAACTACACGAACCTAAAAACAGCTACGACAATCAGCCTTAACGGCAGTGACGTGAAAGAGACGAAACTGCGATTGTCCAAATTAGTGCGTGAAGTCGATAAATGCATCGCTTTGTTGAATGAATAAAGAGAAGAGGATGTATGAACGATAAGATAAAGATAAACCTGCAGATGGCAGGAGCCTCCTACCCTCTCACAATCAACCGTGAGGACGAGGAAATGGTAAGAGAAGCCGCCAAGCAGGTAGATATCAGGCTCAATGCGTATCGGGAGCATTATCAGAATGTGTCTCTAGAGAGAATTATAGCCATGGTGGCCTATCAGTTCGCTTTAGAAAACCTTCAGTTGAAGGACCGTAATGATACTGAACCCTATACAGCTAAAATAAAGGAACTGACAGAGGTATTGGAGACCTATTTCAAGGAACAATAAGTTGCAATCCCTCCGTCGGGTCGGTAAAAGAGAGAAATTCGCGCACTGTACAAAAGTTTGCCCTTCATCAAAGCAAGCTTTTATGCAGTGCTTTTTTATTTATATACTAAAAACAAATTAATAAAATGACAGTAGTTACAATAGTATTATCCATTGCCTGCTTCATTGTCGGAGGGTTTGCCTCGTACTTGTTCTTCAAGCACGGGCTGAAAAACAAATACGACGGTATCCTGAGAGATGCGGAAGCGGAAGCGGAAGTGATTAAGAAGAATAAGTTGCTGGAAGTAAAGGAAAAATTCCTGAACAAGAAGGCAGACTTGGAAAAAGAAGTGGCCCAACGTAACCAAAAGATACAGCAGGCAGAAAACAAGCTGAAACAACGTGAATTGGTACTGAACCAACGCCAGGAAGAAATCCAGCGCAAGAAGATGGAAGCAGAAGCCGTGAAAGAAAATCTGGAAGCCCAACTGTCCATCGTAGACAAGAAGAAAGAAGAACTGGAGCACATGCAGCGCCAGGAAATAGAAAAGCTGGAAGCCATTTCCGGACTTTCTGCCGAAGAAGCCAAAGAGCGCATGGTGGAATCCCTGAAGGAAGAAGCCAAAACGCAAGCCCAGTCCTACATCAACGACATCATGGACGACGCCAAGCTGACGGCAAGCAAAGAGGCCAAGCGCATCGTGATACAGAGCATCCAACGTGTGGCTACGGAAACAGCCATTGAAAACTCAGTAACCGTATTCCACATCGAATCAGATGAAATCAAGGGACGTATCATCGGTCGCGAAGGCCGCAACATCCGCGCCCTGGAAGCTGCCACCGGTGTGGAAATTGTGGTAGACGATACTCCGGAAGCTATCGTATTGTCAGCTTTCGACCCGGTTCGCCGTGAGATTGCACGTCTGGCATTGCACCAGTTAGTAACAGACGGACGTATCCACCCAGCACGCATCGAAGAGGTAGTTGCCAAAGTACGCAAGCAGGTAGAAGAGGAAATCATCGAAACCGGTAAACGCACTACTATCGACCTGGGCATCCACGGTCTGCATCCGGAACTTATCCGCATTATCGGTAAGATGAAATACCGTTCTTCATACGGCCAGAACCTTTTGCAGCATGCACGCGAGACAGCCAATCTTTGCGCTGTGATGGCATCAGAGCTGGGACTCAACCCGAAGAAAGCAAAACGTGCCGGACTGCTGCATGATATAGGTAAGGTACCCGATGAGGAACCGGAATTGCCGCATGCACTCTATGGTATGAAGCTGGCAGAAAAGTTCAAGGAAAAGCCAGACATCTGCAACGCCATCGGTGCCCACCACGACGAAGTGGAAATGACCAGCCTGCTGGCCCCCATCGTACAAGTATGCGATGCCATTTCAGGAGCACGCCCGGGAGCACGCCGCGAAATTGTAGAAGCATACATCAAGCGCCTGAACGACCTTGAGCAACTGGCCATGTCCTATCCGGGAGTGACAAAGACATATGCCATCCAGGCAGGCCGTGAGTTGCGTGTCATTGTCGGTGCAGACAAGATTGACGACAAGCAGACGGAGAACCTTTCCGGTGAAATCGCCAAGAAGATTCAGGACGAAATGACTTATCCGGGTCAGGTGAAGATTACCGTTATCCGTGAGACACGTGCGGTGAGCTACGCAAAGTAACATCAGAAAAGAAAATAAATGCAGAAAAGGGTGAATTCGTATTCACCCTTTTCTTATTTTTGCACCACAACCATAACTTTACAAAATGAAAGATTATCAGTTTGAAGTTTGTGCCAACTCCGTAGAGAGTTGTATTGCCGCACAAGCCGGCGGAGCAGACCGGGTGGAACTATGCGCAGGCATCCCCGAGGGAGGAACAACCCCCTCATACGGCGATATCCTCATCGCACGGGAAGTATTGCAGCAGACCAAATTGCATATCATTGTCCGTCCCCGTGGAGGAGACTTCCTTTACTCCTCCACCGAACAGCGCATCATGCTGAAAGACATAGAGAATGCCCGCCGCCTAGGCGCTGACGGAGTCGTGTTCGGTTGCCTGACGGCAGAAGGAGATGTAGACATTCCATTGATGGAGCAGCTTATGAAAGCCTCACAAGGGATGTCCGTCACCTTCCACCGTGCTTTCGATGTATGCAGAAATCCACGAAAAGCAATAGAAGATATTATCGCATTAGGATGCAACCGCATCCTAACTTCCGGACAGCAATCTACAGCAGAGCAAGGCATTCCCCTTTTGAAAGAGCTCCAACAACAAGCATCAGGCCGAATCATTCTATTGGCAGGCTGTGGGGTGAATGAAGCCAACATAGCCCACATTGCCCGAGAAACCGGCATCCGCGAATTTCATTTCTCCGCCAGGGAAAATATCGAGAGCTCCATGCTCTATCATAATTCCGCCGTCTCTATGGGAGGAACGGTACATATTGATGAATATACACATACCGTCACTACTGCGGAGCGGGTAAAGCGTACAATCGGAGCATTATTAAAAGCCTCTCCCCTAGCCCCTCCCCCGTAGGGAGGAGGCGGGGGAAGAGGCCTATAAAAAAAGGATGTACTTTTCAGTACATCCTTTTTTATATCATAGGATAAATATTATTTCTTCACCGGAGAAGAGTATCTTGCATTCAGGCCATCCAGAATCTCACGAGTGATGTTGTAGACACTGTCTGCATAGAGCAGATTGTCAAAACCCGTATTGCTGATAATCATGCTGTAACCTTTTGTCTTATTGTACTCCTTCAAGAAAGCGTTGATAGAATCACGCAGTTGCAGGCTGTTCTTTTCATTCTCACTCATCAGTTCAGACTGCAGCTTGTTGCTCAGGTTCTGCAAATCCTGCTCCAACTTTGCGATGCGGTTGTATTCCTGCTGCGCTCTCTCCTGAGAAAGATAAGCGTTGTTCTGATACTTTGTCTGGAATTCCTGCTTCTGCTTCTCCAGTTCGCTGGCTTTCTGGTTCAATGTCAGACGGACATTCTCGCCCTTCTTCACCATAGCCTCATTCAAGTCTATGCAATAGTTGTATTTTGCCAAAAGCGTATCTATTTCAACATAAGCAATCTTCATTTCCGATAATCCGCCGGCTTGTGCAGGAGCGTTTGTTGTCTGTTTATCAGTATTGCCGGCACATTGAGCAAATAAAACGATCAGTGCGAGAGCTGCCAGACCGTTCATGAGGTAGTTTAATCTCTTCATAATTGATAAATATTGTTTTTTAAAATTAGTTCATACTATCGTTTAAGGCTTTTTCCAGTTCATCAATGGAAAAACGGGATTTGCGTTGTGCTTCTCTGTCCTGCGACTGCGCACAGCCGATACCTCTATCGCGCATTGCCTTATTGCCACTGACATGCCCGTTAGGGAACCTGCCGCCTTTCACAAAAAAGACCTTTACACCCAATAAAACAATGCAAATAGCAACTATTAACAGAGTTATCAATATTGTATCAAGCATTTCCATTAATTTTGTTACATGAAAATAGTGTTTTTACTATTTTTGTGGGTGCAAATATAGGGCTTTGGTTGGACTAACTCGCCTTTTTTACTCTAAAAAAAGAGAAAGGGGAATAAAATAGTCAATCAATTTAACCATATTTAGCAATAAGTGGTTAATTTAATGGAGAATTGATATTTGACAATTGATAATGAAGGCTGCATAAACACATGTAAGGCAGCCGCTAATTCAGATAATTATGGAAAAAAAAGACTTGAAACCGGCTGGTGTATTTCACTATTTCGAGGAAATCTGCCAAGTGCCGCGCCCTTCGAAGAAGGAAGAGAAAATCATTGCTTACTTAAAAGCATTCGGAGAAAAACATAAGTTGGAAACGAAGGTGGACGAAGCCGGAAACGTTCTGATAAAGAAACCCGCTACTCCGGGTATGGAAAACCGCAAGACTGTCGTACTTCAATCGCACATCGACATGGTATGTGAAAAGAACAACGACGTGAAGCACGACTTCCTGACCGACCCTATCGAAACCGAAATTGACGGTGAATGGCTGAAAGCCAAAGGTACAACCTTGGGAGCCGACAACGGCATCGGTGTAGCCACCGAACTGGCTATCCTTGCCGACGACAGCATCGAGCACGGTCCTATCGAATGCCTCTTCACCGTGGACGAGGAGACCGGACTGACCGGTGCCTTCGCCCTGAAAGAAGGCTTCATGAACGGAGACATTCTGTTGAACCTCGATTCCGAAGATGAAGGCGAGCTCTTCATCGGCTGTGCAGGCGGTATAGATTCCGTTGCCGAATTCACCTACCGGGAAGTGGACGTACCGGCAGGGTATTTCTGCTGCAAAGTGCAGGTAAAGGGGCTGAAAGGTGGACACTCCGGCGGCGACATACACCTGGGGCGCGGCAATGCCAACAAACTGTTGAACCGCTTCCTGAGCCAGGCATCCCAGAAGTACGACATGTACCTTTGCGAAATAGACGGTGGTAACCTGCGCAACGCCATTGCCCGCGAAGCACACGCGGTAATTGCCATACCCGATGCCGACAAGCATGCCCTGCGCACAGACTTGAATGTCTTTGCCGCCGAAGTGGAAGCAGAATATGCCGTCGTTGACCCGGACCTCCAATTCGTGCTCGAATCGGAAACAGCCCGTCCCAAAGCCATTGACAAAGATACCGCCAAGCGATTGTTGCAAACCATCTATGCCGCACCTCACGGTGTGTATGCCATGAGCCAAGACATTCCGGGGCTGGTGGAAACCTCCACCAATCTGGCCTCCGTAAAGATGAAACCCGGCCATATCATCCGCATCGAGACCAGCCAGCGCAGCTCTACCGCCTCCTCCAAACAAGACATTGCCAATATGGTGCGTACTGTATTCGAAATGGGTGGAGCAGCCGTATCGTTCGGCGACGGATATCCGGGCTGGAAGCCCAACCCGCATTCAGAAATCCTGGAAGTGGCTGTTGATTCCTACAAACGTTTGTTCGGTGTAGATGCCAAGGTAAAAGCTATCCATGCAGGTCTGGAATGCGGACTGTTCCTTGACAAATACCCGGCACTGGACATGATTTCCTTCGGACCTACCCTGCAGGGTGTGCACTCTCCCGACGAACGGATGCTGATTCCTACCGTACAGAAGTTCTGGGACCATCTGCTGGATATACTGAAGCACATTCCGGTGAAATAAATATCCCGCGTTCCTTAAAGGGGAACGGGAATCGTTTGTATGAACGTTATCCATAAGATAGGAGTTATACTCTTCCTTCTCTGCCCGTACATCAGTCTGTACGGGCAAGAAGGAAAAGATACCCTCACGTTTCGGATAGTAAGCTACAATGTAGAAAACCTATTCGACTCCCGACATGACACACTAAAGAATGACTACGAGTTCCTGCCGGATGCCACCCGGCATTGGAATTACTCTAAATACAGAAAGAAACTGGATAATATAGCCCGCGTCATCATCGCCACCGGAGGATGGACGCCGCCTGCCCTTGTTGCCTTGTGTGAGGTGGAGAATGACAGTGTGATGCGCGACCTTACCCGCTACTCTGCCTTGCGCGAAGCAGACTACCGGTATGTGATGACACAATCTCCCGACAAACGCGGCATCGACGTAGCGCTGTTGTATCAACGTAATCTTTTCAAACTGCTTTCCTATCAGAGCCTCCCCGTAGACAAGCCCCGGAAGAATAGCCGTCCCACACGGGACATTCTTCACGTCAGCGGATTGTTGCTGAACCGGGATACGCTTGATGTACTGGTAGCTCACTTCCCATCCCGTTCGGGAGGGGCAAGAGAGTCTGAACCTTACCGGCTACTGGCTGCCCGAAAGGTGAAGCATGCCATAGACAGCCTATACACGATACGCCGACATCCGCAAATTGTCCTTTTAGGGGATTTCAACGATTATCCGGAGAATAAATCGGTAAAGGAGGTGTTGGAGGCAGCAGCACCGTCAACATTGCAAGACTCTCTACGTCCACAAAAACTTTACCATCTACTGGCAGGAAAAGCCAAAACACGCAAGCACTTCGGCAGCTACAAGTATCAAGGAGAATGGGGACTACTGGACCACATCATCGTATCGGGTACGTTGCTGCAAGAACACGCACCGCTATATACAGAGGAAGCGAAGGCAGACGTATTCTGCCTGCCCTTCCTACTGACAAGAGACAAGAAATACGGAGGGCAGCAACCCTTCCGCACCTACTACGGGATGAAGTATCAAGGAGGATACAGCGACCACCTGCCTGTATATGCGGAGTTCCGGTTGATATATTAGTCGGAATACTGATACAGTTTCAAGTCAAACTTCTGTACCATCACCAGCAAGTGGTCGAAGATGTCGGACTGAATGCGCTCGTACTCTTTCCATACCTTGTTGCGAGAGAAGAAATATACCTGGATGGGTACCCCATACGTCGTGGGTTCCTTCTGGCTGATAATCAAGTCCATCTCCTGGTTCACCACCGGCAGGCTGCACAAATAGCGTTCGATGTAGATACGGTAGAGCTGCGCATTGGTTGGCACCTCTTCTTCTGCTGGCTGATAGTCGGCCATCAAGGGGACTTCCTTGCGGATATTATCCAGCATTTCCGGAGTGCAGAACTTCAGGGTAGTCATATCCAGAAAGATATTCTTGTTTACCCGTCGCCCGCCACTTTCCTGCATGCCGCGCCAGTTCTGAAAAGAGTTGTTCACCAGGGTATACGGTGGTACGGTCGAGATGGTTTCGTCCCAGTTGCGTATCTTGACCGTGTTCAGCGTAATCTCCTCTACAACTCCATTGGCAACGCCACCCGGCAGCGCTATCCAGTCCCCTATCCGCAACATGTCGTTGGCAGAGAGCTGCACGCCGGCCACAAACCCCAGAATGCTGTCCTTAAATACCAGCATCAGTACAGCTGCAGATGCGCCCAGACCGGCAAACAAGGTCATAGGAGACTTGCCTATCAGCACTGAAACCACTATGATACCTCCGATAAAAAACAGCAACACTTGCAATACCTGCACGAAGCCTTTCAGGGGACGGTTCTTCTGCTTGTCCTTCATGTTATAAACATCGAGCATCACCAGCAACAAGCCGTTGATAGTAAGCAGCACCGCCACAATGATATAGACAGCACACACCTTTTGTGAGAACTCAAGCATCTCCTTTCCACGCACAAAGGCCATGGGCAGCAGGTAGTAGATGAGGATTCCCGGCAGAATATGTATCAAATGGTGTATCACCCTGCGTTTCATCAGCAACGTATTCCACTGATGGGGAGAGCGTCGGGTATAATGCTTCATACCGCCAACGAAGATTGCCTGGCACAAATAGTCCAGCCCTATCGAAAGCCCCACCATCAGCAGTGCAATAATCGTCTCGTCAAACATATCGGCAAACTTCGGGTCTATCCCCCAACCTATCAGGACTTTATTCATCCATCCTCCTAAACTCATCATAAGCTCTCTTTTTTTTGAAGTGTCTTGTTTGTATAACAATCCAAAGATAAAGATGTTTTCAGAGAACGGCAAGCATATACCCTTTTTTCATCAACGACTCAATCCTCACGCTCGGGTCGTTTTTTAGCGACCGCCGCAGATAGGACATCTGTACATTCAAGGCAAGGGAGTTGGCATACGAGGCAGTGCCCCACACAGCATCCAGCAACGTATCGCGACTGACAGTCTTATTCACATTCAGCGCAAGCAAGCGAAGGATATCGGCTTGACGGGAAGTAATCAGCACCTTACTATTTCCCGTACGAATCTCGTTCGTACTGTAATTGAATACGGAATGGCCGAAAGCATACATCTCATCCTCTGCCACGCCGGACAACTGCGAAGTGAAACGCTCGCGGATACGCGCCGTAAGCTCTTCCGGATAGAAAGGTTTGGCAAGATAATCGTTCGCCTTCAGTTGGAATCCTTGCAGGCGGTCGGCCTTATCGCTACGGTCGGAAAGAAAAAAGATGAGGACATGCTTGTCCGCCTCCCGGATTCGTTTTGCCACTTCAAAGCCATTGAACCCGGGCATATTGATGTCAAGCAAGACAAGGTCCGGTTTGACAAGAGGAAACAGGTCGAGGGCGATAAGACCATTTCCGGCATAGGTCACTTCATAACCCTCTTTCTCCAGGAAGCGTTTCAGAAGCATGGAATACTTCAGGTCATCGTCAGCAAAAAGAATTTTCAGTGGTTTCATGAGTTGCTATTTATATTCTCGATATCCATCTGTGCAGATTATTGTGGAATGGTTATTTCCACCGTCGTCCCCCTCCCAATCTGACTGGTCAGAAAGACGGTTCCCCTATGAGCCTCAACCAACAACTTGACATAACTCAACCCCAAACCGATGCCCGGCAAGGAACGGTCAGGCAAGTTGCTGCTACGGTAAAACTTATCGAATACCCGTCCCTGCTCGGAAACAGGGATACCAATGCCGTCATCGGAAACTTTCAATGTGAGCTCGTGGCCATGCAGGTGGCATTCTACCCGGATACTGACGGAGCTTCCCGAATATTTCACGGCATTTTCCATCAGATTACTGATGATATTTGCCATGTGCACGGGGTCGGCCGTAACCAGCAGGTTGTCCGTGAAATGTGTCTCGAAAGACACTTGTTTTCCCTCAGGAGCATGCTGCAGGCGTATCAACTTCTCCACAACCGGTTTCAAATCGAAAGTACTGAGGGAAAGTTGTGTCTGCTCATCGTCAGCACGGGTCATGTCGCGCAGCTTCCGGAGGTAGGCGGAAAGGTTGTCCAGCTCGGAAACAGAATCACGCACCACTTCATCCATGGCCTGCTCGTCGGTACGCATTGTTTTGTCATTGAGAAAAGAGACGCACATCTTCAAGGCCTGCACGGGACGTTTCAACTCGTGTATCATGGTGTTGACAAAGCTTTTCCGCAACTCGTCCACACGGTGCTGCTTCAAAATGGTCTTTATCTGGAACAGCAGACAGACAGCCAGCAGAAGAATCAATACCAAGCTGCCCAGAAGTTGCCAGCCCATACGGAGCAAAAGAGTATGCGGCATCACCTGCACATCCACTTGTACCAACTCCCGCTTCAGCGGATTGTAAGGATAAACCAGACGGATGACCGGATGCAAATCACTCCCCAGCCGTTCTACGGTTTCCACCCATTGATAGAGGCTGTCGCGCGGCGTGACTAGTCCGGTAGTGAAAGACATGCCGTCCAGTTTAGTCGCCAGCACCGAATCGAAGCGCTGCAACGTAAAAGGGACATCTATCTGCAACTGATAAGCAACTATCGCCTCGCTGAAGCTCATGTTGAAAAGCAGCTTGTCTTCGCCATGTATCACAATCTTGTCCTTATAGACAATACTATCCTTCATTGCCGTGGATAGAACGGATTTATCTGCCATGGCCCCCACCACAAACGTACGCGTATAGCGCTCTTTGAGCTTGTTGGTCAATGAATCCCTATCCGTATGCATGTCCACATTGGTGTTGAAAAAGGATATATTAGGCTTGTTGAACACTTTCTTCGGCTGTTCACGCCGGATAGAGTCGTTCACTGCCACGGCATCCATGACAAGGCGGTGTATCTCTTCTTCATATTCCTCATTCTTATACTGATACTGGTTCCACAACCAATATCCCTGCCCTGCTACAAGCAGCAGCATGGAGATCAGTGACAATGCCCATACTATTCTGATTCGTTTTTCCATCTCAGAGTCTGTTCTTCTTTTATACTATACAAAGGTAAGGGTTTCCTCCAATCAGAGGTACGCGCGAGGCGGTTATTCTCATTTGAGTAACATTTCAGTAATAACTTTCTCACTCCGGAAAGACAAATTCTGCATAGATTTGCGACGACAGGACACATGACACGTCCTCGAAACAGTAATTTCTAACAACGAAAAAGTATGAAAAAGCAGATTCTACTCACCGCCATGCTGTTGATAACCGCCGCAACCGCCTGCGCACAGTTCAACATCAAAATCGGCTCCGGCAAGACGTTCAGAAAAGATACCATAGACCAGGCTGTACTCATGGTGCAGTATGAAGTGGACGGCTGTACGGACACACTGTCGGAAGAGCGTTTCCAGGAAACCATGATGTTGGAAATCGGCAAGAAATGCTCCAAGTTCTACAGTTACACAAAGTATGTGGGCGACTCGGTATTTGCTGCCGACATTGCCAATAACGCCTCGCAAGAAACGATGATTGAACACGCCAAACAGTTCAGAAAAAGCAAGCTGAACGAACAGACCTACAAGAGATACCCCGTAGGCAAAGTGACCACACTGGATGAAATTGCCGGAGACATCAACAGACTCCGGTGCGAGGAACCGGAAGAGCGTCCACAGTGGACGCTGCAGACAGACACGGCAACCATCCTCTCGTATCTCTGCCAAAAAGCAGAATGCGTGTTTAAGGGACGCAGATGGATTGTCTGGTACAGTCCGGAGATTTCCTCCAGCGAAGGGCCGTGGAAGCTGTTCGGACTGCCCGGACTGATACTGAAAGCAGAAGACAACAGGGGGCATTATCTCTTTACCTGCACCGGTATGGAGCAATGCCATTCCTACCGACCTATCCTCTTCAACGGAAAAGATTATGAACCCGTAAACCGCAAGGCGTACAACAAAATCCACGAAAGATATTATGCCGACCCGGTAGGATTCATTATGGGCAACACGCCCAACGTACGTATCACCATACGCGACGACCAGGGCAATGAAGCCAGGAAGCCGAAGAATATAGCCCACAATCCGCTGGAACTTGACTGATTCATCCCATCGAACTCCAATGGATATACACTTCAAGAAACTCTTGCTGCCAATCCTTGCCTTGTTTGCAATGACAGCGCATGCACAGTCTCTCAGTGGCTTGGTAACGGACGAAGAAACCGGACAACCGCTGGAAGCCGTAATGATTAGTGTGCTGCGAAACGGCACCATGATAGATTACGCCCTGACCGATGCCCGGGAGAGATATTCCCTGCCATGGAAATACAACGGCAGCCTGCAAGTCAGCGTATCACTGCTGGGCTATAGACGGGAAATACGCAACATATCGGCAGCAGGAACACTCCATATTCGTCTGCATCCCGAAGCCATTGCACTGAAAGAAGTCCAAATACGTCCCGGCCGCATTCATGGCAGGAAAGATACCGTAAGGTATAATCTGGCAGAGTTTGCCTCTTCCAAGGACGTACACATCAAGGATGTTCTGAAAAAACTCCCCGGTGTGGATATTGACGACAACGGGCAGGTGAAATATAAAGGTAAAGCCATCGACCACTATTTTGTGGAGGGTATGGACGTGACGGGTGGACGCTACAGCCAAATCAACAACAACCTCAGTGCCAAAGCCGTAAAATCGGCAGAAATTATGGAGAACTACCAATCGGTCAAGGCATTGAAAGGAAAACTCAGTTCGGATGAAATAGCCCTGAACTTGAAACTCGACCCACAGGCACGCGACCAATGGATTGTCAACGGTACCCTGGGTGCAGGCTGGAGTGATGGAACACAAGAAACGACCGGAACGGCACAAACGAAGAGGGACAAAGGAACGCTTCTTTGGGAAAACGCCGCCAATGCCCTCCAACTGGGTAAAGGCAAGCAAAGCATCTACGGCTACAAGAGCAACAACAACGGTACCGACCTTAGCCGTGAGCAACATATACTGACAAACAACACATCCCAACAGATTCCCCTGCACGGCTTTCTGGTACAACCGGGCATCAGCGCTCCCCTCGACAAGCAACGGCTGCTCTTCAACGAAACCCATACACTGAACGCCAACCGCATGTATAAATGGAACGACGAACGTTCCCTGCGCCTGCAAGCCGGATATACCCATAACCGGATTACCCAGCAACGGGGCAACTCGCAAGTCTACTACCAGCCCGATGACACCATACGCATGGATGAAGCCTACCACTACTGCCTGCAGAACGATGCCGCCCATATGGAAATGCACTATGAGGATAACAAGACCATCCACTATCTGTCGAACCGCTTCCTGGCAGAAAGTGAAACGAACCGCGGCACCTCCCACGAGTTGCAGCAAACGATGCGCACCTCCCAGTTTACGGCAAAGAATTTCTTCAGCCTTATCCGCAATGGAGAGAAAAGCACATGGAAGTTCAATTCTGCCACACAGTATGCCTATCTGCCCTCCTCCTTGTCACTACACGACGGGGAAGACAAATTCATCCAGCACAGCCTTTACAGCGACAATAAGGCCAGCCACCTAAGAAAACACAACGGTTTCACCCGGCAATACACCGCCGGTATAAAGGGCGAATGGGCATCGGTAAAGTACCATTCCACCCGAATGGAAACATTTGGCGCATCCAGTTTTTCTCCCTACCTCTCCTCCTACTTCCAATTGGAGCAAGGCAAGTGGCAGGGAAGTCTGTCACTCCCTCTCAGCTATAAGCGCTACTTCTCGCAACAGCGTTCTTTTCTCTTTTTCAATCCGTCACTCTATCTGCGCTATCAGCCGGACTACCATTGGAAAATTTCCCTCTACGGCAGTTTACACCGCTCAGCAGGAGATGTCACAGACCTCTGCCCTTTTACCTATCGGACAGACTACCGTACCTGGAAAAACACTGACGGCCTCTTCCCCGTCAGTATACGCCAACAATACAACCTTTATGGAGAATACAAGAATACCGTGCAGGAATTTTTCGCCACCGCCACTTTGTCCTACCGACATGTACACTACAACACCTTGAATGAACAGAGTATCTCTGAAAACCGCATTGTCCACACCCTTCGCCTACATTCCAACAGTACACAAAGTTGGTTCCTGCTCAGCACTCTCTCCAAGGGATTTTTCGACTGGAATCTGAAAACCTCACTTGACTTACAACTGAGCCGCAATACCGGCTGGCAGTTGACACGGGTTTCAGATACAGACGCCCTCACTCCACAAACGGAAACAGCCGGAAACGGCCCGCCTCAAAAATACCGTTATGACTATCTTAAGATGGAACCCAAACTGATATGGTCGCCCGCCGAAGCTTTCGAAGCCGAATATCATGCCACAATCAGCTATGGCAGCAGTAAAATAGGGAACGACACGCACCTTGCTCCTCTACTGGACTTCGTACAGCGTATGCACCTCACATTCAGCATCGGACACGTCGACCTCTGCCTTTCCGGAGAACATTACCGGAACGATTTAAACAGCGATACGCATCTCAACACACTGTTTGTAGACGCATCACTCATTTATAAGACAAGGAAATGGAGAGTGGAAGCCAGCCTCAGCAATCTGTTCAACAAGAAAGAGTATGCCTATACTACCTACTCGGTCACACAAAGCTATACTTCACGGTTGAATATCCGTCCACGGGAGGTTATGGTGACTGCTGGTTATCAGTTCTAAAAACTGTCATCTACAACAATATCCGTATTCCGGCATAAACCTGCATCCCCGCTATCGTCAGCAACCCTACCCATATAGGAGCATAGACATGAGTGACATGCTCGGCACGCTTATATCCGCTAACCTTCACAAACAAGCGGTAAATCAGCCAGGCACCAATCAGCCCCACAATAGTCCCTGCTAGCAAATCACCCGGATAATGCACACCGAGATATACGCGCGAATAGCACGTCAGCAACGCCCAGGCCATAATGAAAAGAGTAAGCCACCGCTTGCGGAATAGAAAGAACAGGAAAAACGCCAATCCGAAGGTATTGGCGGCATGACACGAAGGAAAGCCATAACGCCCTCCACGATGATTGTTGACGATATGCACCATCTCCGAAATGGGATTATTCAGATTGGAAGGACGCATACGCTCCACATAGGGACGTATCCAAGTGGCACATGCCTGGTCGGCAAAAGTAATGGTGAGCGCAAGGCCTATCATGCAAAACAGTGTGACCTTCCAATGAAAATTGCGCAACATCACATACCAGATGGCAGCATACATGGGAATCCAAACCCACTTACCGCTATAAGCGCTCATAAAATAATCGAAATACATGTTGTGCATCCGATTGATGGAAAAAAATATGTTTGTGTCTACATCTATTGCCCCTTGCAAGGCGTCCATAAGTGCTGTCATACGTTATCTTTTGGCTATATCATCATATAATTTTTGCAAATAGGCTTTGCCCAACGGCAGGTTCTTCCCTTTTGCTGTGCCCTCATCCACTACCACAGTACCCGCCTGGCAATTGAATATCACTTGATTGTCCGCTGTCACCATACCGAAAGCATCGGGTACGGTAAAGAACGCGAAATGAGGGGAAGCGGGATTAAGCATATCTTTACTGAAAACAAACTCATCATGGGGCAGCGCCAATTGAGCCAGCAACGTGGCTGCAATATCATGTTGCGAGCCATAGACGTCAATGCGCCTCGGCTCTCGGACAGCACCGCCCACCATCAACAGAGGTATCCGGTAGCGTTCTACCGACAAATTGTCGATATGTTCGGGATAAGCTCCCAAGTGGTCTGGAACAAACACAATCACCGTATTCTTCCACTGGGGAAGCTCACGGAACTGTCTTACAAAATCGCCTGCACAACTATCCGTATAGGCAAAGGCGTTCAGCCGGTCATTCTCCAGACGACGGAAAGGTACTTCAAAAGGCTCGTGGCTGCTGGAGGTCTGCAAGACACGGAAATGAGGAGTTTTCTCTTCGGCAGTTCCTTCGGCAGCTTCGGCTTTCAAGTCTTCCAGCAGACGGTTGAATACGAGATGGTCGTGCGCCCCCCACTTACTTAAACGTTCCGTTACGGGAAAATCCTGGTCGGAAACAATGTCTTCAAAGCCTGATGACATCAGGTAGGAACGCATATTGGTAAAGTCGGCATCACCGCCATAATAATACTTGGTACCATAACCCGCCTTCCGCAAGCTGCCTGCAATGGCAGGAATGGACTGCGTTTTACGGGGATACTTCATAATACTAGTAGTGGGCTGGGCAGGATAGCCACTCAAGATAGCCACCAGCCCACGGTCCGTACGGAAACTGTTGGCGTAGAAGTTCGTAAAGAGCACCCCTTCCTTACTCAAGCTATCCAGATGGACGGCAATATTCGGCTCACCTCCCAAAGCTGTCATCAACCTGGAGGAAAAACTCTCAAGAATCACAAAGAGTACATCGGGACGCTGAGTATTGAATAAAGTATGCAGTGAATCGGCAGGTTGCAGCACAGAATCTGTCTCTTCCGTTTGACCACCGGCACCTGCGGGTTCAAGCATGTCTTTAAAAAGCCGGTCGGCCTCCGCAGCTTCCATAAAACGGTACTGCTTGCTGAAGTCCTTCTGCTTGGCAAGAGATTCCATCAGACTGAATGCAGGGTTGATAGCTGCATGGTTCAGACGCTGCTCGGCACTGAAATAGACTTTCCCCACATTCATGGTAGATACTGTAAAGCCTCCACGGATAGGAATAAACAGTAACCCCGTCATCAGCAACAATATACCTGACACCTTCAGGCGACGATAAGGCAGTTTCATCCGCAGCAACAGCTTCTTCTGCAGCAAGATGCCGTAGAAAACAGCATACAGCACGACAGCATAAACAGCCATTGCCACAATTCCCCCCAGCACCATCCAAATGCTGACACTGGCCACTGCGTCTTTAGGGGAGGAAAAGAAATAGAATAACGGAGTAGCATCCAAACGGAACCCCCAATACTCGTATAATCCTAAATCGACAGTAAAAATTATGGAGATAAGTACTGAAATGAAGAGGAAATAGCCGCACCAGATGCGATGAAGGGATTTAGAAAGTGTCCATACAGAGGTTATGAAAAGAAAACCGGGAATAGCTGTCAGATAACCAGCCAGAGATAGGTCTAAAGGTAACCCATGCCAAATGACACTGAACCAGTCCGCACACGAGGCATCCGGATACAGCGATTTGTAAAACAGCATAAATAGTGGTTTCTGCAACACAAAAATGCAGACAAACAAGCAGTATGTCTTAATAAATCCTATGAGCCTATCTTTCATCGGTGCCTTATTGTATATCTAAATATAAGGTGCAAAAATAAATCTTTTTATTCTATTTCTCACCAATATTAGTCAATAATTACATTGAAAGATAGGCTTATAGGATATTTTAAGTTTATCCGTTCACGCGTTTGTAATCTTCAAGGAACTTCTTCAGACCGGAATCGGTCAGCGGATGATTAAGTAAACCCTTAATGGCCGAAAGCGGACAAGTAGCCACATCAGCACCCACCTCTATACACTGCATGATATGTGCCGTATGACGGATAGAGGCGGCAAGTACCTGGGTGGTATATCCATAATAACGGTACATCTCTACAATCTTCGCAACCAATGCAATGCCATCCTCACAGATGTCATCGAGACGCCCCACAAACGGAGAAACATACGTTGCACCTGCCTTGGCTGCAAGCAATGCCTGACCGACAGAAAATACCAGAGTACAATTTGTACGGATACCTTTGCCCGAGAAGTATTTAACGGCCTTGATACCTTCTGCAATGCAAGGCACCTTCACTACGATATGCGGATTCAAGGCTGCCAATTCTTCACCCTCTTTAATCATGCCTTCATAGTCGGTAGCTATCACCTCGGCACTCACATCGCCTTGCACAATATTACAGATGTCCACATAGTGCTTACGCTGGTTCTCCACTCCTTTGATACCTTCTTTTGCCATAAGCGAAGGATTAGTGGTAACTCCGTCGAGTACGCCCAAGTCATAGGCCTCCCGAATCTGTTCTAAATTTGCCGTATCAATAAAAAACTTCATGATATAAATGTTTAGATGGTTGATATTACAAATATAACGATTTACACCATAAATGGTTCCTGCTAGTCCTTTATTATCTTTGCTTGACTAATTATTATCTGGTCAGCGGTTTCGCTTCAAGAATAAACGGTTAGTAATTGTTTGCGGCAATTCATTCTCATAGTGGGTTACCATAATCATCGTTTTATCCCGACGATGGCAGAATGCCTCTATAATCTTCTTGACCCGACGGCGGTTGTATGTATCGAGTCCATGAAGCGGTTCATCCAATATCAGCAGTTCCGGGTCCTTGACAAAAGCACGTGCCAATAATGCCAGACGCTGTTCCCCGCTGGAGAGTTGCAGAAAAGGACTGTCTTTCAAGGCGGCAATACCGAAAATCTCCATCCACCACTCACATACCGACATCTGTTCGGCATGAGGACGTTTATACAATCCGATGCTGTCGTGCAGACCGGAAGCGACAATCTCTATGGCAGGCAGATTCTTCAGATAAGCACGATGCATTTCCGGACTGACATAACCGATGTGTTTCTTGATTTCCCAAATACTCTCCCCCGTTCCGCGCTTCCGTCCGAAAAGACTGATATCGCAGGCGTATGACTGCGGATTATCCGCACAAACCAAACTAAGCAAGGTAGACTTGCCGGCACCGTTCTCGCCACTCAGCGCCCACTTCTCACCACGCATCACTGTCCAATCCAGCTCCTTCAGAATGGTACGGTCATCGTAACGGATGCTAACCCCGTTCAATTTCACCACTTCGTCCGAAGTGAAATTCGCATGTTCGTAGGGCAAATCGAGAATACGCCGCTGCAATTCCTCCAACGCTCCGGCCTCTTCCTGAATACGCATCTGATTGCCCGCACAGAATGCCTGCACATACTCCTCACGTTCCATCTTTTCGCCCACCTTCATGTCCTCTACCGGCACAACATGTGTAATAAATGAAGGTATGTCATCCAACATGGAAAGCACAAGGACAATCTGCAACTCGCCCAGCCGGGTAAGCCGCTCCAGCAAATTAAAAAGCAGTTCACGGGTAGGCGCATCCAGCCCTATGAAAGGATTGTCCATGATAAGAATTCGGGGAACAGTCAGTAAAGCTTTAGTCAACTGAAACCTGCGCAGCTCCCCACTGCTGAGAAGAATGATTTTCTTGTCAAGCATCGGCTCTATGCTGAAAAGTTCAAATAGCTGCCGCCTCAAGATATCGTCTTTTACCTCTCCCAGCACTTCGCGTACTAGCGGAGCATCCTCCTGGTCGTGGGCATTCCAACGCTGTTGATAGTAATAATTGGCATCGGCAGAACCGTAAGTATCACGGAAAGCAATGTATTTGATATTGTCATAGGCAGTTTTCGTGAGGGAGGGAGAGAAATCATAGGTAAGCTCACCATCACGCAAAGGATACTTTTCCGTCAGCATATCCACCAGGAGGCTCTTTCCGGCTCCGTTCGGTCCTACAATGGCAATGTGTTCTCCTGCCAGGAAATCAAGGGTGACAGGCTCTGTCAAACGAACAAGCGGGTTGCGTACTACGCCCCCCGCTATGTGTATTGTATGTTGTTGCATCATCCAATCATCATTTATACATAATCAGTGCCGATTGGGCCGGAACAACAACTTCGGGGCCGTACAGTGTGCCCAAACCTTGTTCATTGATAAAGCCATCCTTGCAGACCACTGTATATTTACCTTCGGGTACGGTAAGTTTGGCAGGCTCCTTACGGGCATTCAAGACTAGTATAATATCTCCCCATGCATCACCGTTGGCATTTTCTTTCAGACGGTAAACCACCACATTGCTGCCGTCAACCGGTAGAAATTCCAAATGCTTACGCACCAAATCCGCATCACCCATACGGAAAGCCGGATGCTTCTTACGAAGCTGTATCAACCCTTTATAATAAGCAAATACATCTGCATGCTCCGCCTTTCGTCTCCAATCAATCGCATTGATGGAATCGGGACTCTCAAAACTATTGTGTACTCCCTTCTTGTCACGCATCACTTCCTCACCGGCATAAATAAACGGTACACCTTGGGAAGTGAATACGGCTGTTTGCGCCAGTTTGTCAAGCTTTGCCAATTCTACGGGAGTAATACCCGGGATACTTGCTTTCAGCCTATCCACCAAGCACATATCATCATGGCAGGAAACATAGCTGATCATCTGTGTAGGTTGTTCCGCCCACGGATCCTTACTATAATTCACAGAGTCATTATTTACTTGCGGATGCCTGATGGCTCCTACAATACCAAACTTTATGCTCTCCTCTCCTCCCGGCAATCCGGCAAGGAAAGCACCTTGATGATTATCATTGAACGGACCGCGCAAAGCATCACGCATTTCGTCAGAGAAAGCAGCAACACCCGGCATCTTATAAGTATTGGCTTTCATTGCCAGAGAATCTTCCGCCATCTGTGGAGCCGATGCCGCCCATCCTTCACCATATATAAATATAGTCGGATCTACAGACGTTGCTGCCTTACGGATTTCGTTCATTGTCTCGATGTCATGAATACCCATCAGGTCAAAACGGAATCCGTCAATGTGATATTCATTAATCCAATGTAATACAGACTCTATCATGTATTTACGCATCATCGGACGGTTGCTGGCAGTTTCATTGCCACAAGCCGAACCGTCTGCATACGTTCCGTCCGGTCGCTGACGGTAAAAGTATCCCGGCACTGTACGTTCAAAATTACTGTCGGATGTATTGAAAGTATGGTTATACACCACATCCAGAACAACACGGATACCTGCTTTGTGCAAAGCCTGCACCATCTGCTTGAATTCCCGGATACGAACATCCGGTTTGTAGGGGTCGGTAGAATAAGAGCCATCAGGCACATTGTAATTCTGCGGATCATATCCCCAATTATACTTGTTCTCGTCCAGCTTTGTCTCATCAACGGAGGCATAGTCATAAGACGGAAGGAGATGTACATGTGTCACCCCCAATTCTTTCAGATGGTCAATGCCGGTTGCCAGCTTGTCGGGACTTACCGTTCCTTGTTCTGTCAGTGCCAGGAACTTTCCTTTATGCTCAATGCCCGACGACGGATCGATGGACATATCACGATGGTGCATTTCATAAAGAATCACATCGGCAGGAGAGGCCAATGCCGGACGTTTATCATCTACCCATCCTTCGGGGTCCGTGGATTTCATGTCGATGATGGCGGCACGTTTTCCATTCACCCCTACAGCTTTGGCATTGATACCCGGAGTGTCCCCCAGCCACTTATCATTGATTTTCACATTGAATGTGTAGAATTTACCCATCAAGTCCTTTTCAACTTTAGTTTTCCAAGTTCCTTCTTCAGAGGGTTCCATTGAAATAGTTTCATAGGCATGCCCTCCGTCTCCTGCTTCGAACAACATCAGGCGAACTTCATCTGCCGTAGGTGCCCACAATGTGAATTGCGTGGCAGCAGGTGTATATTCCATCTCTGTCAGACTACCCGAACGGACAGGGTAAAGTTCGTACGAAGCATACTCCGTCTTCGCGGGAGTGCAGCTTACAACCGTCGTTGCAGCCACTCCAATGATAGCAAGTTCATTCAATTTCATGATATTATTTTTAGATTCTACATTTCAATTCTTATCACTTCTTCACCTTATCCGGATTTTTGGCAATAAAGTCTTTCCAGCCATGATAGCCTTTCTCCACCGTGGGACGCCCCATCTGCAGAAAGTGACAATAGGCAGCAGCAAGCCCGTCCGTTGCATCCATAAAAGTAGGCATATCCTCTTTAGGAAAATGCAGCATACGCTGCAACATGTCTGCCACCTGTTCCTTGGATGCTTGTCCGTTTCCGGTGATGGCCATCTTTATTTTTAAAGGAGCATATTCCGTAATGGGAATATCCCTGCTCAAAGCAGCTGCCATTGCTACGCCTTGCGCACGCCCCAACTTCAACATGGACTGTACATTCTTTCCGAAGAAAGGGGCCTCAATAGCGAGCTCGTCAGGCAAATAACTCTCTATGATACTCAGTACCCGTTCATGAATATGGCGTAACTTCAGATAGTGATCTCCAAATTTGCGGAGGTCGATAATTCCCATGGCTATCATTTCCGGCTTGACACCTGCCACACGCAATACTCCATACCCCATAATGGTGGTACCAGGGTCTATACCCAATATAATTTTCTCTTTGACCGGTTGTATCACACTATTACCTCCATCAATGTAGGAAAGCCAATCACTTTATCTTTAAAGATATTCAGTAATTCCTCGTTCAGTTTCACTCCTTGCTCTTGATGCCAACGATGCAGTTTGGCAGAGTTTTCCACCTCAAACTGAACAGAATAGCAGATGCTTCCTTCTTCAATATGACTCAAGATACGGGCTATACGTGGAGCATACAATGTTCCGTTCTTTTCTACCTCGGGAAGATAGTGTTCCTGCATCCATATCAGGAAGTTTTTGTCTTCTCCTTCCTCTACATGATAAGTGGTATTATATATCAGCATAACTTATTTTTTCAAATTCTTTCGCAAACATAGCAATTATTTCAGAATAATGCATTATATTTGCACCATCAAAAACGAAAGCAAGCCTGCAAACGTTGGCAACGGGGCGTTAGCTCATCTGGCTAGAGCGCGACACTGGCAGTGTCGAGGTGATGAGTTCGAGTCTCATACGCTCCACGAAAATTAAAACGGTTAGATTAGTCTAATCGTTTTTTTTGTACGCATTAACGAGCTATAAATTTACATATAGTCCATTTTCATTCGACAACTCATGAAAGAAGCTTTTACACGCAAGTCATTACTTATTTTAGGACGTGGCATAGGGCAAGTCATGTTCCAAAACAATGCATTGTCCGGATTATTGATGTTGATTGGAATCTTTTTGAATTCATGGCAAATGGGCCTATTGGCTGTAAGTGGCAACATAATAAGTACGTTGACAGCCCGTATCTCAGGATATGACTGTGATGATATAAAAAATGGATTATATGGTTTTAACGGTACACTGGTAGGAATAGCCGTAGGGGTCTTTATGCTTCTGACTGTAAGTTCCTTGATGCTGATGGCTATTGCCTCGTGTGCATCTACCTACATTGCACGGTTTTTCAACATGCAACGCGTGTTGCCCGGATTCACTACCCCTTTTATCCTTTCTGTATGGATGCTGCTGGGATTGTGCAGTTGGCTGATGCCTGACATGCTACTCGTCTCTGATACAGAAACACCCGCTTCTTCCTCCATAAATTACTTACAATGTTTCAGTATGGGCATAGGCCAGGTGATGTTTCAAGGAAACATGATGACCGGACTATTTTTCCTTGCAGGCATTCTCGTGAATTCCCGGAATGCAGCAGTATATACCATATTGGGAGCACTTCTCCCCCTCCTCCTAGCCACATTATTGGGAGTGGATTCCGAAGCTTTGAATATGGGTCTGATGGGATATAATGGCGTATTGTGTGCCCTTGCTTTAGGAGGTAAAAGCTGGATGAGCTGTATATGGGCTGCATGTTCCGTTTTACTCTCTGTTGTATTGCAAATTGTGGGAATGAATTGGGGAATTATTACATTGACCGCACCTTTCGTTCTCTCCGTATGGCTGACAATGGGAATAAAAAATCTCTATCTCTTTTTCAAATTAGGCAGAAAGCAAGCCACCAACCCCAGTAAAGGCATAAAGGCACATACATTATAAACAGCCTCTATACCATACTTATCTGCCATACCTCCCAATACAGCCGAAGCGATACCGGCAATTCCAAAAGCGAAACCAAAAAACAACCCGGAAATCAAACCCAGCTTATTGGGTAGCAATTCCTGGGCGTACAGCAATATGGCAGGAAAAGCGGAAGAAAGCATCAGACCGACACAGAAGCTCAGCACTACTGTCCATGCAAGCCCTACGTGAGGCATCATCATACTGAATGGAGCCGTTCCAAGAATGGAAGCCCAGATAACATACTTACGTCCTATCCTATCACCTACGGGACCTCCCACCAATGTTCCGATGGCAGTGGCTACCAGGAAGACAAACAAGAAAAGCTGTGAAGCCTGAACAGTAACACCAAATTTATGGATCAGATAGAATGTATAGTAGCTCGTCAAACTTGCCATATAGATATATTTGGAGAAGATAAGTATCAGCAGAATACTTATGGCAAACACCGTCATTCTTGAAGAAAGGGGACGCTCTATCTTTCCTGCCACAAGCATCGGGCGTTTCTTGATATGATTCAAGTAGGAACGGAACCAACGACATATAGGAATCATCACCACGATGGCAATCAAGGCAAAAACCGTGAACAAGGCAATGTGATGCCTCCCGTAAGGAGCTACCAGCAAAGCCACCAGTAACGGTCCAAGCGAGCCACCCAAATTCCCGCCCACCTGAAATAGAGACTGCGCCAGTCCGCGTTTTCCGCCGGAAGCCAGAAAAGTAATACGTGACGCCTCCGGATGGAGTACAGACGAACCGATACCCACAATGAATACCGAAGCCAGCAACCAATACAGATTAGTAGCAAAAGCCAGATTCATGATACCGACCAAAGTAAAGCCCATACCTATCGGCAATGACCAGGCAATGGGGCGCTTATCAAAGAACAATCCCATTAGAGGCTGAAACACGGACGCCGACATCTGATACACTAACGTAATCAGACCAATCTGGGCAAAACTCAAGGATAAATCCTCCTTGAACAAAGGGTATACTGCCGAAATAACCGATTGCAGCATATCGTTCAAACAATGCGAAATACTCAATGCTATAAGAATAGGAAAAGCAATTCTACGGATAGGAGGTCTCTGATTCTGTATCATCTTATACTGTCTATTACAAAAAACGGTGCAAAGGTACGTAAAAAATACATATCCAATCCACATAAAGACAAAACTCCCCGATTCTCGTCAATACAGAATCGGGGAGTTTTATCTTTATCAGTTCAGCAATCCCGGATTGGCTTCTATGGCTTCTTTCGGAATGGCCAATGTATAGCGGGCATCATTCTCTTCGAGTACATAACGCGTACCATCAAGCACTTTCTCCAAACGCGGACGGGTGGAACGACGAAGGTCAAACCAGCGATGTCCTTCAAAAGCAAGTTCACGGGCACGTTCATCTAATATTTCCTGTACCAACGCTTCCTTATCCATGGCATTGACAACAACGGATTTCGCTTCGTAGGCCTCCGGTGCATAACGTTTCCGCATCAGTTCCAGCAGGCGGGTACGTGCCTGAGACAGTTCTCCAAGTCGGGCAGCAGCCTCAGCAGCCGTCAGATATATTTCACCCACACGGAAAGTACACAAGTAGTTATTGCTTCCCGCCTTCTTATTCTTCCGGAAACCTTTTTCATCCGTTTCAGCAAAATATTTGTCCAGCCGAAGGTCGTTCTCAACATAAAGGGAGAGAAAAACCGGAGTAGCCAGAGCAGCCCCATTGATTGTACTGCTCAGAGGCGTCTCCAGTGGAGTAATATTTTCCACGGAATTATAACTGTTAGGAAGAGTTGCAGAGGCATCATTCAAATCTACCAATACAGACTTCACGGCAAGCACTGCCTCAGCAGCATCCCAAGCCGCCTGCCACTCGCCCTTATAAAGGGATACGCGTGATTGAAACGCCTCTACCGAAGCCGCATTGAAACGATATGAATATCTCTGTTCCCATTCTGCCTTCGTGACCAGTTTGCGTGCCTCGTCAATATCTGCTTGGATGGAAGTATAAACTTCTTCCACCGTATTGCGTTTCAGGACTTTCTCTAAATCCGTATCCAATTTCAGCGGTACCGATTTGGTATCCAAAGCTCCCTCCTTAGTATAGGGCTGTCCATAAAGATTTACCAATAAGAAATGTACATAAGCACGGAGCATATACGCTTCTCCTACAAGCTGATTTATCTCTTCCTCAGTGCCTTCCTTAATATCACTTCTGCTCTCAATAACGTGATTGGCAATAAAAAGCACATTGTAATACTTGGCCCATTCAAACGATGAGGTATAGGCATTGGGAGCAAGGTCGTTCCAGCGCTCTATATCCATATAATAATTTTGGTCATATTCATTATCCCGAACCTGCATCTCGTCGGAACGGAAACAAGCCATTCCCCGGTCACTGAATTTACTCACGTCCTTATAAGAACGGGCAAGCAACGCTCTATACTCAGCCAAAGAATTGGGAATGACACTACCAGTAGGCTGTATATCCAGATAGTTGTCGCATGCCGCAAGCAGAAGCATGCAGGCCATTATCATCAGACTTATTGTTTTCTTCATTTTCTTTCTGCTTTTGAAGTTAGAAATTCAAGTTCAAACTGAATGTAACCGACTTGGGTACGGGAGTTGCATAAGGATTGTACATCGACTCCGGATCCATGTAGTTATTATATCCCGAACCAAACACGAAGAGATTGCGTCCTTCAATAGATACCGTTGCCGAGTTCATTCCCAAACGCTTTGTCAGGAGCTCAGGGATACGGTAACCCAGACGCAGATTCTGCAAACGTACGTAGTTCAGCTTCTTCACCCAGATATCCAAATCTCTCCAGATGGTTTTAGAATCATACCAGGAGTACTCTTCCGGGTTGGAAGCACTCAGCATAAATGCCGGAAGCTCCGCATTCGGGTTTTCCGGAGTCCAGCGGTTCAGCACATCCGCATTATAGTTCTTGCCATAATCCGGATTGATGATGTCATAAGAGGGTTGCGTACGTACGTACCCGCCAAACGTCAAAGAGAAATTGACATTCAGCTCCCAGTTTTTATAGCTGAAGGTATTAATCAAACCTCCCGTATAAGGAGCATCGCTACTCCCGATATACGAATAAAAGGTTCTCTCTTCGGCTGCAGTTACATCGGAAGAGGCAATACCTATCCCCCACTCGTCCTTCAGGCGGTAAAGCTCCTTCAAGGTCACTTTCTCTCCCTCCGGATTATAGAACATCATATTACCGGTTTCCTTATTCACTCCCGCAGTCTTCAGTGCGAAAATTGCCCCTACGGGATAGCCTTCACGTCCCGGAGTGGTCTGCTGCTCCGGTATGTTTTCCTGCAATACCTTATTACCGTTATAGGCAAAATTGAAATTTGTGTACCAGGAGAAGTTCTTTGTCGTTATGTTACGGGTAGACAAGCTGATTTCCACACCTTTGTTCTCCATACTTGCCCAGTTGACGTTCATCGAAGTAAAGCCCGTCTCCAGAGGAAGCATGCGCAAAGCTATCAAATCGGTACCCTTACGGTAATAATAGTCCACGCTCAGATTGATAGCCTGGTTCAATACAGAAAAATCAAAGCCGGCATTGACAGACTGCGTCTTTTCCCAACGCAACTTCTTGTTGGGAGCGGAATTAATGATAATTACATCTTCCGATACTCCGGGCAAAATACTCTCCGACCGATATGTACCCAGCAGGAACGGAGAAGTATTCTTGTCAATATTTCCCTGCAGACCGTAAGATGCACGGAACACCAGGTTATCCACCCACTTGGCCTGCTGCATAAACGGTTCTTGCGACAGACGCCACAAGGCACTGACAGAATAAAGAGGAAGATAGCGGTACTTCTTATCCACACCGAAAAGATCGGAACCGTCAAAACGGATACTTCCTCCCACCGTGTAGCGATTCAATAAAGAGTAAGAGGCCGTAGAGTAGAAAGATACATAAGCATTCTCCTTATACGTCGTCTGATGGAGCGGGAAAGACGTGGCGTAACTTTCGTTGGGGAAAATCACCGGTTTGGTCGTCAACGTCTTGCGGTCGAAGCCATACCCTGCCGAAAACAAGGTTTCATACCAGGTCTTGCGCAGCTCGGTACCCGCCATCACTTCCAGTTCATGAATATCATTGAAACTGTCGCGATATTCTCCCATCGCCTTCCAAGTAATCTGTGAATTGGAGTTTTCATAAGACTTCTGCATACCTCCTTCGGGCAGGAAGTGTTTGGTTTCTCCGCCCTGGGAGTATTCGCTCAACTTATAGTAATAGCGCATGGCATAGCTTTCCCAGTCCGCTATTTCTTCTCTGGAAGTCTTTTCCAACTGATAGCCAAACTGGGAAGTCAGCTTCCACTTGTCATTGAACCGTAGCTCCGCATCAAATATAGATGAAAAAGAATTCACCACGCTTTCATTAGACGTGTTCTGCCGTTCTTCAAAGATGTTGAATCCTAAATCCTTATCAGTGTTGTTCTGAATATCGTAGTCGTAATTATAGTTGCCATTCTTGTCATAAAGTTCAAAATACGGATTAGCCTTGCGTGAATAGAACACGGGATTCGACATACCGTATGCATCTGTCAAGTAATTGGTATTTTTGCGACGGTTGGCAAACATGGAGGCACCCACTTTCAGTATACTGTTCACCTTATAGGAAGTCTTTCCTACCAAGTTGAAACGGTCCATACCCACACCGTCCACATTTCCATCCTCTTTATAATAGCCGAAAGAGGTATAATACGTAACCCTTTCCGTACCGCCGGAAAGGCTCAAGTTATATTCCTGGCTGAAAGCATCGCGGAAAAGGATATCTCCCCAGTTTGTATTAACACTCTTCAAACGGTTGATGGCAGCTTGTGTATCACTGCTCAAGGCATCCCATCCTCCATTCTGGAAAGCAGACAACTCATTGTAATTGGAAAGAATATTATATACGCCTCCTTTATGATTGTCCGGAGAATAGTTATTACGGATCATATCCATTTCCAATCCGACTTTCTCCGCTGAGTTCAGCAAGTTCAACCGGTCAAGGCTCAATGTAGGAGTATAGGTAAACCGGGACGAGAAATTGATAACCGGTTTACCGACCTTACCCTTCTTTGTTGTAATCACAATGACGCCATTGGCTGCCCTCGCACCATAGATGGCAGTGGCTGCCGCATCCTTCAGAATGGTGATATTCTCAATATCAGCCGGATTCAAGCCTGCAATGGAAGATTGCTTCATGTTGGTTATGTCATTCAGCTCATCCGGTTCGGGAACATCCGTTCCCTCCAAAGGAATGCCGTCCAGCACCCACAAAGGGTCTTGTGTACCATTCAATGAAGCGGTACCGCGAATGCGTATCTTTGCCGGAGCACCCGGAGCACCGGAAGTCGGGCTGACAGAAAGTCCGGCAATTTGTCCGGCAAGTGCCTGGTCGATACTTTTTACTGCACCGATGGTCTCGTCCGATATATCCAGTTTGGATACCGCTGCCGTCAGCTTGCGGCGCTCCACTGTCTGGTAACCCGTCACAACAACGGCATCAAGCATTTGGGAAGATGCATGAAGTGTTATTTCATAATGTTCCTTTCCCGGAACAAGCTTCACTTCCAATACGTCATATCCCACGTAGCTACAAAAGAAACGGGTTATCCCCGTAGGTATAGCGATAGAGAACTGACCATCCACATCAGTGATGACCCCCATTGTAGTCTGAGCACTCCCCGCCTTTTTCAAGTCTTCCGCAGTCACATAAACGGAAGCACCGATAAGCGGTAGGTTATCCTCTGAAGATATTACTACGCCCTGGACTTTTTTCTCTGCAGCAAAAGCAGATGACAAAGCTCCTACAAAGCATAGCAAAACGATTAATACACGTTTTTTCATGCGTTACATATAAAATTAATTAATACTCTATTGAAAAGAAAAATCACTTTACTCCTAATGCAGTATTGATACGCAAAATCAAATCCTTATAATGATATTTAGTGGCTATATCCGATGCACCCAGACGATTTTGGAGCAATTCTTTGATGCGAAGCAACTCACCACGCTTCACGGAGATGACATCAGATACGCGGTTTATCTGCGAACCGTAGAAGTTCAGTTCGCGGTGTGCACCCATACGGTCGGCATCCAAAGTCTTACCGGCATGCTCGTCACAGCTGCAAAGGGCAGTCTGATGGTCCAGCAAGAAGTGGTTGTCCATCAGTTTTTTGTTTATTTTCACTCCTTCGCTTTCGGCAGCTGCCGTAATCAGTGCATCTACGAAGTTCTTCTGCAAAGCACGTGTCATGACGTCCGGCAAGGCACCGCGTTCCGTAGTGGCAAAGATGTTGCGATGCAGGCCATCCATCAGCTCTACCACCGTGAAAGCCTTTTTGCCGTTCACCGATTCGTTCTCCAACATACGCATCAGGCGGTTGTTGCCCAGCAAATCCCAAAGGATATAGGATTGGGCATTCTTCAACACTTGTGTCGGTGCATTTTCCACTACGCCCAGCGGAGTGTTGCGCAGCAAGTAGGTGTACTCTCCCACTTCTGTGTCGAACAGCCATTTGGGATAGGTCAGCACTTCATCCAGCAGGAACTTCAAGGCTGCTTGCTGCTTCTCTTTCTCCACAAAGGTATAGGTTTTCTGTCCGTCTCCCACAACCGTGTTCTCTATATAGATACCACCGATATTTGCCAATACATGATAAAGATAATTGTTCCATTGGTTGATAACCGCATAGTATAGGCGGGAAGCTTCTTCATAAGTCTGTCCTTTCTCGCCGGTAGTAGTCCATTGGATGATTTGAGGAACAATACGCTTCAAGTTCTCAATACCCAGCAGAGACGAGCGGACAGCATCATCGCCCAAATCTTCATTCTGCGCACGCGGGTCTACGGCATCACGTACATCCTGCGCCTCACTATATTTATATAAACGGTCTGCATGACGGCTCAGAAAGTCGGCAAGCAAGTCCTTCTCTGCTTCTGGGGTTTCTTTACCATACCAACGATAACCGTATTCTATGGCAAACATATCATACGGGCCTATATGGGGAGAAAGTGCCGTAACGCCGTCACCCGGCTGTGCCACATAATTGAAACGTGCATAGTCCATAATAGAGGAGGAAGTGGTATTCATACGGTCCGTAAATGTTTTGGAACGCAGGGAATCTGTCGGAAAAGTCCAGGAAGCAATCATATTGTGACGCAAGCCCAGCGAGTGACCCACTTCATGGCATGCCACAAAACGCATGGCATCACCCATCAGTTCATCCGGCAGCCTTACTCCTCTTGCTTCGGGACGTACGACACCGGTTTGCACTGTAATCCATTCCTGAAGCATGCCCAGCACATTATGCCACCACATGATGTCCGCTTCCAATATCTCACCCGAACGGGGGTCGAGGATAGAGGGGCCCATGGCATTGGCTTTGGTGGAGGCGGCATAGGTCAGCACGGAGTAGTTCACGTCATCCTTATCCACATTCATGCTGTCCGTCAACTCCCTTGCAACGATGGCATTCTTGAATCCGGCACGTTCAAAAGCAGCCTGCCAATCCTCGATTCCCTGCTTGATATATTTCCGCCAACGACTGGGAGTGGAGTTCTCGATGTAGAACACAATCGGTTTGGCCGGTTCCACCAATTCACCGCGAAGGTAACGCTCCCGGTCTTCCGGTTTCGGTTCCAGACGCCAGCGGGTGATGAACGGTTTCTTGTCTACACGCTGCTGACCGTCACTGTAATTTAATAACGGATTAGTAAAATAACCTACACGCGGACTATCCAGACGTCCCATCATCGGTTTCTCCGGCAACAGCAACAGAGAGGAACTGACTTCGACCGTAACAAACACAGTCGTTGTTCCCTCAGTCACCTTAGTTGTCAGCTCGGAAGTAGCTACCACATTGTTCTCAAAAGCTTTGATAGATAAAATGCGGGAGAGATTCTTGATGGCCGAAGTTCCCAGGTTGATATTCGTAAAGACATTATTGATACTCGTCTCCGTACCATCATAAATATCGTTGACCTTGACCACTATCATGGTAGAGTCATTATTGAATGCCTCTATCTTGAAGCCGGCTATCAGCGGAGAAATATAATTATCCAGTACGGACTGCCGTATGGCATCCTCGTCCGGTGCCAACGGAAGAGGACGGCTCTGACGTACCAACAGCTTGTTGGCAGCCTTGTCCAATTCAAAACGCACCATCTGATTTTCGTAATTCGTACCACGGTTCACACCCGCCTCATTCAGTTCGGAAGGCACACGTTGTAATTTATTTACTACCAGCATATCACGTCCCAACAGCCTTGCCGGCACTTCAAAGTAATAATCGCTCTTCTTCTGGTAAACATTGAACATTCCCTTGCGGGCAATAGCATCGGAACCAGTCAATTTTTCGTAGTCGCTCTTGGATTGAACGCTGTCCTTGGTTTCACTCTTCTTTTTCTTACGGAACCATCCCATAGCTTCGGGAGAAGCAAAATCAGATGTACCGGCATGCAACAATACGGCAGGCTCACACATGAGTACTCCCGCAACTGCCACGACTGGCAGGATTGTCTTCAATTTCATCAATTCAAACTCTAACTTTAATGCAACAATTACTCCGTTAACTCTCTCTCTTTGACGTATGTTAATAAATACCAACCGCCAGTTTGTTCTACCTCCATAGAACAGTAAACGGGGCGCAAAGATACGAAAAGTATATTTTAAAAGTCACTAAACAACGCTCATTTATGTTTTTTCCATAAACAATATGAAGACTTTTACATATATATCATTTTTTCTCCCATCCTCTATCATTTCTTCTTCACATAAAATTTTGTACCACTGATACCAAATTATCTTCCCCAAGTGGAGGCAAAACAATGATAATATTGTATCTTTGCACCGTTTTTAACTTAGAAAATAAATAAGATAACAACGATATGATAGCTAAAATCAATCAGCTTCTGCAGGAAGTAGAGGCGCTGAAAGCCGCTAACGCCGAGGAATTAGAGGCACTCCGCATCAAGTACCTCAGTAAAAAAGGAGCCATCAATGACTTGATGGCAGATTTCCGCAATGTAGCCGCCGAACAGAAAAAAGAGGTGGGTATGCGCTTGAACGAACTGAAAAACAAAGTACAAGAAAAGATTGCCGCTTTGAAAGAACAGTTCGAAAGCCAAGATACCGGCTGTGACGATATTGACTTGACCCGTTCAGCCTACCCGATAGAATTAGGAACCCGCCATCCGCTCTCCATCGTGAGAAACGAAATCATCGATATATTTGCCCGTATGGGATTCAATATCGCCGATGGACCGGAAATGGAAGACGACTGGCACGTATTCTCCTCCATGAATTTTGCCGAAGACCATCCGGCACGCGACATGCAGGATACATTCTTCATCGAAAATGATACAGAAAACGTATCGCACAGCATCATTCTTCGCACACACACATCCAGCGTGCAAAGCCGTGTTATGGAGACTACACAGCCTCCTATCCGCGTGCTTTGTCCGGGACGTGTATACCGTAATGAAGCCATCAGCTACCGTGCACACGCATTCTTCCATCAGGTAGAAGCCTTATACGTAGACCGCAATGTGTCTTTCACTGACTTGAAGCAGGCCTTATTGCTCTTTGCTCAAGAGATGTTCGGCAGTGACACCAAGATTCGTCTGCGTCCTTCCTACTTCCCCTTCACCGAGCCGAGTGCCGAAATGGACATCAGCTGTAACATCTGCGGCGGCAAGGGTTGTCCTTTCTGCAAACATACGGGTTGGGTAGAAATTCTGGGATGCGGTATGGTAGATCCGAATGTATTGGAGCTGAACGGAATAGACAGTAAAGTGTATAGCGGGTATGCCCTGGGTATGGGTATAGAACGCATCACCAACTTGAAATACCAGGTGAAAGACCTTCGTATGTTCTCTGAAAATGACACACGCTTCCTGAAAGAATTCGAGAGCGCTTACTAAATATAGTGAATAACGGCTAGTGATTAGTGATTAATAAGTTGCGCATTTTCAGCATATCATTAATCACTCATCGCTAACCACTCATCGCTAACCACTATTTTTCGCTATGGCAAAAGACAAACTTGTAACTTCCGGCTATTGCCTTATCCTGGCTGCCAATTTCCTTTTGTATTTTGCCTTTTATCTGATACTACCGGTTCTTCCATTCTACCTGACTGAGGTATTCCATACCGGAAATGCAGCAGTAGGTGTCATCTTGTCATGCTACACCATTGCCTCGCTCTGCATACGCCCGTTTTCGGGATACCTGCTCGACACGCTAGCCCGCAAGCCTCTTTATCTGGTGGCATACTTCATCTTTATCACCATTTTCGCAGGTTACATGTTAGCGGGAGTCCTATCTTTATTCATCATGTTGCGGGTTGTCCACGGCCTTGCATTTGGAATGGTGACCGTAGCGGGAAATACAATTGTGATTGACATTACCCCTTCGTCCCGTCGCGGCGAAGCCGTAGGATATTATGGACTGATGAACAATACAGCCATGAGCTTCGGCCCGATGATTGGTCTTTTCATGCATGACATATATTCCTTTGAAACGATTTTTGCCTGCTCGCTCATATCAGGAACTATCGGTTTTGTTGCCGCATGCCTCGTCAAGACCCCACCCAAACAACCAGTCAAACGAGAACCTATCTCATTGGACCGCTTTGTGCTGCTGAAAGGTATCCCGGCAGGAATCGCACTGCTATTGCTCTCCATACCATATGGCATGACAAGCACTTATGTAGCCATGTATGCCAAAGAAATAGGAATTACCTTGAATTCCGGATTGTTTTTTACTTTTATGGCCGTCGGCATGGCAGTGTCCCGTATGTTCTCCGGCAAACAAGTGGATAAAGGACGTATCACCCAAGTCATAACTTTAGGACTATATCTGGTATGTAGCTGTTTCTTCATATTGTCCGCTTGCGGACTACTGATGAAGACCGTCCCGGAACTGACAAACATATTGTTTTTTATGGTTGCCCTCCTATTGGGAGTAGGCTTCGGGACGATGTTCCCCGCCTTCAATACGCTGTTCGTAAACCTGGCCCCCAACAACCAGCGCGGAACAGCCACCTCTACCTACCTGACTTCATGGGATGTAGGCATTGGTATAGGTCTGACAGCAGGAGGTTATATCGCACAGATTACCTCATTCGATATGGCATATTTTTTCGGAGCCTGCCTCACGGTTATCTCCATCTTCTATTTCAATCTGAAAGTATCTCCTCACTATCATAAAAACAAATTAAGATGAGAAAGAAAGAGCGTTATGAAAAAATCCTTGCTTGGTTTAGGGAGAACGTTCCCGTAGCCGAAACAGAGTTGCATTATGACAATCCGTTCGAGCTGTTGATAGCAGTTATTCTCTCTGCACAATGTACGGACAAACGCGTCAATATGATTACCCCCGCCCTTTACCGGGACTTCCCTACTCCCGAAGCACTCGCCGCTACTACTCCCGACGTGGTATACGAGTATATCCGCAGCGTCTCCTATCCCAACAACAAAGCTAAACATCTTGTAGGCATGGCACAGATGTTGGTGAAAGAATTCAACAGTGAGGTACCCGATACCCTTGAAGAACTGGTAAAACTGCCCGGCGTAGGCCGCAAAACAGCCAATGTCATCCAATCCGTTGTTTTCAATAAAGCGGCTATGGCAGTAGACACACACGTGTTCCGCGTCAGCCATCGCCTGGGTCTCGTATCAGATAAATGTACAACTCCGTTCAGTGTCGAAAAAGAATTGGTAAAACATATACCGGAAACAGACATCCCCATAGCTCACCACTGGCTTATCCTGCACGGTCGCTATGTATGCCAGGCACGTACTCCACAATGTGATACCTGCGGTTTGCAATTAATGTGCAAATATTACTGCCAGAAATATAAAGTTAACAAAGAGAGCGGCAAAGACAAAGAATAAACAACGGTTTCATAGCAAAAAAAAGAAATAAATGCTAACTTTGCGCTCACTAAAAAGAAATTAGTAACACTTTTAAATAAAATAGAGTATTATGACAATTGATCAATTTAACTTTGCCGGAAAAAAGGCATTCGTTCGTGTGGACTTCAACGTACCCTTGGACGAAAACTTCAACATTACAGATGATACCCGTATGCGTGCCGCTCTTCCTACATTGAAGAAGATTTTGGCCGATGGCGGTAGTGTAATTATCGGTTCTCACCTCGGTCGTCCGAAAGGCCCGGCTGACAAGTTCTCCTTGAAGCACATTCTGAAGCATCTCGAAGAGTTGTTGGGTGTTGAGGTGCAATTTGCTAACGACTGTATGGGCGAAGAAGCTGCCGTAAAGGCTGCTGCTCTGCAACCGGGTGAAGTGTTGTTGCTCGAGAACCTCCGTTTCTACGCTGAAGAGGAAGGCAAACCCCGCGGTTTGGCTGAAGATGCTACAGACGAAGAAAAGAAGGCTGCCAAAGCTGCTGTTAAGGAAAGCCAGAAAGAATTCACCAAGAAATTGGCTTCTTATGCAGATTGCTATGTAAACGACGCTTTCGGTACCGCTCACCGTGCACACGCTTCTACTGCATTGATCGCTAAATATTTCGACAAGGACAACAAAATGTTCGGTTACCTGATGGAAAAAGAAGTAAAGGCTGTTGATAAAGTTTTGAACGATATCCAACGTCCGTTTACTGCCATCATGGGTGGTTCCAAAGTTTCTTCCAAGATTGAAATCATTGAAAACCTGCTGAACAAGGTAGACAACCTGATTATTGCCGGCGGTATGACTTATACTTTCACCAAAGCCATGGGCGGCAAAATCGGTATTTCTATCTGCGAAGATGACAAACTGGATTTGGCTCTTGACCTGGTGAAGAAAGCAAAAGAAAAAGGCGTAAACCTTGTTTTGGCTGTTGATGCCAAGATTGCCGATTCTTTCTCCAACGATGCCAACACCAAGTTCTGCCCGGTTGACGAAATTCCTGATGGCTGGGAAGGTCTTGATATCGGTCCTGAGACTGAAAAGATCTTTGCAGATGTCATCAAGAACTCCAAGACTATCCTTTGGAACGGTCCGACGGGTGTATTCGAATTCGAGAACTTCACTCACGGTTCACGCGCTGTAGGCGAAGCTATCGTAGAAGCTACCAAGAACGGTGCTTTCTCACTCGTAGGTGGCGGTGACTCTGTAGCTTGTGTCAACAAGTTCGGCTTGGCAAGCGGCGTGTCTTACGTATCTACCGGTGGCGGTGCATTGCTTGAAGCAATCGAAGGAAAAATCCTTCCGGGTATCGCTGCTATCAACGAATAAAAACAAGCAAAATAACACCCAAAGGCAGCTCTTTGAAAAAAGGGTTGCCTTTTTTATACTATCCTTATCCCTAATAATGAGACGAATTCTACTATTCTGCATCCTTTTATCAGCCACATGCATCCTGAAAGCACAAAATGCTTGTCTGAATGATGTAGTCAACACTTTAAAAGACCGCATTTCCCTCTCCGGCTATGCCCAAGTGGGATATACATACGATGATGCGGGCGAAGGTACCAGCAATACTTTCGATATAAAGAGAGTTATCTTTATGGCGCGCGGTAAAATCACCGATAAATGGTCGGCTTACTTCATGTACAGCTTTGCCAATACCGGAAAAATTCTGGAAGCCTACACGGAATACCGCTTTCTCCCTCAACTCACAGCACGTATCGGACAGTTCAAAACCATGTATACCATTGAGAACCCGATGTCTCCCTGCTTTGTCGAATTAATAAACTGTTATTCTCAAGCCGTCAATTACCTGGCCGGTATCAATGGCAGTGATCCGTTGTATGGCTCTGCAAGCGGTCGTGATATGGGATTGTTAATTTATGGAGACTTGTTCGACTCTTTGATGACTTATAACCTTGCCATCATGAACGGACAAGGCATCAACCTAAAAGATAAAAACAATCAGAAAGATATTGTAGGCAGCCTTATGGTACATCCATTGAAATGGTTGTCCGTCGGCGGTTCCTTTGTTAAAGGGAAAGGATGCGCTGTAGCCGTTTCTTCCATTAATCCAGACATAGCCATAGGAGAGAATTACACCCGAAACCGCTGGTCGGCAGGTGCCACCATCAAAACAAAATCCGTAGATGTACGTACAGAATACTTGGCCGGAAAAGACGGACACGTTAAAAGTGACGGTTACTATGCAACCGTATCTGCCCATGTGCTTCCCAAATTTGACGTAATAGCCTCTTATGACTATTTCAACAAAAATAAAACTATTTCCGATAAACAGACCAATTATGTAGCAGGTGTACAGTATTGGTTCTATCCCAAATGCCGTCTGCAAGCCCAGTATACATACTGTAACCGCCATAAAGGAGAAAACTCAAACCTGCTTCAAGCACAGTTGCAAGTTCGTTTCTGAGCTGGGGAAATGGAAATTTATGAACTTTTTGGCATCCTTTTTGTAGTTTTATAAGATACATACCCAAAAAGAGACTGATTTATGAACGAACAAGCCATACAAGAACAATATCAGCATATCGTTACTCTACTCAAGCAGCAACGGCTGAAGGAAGCACAATCCCAACTGGAAGCCTTTCTTTGGAACAGCGGTGACTGGACACTCCGCAACCGCTTGGAACAAGCTCAGACATCCTATCAGTACATGCTGCAATACATGCGCCAGGGAATCGACGATCCTGAACGACAGAAACTATATCGCCAGATTCTGACCGAAACTTGGGAAGTCGCTGACCAGGCACGTCTGTCTCTCCTTGACGGAGTTTCCACGCACTATTACCATTCCCTGCGCAATAACCGGGAACGCCTCCCCAAAGAATACAATATTGCCGCACTGCAGAAGGTATTGGAATCTTTCCCTGATGACCTGGCCGTTTGTCAGCTGATGCCGGATAACCAAGGCATGGACGCCGTACTGCAACGGCACGAACAAACCGCCCAGGTTCTTTTCCTTTCCACATGGAGTAACAGTGACTGGTCTGCAGAAGACGAACAGCAAGCCAAAGGATTACTGGAATCAGAAATGCTTCCCGTCAATGATTTGTGCCTGTTCACCAGTGCCGTCATGCTCAGTCTGATGGAATGCTTCGATACCCGCAAATTCTCATGGTTGCTAGACGCCGTAACGCATGCAAATACGCAAGTAAACCAACGGGCTTTGGTAGATATCGCTTTCGCACTTCTTTTTCATCCCACCCGTCTGTCGCTTTATCCCGAATTGACAGCCCGCCTTTCCCTGCTCAACGAAGACAGCAGTTTCGGCAAGCAACTGAACCGTATTTACATCGAGCTGCTCCGTAGCCAGGAAACGGAAAAGATAGACAAAAAGATGCGTGAAGAAATCATTCCGGAGATGATGAGGAATGTGAACATCATGCGTAACATGAAGTTCGGTTTTGAAGAGAACCCTGAGGAAAACGATCTTAATCCGGATTGGGAAAAAGCTTTTGAAAGTTCCGGACTAGGAGACAAGATACGAGAGATGAACGAATTACAGCTGGAAGGCGCTGATGTCTATATGAGTACGTTTGCACAACTCAAGACTTATCCGTTCTTTAAGGAACCGTACAACTGGTTCTATCCGTTCGACATGCATCACTCCAGCATCATCAAGGAATTCGGATTCAAGCCTACCGGAGACAATGCCATCCTCTCCCTTATCCTCCAATCCGGTTTCTTCTGCAATAGTGACAAGTATTCCCTTTGCTTTACAATGGCACATATACCACAGTCACAGCGTACGATGATGCTCAGCCAGATGACTTCTCAGGATCTGGATGCACTCATGGACGAAAGCAAATCCTCCGCTTTGCGGCAGTATGCCGAACGACCGGATGTCATCAGCAACCAGTATGTCCACGACTTATACCGCTTCTTCAAATTAAGCCAGCGCAGACACGAGTTCCGTGACATCTTCAAGGAGGAGATTGCCCTGCACCGTATCCCAGCACTCAAAGAGATTCTGTGCAAACCCGAGCTGCTGATTACCATCGCCGACTTCCACTTCCGCAAAGAACACCCGGCAGAAGCATTGGAGCTTTATAAGGAATTAATAGCCTTGAACCATGCAAATGCAGACATTTTCCAAAAGGCTGGCTATTGCCTGCAAAAGGAAAAGAGGTATAAGGAAGCGATAGACGCCTACCTGAAAGCCGATGTACTAAAGCCCGACCATGTCTGGACAATCCGCCATCTCGCTACGTGCTACCGGCAGATAAGGGACTTTGCCTCTGCACTGGAATACTATAAGAAAGTGGAGGCAATCCAGCCGGAAAGCCATAATGTCCTTTTCTACGCCGGAAGCTGCCTTGCCGAACTGGAAAGATATGAAGAGGCTCTGCAATATTTCTTCAAGCTTGATTTCATCGAAAGCAATTGTATCAAAGCATGGCGTGCTATAGGCTGGTGTTCGTTTGTCAACGGCAAGTATGAGCAAGCAATGAAGTATTACGAAAAGATACTCGCCTCCAAACCACTCGCGGCAGACTATCTCAATGCCGGACATGTTGCTTGGAGAACGGGCAAAATAGAAAAAGCTGCAGAACTTTACAGTAAAGCAGCTTTGGAATATGGCGGGCAGGAGATTTTTAGAGAAATGTTCGGTAAAGACAAAGAAACACTTGTCAGACAAGGAATCAGTGAAAAAGATATCCCTCTAATGATGGATCTGGTTTAGATCTCCAACAACTCCCTGTACAGTCTCTGTACGGGGAGCCCCATTATATTATAGTAACTCCCGGATATGTTTTCCACCCCAATGAATCCAATCCACTCTTGTACACCATAAGCTCCGGCTTTATCCATGGGTTGGTATTTGTCCACATAATAGGCAATTTCTTCTTCGTTCAGTTTGGCAAAACGCACTTCTGTTGCCGCTGCAAAACTGCGTTGCCACTCAGTAGTAGTGATGCACACACCGGTAAACACTTCATGGGTACGTCCGGACATGTCGCGCAACATCTGCATAGCTTCTTCCCTATTCTTGGGTTTTCCGAGAACTTGTCCATCCAGCCAGACAATGGTATCTGCCGTAATCATCAGATCGCCCGACTGCATCATGTTCCGATAGGCATCTGCTTTTTCCTTAGATATATAGAGGGGAATATCTGCCCCTTTCAACGTCTCCGGATAAGACTCGTCCACATCGGACAAAGTTCTTACTTCATATTCCACTCCCAAACCAGCCAGCAATTCTTTCCTTCGCGGAGAGTTAGAGGCAAGAATCACCTTATATTTCTTCAGATTATCCAACATCAGCCTACTATATTACAAAAGCGAGCCGCCTCACTTTAATTATTAATTTTTAATTATTAATTTGCCTGCCATCCTACCAACCAAAAGCTTTTTCATCTGCCATCCAAAGCCCTTGCACTTTCAATACCTGTTCCACAATGTCGCGACCACAGCCATAACCGCCTTCTGCATACGAAATATAGCGAGCCACAGCCTTTACCTCAGGCACAGCATCCTTAGGACAACACGGCAAACCACACTCACGCATCACCTCCAAGTCGGGAATATCATCACCTACATACAATATTTCCTCGTCCTTCAAGCCATGACGGTCACGGAAGTCATGGTAATCATGGATTTTAACAGAAGAACCCATATAGATATTTCCATCCTCAAAACCTAAAGAAGTAAAACGCTTGCGGACCGCTTCTGTACGTCCACCCGTAATTATACCCAGCAACACCCCTTGCTTAGCAGCTAAATGCAGGGAATAACCATCCTTTATGTTGACCGTACGCAGAGGTTCACCCTCTGAACTCATAGGGATAACATTGGCACTCAGCACACCGTCCACATCAAAAACAAGGGCTTTTATCTTTTTCAAATCATAGTTTATGGTACTCATTGCACTTTTTTCTTGTTCATTATAATATACCTATATACAGCAAAACATTCGTTCAAAAGAGGCAAGCATCGGCGTCCGGTTATCTTATTGCCAACCGATGTATATTCTCGCTAATCTCCCGATATAGTTCCAGCATTTGCGGCTCATCGGCAAGCATCCGCAGATGCTCGTCAATGACATTCTCATCATAGCGCACAGCCGGTCCTGTCTGTGCGGCAAGCGGTTCCAGCTCATGCACCTTACGGGCCGTCTCGTCTATCAAGGGGAGCATTGCCTCGAACGGCAACCCGTACTTTTTCAGCAGTTCAGCAGCCAACACATACATGTGATTGGTAAAATTGCACGTAAACACAGCCACCAGATGCAAACTTTTGCGCTGCTCAGAACTTGCTTCATACACTTTTTCCGATAGGGCTGAGGCAATATCCTTCAGAAGCCGCACATCCTCTTCCAAGTTGCCTTCCACAAAAAACGGTATCTGTCCAAAATCCACTTCACGCTGCTTACTGAAAGTCTGCATCGGATAAAGCACTCCATGACGCGCAACATGCCCCTGCCAAATATTCATAGGAATACTGCCGGCTGTATGCACCCATAAAGCATTCTCCTTTCCAGAAACAATCTGGGGTAATAATTCTACAAAAGCCGCGTCCTTCAGCGAAACGATATAAAGCTGCGCCTCCTTCGTAACCGCCTGCAGCTCCGTGGTATATGCAGCTTCCACCGTCTGTGCCAATTCCTGCGCCGATTCTTTTGTACGGCTGTAGACCTGCACAATACGAAACCCTTTCCGATAAAGAGCCTTTGCCAGATTAGTAGCCAGATTTCCGGCACCGATAAAGGCAATGGACATATCTTCTATACTTCTTCCCGCCATACACTTATCTTGTTGCCAACCAATACAGAATAGCCCCTAATACCAGCAACGCCAACGGCAGCAGATAAGCGGACATCGTACCGAGTAAGGCAGTTATCAACCCGAAGTTCAATATCAGCCACAAACCTATCAATACCAATCCCACTGACTTGTCATGCTTGAACAGCAGAAAAATCACTGCGGTATACAGCAGAAAATTATCCTTATTCATCACCCATGGCAAGCCGATTGCAGAAAAATGCACCAATTTGTCCACCAAGTAAAGAATGCCGAATACAATCAGTGTGATGGCAGTGGCCTTATATGTATCACGGTTATTGTTTGCTTTTGCTGCACTCACTGTTACTTTCCTCCGTACTTATTGATATGTATCTTTTCCCACTGCAGATTGTCTTCGTTGAAAGGCTTGCGCTCCATCCCCTTATGGCCGATAGCAATAACACTAAGCACCTGCAGCTGTAAAGGAATATCCAACACCTCGTGCACATACTCGCCGGAAGGCATACCGGAAGCCGTAAAACGTTCGCGCACCTGCACCCAGCAGCTTCCCAGCCCCATATCTTCGGCCTGAAGTTGCAGGTAGATGGAAGCAATGGAAGCATCTTCTATCCACACGTCGCTTGCCAGCGGGTCGGCAACAACCACTACTGCCAGTGCCGCATCGGCAATAAACTGCGATGCCTGCTCCTTGCAATAGGACAATTCCTTCAATTTATCCTTCTCGTCCACCACTATGAACTGCCATGCATTGCTGCGTTTCGACGTGGGTGCCATCAGGGCTGCTTTCATCAAAGTAACGACTTGTTCTTGTGTCAATTCTTCTTCTGTAAACTTCCGCATGCTGCGGCGGGCTTTTATCAATTCACTGAAACTTTCCATAATGATTTTATGTGCTAATATGCTAATGTGCACATCGACACATTAACAATAATTTTTGCAAAGATACGAGATTATTTTTTAAATTTGCAGGCCATGCCCCTCAAACTCACTACATATTACCGTGGGAGCAAGGTTCCTGACCTGCCAGGCACCAACACCTTCCATTCCACAGAGTTGTTCCGAATCTATGAGGAAACTCCGGGGTATACCCCCATACTCATTGTGGCATCCGAAGATGACAAGCCCGTTGCGAAACTGCTTGCCGCCATACGTAAAAGTGTCCGCATGTTTCCACCCGGCATCATCAAAAGATGTGAGGTGTACGGTACGGGAGAATATTTCAATAACGAGGCAGACAAAGAGATTATCTTCAGTGACATGCTGCAAAGGCTTACCAATGAAGCATTGCGCGATTCTTTTCTCATCGAGTTCCGCAACCTGGAAAATGCCATGTTCGGATACAAATCTTTCCGGGACAACCAATACATCGCCATCAATTGGCTGCGGGTGCGCAACTCGCTGCACAGCGTCGAAAAGGTGGAAGAGCGTTTCAGCCCGTCACGTATCCGGCAAATAAAGAAAGGGCTCAAAAACGGCGCCCAAGTACGGGAAGCACGTACCAAAGAGGAGATTCTCTGTTTTGCCCAGATGTTGCGCCACGTATATTCTTCCAAGATACGGCGCCACTTCCCCAGCATCAAGTTCTTTCAGCATCTCGAAAACCAGTTGACAAAAGGGCAGCAAAGCAAAATCTTCATCGTCATTTATAAGGAGAAGATTATCGGTGGCAGCGCATGCATTTATTCAGATGACAGCGCCTATCTATGGTTCTCTGGTGGCATGCGCAAGACTTATGCCCTGCAATATCCGGGGATTCTTGCCGTATGGAAAGCACTGGATGATGCCAAACAACGCGGATACCGCCACTTAGAGTTCATGGATGTGGGACTTCCCTTCCGCAGGCATGGCTACCGTGAGTTCGTTCTCCGCTTCGGGGGAAAACAAAGCAGCACCCGACGCTGGTTCCGTTTCCGTTGGAACTGGCTGAATCGGGTGCTGATAAAGATGTATGAATGATTTTTACCGAAATTAGAAATTAGTGTAGACTACATATCCATGAGCCGGTACATTGACCTGTGTATTTATTGTTTCACTCTTTCCGGTAAAATAATTGGTCCAGTTACCAGCTGTTGCCGGGAAAGCTACATCAACCGCATTATGCGTAAAGTTGCCCATAACAACCAGCTGCTTGCCCGTTACACTTTCTACCAACAATGAACGACCGTTGTCCCAATCAGAAACTCCGACCTTCCATGTCAAGATGGCACTTGAATCGAACAATTCCGGATGGGCGTTACGCAATTTCATTAAATCCGCATAAACATCGTGCAGCTCCTTGCGGTCAGTATTCTCCAGATACTCCCAATGCAACGGTTTCCTGCCCGTACGTCCATTCTCCTCAATGGAAATGTCATATCCCATCTCTCCAAATTGCCAAACCATTTTAGGACCTGGAACAGTAAGGAAGAATGTAGTGTTCAGCGCCAACTGATTCATGCGAGCATCAAGGTCGGTTTTCAGTATACCTTCACCCCATTGCGACTGTTTGTAAGCTGCGCGTTCTTCATCATGACTTTCCATAAAACCTACCCATGCAGGTGTTTTCTCATAAAGGCTGCTAAAAGAACTATTTTCAGCATATCCCATAGCCGACTGACAATAGGCATTATTCAGGTTGCGCCATAAGTGCATGCCATCTGCAGCCAGTTCATTTTCTTCCTTTGAATCACAGAAATGCTCCAGGATAACATAAGAGCCCTCTTTCACTTCCTTGATGGCAGCATTATAATCCTTTAGGATGGCAATGCGACTTGCATCGTAATTGGATGCCGTGCTTTCAGTACAAGAAGTCTGTGTGAATCCTTTCGTCAGGTCAAAGCGGAACCCATCCACCTTATATTCCTTCAACAAGAATTGCAGATTGCGCTTCACAAACTTACGCACTAACGGGCTTTCATGATTGAAGTCATGGAACACACTATAAGGATGAGGTGCTTCCACATTGAAATATGGATTATTCTTTGCAGTCTTATCACCATCCCAATAAAGTTTAGCCAGCGGATTGTTTCCTGTAGCGTGATTATAGACCACATCCAGAATAACTGCCATACCCGCCTCATGGCAAGCGTCAATAAACTGCTTATACATGGCCTTTGTGCCATAAGCCTTATCCATCGCAAAAAAGAAGCAAGGATTATACCCCCAACTGTCGTTTCCGTCAAACTCCTGCACCGGCATCAGTTCGATGGCATTGACTCCCATAGCCTTCAGATAAGAAAGCTTGCCCATTGCACCATTGATGTCGCTGGAGGCGGTAAAGTCACGTAGATGCAATTCGTATATCACCAATTGCTCAGGATTTGCTATTTTAAAGTCATTGACCTTCCAGTTATAACTGTCTTTCTGTATCTTGAAGGTCGAAACGATTCCTACTCCTCCCTCAGGATAAGCCATACTTTCGTTATAGGTAGAAGCCGGAATATATTTATCATTATCAGGATCAAGAATCTTTTCCGTATAGGCATCAGCCAGGCGAACCACTTCACCCGCCTTCGTACCTACATAATATTGGAAAGCATACTCTTTGCCAGCATCCAGCCCCGCCAACGTAATCCACCAACATCCGGAAGCATCATCACGATACATCTGCGATTTTTCGTCATTGCCCAATGTCCAGTTATTGAAGTCGCCCACTACATGGGCAAAGTCCTTATGATTCCCATTCGCATCTTTGTCATAAAGTACCAGTGTCACCGTAGAATTATCCACTACATTGATACCCTCGACCATACCGGCCGGCACTGCTGCAGTTTTAATTTCACCAGGAACAAAACCTTCATATTTTGTGTCGGTCACCTCAACAAAGGAATCCGATTCTATCCCTTTCTTGCTGCCGTCCGCACTGCGAATCACTATTCCAAGCCGGCTCACCGGTGTCTTTCCGCTTCCAAACCATTCCCGGATATTCGGACTCAACGTAATACTCCATACGTTGGCTTCGGTTAAAGTCATCTTGCATTTATCCTTGTTTTCCGTCCACTCTGCCGGAACGAACAGCCAAGTTCCTTCACTGACCACCCCGATATGCACATACACATCTCCTTTATGCCCATAAAGAGCAGACTTTGCATCCGCCTTAAAAGTAATTACAAGGGGCTGGTCGGCATCCGGTGCTGCCGGTGCAAAACTCAAACCATCCGGAACTACAATCGCATTGGCAGCCTGAGTGACAGATATTCCTTTCTTCTTCGAACCGGACACAATATTCAATCGTGCCGTCCGCGCTTTTCCTGTCTCATTCTTGCCGACGGAAACCATAATCGTGGCTTTCCCGGACGTACCTTTTGCCGGACTGATGTTGCACCAGCCGGTATCCTCGCCACTCAGCTCGGCTGTCCACTGCTGCCCGGCCTCAAAACTGACGCTCTGCGAAGAAGCAGCTTCACCAAAGCTAAAACCTTGCTCAAAGATTGATTCACTACCGGAAGCAGGAGTCAGATACTCCTGGAACTCCTCTTTGTCGTCACTGCATGCCGCGAATGCCAGCACTAAACTGAAGCATATTAAATGCCATAAAACAGAAATCTTACGTTGATTGATAATTTTCATAATATGAAGTGTTCAAAGTTATCACTTCACAAATATAGCCGGAAAAGAAAGGGCAAACCGATTAACGCAAGAGAAAAGTAACAGCAAGCTTACGGAAACGTTTGCATGGCAAGCCAATGTTCCCGTACCACCATGTTTTATGAAAGCCGAATGACAAACTTTTGTAGCCAATCAACCGATTTCCTCGCAAACCCGCATTTCCATACCTTTATACACCACCACAATCTTATGCAACCGGGTGGTGCCGATGCCACGCTTCACCGTTTCCGTCTCGGCATAGCGGTCGGCCTGGGCGATGGCTTCCCGGCGAAGTTCCTCCACACGGGTTTCGGAATCCTTATACTTGGCATATTTCAGTTCTACGATGTAGCTGTGCTTCATGTCGGAGTAGATTTCCAGCATCGGGCAGAGGAAAATATCGACATAACCTTCCTGCGTGTCCTGCTCGGAGACGGGACGGTAGAAACGGTTCTGCGCAGTCATGGCAAGGGTAAAGCCGTGGACGAAGGACTCGCCCTTCTGCTTGTCGCGCTGCGAGGCATAGCGGTGCAGGCAGTCGGCAATGTAGCCGAAGTAGGATTGCCAGTCGCCGTCGTAAGCCAGAGCCGAGGAAAGTTCGCTCTTCTCGTAAGAGCTGAAGCTCAGGTCGGCCTCGTCGTAAGTATTCAGCAGATAGGTATAGAGCTGTTCCTGCACCACCATGTTGGGGATGGTGAGCCTTGTCTTTCCTTTATACGTGCCGCTGATGGTGAGCATTCCGAAGTAGTAGAGCAGACTGACGAAGTTGTCGGGATTGGTGATGCTGACGGCAGGGAAGCTGTCTTTCAGTTCGCCCGTGATGAAGCCCTGGCTTACGAGGGTTTGGATGACGGAAGCATCATGGGCAAATTCCTTGTCCTTGCGGATGAGCATGCGCAGCTTTTCGTAGTCGATGCGGATATTGCTCTCTATCATGTTGCGTGGCGCTTTGCCATCGTCAATGTAGTTCTTGACGAAGTAAAGCACCATATTGGAATTGTACATGGTGGTTTCACCGTAACATTCCTGCGCGAAGCAGTAGTTGTCGTACCACGGTTTCATCATCTCCATCAACTCGTCCACGCTGTGGTGGAAGGGGCTGTTTGCTGAATAATAGGCCAACATTTCGCGCACCTCCTCCTCGGTGAATCCCATCATCTGGTTGAACTTCGGCGCGAGGGAATAGTTGGTGCCGATGTTGAATCCGCTGCTGAGGTCGTCCATCGTCACGGGGCTTACGCCGGTGATGAAACAACGTTTGATGCATGAATCCGTTCCTGCTTTCACCTTGTTGAAGAAAGCGCGCAGATAACCTTCGCCATGCGTCTCGTCCGTATATCGGCGCAGGCTTTCGGGACTGGAAAGGATGGTGTTGGTGAAGTGGTCGTACTCGTCGATGAAGAGATACATATCCTGTCCGGCACGTTCACAAGCCTGACAGAGGAAGTCCAGCTGCTCCACGGCTCCGTTCGCCTTGCGCAGTCCTTCCAGAGTGTCTTGCGGAAGGAGGTCGGCGTATATCTTGCAGAAGTTCTCGAAAGTAATGCCGCAATGCGCATCCAGCCCTCTGCGGTAGTCGTTCAGCTCGCCGCCGATGCCGGAGAAGTTGAGATGGAGCACCAGATAGCTGTTGCGGCTCGGCGTGGGATGCTGCCCGATGTACAGGTCACCGAAAAGGGCTTCGAACTTGTCACGGGTGCGCACGTCGTAGTATTGTCTCAGCAAGTTCAGCGTGAGGCTCTTGCCGAAGCGGCGCGGACGGATGAAGAAGAAGAAGCGGTCCGCCTCCTCTATCATGGGGATGAAGCGGGTCTTGTCCACATAATAATAATTGTCTTGGCGGATATCCGCGAAGTTCATCATGCCGTAGGGAAGTCTCTTTCTACCGGGTACTATGTATTTCAATGGGTCCATCTGCTGTCCTCCTGTTGTTTTTTCTATTCAATCAGCCACTTTTGGCATCAACGACACAAAGATAGCAAAAGTTCTTGTAGAGAGGCGCATTGCTGCTGATTTTTCAAGTTTTCCTCCACGGCTCTTTCATTTAGAGGAGTTGTCGGGAGCTAGAAGGAGTTATCGGGAGTTAAAGGCCGATACTCTTGTTGATATATAACGATACTACCGGCTTCCAACTCCCTTTAACTCCCGATAACTCCTTCTGACTCCCTTAAATGAAAGAGCCGTGGTTTTCCTCGGTTTAGCTTGACCGATTGTAGAATAAACGATAAGGATTACGAATCAAGAAACACGGATATGACAACAGAACCAAATCAACTTGCGGAACTTCAATATGGTTGCGAGGTTGCTCTCCCTTGGCGTTCATCATCGTCAAGGCAAGCATCCTTATGCTTCAGCACCGTTTTCCTTTGATAAAAACGCCTACAGGGCTGACGCATTATAGTTTTTACCATAAATATTTTCTATGTTGTATTCCTAATAATTGAATACCTTTTTATTTGTTATTAACTTTATAAATCAATCACTTACGTTTTTTGAGTTCACAAAAAGAAACAATATTCATCCCGATTGCGACTAAAGCCACAACCTATGAACTAACCCAAAGCCGTAAGCCTTGTGTCGTTTAAAATTAAATAAAAGCCCTATTAGACAAACTTCTATAAGTTGTACCACAATGTATGCAGCCAACAATTTACTTCTTCAGAATAATAGGTAGGACGCAACAATCTATTTAGAGATGCAACCTTGAAGGTTCATCATAATTTATGCAGGAGTCGTCCCGGTTGAAATTTGCCTGAAGGGCTCTTTTATATTTTCTGTCAGTAACATCTGTCATGCTCATACTTTTTTCCACTTTTGAGTATAATCAGTATTCTGTTTGACAATTTACGGGTTATGCGGATTATCGCCTCTTGCGGCAACATACGCTTGCAATACTCTCCGTAGGCAGCGGCCAATGCCCTGTCTTGCCGTATGGCTACCAAGGCGCTCTCCACCAGTAAAGGGCCAAGCCGCTTATTTCCTCTGAACGTCATCTCGCCGTGACTTGTCTTTTCACCGCTGCTATGGCTTGTAGGTACCAGTCCCAGATAGGAGGCGAATTGTCTTTCATTACGGAAGCGGTGAATGTCACCTATCTCTGTCAAAAGGCACATGCCTGTAATCATACCAATACCGGGAATGGAGACGATGTTCTCGTATGCTTCCCCATAACGCCCGTTACGGGATAACGTACGTACCAGACGGGTAATCTCAAGGAGACTCTTACGAAACAACTCCACTTGTCTCAACAACAGATCCAGTGAATTTCGACTTTCTGATAACAGTTGTACATCTTCATGTACCCATTTAAGATAGCGTTTCGACCAATGAGACTTTGAGTTTTGAAAACATTCAGGATAAATAACTCCGTTATTATAAAGCAGGTGCTTCACTCGTGACTTGTAACCGGAAAGTTGCCGTTTCAAAGTTATACGCAAACGCATGACGTTACGGTCATCAAGAACCTCTTTCTTAGGGATGTAAATACCCCGAAGCAGACCGGACTTCAAAGCCCTCGCTATTTTGGTGGAGTCAATGGCATCTGTTTTCATCACGGATTCGTATTGTCCCGTCGGAATATCGGCAGCATGAACCGGAAGACATTCTATACCAAAATCCAACAATGAATAATAAGTGGAGAAGCCACTGAAACCGGCCTCATAAGCGGACAGATAATTACCGTTGGGATAATGTTTCTTCAAATGTTCAAAGAGCGCTTGGGCGGAAGACTGCTGGCTGTGCTTTTTCAAGCAACCGGATTCGGTGAGGATTGACACATGCCAAGTCTTCAAATGAACGTCAATACCTATATAGATATTTTGACCTTCAAAATTTAATTCTTTTCTTTGCACCATAGGTGTAATAGTTTTAATTACTGAATATTGAATCTTGTCAATTACAAATTTAGTAATTCAATTATTGCGCCTATTTTACTTTATCTAAAATTCATTGGTCGGGGAGCGCCCAGCGGCAAGGGGCGGGACCACCCGTCCCGACAAGCGAATATTTTCAGCATTTACAAACATAGTAACTATTATAATTCTATTAAAAGCATACTTTATATGCTTGATAACTAATAGACAAAACGCTTTCATACATCATCTAAAATCCTTATCTTTATAAGCAATTAAGAAACATAAGTTGACAAGAACAATGGCAATATTTAGTATCTGTAAACAAATCAATGACCCTCGTATTGACAGAAAACGTGTACATTCTGCCGATGCCATCGTTTATATCGCCATGGCTGCTGTCATATGTGGCGCGGAGTCCTGGTATGAGATAGAGGATTTCGGCAATGCCAAGATTGACTTTTTCCGCGAGCGTCTTCCCGGATTGGAATCCATCCCCAGCCATGATACCTTCAACCGCTTTTTCAGCGCTCTGAACCCTGAGTATTTCGAACGTATTTTCCGGCACTGGATGTTTGAGATTTGTGAGAAATATGAGGGTGTCGTGGCCATTGACGGCAAGACCATCCGTGGTGCCAGCAAGTGTACCTCTTCCCACCCCGCCGGGAATCCCGGATTTAAGCTCCATATGGTCAGTGCCTGGGCTACAGCTAATGGAATCAGCCTTGGACAACTGAAAGTCAATGAGAAACATAACGAGATTGTGGCTATCCCCTTGTTGCTGGAAGCATTGGACTTAACCGGATGCCTTGTAACCATTGATGCAATAGGCTGTCAAACGGATATTGCCAAAAAGATAATAGAGTGTGGGGCGGATTATGTCCTGGCTCTTAAAGAAAACCATCGGAATCTTTATAATACAGTCAAAGGATGGTTCGATGATTTGGACAAGAAGAATATAGATGTCAACAAGGCTTATTATGCCACCAGATACGGCAAATACATAACGGAGGAAGAGGCTCATGGCAGACACGAACGCCGTGAGTGTCTTGTGTACAGTTGCCAGGCGTTAACCGGGATGTTAAAGGATTGGAAGGGATTGAAGGCAGTTGTGAGAATCTCCTCGCAAAGAACCATCAGGACGACAGGCGAGACGACTGTAAACCATAGGTTCTATATCACTTCATTGGGACTTGAGCCTCAAAGAATAGCAGAAGCCATACGGGCACATTGGGCTATTGAGAACAATCTACATTGGCAATTGGATGTCTCCTTTAATGAAGACGCAGGCAGAAAAACGGGCAATGCGGCACAGAATGTTTCACTTATGAATAAAATAGCACTGATGGTCATTAAGAAAAATGAAAGAAAGGGAAGCGTGAAAGGAAAAAGAAAGGCTGCTGGATGGGATGATGAACTTCTTTGTGAACTTTTATCAATGAAATATTTTTAATGCGTCAGCCCTGCCCATATGAACAAGAAAGCCCACCATAGTGAGCCGTTGACAGACAAGGTGCTTCAACACGACAAACCTCTGTGATTCAGCATAGAAAGCAAAGGGGTATACATCTTTCTTGCCATTGTTTTTCCCGGATGCCACGAAGCGAGCGGACGATACGCTATGAGAGTAACGCCTTACCCTCATGCTGCCCTCATGGTTACCCTCATAGCTGTATGCCCGATGGACAAAGGGATGCAGCACATTATGAGGGCATGAGGGTAAAAGTGCGCTCAACTTTTTGTCGGGGCTGAGCTGAATCTTGAGCAAATACTGCATCACAAACAATGCAATTATCTCTCAAGTTTTCTTATAAGTACTGATTATAAACCAAGTATGTCGCCATAATTAGCTTATACTATCCGTATTCAGCGTAGCGAAGAATCTCTTCTCTGCGTATTCATAAAGAAAGTAGATTCTTCGCTACGCTCTGACTATACCTTGATGAAATAATCAGAAGAGGTTTTGAGCGAAGCTAATGACAGATACCGATAATATAAAAGAAATAAAAGAACATACTTATAAAAGAATAAAGTCCCGGTTAAATGGAAAGAGTCCGGTACAATACCGAACTCTTTCTATAACCGGTAGTGTAAAATAAACTGTGTCACGCATTATTTATCTCTAGAAAACTCATCGGTCGGGGAACGGCCCGCGCCAAGGGGCGGGACCACCCGTCCCGACGAGCGTAAAATTACAATAATTTAAACCGGTTTCCAAACTTTATAGCCAGTTGTTGCGAGATGGTAGCCCAATTGGCCAGTGGCATGGTCCATTTCTTACGTATATTGCGGTATGCAAGATAAACAAGTTTCTCAAGGGCTGTATCCGATGGGAACACGCCCTTGTTTTTTGTTACCTTGCGGATCTGACGGTGATACCCCTCAACGGTATTTGTGGTATAGATAAGCTTACGGATGACCGGAGTATACTGGAAGTATTCGGACAGCTTATCCCAGTTGTCCTGCCAGGATCTGATAACGACAGGATACTGTTCACCCCATTTTTCATCCAGCTTGAGGAGCTCATTTTCTGCGGATTCCTTATTGACTGCCTGATAGACACATTTCAAATCCCTTAAGAACTCCTTCTGATTCTTGGATCCTACATACTTGATGGAGTTACGTATCTGATGTACTACACAAAGCTGTACGGCTGTATTAGGATAAACGCTTTGAATGGCTTCAGGAAACCCCTTCAGACCGTCTATACAGGCAATGAGAATATCCTCAACTCCACGGTTCTGAAGGTCTGTCAACACGCTGAGCCAGAAGTTTGCTCCCTCATTCCTTGATATATACATTCCAAGTAACTCCTTGTGTCCCTCCCTGTCAATGCTCAGTACATTATAGATTGCACGGGTTACCGCGCAGCCACGTTCATCCGTTACTTTGTAATGAATGGCATCCATCCAGACTATAGGATAAACAGAATCAAGCATCCGTGATTTCCATGCTTTTATCTCCGGAAGTACACGGTCTGTGATGGAACTGATTGTGTCGGCCGAAACACGATTCCCAAGATTTTCTTCCATCCAGTCACTGATTTCCCTTGTGCTGTTTCCCATTGCATACAAGCCAATTATACGGTCAGCAACACCTTCTGCCAGAATAGTCTCACGCTTCTTGATAAACTGGGGATCAAAACTCGAATTACGGTCACGGGGAGTGGAAACGGTTACTTCGCCCAAGGGAGTCTGAACCTGCTTTTGCATCTTTCCGTTACGACGGTTACCCATCTGGCGTTCTTCTTCTGTCAAATGTGCATCCATCTCTCCTTCCAGGGCTGCATTCAATATACTTTCCAATAGTGGGGCAAAGGCGCCGTCCTTACCCAACAAAGGCTTGCCGGCTTTCAGCTGTTCAATGGCCTTGTTCTTGATACTCTCGAAATCAAATTCTTCTTTCATAAAAAAAACTGTGTTAGCAAAGTTAATACTTTATTCCTTGCTGACACAGTTTAATTTACATCCTCTCTATAACCGGTTAATGTTTAACCTGTCCAACTTTTGGGGCGCACTTCACCTGCAGCCCTTTTCATTATAATACTTTATATTCTTTCAGCACATTGTTCTTACTGAATACTCCCGGTATTGTCCTTGAAGTTTAACTTCACTGTTTGTCCGGCAGCTACCTTAACGGCATCCTGATCATTGCCTTTACCGCGGAATAGAATCTTGCCATCAAAAACATTAAATTCAGTTTGCCACCAATCGCAGTTCTCCAATTTTACACACATACGCAAATTCCCTTCTTTGCATACCGGAGACACATACTCACCTTCTGCATTCAATTTGAATTTATCAACATCTGCCAACTGAGCATCCCATCCACCAGCTGCTGCATCACCAATCAAGTAAGGCTCCGGTTCAGAAAGAACAATCTTTCTGTTTATGCTCTTCTTATCCGCAGAAAGTGTACATATCACTACTATCTGATAATAACCTGATGTACTGATTACCAAATTAGCTCCACCTGCCGGATATTCGCCATACCCTTTGGGTTCTTCGTTTTCAGCTCCAAAGTTGTCACCAGTATCCCAGCTCATTTCATTATTGAACTTAACGCCTTGACCTGCTTCAATATAATAGATTCCCCAGAACATACCATCGTGACTATGTACCGGTATCATTTCCGGTGCATTTTCCCACTTCCAATCCCATGGTGCACCAACAACAAACATCTTTTCGGGTAACGTAGCACTTGAAGTGTCTTCTGCCGTACAAATAGCCTGAGCAGAAAAAACACCGGTGCGTAAATCCAGTTTCAATGTAACATCATAAATGCCAGCTTTACCTACAGTAAAATTATCCCCTCCACCTTTACATTCACTGAATGCCTCGGAAATAGCACCTTTTGCGACGGCTCCCATATTTGAGTGCATCTTCACTGTTGCCCCTTGATAAGGAATATCCACGCCCCAATTATGCAAGTAACGGAACTTCATTTCTTTCTTATCCAGTGTTACATCTTTTATAGTATACTCCACAGTAGCCTGAGCTTCATTCAAAGCACCCGCCATAGCAGTTTCATCATTCCACTGCTGAGGAGTTGCATCACCAATAATACCAAAATCAGTAGGGATAACCGTGAGCTGATTATCAGCCTTATTAAAAGCTACATAATATAATCCGTCTTTCGCAACCGTGAACGGGCTACCACCTACGGTCAATCTATAAGTCGGAGCCGGAGTCGTAGCAACAGATTCTCCACTGCCATAATTGATTTCATTGCCTTCAGAATCCACCTCCAACATAGTGAAACTCCCTGATGATTTGAGCCATGTATAGATTCCTACAATATTAGTTCCTTCCGGAGCATTGTCAAACGCTGGAGTTGTCAATTGAGAGGAAGTGGCAGCCGCACTATAAATTGTAGCATCACCCGTAATATACAATCCTGTCGGAACAGCCGTAATCACCTTCCAGTTATCATTTCCTTCTTCACAACTTGTCCCTACTGCCAGTAGCAATAAGAGTGTTGCTATATATTCAAATACTTTTTTCATTTTATCAAGTATTAAATCATTAAACATTAGTAACCGTAATTCTGAGTCAACTTAGTATTCAGACTTAAAACATCTTCATGGATAGGAAACACGGTAGTATATCCGTTAGCTTCACCCTGTAGTTGAGGTCTGTCAGTGTAGGCACGTGTAAACTTACCAAAGCGTACCAAATCTTGGCGGCGCAAACCTTCCCAAGCAAATTCCCTCAGACGCTCTGCCAACAATGTTTCAAGGTTAGCTACTACATCTGTACTTGCTCCAGCGCGAGCACGAACTTCATTCAGTTCAACATTTCCACTTTCGCCATTTCTTACCTTTGCCTCACTTATCATCAATAATACATCAGCATAACGGAACAAAACGATGTCATTCGTTTGCAATTTACCATCATTGGTTGCAGCTGCATCCAGTTCGTATTTTTTCATGCGTGCACCGGCAGTTTTTTCAGAAGCCTTACCAGACATATCCAATGAAATTTCAGCAGGAAGATACTCCAAATCTGTTCCATCATCCAATTTAATAATACCTTTCGGTCCTTCTACTTTACCGGCATAATAGGTAACATCAAAACGTGGGTCTACTGCATTTGTTCCATATCCAAAAGCATCGAGAGCTTCTTTGGTAGCCGAAGAGCCATTCCATCCCCCCTGTCCATAAGCATTACCATGATTATAATGACGGGAACGGATCAAGTTATAGAACTCATTTTTATACAAATTAGGATCCATGGGAATAGTAAGAATGTTCTCTACTGAAGTTTCATTTTTCGTAGAGAAGTTGGAAGCAAAGTTATCGGCCAACTGATAGCCCAACTCTTTAATCTTAGTACCATAAGCAATTGTAGCTTCCCAAGCATTTTTTTCTGCTCCATCCACAGTAAACTTGATAGTTTTCCCATCGGGCTTTGAACCGTCAGTCCAATTATCGTCTGTATAAATTTCGGCATTCAAAGCCAATTTTGCCAATAGAAAGTAAGCAACCGGTTTCGTTATTCTACCGTAATACTCACCCGGCAAGTTGCTATGAGCATCACTCAAATCAGCTACAGATTCCTCAAGTTCTGTTTTCACAAATGTGAATACAACGGAACGTTCAGACTGTTCGACATCAGCCATTGCCGTAGTAGAAGAGGTAACCAACGGCACACGAGCAAACATATCCAACAGATAATAGTAATACAAAGCACGGAATGCGCGAACCTCGGATATATACTTGGGCACAGATGTATTTTCGGGGTCTTTCGCCAAAATTTCATTCAACTTATCCAATGATTTATTGGCTTGAGCAATTACCCTATAAAGATAATCCCATGAACCTTTTACCAAGTCGTTCTTCGTTCCCCATTTATGAAGGAATACATCCTGCCACAACCCTCCATCATACCAGTCACCACCACGTGTAGGGAGAACAGCCTCATCGGTAGTAAAAGTATTCAAGTCATAAAGACCACGGTCAGTACCTTGTAAACCCGATCCACCACCATTAGCACCTACTTGGGTATAGAGCGAAGCTACTGTATTTAAATAGAGTAGCGTAGAATTTTGATATGCCTGTTCCTCCGTAATCTGATCTTTCGGATTCTCTTCCAAAAAAGCATCGCAAGAAGACAAACCGACAGTTGCCACTGTTGAAATCAACAAGCTATATAATATATTTTTTTTCATAATATACATCTAATTAAAAGTTAACACTAAGTCCTAAAGAGTAAGTACGAGACAACGGATAGAAACGTTTGTCATCAACACCCAAATCACCACCTACGGTAGTACTGTTAATCAAAGGAGAAAGCCCTGAGTAGCCGGTAATTGTAGCCAAATTATTTACAGAGAACGTGACACGCAAGGACTTGATAGCTTTCATGTTCTTTGTATTAAGATTCCAGCCCAATGTCACATAATCAAAATGCAAATAGTCACCTTTCTCCAACCAATAGTCTGTCACTGTCTGGTCTTTAATATTCTTCTCTGGAGCTCCTTGCATTACGTTGTATGTGGGGAACTGATTCATATTCATGTAGGATAAAGAGGTACCGTTATATATTTTGTGCCCGAACGCACCATTCATTTGCACCTGAATATCAAATTGTTTATAACGGAAGCTAACATTAGCACCCAATAAAGCTTTAGGCATAGCCTGACCTGCTATATAGCGATCTTTTCCATCTGCAAGGTCAACCCCTTCAACACCATCAATGTCTTGGATGTGGTAAGTATAGTCACCAAATCCATTATCGACCAAACCGTCGCATTTAGGTAAATAGAATACACCCACCGGCTGCCCCACCATCTGATAGATAATCTGATTGTAGCCACCAATGAAGCCAGCACCATTCATGCCACCCAAATTCATATATTCTTTGGCGGTCATAGCTTCACCCATATATGTGCCATTCAACGAGAGCAACTTATTCTGTTGGAAAGCTATGTTAGCGTTGATATTCAACTCCATATCTTTGGTTTTCAGAGGAGTTCCACCCAATGATATTTCAATACCCGTGTTACGCATAGCTCCCATATTGGCAAGCAAAGTAGGATAGGTAAAAGGAGGAACCTTCACATCATAATTGTAAAGCAGGTCGGTTGTCTTTGAATTATAATAATCAAAACCCAAAGTCAAACGTTCGTCAAACATTCCCAAGTCAAAACCAACATCAAAAGTTTTCTTAACTTCCCATTTCAAATCCGGATTATAATTGCGGGTCACCCCCATAGTTACTACAGGAAGGCCATTTACTGTAGTTGTACCATTCGGACTCATCAAAGGCAAAGACATATAGGAACTGATAGCATCCTGATTACCAGCAAGACCATAACCAGCTCTAATCTTCAAATTGCTGATAATATCAATATCTTTCATAAATTCTTCTTCAGAAAGCACCCAAGCCAAAGATGCTGACGGGAAGAAAGCCCATTTGTTGTTTGCTCCAACTTTAGAAGAACCATCTGTACGGGCGTTCACAGTTACAATGTATTTATCGGCATATGAATAATTAACACGTCCCATGAAAGATGCCAAACTCGGATTATTATAATAAGAAGTGTTATTACCCCATTTTAACACTGCACCTGCTTGCAAATTGTTATATAAAAAATCATCAGAACTAAATCCATTCACTGTAGCTCCAAAACCTGTGTTAGTTACCCTTTGAACTTCAGCCAAAGCTAAAGCATTGATGTAATGCTTGCCAAAAGCCTTCTTATAGGTCAACATCATATTCGCCAACATAGATTGCGACTTATTGTCACCACGATAAGCTTCACCACGATTACTCAACCCTGCTTTAATAGAAGTAGGGATGTACTTCTTGTTCTCCTTTACATTGTATGTATAAGAACCAAATGCACTCAATTTCAAATCATCTGTAATGCTATAAGTAATGCGTGCATTCGCATTAATAAATGCATTCGTTTCGCGGTCATCAATATCCAAACGACCTAGCGGATTATGCACCTCATTAGCATTGGCATTTTCATCCCACATTCCCGTCTCAGGATTCTTCACATTCGGGAAAGTGGGGTTATAAGAAGCAGCAGAATAAAATGTTTTTTGATAGTCATTCACATATCTGTTTTCTTTCAATGAACCAAACATGCCGAATTCTAATTTCAATTTATTATTGAACATATTTTGCATTGCATCAATCTTTGCTGTATAATTGCGCATCGTATTGTTCTTTATAATACCTTTCTGGTCAATAACGCCAATAGAAGCGCGATAATTGGAATCCTCATTTCCATTTGAGAAAGACAAACGATGATTCTGAGTATAACCGGACTGTTGCATTTCTTCTATAAAATTCGTATCATACCCTTTATCCAGGATACTGATACCCAAATTTTGAGCAGCAGCTCTATATTGACTCGCACTCAACATATCCAGATTCTTATAAACAGTTTCAATACCGAAACTTCCATCGTAACTCAAACTCTTCACACCATTTTTGCCCTTGATAGTAGTAACTACAATTACTCCTGATGCACCACGTGAACCATACTGAGCTGTTTCAGAAGCATCTTTCAATACTGTAAAATTCTCAATATCGGCAGGAGAAATGGCATTCAACATGTTCAAATCGCCAAACACACCGTCAATAATAACCAAAGGGTCATTGCCTCCGGTCAGAGAAGTAGTACCACGAACACGAATAGCGGGGGCAGCTGTAGGGTCACCACCTGTTTTTTGAATATTTACACCAGCTATTTTGCCCTTGATAGCAGCCAATGGATTAACCACTACACCTGCATTCATTTCTTCACGGCCTACTTTTTGAACGGCACCCGAGATAGTTCGCTGACTACCTGTAGCATAACCAATTACCACAACATCACTAAGTAACTGGGAGTCTTCTTGCAAAATAACATTCACATTAGGAGCTGCTTTTACTTCAGCTGTTAAGAAACCGACAAAAGAGACCTGAAGTATTGCACCACGAGAGGTTTGCAACTGAAAATTACCATCAATGTCGGTGATAACGCCATTAGTTGTACCCTTTTCCAAGACATTTGCACCGATTACCGGTTCGCCTGTCGCATCAGTAACAGTACCTTTCACGGTGATGTTCTGTGCATAAGCGCCAACTGACAAGAACAGCCCTAAAACTAGGGTAAGAATCGTTCGATAGATTCTAGGATTTACTTGCTTCATGCATTTAATAAATTAAAGTTAACAATATTAATTACCTATATATATTATTCGTAAAAATAATTTCGTACTTTTGCTTTCTAATGTCTTTCAAGTACCTAAAGCATGACGCCACAAAAATATGCTTTATTAATTTAGTAAAGTATAAAGAATGTGTAAAATGTGGGGAGCAAACAATGCAAACGATTGCATGCAGTTGCACAATACGAAAAAGTCATTTGATTTTGGCTACTTTGCACCATCATACAATGCATCTGTACACTCCACATACGGCATTCCTGCATGCTATGCATATGTTTATTCAACTGAACCACAGAACTTTTCACCGCCTAACGGCCGTAAAGCAATCTGCCAACGGCCGTCAACAAATCGCCTAACGGCCGTCAACAGATCGGATGATGGCCGTTAAGCACTACACAACATCAAGACAAAACAAAAGAAACACAAAGCTTTTACTGAAGAAATGCCATGCATGTATAAACCAAGCAACATACTTTCAGGATATGAATAACGTGTCTGCACAATATTAATATGCCATTAACACGATATTAACAAAATGGCCGACATGATATTAACTTGTTACATTACAACAAGTTAACATCATATCGGCCCTAAAAACAGAGGTGGAAGCAAAATTTGCTTCCACCTTTTTCTGTTGCTTCCACCGCACCTCAAACACCGATGAACAAAGGGGTACAGAGCAGGTGTGGTAGAGTGGAAGCAAATAGTGCTATTTATTTCTCTGAAGTATAAAGTACCAGCTTTCCGGACTTCAATCCTTTAGCCCTTGCCTCAAACACAATCTCACCGGCTTGCTCGCCACTCTGCACAATAGCCGTCAGCTGACCGCTGAAAGCCGGCATCTTGGGCAAATGGAACAAATCGAGGCTGGTAGCATCTCCATTGGCAGCAGCGCGATATTTTCCGGCACCCTTCACCGAGAAATTTACCATGCGGCTGTCTGCCGGACAAAGATTACCGTCCTTATCCACGACACGGACTGTGATATATGCCAGGTCCTTACCATCGGCAGACAAGCGGGTGCGGTCGGCAACCAGCTCCAGATGATGGGGCTTGCCAGCGGTACGAATCACCTTTTCTTCTGCAGGCTTGCCGGAAGCATCATAAGCCACCACTTTCACTTCGCCCGGTTCATAAGGAACATCCATCCACATCAAGCGATAGCGACGCTGCAAAGCAAGGGAGTCCCGGCCTTCCAAAGCACGGCTTTCATCAGCAGTAAGTTTCCGTTGTTTGCCATAACTCTTTCCGTTGACGAACAGTTCGGCACTGGGATAGCTGGTGTAAACAAAAACCGGAGTATTCTCCCCTTCCCTGCCCGGCCACGTCCAGTGCGGAAGGACATGCAAGGTATTTGCCTGCTTGTTCCATAGGCTGCGGTACAGATAGAAACGGTCTTTGGGGAGGCTTGCCAAGTCTATGATACCGAAAACGGAGCTGTGGCTGGGCCAGGAATCCGTACTATAAGGAGAAGGCTCACCCAAATAATCAAAGCCCGTCCAGACGAACTGTCCGATTGTCCAGTCATAATCATCAGACAAAGCAAAATCCTCATCGGGAAGATTCGACCAGGAACAACACTCCACATCATAACCGGAGCACTGATGGTCATCATACATCACACTGGCACCCTTCTGTACGGGAAATTTATAGACACCACGAGAACTTACAGTGGAAGCCGTCTCCGAACCGAGCACAATATTCTGTGGAAGAGTCTCATAAGACTCCACATAACGGTGAGCCCGATAATTAAGACCGGGTACATCAATCATTGCCGCAAACCCGTTGGCAAGCACGCAAGTTACCTGGTCCATACCGCAAGTAACGGGGCGTGTAGGGTCTTCGCGATGGCAAATATCCTGCAGGAAAGAAGCCACTTTGTAGCCCTCGGGACTACATTGGGTAGGAACCTCATTTCCTATACTCCACATTACCACACAAGGATTGTTCCGATAATGATGCAGCATGTTTACCATATCCTTTTCTGCCCATTCGTTGAAATAGCGGTGATAACCATTCTCACATTTGGCAATATCCCATTCATCGAAAGGTTCCAACATCATCATAAAGCCCATCTCGTCACAGAGTTCCACCAATTCGGGTGTAGGCATATTGTGGGAGGTACGGACTGCATCACATCCCATATCCTTCAATAATGTCAACTGACGGCGAAGAGCAGCCACATTGACAGCCGCACCCAACGGGCCCAAATCGTGGTGATTGCATACCCCCTGGAATTTACGGTGCTTACCATTCAGGAAGAATCCCTTATCAGCTATAATCTCAATGCTGCGGATACCAAAACGCGTGGTATATTCGTCAGTCTGTTTGCCATCTACATAAATCTTAGATACTGCCTTATATAAATAAGGTGTCTCAGGGGACCACAGAGACGGAGCATTTATCAGAAAATTCTGCTCAAATGGCTGTCCGTGATTAATTTTCCGGCTATTATCCTTACGGGCTACTATCTTACCGTCCGGCGCAATAATATCAGTAGAAATACGAACATCCGCATCACCGGCATTCCGTATTGTAGTACGCAGACGCACGGAAGCGTATTCAGCAGAAACATGCGGTGTGGTGAGCTGTGTACCCCAAACCGGAACATGAACACGTTCCGTAGTAACTAGGCGGACATTGCGATACAATCCCGCCCCCGGATACCAACGGGAGGACTGGGGTCTGTTTTCCAGACGGACAGCCAGCACATTGTTTTTACCGTCGGCATTCAGCAAACCGGTAACATCGCAATGAAAAGAGTTATACCCGAAAGGCCAGAAACAAGCTTCTTTCCCATTGACATAGACCCGAGCCTCACTCATAGCACCATCGAAAACCAGAGTGACCTGCTTGTCTGCAGAAGCATCAAAAGCCGTACGATACCAACCGACACCCACATAAGGCAACCCTCCGGTACGCCCGGTCTTTACGGAAGCTTGTTTTTCAAGGTCTTGCGTAACCGCTACCTCCTGCAAATCGTTGTTGCGGTCGAACGGACCAAAGATGGCCCAATCATGAGGAATGGTCACTGTTTCCCACTTACTGTCGTCTAAATTTGTTTGTGTTGCTTCGGGAACATCTCCCTTGGTGAACTTCCAGTTCTTTTCCAACAATGCTTCTGTACGCTGCGCCATTGCCGCCAAGGCAAAAAAAGCGCAGCAGGAAAAGATAAGTATTGTCTTTCTCATTCTTCTTTAAAAGATTTTGTTAATATAATTATTTAAAAGCATCCATTATCACAGTGGGGCGGCCGTCTTCAGTGAATGCCCCCAGCCGATATTGGTTCGGCCTGCATTCCGGTTCCCAGTAGAACACGCCCTTGCAGCGTCCGCCGGTATTCTCCTTGCACTCTTTCAGGATACGTGCCAGTTGGCGTTTCCCTTCTGCCAGCACGGAAGCACTTGCCAGATTCCCTTTGTCGTCGGCACACTCCATGCCGGTTTCCACCACCATCACGTCACAGTTGTATTTCCGGGCTACACTATTAATATTGGCAATACACTCGGTGATAGTTCTATCAGCTGTATATTCCTTGTGCTCGAGCATCGTCCAGTAAGGATAGAGCGACATGCCTATCATATCCCACTTACCGCCATTGGCTCTCAGTTCATCAAAGAACCAGGTATACAATTCGTTGTCATATCCATTGTCCAGATGGACGATGACAATGGCATCGTCGAAGACGGACTTTACCGCATCGTATCCTACATTGATAAAAGCAGCCAGGTTGGCAAAGTTCTCACGGTATTTCACTTCCTCGGAAGTGCTGTTGGAACCCTTTACATCACATTCCCTCACATCATAGGACGCACCACTCAATGCAGCATCTTCATCCCAGAGCATCCCCGAACGGATTTCATTACCTACCTGAACCCACTTGGGAGTAACTCCTGCCGCTTTCAGCGCATTAAGTACATCGGCAGTATGACCGGCGACGGCTTTCTTCAAGTCGGCCAAGTTCAGTCCTTTCCATGCAGCAGGCTTATGCTGCTGTCCAGGGTCGGCCCACCAGTCACTGTAATGGAAGTCTACCATTACGTCCATGCCCAGCTCTGCGGCACGCTTGGCTTTCGTCACCAAATCGGCCGTATTGCACCAGTTATCGTGTTCTTTGGGGTCGACCCATACTCTGAGTCGAACCGCATTCAGGCCCAAATCCTTCATCAGCTGGAAACAATCGGTCTCCACACCGGAGGTATTGTAAAATTTCATACCCTTATGTTCCATCTCCGTCACCCAACTGATGTCGGCACCTTTAGCAAAGTCTGTAGCCAGAGGTTCCTCCTTATCGGGAAGTCCACCAGCATTGGGGTCTGTCTCATTATTGCTGCTGCATGCAAATACTGCAAAGGCAATACAAAAAAAGAAAGTCAAAAACTTCATGTGTTTCATGGCGTTATCATCATTAATTGCGTACTGCAAATATAAGCATTTAGGGAATATAGAACTATATATCACCTTAATTTGTCAAAATACGGGTATCTGCAATCGTTTGCACAAACTTACAACCCGATAAACCTCAACGGATAAGCACAATTTACCTTATTACGTTATTTTTGCAATCGGATTAGGGAAGTTTACCTTATCTTTGTCCTCAAAACTATACCATGAATAAACCGCAGATTACCATCAAGGATATTGCCCGGGCGCTGAATGTCTCCCCCTCCACTGTGTCGAGGGCGCTGAAAGACAATCCGGACATCAGCAAGGAAACACGTGACCTTGTCCATGCCTATGCGCGCGAGCATAACTACAAGCCCAACGTACTTGCCGTAAATCTCCGCGCAAGCCGCAGCAATACCATCGGCGTCATTGTCCCCCAACTGGTACACCACTTCTTTTCCTGCGTATTGAGCGGAATTGAGAAAGCAGCGGCGGATGCCGGATATAATATCATAGTGGCGCAGAGCAGCGAATCGTACGAGCAGGAAGTGAAAATTGTACATTCTTTCCTTGCCGCCCGTGTCTGCGGAGTCATCGCTTCACTTGCCAAGGACACTTCCCAATACGACCATTACCAGGAGCTGCTGAACAACGATATTCCCATTGTCTTTTACGACCGTATATGTACGGGGCTGAAAACCGAGCGAGTGGTGGTGGACGATTATGCCGGCTCCTTTGCCGCCGTGGAATACATGATACAGACCGGATGCAAGCGTATCCTTTTCTATGGTGCGGCTCCCCACCTGGAGATTACCAAAAATCGCCGGAACGGCTACCTGGATGCCATGAAGAAGTATAAAATTCCGGTGGACGACAGCATGATTCTGTTGTGCGACACCCGTGAACGTGCCATCTCCATCACTCCCGACCTGCTGGAAAGCGAAGACCGCCCTGACGGTTTCTTTGCCATCAACGACGAGACAGCTTCGGGCATACTGTATGCCTGCAAACTGGTCGGCGTAAAAGTTCCCGATGAAGTATCCATCTGCGGATTCACCGACGGAGCCATTGCGCAAAGCACCGACCCGAAGCTGACTACCGTGGAGCAGCATGGCGAGGAAGTAGGTAAAAGCGCTTTCAGCATTCTGACCGGAAAGCTGGAGGGAGAAGAGAAAAGCAACAACAAGATAGTACGTACCAATCTGGTGATAAGAGGAACTACGAAATAATAAAACATATTAAACCATCATGAAAGTAAAACCCGATTTAAGTTTCTGGAAGCTGTGGAACATCAGCTTTGGTTTTTTCGGCGTACAGATTGCATATGCTTTGCAGAGTGCAAACATCAGCCGTATCTTTTCCACTTTGGGTGCAGACCCGCATAATTTGAGTTATTTCTGGATATTACCGCCGTTGGCAGGTATCATTGTACAACCCATTGTGGGAGCCGCCAGTGACAAGACCTGGACACGCTTCGGACGGCGCATCCCTTATCTGTTTATAGGTTCGTTGGTGGCCGTACTCGTCATGTGCCTGCTACCCAATGCCGGAAGCTTCGGCATGGCAGTAAGTACAGCCATGATTTTCGGACTGGTATCGCTGATGTTCCTCGACACCTCCATCAATATGGCCATGCAACCCTTCAAAATGATGGTGGGTGACATGGTGAATGAGAAACAAAAAGGGCTCGCCTACTCCATCCAGAGTTTTCTCTGCAATGCAGGCAGCCTGGTAGGCTATCTCTTCCCGTTCATCTTTGCATGGATTGGCATCAGCAATACAGCTCCCCAAGGAGTAATCCCCGACTCGGTGATTTACTCATTCTACATCGGAGCAGCCATCCTTATCTTCTGCGTTATCTACACTTCGGTCAAAGTAAAAGAGATGCCGCCTGCCGAATATGCAGAGTATCACGGCATCACCGAAGAAGAGGAACATGAAAAGACCAACATGCTGAAGCTGCTCATCAAGGCTCCGAAAGCATTCTGGACTATCGGACTGGTACAATTCTTCTGCTGGTTTGCCTTTATGTTCATGTGGACCTATACCAACGGCAGCATCGCTGCCAATGCTTTTGACGCTCCTACAGTAGAACACCTGGTAGATGGTGTGACCAAAGTAGTACTCGACACCAAGAGCCTGCAATATCAGAATGCCGCCGACTGGGTAGGCGTACTGTTTGCCGTGCAAGCCATCGGCTCTGTGCTTTGGGCCATCTGCATACCGATGTTCAAGGACCGCCGCCGGGTCTACTCACTCAGCCTTGTTCTGGGAGGTATAGGTTTCATTTCCACCTACTTCATACACGACCCTTATATGCTCTTCATTTCCTTCCTGCTGATAGGTTGTGCATGGGCTGCCATGCTGGCACTGCCGTTCACCATCTTGACCAATGCACTGAGCGGAGGACATATGGGTACCTACTTAGGTCTTTTCAATGGTACCATCTGTATTCCACAGATTATTGCGGCAGCTTTGGGCGGCAGTATTCTGTCCTTGTTTACTCCCAAAGGAGTACTGCCCCCCGAAATCAATATGCTTGTATTGGCAGGAGTGATGCTGATAATAGGTGCTTTCTGTGTATATTTAATTAAAGAGACTAAGGGAGAGAAATAGAACCAAGCTCCTACTTCTGCACACAGATGACACAGATAAGGCAGATGAACACGGATAAGTTTGTCTAATAATCCGTGTTCATCTGCCTTATCTGTGTCATCTGTGTGCTATATTATCTTTTTTAATCCCCTCCCTTCCCCTTTCACTATTTTTGTCCTCACTTTTCTCTTTTATTTCCGCATATTGCGTATCTTTACGGCGATAACTACAGAAAACACGTCGCCATGAAAAAATACCTCAAGACCGATGAATGGAACATCATCGAAGACCAATTCCACCCCGACCGTCAACGGATGTCGGAAAGTATATTCAGCCTCGGAAACGGACGTTTCGGGCAACGAGGGTATTTTGAGGAGCCTTACAGCAGTGACAGTTACCGTGGTTCATTTGTGGCCGGCATCACTTTCCTGGACAAAACCCGCGTAGGATGGTGGAAGAACGGATTTCCACCATATTACACCCGTATACCCAAGGCTGCCGACTGGAGCCGCATCAACCTGCGCCTCATCGATGAGGAACTCGATTTGGCAGGCTGGGATGTCGACAGCTTCAACCGCCGCCTGGATATGAAGGAAGGTATCTCCTACCGGGACATGGAGGTGACGTCTCCTCGTGGAAACCAGCTCCGCATCCATGTAGAGCATATCACAAATATGGCAAGACCCAACCTCTGTCTCATCAAGTACAGCGTGTCTTCCATCAACTATACCGGCAGAATCTCACTCGTGCCCATCCTTGACGGGAATATAGTAGACGATGCCGATCTGCCAAACCTGAAAATATGGAACATACTGCGTTCCGGTTCTACCAGCAGCTGTGCCTATCTCTGGACACAGACCCGCCGGGAAGATGCACAAGTGTGCTACGCCATGACTTACCAATTCTTCAAAAACAACAAGGAAACCACTGCCAACCCCATACGGATAGAAAAGGAAAAGCAGACCGGTTTCAGCGTAGGTGCCGACGTGAAACCCGGAGACAACGTGACACTCATCAAATACACCGCCATCGCTTCTTCTCTCTACCACGAACGGAGTGAATTGGTGGAACACTCCGTGGCCGAGGCACGCGAAGCCAAGAGCATAGGCTGGAATACGCTGGTAGAAGAGCATCGAAGGGCCTGGCAGGAAATCTGGGACGAAACGGATGTCGTCATCGAAGGGGACCCGGAAGCGCAACAAGGTATCCGGTACAACATATTCCAACTGTATCAGACTTACCGGGGAGATGATCCGCGCCTAAACATCGGCCCCAAAGGATTCACCGGAGAAAAATATGGCGGAAATACTTATTGGAACACGGAACTGTGTTGTGTACCGTTTTTTCTGCTCTCCACTCCCAAAGAGATTGCAAAGAACTTGCTGGCATATCGGTACAACCAGCTTCCCAAAGCCATCGAAAACGCCCGTAAACTGGGTTTCAAGGACGGTGCAGCGTTGTTTCCGCAGGTAACCAACAATGGAGAGGAATGCCACAGTGAATGGGAAATAACCTTCGAGGAAATCCACCGTAACAATATCATTGTCTATGCCATCGTTCAGCATGCAGCGCTGACGGGCAATATGGACTATATCGCTAAATATGGCCTGGAAGTAATGATTGCCGTCAGCCGTTTCTGGAGACAACGGGTATCCTTCTCCCAACCCAAACAGAAATATGTCATACTGGGGGTTACCGGCCCGGATGAATACGAAAACAATGTGGACAACAACTGGTACACTAACTATTCCTGTATACAGTGCCTCAAGATGACCCTCCGTTTTCTGGAAATGGTGGCACAGCAATATCCGGATGAATATGCCCACATACGCCGCATCACCAATCTCGACCAAGTGAAGGAAAGTGCCCGGTGGAGAGACATCATCGAACACATGTATCTGCCGGAAGACAAGGAACGGGGTATTTTTATCCAAAATGACGGCTATATGGATAAAGTACTGGAAAGTACAGATAACATTCCTGCCGAAGAACGCCCCATCAACCAACATTGGTCATGGGACCGCATTCTGCGCTCTTGCTACATCAAGCAGAGCGACGTGTTGCTCGGACTTTACCTCTATTATTTCTATTTCGACACGGAAACCGTCCGCCGCAATTTCGAGTTCTATGAGCCGATGACCGTACACGAATCCTCCCTTTCTCCCCACATCCATTCCATCCTGGCTGCACGCATCGGCAAAGTGGAAAAAGCTTACCAGCTTTTCCTGCATGCCACGCGGCTTGACCTGGACGACTACAACAACGAAGCGGACCAAGGTCTGCACATAACCAGTATGCCCGGCAGCTGGCTGGCCATTGTACGCGGATTTGCAGGTATGCAGGTACTGAAGGAGACGTTGTGTTTCTCCCCCGTCATACCGCAAAAATGGGACAGCTATTCATTCAAGGTGAATTATCTGAAAAACACACTTCACATACGGGTAGGAAAAGAAATCGAAATCTCGCTTACAGCAGGCAGCAAAGTGGACATACAAGTCTACGGACACCCATATACGCTGGAACGGGGGACGGAATTGAAAATTAATATGCCAATGTGCCAATGACCTGCGGCGTGATAGCGCAGCATAAACATTGCGCAGCCAATTAGCATATTGGCACATTAAATCATCATTTATCCTATAACCGGGAGAACATTTGGTTGTTTTCCCGGTTTTATGTTTTTATATATACCTGAACGAATAACTATATACTTGTTTACCAATGAAAAAAATGTTTCTTTTCGCCCTGGTTACGACGTTGCTCATCACGTCGTGCGGGCAAAAACAAAAGGGTAGCAATACCCTTATCCGACCGGTGAAGACTGCGCAAGTCAGTTCACAGTCGGTTATCCGCAAAGACTTCTCCGGAATAGTGGAAGCCGTGGAATATGTGAGACTTGCCTTCCGCGTCAGCGGACAAATCATCAGCCTCCCGGTTGTAGAGGGACAGCGGGTAAAAAAGGGGCAACTGATTGCCGCCATCGACCCACGCGACATCTCCCTGCAATATGCAGCCGACAAGGCTGCCTACGAAACAGCTGCCGCACAAGTGGAACGTAACAAACGGCTGCTTGGCCGCCAGGCTATCTCCGTGCAGGAATACGAAATCAGCATAGCCAACTATCAGAAAGCAAAATCCACTTACGGGTTGTCCGGCAACAATATGCGGGATACGCGGCTGACAGCCCCTTTCGAGGGTTCCATCGAAAAACGGCTGGTAGAGAACTATCAGCGTGTCAATGCAGGAGAAGGGGTTGTACAGCTGGTAAATACACAGAAGCTACGAATCAAGTTCACCGTACCGGATGATTATCTCTATCTGCTCCGTGCCAAGGACGTAAAGTTCAAGGTGGTGTTCGACAGTTACCCTGCAGAGGCTTTCGATGCCAGACTGGAAGAGTATCTTGACATCTCCACAGCAGGGACGGGTATTCCGGTGACAATAACAATTGACGACCCGCACTTTGACCGTACACGTTATGACGTAAAACCGGGATTCACATGCAAAATAAAGCTGGCATCGGATGTCGCTCCCTTTCTGGAAGAAAAGCTGATGAATGTACCGTTAAGCGCCGTATTTGGCGACAGTGAAAACCGGAAAACGTATGTATGGGTGGTGGAAGGTAATAAAGTCAGTCGCCGCGAAGTGACCGTTTATTCTCCAACGGGAGAGGCAAACCTGCTTATTTCTAAAGGGTTGGAACCGGGAGAAACCGTTGTGACGGCCGGAGTATACCAGCTGACAGAAGGAGAAGCAATAAAGGTACTAATGTGATTAATCACATTGGCACATTACATTCCCCATTTATCTAAAAAATATTCATTATGAATCTAGCCCAATATTCATTAGACAACACGAAGATAGTCTACTTCTTTCTGGCTGTGCTGCTTATCGGCGGCATACTGTCATTCGGCAGGTTGGGAAAGAAGGAAGACGCACCTTTCGTCATCAAGTCGGCAGTCATCATGACACGCTACCCGGGAGCGGAGCCGGCAGAAGTGGAACGGCTCGTCACCGAACCCATCTCCCGAGAGATACAGTCGATGAGCGGCGTCTACAAGATAAAGTCAGAGTCCATGTATGGACTCTCCAAGATAACCTTCGAACTGCAACCGTCACTTTCTGCCGCATCCATTCCGCAGAAGTGGGACGAACTGCGGCGCAAAGTGCTCAACATACAGCCCCAACTGCCCGCAGGCTCTTCTGTACCGACCGTCTCGGATGATTTTGGAGACGTTTTCGGCATCTATTACGGCCTGGTGGGTGACGACGGTTTCTCTTATGAAGAAATGAGAAACTGGGCAGAACGAATCAAGACACAAGTCATCACGGCAGACGGTGTGATGAAGGTAGCCCTTTTCGGTACACAGACAGAGGTCATCCATATATTCATCTCCGTAAACAAGCTGGCAGGAATGGGTATCGACCCCAAACAGCTGGCCAGCCTGCTACAATCGCAGAACCAGATTATCAATACGGGTGAAATCAGCGCCGGAGAACAACAGTTACGCATCGTGGCCAACGGTACCTACACGACTGTCGATGATATCCGCAACCAGGTTATCACTACCTCCGGCGGACAAGTCAAGCTGGGTGACATCGCCATCATTGAAAAGGGATACATGGAACCTCCCGGCAATATCATGCACGTCAACGGAAAGCGCGCCATCGGTATCGGCATCTCCACCGACCCGACAAAGGATGTGGTAAAAACCGGTGAACTGGTAGACCGGAGGCTTGCCGAACTCATGCCCCTCATCCCCGTGGGGCTGGAACTGGAAAGTCTGTATCCCGAAAACGTGATTGCCAAAGAAGCCAACAACGGGTTCATCATCAATCTGATAGAATCCATCCTGATTGTGATTGTAATCATCATGCTGGTGATGGGCATGCGTGCAGGAGTACTGATTGGCTCTTCCCTTATATTCTCTATCGGAGGCACACTGCTCATTATGTCGTTTCTTGGCGTAGGTCTGAACCGGACCTCCCTCGCCGGATTCATCATAGCCATGGGAATGCTGGTGGACAATGCCATCGTGGTGACAGATAATGCCCAAATTGCCATTGCCCGCGGCATCGACCGCCGGAAAGCGCTGATAGACGGTGCCACCGGTCCCCAATGGGGATTGCTGGGAGCAACGTTCATTGCCATCTGTTCATTTCTGCCACTGTATCTAGCTCCCTCTTCCGTAGCCGAAATCGTGAAACCGCTATTCGTAGTGCTGGCCATTTCCCTGGGATTAAGTTGGGTGCTGGCGTTGACACAAACCACTACATTCGGCAACTTCATACTGAAAGCAAAGGCTAAAGATGGTAGCAAGGACCCATACGACAAGCCTTTCTACCATAAATTCGCCTCCATCCTCGGCACACTGATACGCAAGAAGGCGTTGACCCTTGGAAGCATTACAGCACTGTTCATCCTCTCCCTCATCGTCATGGGGCTGATGCCCCAGAACTTCTTCCCTTCTCTGGACAAGCCCTACTTTCGGGCAGATGTATTCTATCCGGACGGGTACAGCATCCGCGAAGTAGAAACCGAAATGAAAAAGGTGGAAGCGCATCTGATGCAGCAGCCGGAAGTGAAACGGGTATCCGTCACATTCGGCAGCACACCGTTGCGTTACTATCTAGCCTCCACTTCCGTCGGCCCCAAACCTAACTTCGCCAATATCCTGGTGGAAGTAACTGACAGCAAATATACCAAGGAGCAGGAAGAGAACCTTGATGCCTACATGAAGGCCAACTATCCCAATGCCATCACCCGTACCATGTTGTTCAAGCTCTCTCCTGCCGTAGATGCCGCCATTGAAATCGGGTTCATCGGCAATAACACGGATACGCTGGTCATGCTGACCAACAAGACTCTGGACATCATGCACCGTGACGGCGAACTTATCAACGTGCGCAACTCCTGGGGCAATAAGATACCGGTATGGCATCCCGTTTATAGTCAGGAGCGTGCACAACCGTTGGGTATCTCCCGTCAAAGCATGGCACAGAGTATCCAGATCGGTACGAACGGCATGACACTTGGAGAATACAGGGAAGGAGACCAGGTACTTCCCATTCTGTTGAAGGATAAAACTATCGACTCTTTCCGCATCAACGACTTGCGTACACTCCCCGTATTCGGCACTGCACGCGAAACAACCACTCTGGAACAAGTCGTCAGCCGGTTCGACTTCCAGTACAAGTTCTCCAATGTGAAAGACTACAACCGGCAGATGGTGATGATGGCGCAGGCCGACCCACGCCGCGGTGTGAATGCCATTGCCGCCTTCAACCGTATATGGAAGCAAGTGCAGGAGGAGATTGAAGTGCCCGAAGGTTACACCATGAAATACTTCGGAGAACAGGAAAGCCAGGCAGAAAGCAATGCCGCACTGGCAGCCAACCTGCCGCTGACATTCTTCCTTATGTTCGTCACCCTGCTGTTTCTGTTCCGCAGCTACCGGAAGCCGATTGTTATCCTACTGATGCTGCCGCTCATCTTCATAGGCATTGTATTGGGACTGGTGGTATTGGGGAAATCATTCGACTTTTTCTCCATCCTCGGCTTGCTGGGGCTGATTGGAATGAATATCAAGAATGCCATCGTGCTGGTAGACCAGATTGATACGGAAACCGCTGCCGGAAAAGCACCGCGTGAAGCCGTTATCAGTGCAACGACCACCCGTATTGTCCCGGTGGCCATGGCATCGGGTACCACTATCCTGGGAATGTTGCCGTTATTGTTCGATGCCATGTTCGGTGGCATGGCGGCAACCATCATGGGCGGTTTGCTGATAGCTTCGGCATTGACTCTATTCGTGCTGCCGGTAGCTTATTGCGCCATTCATAAAATCAAGTGAGAGAACATTCAACAATTTACAGTTTACCAATTGAATGATGAAAACAAAGATACTTATTCTATCATTACTGTGCTCCGGACTGAATGCCGGGGCACAACAAGCATATCTGAGCCGCGAAGAATACCGCGACAAGGTAGAAGCATACAGCCAGATTCTGAAACAACAGCATCTGAAAACATTCGCCAGTACCGAGGCACGCAAGATTGCCTCCACCGGTTTCCTGCCCCAGATTGACATCACCGCCGAGGGTACCGCCAATCTCAATCATCTGGACCAATGGAACAGTCCGAAAGGAGACTACCACCCTTATACCTATCAGGCACTTGCCACCTTGACGCAGCCGCTTTATACCGGAGGTTCCCTAATAGCCCAAAAGAAAGTGGCGCAAGCCGACGAGGCACTGGCTCAACTTACCACAGAGCTGACCCTCGACCAGATACACTATCAAAGTGACGCCGTCTATTGGAATGCCTCTGCCACCCGTGCCGGTCTGAAAGCCGCGGCTACCTTTCAGGATATTGTACAACAGCAGTACGACATCATCCAAGACCGCTTTGATGACGGTGCCATCAGCCGCACAGACTTGCTGATGATTTCCACCCGGCGTAAGGAGGCCGAATTGCAGTACATCAAGGCACGCCAAAACCATACCCTTGCCCTGCAAAAACTGAATATCCTTATGGGCTCGGAACCGGACGCTCCCATAGACAGCATAGCCGAAATAGATATACCGACTGCTCCCATCATCCCTTTGGGCCTGGATGATGTGCTGCCCCGCCGGGCAGAATATGCCAGTACCTCCGTGAACATCGCCCGCAGTGAAGCGCAACGGCATGCTGCCCTCAGCCGCTACAACCCACAAGTCAGCATGTTCCTCGCCACCGGTTGGGATACGGGAATCGCCTATATGGGGCAGGATGTACCTCATACTCCCGTCGCAGGGGTCAACGTCAGCATCCCCATCTTCCGTTGGGGAGCCCGCTTCAAGACAAACCGCCAACAGAAAGCCTATATCGGCATACAGAAGCTGCAACAAAGCTATGTAACGGACAATATTCTGGAAGAGCTCTCCGCAGCCACCACAAAGCTAACGGAAACTGAACAGCAAGTCAAGACGGCCCGGGAGAATATGACACTCGCCGAAGAGAATCTGGGCCTTGTCACCTTCTCTTATAATGAAGGAAAAGCCAGCATGGCAGATGTGTTGTCCGCACAACTCTCGTGGACGCAGGCACACACCAACCTGATTGATGCGTATCTGGCGGAGAAGATGGCGATGGCTGAATATTGGAAGGTGGTTAGTGAATGAAATGCCCCTCAAAGAAAAACATACAAAAAACTCCGGCATAGCTTTACAAAGCCATACCGGAGTTTCTTTATATTTTTCCTACTGACCGTTTATCCCAGGAATGAAATCAGCACACCCGCCGCAACAGCCGAGCCGATTACGCCGGAGATATTACTGGACATACAGTAATTCAGTACATGGTTCTTAGGGTCATACTTCGTTGCAATATCATTGCAGACACGGCTTGCCATTGGCACGGCACTCAGCCCGGTAGCACCAATCAACGGATTAATCTTCTTTTTGCTGAACAAGTTGAACAGCTTCACAAAAAAGATACCACCGGTAATGGACAATGCAAATGCAAGGAATCCACCTATTACGATACCAATGGTCGTCCAGTTCAAGAAGGCCTCACTGGTCATGGTGGCACCCACGCTCAGTCCAAGGAAAATAGTAGCAGCATTCATAATACTGTTGGCTGCCGCATCAAACAGACGGCTTGTATCGGCACCGATTTCCTTAATCAGATTACCGAACATCAGCATACCAATCAAAGGCACTGCCGTGGGCACAAACAAGGCAACAATCGTAGTCACTGCAATCGGGAAGATAATCTTCAACACACGCAAGTTCTTTATTTCAGTCTTTGAAGGATAAAGCTTCTCTTGCTCCTTCATATTAATCATCAGTTCCTTCTTGGTGCAGAACAGTTTCACTACCATCGGAATGATAACAGGCACCAACGCCATGTACGAATAGGCTGCAATGGCAATAGGACCCAGCAAATGAGGAGCCAGCTTAATGGTAGTAAAGATAGCCGTAGGTCCATCGGCACCACCGATAATACCCAATGCGCCTGCTTCTTTCGGAGTAAAGCCCATCAACACTGCACAAAGCAATACGGTAAAGATACCCAACTGGGCAGCCGCACCGAATATGGAGAGACGCAAGTTACGGAGCATCGGACCGAAGTCTGTCAGCGCACCCACACCCATAAAGATAACAGGCGGCAGAAAGCCGGTCTTAATCAGCATATAATAAATGAAGTTCATCAGTCCGAGGTCGTGCGCAATCTCGTGCAACGGCATCTCCCAAATATTCTTCATCACCCCGCCTACCATGACCATTCCGTTTTCATCTGCCTGAATCACCCCCATCTCGCCGCCGGGAAAGTTGGCAATGAGCACACCGAAAGCGATGGGTACCAACAACAATGGTTCATAGTGTTTCTTGATACCTAAATAAAGCAGGATGAAAGCGATGGCATACATCACGAGGAACGACGGATCAGCAATGATGTTACTGAAGGCCGTCATATCATAGAGTTTTGCAAATATATCTTCCATTATCCTATCTTCATTAATACATCATCTTCAGAAACAGAGTCACCCGGATTGACACAGATGGCAACAACCGTTCCATCAAAGTCTGCGCGGATGGCATTGTATGTCTTCATAGCTTCGATATAGCAGAGGAGGTCGCCACTCTTCACCTTGTCACCCACTTTCAACGGGGTTTCCTGCGCATTCTTTGTCAGGAAGAACTTGCCTTCGAGCGGAGCCGGAACGTCCTGACCTTCGCCTACGGGGGGAGCTGTCACCTTTTCGGTGGCCGAAGCGGGCAGGTCGATGTCACCGTATGCCACCGTCACGCGGTAAGCCTGACCGTCCACCTGCACAGTGAGCGTCTTGGGTTTGGCATCGTCCAGCGGAGACTTGTCACGTTCGGCACGGCGTTTCTCCACATCCTCCAGGAAGTCCTGCTTGGCCTTGCCACTCTTGTAAGCCTCGTATTGAGCCGGGTGCATGGCGTATTCGAAGAGCTCTTCGTCGTCCTCGCCCAGTTCCCACTTGTTCTCCTTCATCAGCTTGCGGTACTTGTCCAGAGCATCGGGATAGTTGTCCTGCGGATTGCCGGTGAAGAACTTGCGTCCTTCGCGTTCGGCCTTCTCTATGATTTCGGGAGCCAGCTGACCCGGCAGCTTACCTGCCTTGCCCAACAGCATATCCCAAATGTCATCGGCAATCATACCCCAGCGTTCCTTGCCTTTCTCCATAGCAATGACGTTCATCATGGAAAGGTTCTTGACGTACTGGCTGAACGGAGTCACCAACGGGGGATAACCCACGCGCGGCCAAACATATGCCACTTCGTTGAACAACTTGATGAGCAGTTCATCCTGCTTCATGAAGGGCAGGTTGCGTTTTGCCTTGTATTTGTTGATGGACTCCAGATTGGATTCCAAGTCTGCCATCAGACTGCCCATCATGCCGCCCGGCAGTCCGGGACCAATCAGCAGGGAGTTCATCAAGCGGTTGCGCGGGCTGATGTACAAGCCGAGGAAGTCGTCCATAAACTCCTGGATGAGGGCACGTACCTTCATATATGCCTCCATATTGATTTCGGGCACCTGGAAGCCTGCATCTTTCAGCATAGCCTGTACGCTGAGCAGGTCTGCATGTCCCGTACCCCATGAAAGCGGTTCCATACCTACATCGATATAGTCGCAACCCGCCTCGCACACTTCAAGAATGCTTGCCATATTGAAGCCGGGCCCCGCATGACTATGGTACTGGATAGGAATATCGGGATGTGCCGCCTTGATGTTGGCCACAATCTTACCCAGGGAAACCGGACGTCCGATGCCTGCCATATCCTTGATGCAGATTTCGTCGGCACCAGCCTTGATAAGCTTCAAAGCCATGTTCGTGTAGTATTCTACGGTATGGATAGGTGAATGGGTGATGCAGAGCGAACATTGGGAAATCATTCCGGCATCGTGTGCATAACCAATGGAAGGAATGATATTGCGGGTATCGTTCAGACCGCAGAAAGTACGCGTGATGTCCGTACCTTGCGCTTTCTTCACCTTATAGAACAGCTTGCGCACATCGGCGGGCACGGGACTCATGCGGAGGCCATTCAGGGCACGGTCCAACATGTGGGTCTGGATACCGGCTTCATGGAACGGCTTCGTCCACTCGCGCACGGCTTTATTCGGATTCTCCCCAAACAGCAGATTTACTTGTTCAAAACCTCCGCCATTGGTTTCCACGCGCGCAAAACAACCCATCTCAATGATGGCGGGAGCAACTTTCACCAGTTGGTCAACACGGGGTACATATTTTCCGGCACTCTGCCACATGTCCCTGAATACCAAACTGAACTTAATTTCCTTTTTCATACTAAATTATTCGGTGTGTTTTTATATAAGATTATTATTTCAGATTTTTTCTACCTTAGCAACTTTACCCTTACCTTGTGTCACTACTGTTACGGCTGCACTGATAGCTGCCAGAATATTACCGGGGACAGGTGCGGGACCATTTGCCGCAGCTTTAGCCGGTGTCACCTCTTCGGGCGCATATTTATTCACCAGTGCAATAAGAGCTTTTCCTAAGTTAATAACAATCAGCAGGATAGCGAAGACTGTTGCCATACCTACCACCATCAGCAGAAGTGCTGTATTCAAGTTTTCCATATTATAAATTATTAGTTATTCAGCCGAATTTACGAAAAATCGCTCGAAATTAGCGATAATCCATTAAAGAAAGGCAGAGAAGAATGATAAAAGATGCTAAAAAGTAAAGCTTCCCACACAACCAATGAGGCGGTACGGGAAACTTTTAGCATAAAACGGTGTCAGTCATCAATTGCTTTCAAGGAAGGAGAATCAGCCCAACGGGTTCTCGCCCTGGTCGCCGTCGTTGCCGCCGGGATTGCCACTGTCGTCACCGCCGATGTTTCCACCGGTGGAGGTAGAGGCCTTGCCAACTTCTTTCCAGCATTATTTCTCGCCGAAGGAGCCGCACTTGTATTACATGTTCCGTCAGGGACCGGTCTGCTTCATTGTTTTAGATACGGGAGAAGACAAACCGGATTCCGACATCGAGTATAGCGGCATCACCGATTATGACAATTACCGTACGGAACAGGCCGAATGGTTGAAAGAGGCTGTGCGGTCCGAGGAGTTCCGGGACGCCCGGTTCCGCGTTGTCATTGCGCACATGCCTCCGCAGCCCATCAAAGGGTTGTGGCATGGTCCGCAAGAGGTTCTTGAGAAGTTTGTTCCCATTCTGAACGAAGCGGGCATCGATGCGATGCTTTGCGGGCACCTGCATCGCTACATTCATTGCAAACCTGATGCCCGGGTAAAGTTCCCCGTCATCATCAACTCCAAAGACATGGTGATAGACGGGCAGACCCAAGGCAACCGGCTGCAACTGAAAGTGCTTGATACCAAAGGGACTTTGGTGGATAAGATTGTACTGACCAAGTAGCCCCTTTGTCTTTCTTACGCTTACGGACTACGTTGAGTCCCATATTTGTTTTCATCTCGCCATGATTCGGAAGTTTCGTGGTGAGATGAATTTCTTCACTGCTTCGCTGCAATTTGCATCTGCATTATGGAGTGCAGGGCTGTGTATGATTCCGCGCCATCTTGATTCTTAAACTGGCCGCTGACTTTCATTGGGCTCTTCCGATATTCGGAGTGATATAGCCACTTTGACATTCAGACATAGTCACGAAGTGGCACTTCGGGGCGGTCAAAGTGGCACTTCGACCATCACAAAGTGGCACTTTCTCATTTTGCCATTTTCAGAAGTAGGATATCTATGATTGACAGTATGTTACGACCTGTAGATATTATACATCGTGTGCTATCACTTCAAATATCGGATGAACCATATATGAGATTTCTCAGCAGGTGCGCAAGGCATACTTGATGGCTTTCACCTCCATGTTGAAATATGAGGCATGTCGGTCGGTCACCAACATGCTTTGTGGAAGGCTTTCGGGAAAGTGCATAAACTAAATGCCTCGTGTTTTACATCATCCATATAAAACGAAGGACGTTTGTCTGGAAGGCGAGTCTGGATTTTCACATCGTGGAAGCAAATATTGTCGACATGCCGGACATAAAACCCCGAAGCGGGTAATATATTTCCAAACATACGGTTTTCTGGATATCCTGCACGTTTTTCCGGTACACTCGGTTGATATTCCTGATTCGTACCACCAGGACTGATTATTTTGACTTGACTAATGGAGACATTTTCTATACGACTTTCCGGTATACCGGTTATGGAAGATGCAAGTAAACTCTCACTAACGGCCATTATTTGGCTTATCTGTATGTTCTTGATTGTACTTATCTTATCAGGAGAGACTCTTTTCCTGTCACCGGCTCGAATAAATATCGGAGTTTGTACATCCTTCATTGTGATATTCATTATTGAAATCTGTTCCATTTCGCCTCCGTCTACACATTCCAGTGCAATACCCGCTATCACAGTTTTATCAGAGGTAATGCCCATCCACGGAAATTTGTCTTTCCAATGCCTACGATTATCTTCCGAAGCTTTATATATCACACAATTGGATATAGTGATGTTTTTAAAGCCCATCATAGAGCCGGTTCCACATTTTATGCCATTGCAATTACTTCTCAGAATACAATTGGTTACAGTTATATTTTCGCATAAACTATAAATTCCGGATTCGCTTTTAAAGCAGAGTGCATCATCGTCCGTATCAATAAAGCAGTCAGAAATGCGCACATTTTTACTACCATTTATATCCAGCCCGTCATTGTTGAAATTCGTATGGCTATACACCTTTATTCCATGTATCAATACGTTGTCACAAGCTTCATACTTCTGAACCCAATAAGCAGAATTATGTAAGGAGACATCTGACACATGAATCCCCCGAACATTCTTAAAATATAGGAGGATGGGACGGCTTACGCTGCTTTGGCTATCATCACCAAGCTGGAAATTGGAATGTCCTCCTTGTCCGTCAATTTTACCATGGCCTGTAATAGACACATTCTCTATGTTTTCTCCATAAATCAGCGCTGGAATTTTTGAACCTTCAATTTTTGCAAATATATTATGGTAAACGGTTATATCTGTATTCCCGAGTAAAACGGCTCCTTGTTCCAAACAAAGGGCGACGTTTGACTTCATAAAGATAGGTCCTATGAGGTATCTTCCAGCTGGCACAACCAACGTACCACCTCCCGTCAATGTACATTCGTCAATAGCTTTTTGGAAAAGGGATGTATTGTCAGATTTCCCATCGGGCTTTGCTCCGAAATCCTGCATATTAATAGTGCGGGCAAAAGAGGAGATGACGGCTACAAAAGAGATTATTATACACGATATTTTCTTCTTCATTATTTTTGTTTTTTTGATAGTTCTTTAAAAGTCTGTATGCTTTGTCAGTTTAGTTCTCTTTTCCTAAATCCGACTTATAAATAAAAACTTGATTTTTGTGGGACGAATTCGGTTCTTTATAAGAACAATGCCTCAATTGTATGCCATGAACATCATCGCATACAATTGCCGGTCTATAATCTTTCCTATCAGCCATGAATGTGATATTTTCGAATAGGATATGGTCTGCATGGCGTATATACATTCCCCACGCGGGTAATTCCTTAAACTGGGAGAACTCCGGATAGGACTTTCTCATTTCGGGAATACTGTTCAGGGCTTCTGGTGTCAATCCTCGTTCAGCATAGTCCGGATCTCCCCCCCCAGGATAATGCATGACAATATTTCTTAAGGAAATATTCTGAATTCTATATTCAGGTAATCCTATAATACTTGCAGGAGAAATATTACGGGGAAGATGTTCCAAGGGACCTTCGTAATTGTAGCCGGAATCCGGTTTAGAGGCAGCAACCTCTGCATGTATATTTGAGATGGTAATATTACGCATGACAGGCTTATTTCCATCACTCCATCTGTCACCGATGCGCAAGTACATCACATTGCCTATATTGTAAGCTCTAATACTATCAACCGATATATTTTCTATAACTCCTCCATCTACAGTTGCAAATGTTATGACCGACCGATAGGTATCGTACACTTTGATTTTCCGAATTGTAAAGTTACGGAAACCGCCTTTTGAAGCAGTACCAAACTTAATAGCACTGGCACTGGCACGGGCTATACAGTTCTCTACCAGTACATTTTGATTTAATTTGCCAACTTCATGTGATTTAAAACAAATAGCGTCATCGGCAGAATCGAAAAAAGAATTGCGGATAGTCACACTGTCGCAATCTACAATATCGACGCCATCATTATTCCAATATGATTTGCTATTAACGGATATGCCATCAATCAATACATTTATGCATTGGTCATAAGCCTGGGTCCAACTGGCCGGATCTTTCAATGTAATACCTTTTATTTTTACTCCATCGCATTCACGCATATATATATTGTGAGGTCTATTAATTTCGTCAGGCCTATCCATACGGAGTGGATCTTCTATCAGACCCTTATGTACCAAGGATATTGTATTATTTGCAGTAACAAATCCTTGTCCGTCAATACTTCCTGTGCCAATAATGGCTACATTTTTTTGTTTAATAGCAAAAATCATAGAGGTCCTTCCTATGTCAGGATCTTTTTTATAATCAAATGGATTTGTAGAGCCAAGCAATACAGCCCCATCCATCAGATGCAAAGTGACATTGTGTTTGAGATAAATGCTTCCTGTCAAATACTGGCCCTGCTCAAAAAATAATTCTCCGCCACCGTTATCACTAATGAAATCTATAGCATGCTGAATCGTATTGGTATTCAATGTCTTTCCATCCGACTTGGCACCAAAATCTGAGATGCTGATTTTTTTTCTTTGGCAGACCTTAAGGGTTGCATTTCTTTCACTGATTATGTCTTTTATGAAATATTGTTCGTCAAGTACTGTTCCGTCTGATTTTTCTCCCATAATAGTATCTGCAACCTTAACATTGTTACATCCTTTTGTATAAATAGCTTTCAAAACTATAGACTCTTTTTGTGGTTTTATGCCGGGCATTAACCCTTTGCGAATTTGATCTATGGTATTCATTGAAAGTTTTTCACTTTGGCAATCTATTTTTCCATTTCCTAAGATGCTGATATTCTCTTGATTAATAGCATAAATCAGGCTGTAGCATGAATCCACTGCGAAGTAATCATAGGGAGAAGTTGATCCCACAAGTATGGCTCCACCTTTTAGCAAGATAGATACGTCTGATTTCATCTCAATGCTCCCTGTCAGGTATCGTCCTACATTGAACACTAAAGTTCCACCTCCCTGGTTATGAATAAAATTCACAGCTTTTTGTATAGAACTTGTATTTAATGTATTTCCATCTGAACGTATTCCAAACAAAGAAGCTAAGTATTCCTTTGCCGATAATTGAGTCAAAAATGAGAGACTCATAATTAATATAATGTACTTTTTCATAAATTTTATGTCTAATAAAATCAAAGTTTTGTGGCTTTAATAGTTAATGTCTCTTCCTTTAAATATTTTGATTTTACCCTGACTCTTATATTGCCAGGAAAACGTGTTGAACGGATTATTGCCAACATTTTACCTTGGTAAGTTTTCATTTCACTTCCTGCATAAGATTGATGATTCCGGAGATCTCCATTGTCTACTCCCAACAGATTTCCCTCTCCTTCCACAATGACCGTAATCGGCATATCCGCATCGGGTACTAAGATTCCATTCGCATCGACTAATGATATAGTTACATGTGATAAATCCTGTCCGTTACATTTGATGTCTTTTTCATCTGTAGACAATACTATTTTGGCAGGTTTTCCAGAAGTTTCCAATGCATACTCGGCAACTTTCACCTCATCATTAAATCCATGAGCCTCTATTTTCCCTTCTTGATAAGGCACATACCATACAATAGTATTATTAGGATAATCTTTAGTATATCTTCTGCCCATCGATTGTTTATTAATCCATAATTCGACACTTTCACAGTTTGTAATAGTCTGTACCTGAATTATATGTTTTTTATATTGAGGAAAATTCCAATGAGAGGCCATAAAAGGCAATCCCCAATGGTCTTTACCGGGGTCTATATCCAAAGACTGATCAACCACTGCAATGCTGACAATAGGTTTGTTACTCCAAACTGAACGGAAAAATGCAGCAAAAGGTTTTTCAAACATGCAAGTATTGAAAGGAGCCGTAGGCCAACCTTTGCTGGGCCATCCGCTGCTTTCGCCTAAATAGTCGATGCCGGCCCAAATGAACTGACCAAAGATGAACTCCTTATTGGTATCATACCATGGATTAAGAGGGATATACCCTCTTATATTATCTTTGCGACCTCTGAAAAAAGGAAAAACTTCTGAACCAAACATGATGCGTTCAGGAAACTTTGTTTTGTCATCCAAATAGAATGGCTCCTGATAATTGTATCCTACTATATCCGTGACTTCTGTAAATCCTGTTTCATTGTAAACTCTTTCCTTTAGATTTCCGGGAGCTACCGCAAGCATGACCGGACGTGTCGGTTCCTGTTTATGTACATAGTCTTGCAACATTCTTGCCCGTTCAGTCCCTTCTTTCGATGTGTACTCCTGTTCCATCAGTTCATTGCCAATGCTCCACATAATAATAGAAGGATGATTCCTGTCACGTCTTATCATTCCTCCTAAATCCTTTTGCCACCATGTATCAAAATAGGTCTCATAATATCCACTTTTCCATTTGTCAAATGCTTCGTCTATAACCAAAAAACCTAATTTGTCGCATAAGTCTAAGAATTCTGGACTTGGAGGATTATGGCTACACCGTATTGCGTTACATCCGATCTCTTTCAAGATTTTCAATCGCCTTTCGTATGATTTATCAAAAGCGGCAGTACCCAAAGCTCCTGCATCTTGATGTAAGTTTACGCCCTTCATTTTCATCGCTTTCCCATTCAGGTGGAATCCGGTCTGGGCATTATAGTTAAAGTGACGGACTCCAAATGGCGTATGATAATCATCTATAATTTTATCATCAATCCGGATTACAGATTCCAATGTATACAATGAAGGAGAATCTACAGACCATAGACATGGATTAGCAATCTTTAATTGCTGTTTGACCGTCTGCACTGTATGCTCTTTGACGGACACTGGAGTGAGACTGCATGCGATTATTTGTCCCACTGTATCTTTTATCCGGCTCTCCAATAATATATTGCCTTTCTTGGCTGTATAGTTTTCAATGGAGGTTATTACATCAACATCGGCATTATCTTCCTCTATAGTAGGAGTGGTGATGTAAGTCCCCCATGTAGAGATATGTATAGGTGCTGTGACATTCAGCCAAACGTGTCTATATATTCCGGAACCGGAATACCAGCGTGATGACGGTGCATCGGAATGATTGACACGTACTGCTATCGTATTTTTTTCACCATATTTCAGGAACGGTGACAAGTCGTACTCAAATCCAATATAGCCATAAGGGTGGAAGCCTAAATGCTTGCCATTAATATATACATCGCTCTGATGATACACCCCATCAAAGAGGATGCTGATTTTCTTGCCTTTATATTCTGAAGGAACGTCAAATGTTTTTCTATACCAGCCTATGCCTCCAGGAAAGAATCCCATATTTGCTCCATTCTTTTTCTCTACATCCAATGCTATGCTCCAATCATGAGGTAGCTGTACTGTTGGCCAATAAACATCATTATATGTCTGAAGACAAGCATCTTGCGTATCCCCTAACATGAATTTCCAATCAAAATCAAAGCATATCCGTTTCCTTGTATCCGGATACATTTCGGTCTCTGGCGCCTTCAATTTTATGTCCGGTTTATCAGTCATTACAAAAATGAGATGTCCTCCTTTCATTATATCCTTATGCGCGATTGTCAATCCGGTCAAAGGAACCCCATTTAATTCGATAGAATGTACATATTTATTTGCTGTGCTCAATCCTTTAGCTTCCATTGTAAAGGTCTTTCCTTTTGGCAGAGTTAAAACGACCTTATCCAATTGTGGAGCGCCAATGACATACTCGCCGCTAATTGGGTCTACCGGATAAAATCCCATTGCTGAAAAAATGTGCCATGCAGACATTTGCCCGCAATCGTCATTCCCACATAAACCATCCGGTTTGGATAAATAGAAACGATCAAATATTTCACGAATCAAGAATTGGGTTTTGTCTTTTCTGTCGGCATAGCTATACAAATAAGCAACATGGTGGCTCGGTTCATTTCCGTGGGCATATTGCCCTATCAGTCCAGTGACATCTGAAGTAAAGCCCGTATTGTTAGCTCTGGTCTCAAGAAAAAATAGCGAATCTAACTTTTGTACAAATTTCTCATTTCCTCCCATGAGCTCAATCAATCCTTTGATGTCATGCTGTACGTGCCAAGTGTATTGCCATGAATTTCCCTCTGTAAAGTCTCCTCCTGATGTTCCGGCATGGGATAACAAAAAGGGATTAAAAGGTGTTCGCCAATTTCCTTTACTATCCCGGCCTCTCAATAATCCAAGCCGCGAGTCGAATAGATTCTTATAAAAACCAGAACGTTTAAGGAAGTAGGTATAATCTTCTTCTTTCCCCAAATTCCTAGCCAACTGAGCCGCACAATAGTCATCATAGCAACTTTCAACAGTGCGTGAAACAGATTCTTCCTTTATGACATCAAAAGGATAATAACCATATTTCATGTAAATATCCCAATTACTCTTTGGGTGATTAACTGTTAAAGAGTTCTTGATGGCTGTGTAGGCTTCTTCTGCGTCAAAACCATTAAATCCTTTTAAATATGCATCTACTACCACAGGGATGGCATGGTTTGCTATCATGCAATAATTTTCCTTACCCCACAATGCCCATATCGGTAAATATCCTTGTACTTTTGCATGTTCAATCATGCTATTCACGAAATCATTCACGTATTCAGGAGTTAATATAGTATACAAAGGATGTGCTGCTCGATAGGTATCCCACAATGATAATGTTGAATAATATCCGCTTTTTGAATAAAAAACGCTATCATTAACTCCTCTATACCGACCATCTACATCTGTAATGTCATTAGGTTGGGTATACAAATGGTATAAGGACGTATAAAATGCTGTTTTTTGTTCTGGAGTTCCTTGCACTTGAACACGTGAAAGAAGTTTTTTCCATTTACTTTGTGCCTGTTCTTTTACCGATTCAAAATTCCATCCTGGGTTTTCTTTTTCCAATGCCAATTTTGCTCCTTCAATACTGACTGTAGATAAACCTACTTTTACTTGGACTATATCGTTTTGGTTGGTATTAAACTTCAAAATAATTTTTTTCGTATTCTTTTCCGGCTCACCAATCTTCTTGACGATTTTGTAGGGCTTATCGAACTGTATTACATAATAAATCCTTCTTTCAACCCATGCACTTGCTTTATTAAAGCCTATTATGGTTTTACTGTCAGGCATTTCAACCTTTGATAGATGTACTTTTCTTCCTCTATGGCTATCTGCCGGCTTATTAGACAGGCCACCAGTCAGATCTATGTATATATACTTTGAAGTGTTTTTCGTAAAAGAATAGCGATGAAAAGCGGTGCGATGAGTAGCGGTCAATTCTACATTTACTCCTGCATCAGTCAGCTCTACAGAATAGTAGCCAGGAGATGCTGTTTGAGTGTCTCGATTATAATGGCTTTTCAACTTATCTGTTGTTTCATTACAGAAAGGATACATGAGGATGTCGCCTAAATCGGGAACTCCTGTGCCATTCAAGTGTGTTTGGGCAAAACCTTCGATAATTTCATCGTCATAATTATATCCGGAACAATACTTCCAACTTCCGTTCCCCGAATGTGGGCTTGCCTGAATCAGTCCGAAAGGCAGGCAAGCTCCTGGAAAAGTATGTCCATTTTCGGCATTGCCAATAAAAGGATTCACATATTCTAAAGGACCTTTATCCGCCTTGTTTTCTGCAGTCATGTATGTAAACATGCATAATGCGGAAAAACATAAGATGTATTTTATATATATACAATTCATATCAATGGTTACTTTTATTTGTTATGCTTTCGTAAATATTTCGCAAGACGTTTCTGCGAGTATCTCCTTCTTTTATTTTCATGCCCGACAGTGCTGACCATAGAACCGCAGTCTCCTTATCAACTATTCCATCCAAATTCGCATTCCAATCCGGCAGATACCCTTGAAGCCCCATACGTTGTGTTAATAGAAAATCTTTGTCTTCAATAGACATGTCTTTAAAATACATAAGTGTAGCTTTTTGGTCGAGTAATTTTTCTTGCAATAGAGTGACGTTTATATTTTTTACTTTTGTGTTCTGGTCAATACTTATTGAGGCTGCTAAACCCGCTGCTTGCCCCAAGGCCATCCAACATGGCTCCATGCGCAATGTGGAAAAACCAATATGACTGCCAGACACAGCTACGGGAATCAACAGATTATCGATTTCTTCAGGTACCATAACTCCATACGGGACAGTGTAAGGTGCTGCTCCATAACTGATGAATCCGTCCAAATTTATTTTGCCAGGTTCACGCTTGCGAACTGCATGGGAATCTAAGGCATAATCGCTACTTGTCACGCTGGAACGATGAATAGGAGGTCTTTTACCTTTCGCAACGGGCAGTGCATCATTTGCCGTAAAGAAATATTTTCCCTTGAAACGCCTCCCTTCCCTTACATACACCTGACGGGGAAAGTTTTCATTATCAACATACTCATCTTTTGCCAGTCCCCATTTTTGAGTTTCTGCACGAAAATGTTCCGGGAGTTCTGCATCATTCTGTACAAACCAAAATAAACCCAAAGTATAGTCTTTGAGGCGTTTGGAAAATTTGTCACGCCAATCCCAGCTTGATGTAGGCCAAGGCCAGTTCTCTTCCGGTAAATCTGTTGAGACAAAGGATAGGTGCTGATTGTTGGCATCCGTTTTATCATTAGGAATCTTTTTAATGTTGGAAATTTTGTGCATTCCCCATCTGTCTCCCGGTATTTTTGTCTTATTGCCTTTGGCTATATGTTCACGATTTTCTGCCAGCATTTCAGGTGTCACATTTGCCATTTGGAAGCCTGTATGCCTTCCTGTCCAGATATCATCAATCAAAGAAGAATAGTCGTTTCTGTTATAGTTATCCGGCTTCTCTATGGGAATTTTGTTCGAAGAATCTGTAGTCAGGCATATACGGTAATTATAGGCTTGAATTGAGTTGTCTCCAATGAACGTGCTGCAATCCTGTTCTGTCCCACCCCAATATTTGTAGACATTTCCTGCTCCGGGCTCATTGAATTCTGTTTTTCCTTCGCGTCCGACTCTGAATGGAATACCTGCTGCGGCCCCTAAATCACCTTCATAGGTGGCATCAACAAATATTTTCCCTTCGTAAGTTTCAACATCGCCGGATAACCTGTTCTGTATTCTAATAGAAACAATCTTGTCATTCTCAATCGTTACATTTTGAGGGTCAGAATCAAATTGTCTCATAGTAAGTACTGTTATGCATTGCTGATATTCATTCAGCATGTTTTGCAATGTGTTATAAGCGACTGAAGGCTCAAAATAAAAACCGCCGTCACAGTCTTTTACTTGTTGTGAGTTTTTCCCATACTTGTCCACATAATATTTTAAATTGCCTTTTAAGAAATCAAGGAATAAACCGGTCGTAGCCCCACGTGTAGCTAGGTCTGTTGCTCCCAAACCATTTGCCGGTAGGCCTCCAATATAGGCTGTTCGCTCCAACAGAAGAATTTTTTTCCCTTCTCTTGCTGCCGAAATGGCTGTCATTATCCCTCCTGGAGTACCTCCTATTATTATAACATCATACAATGTATCTGCATAAGAAGTTAGGATGGAAAGCAAACAAATGCATGTGCTTATTATTCTGTTTTTCATTTTATTATAGTTTTTATCGTAAATAATTAAATTGAATGTTTTCTGTTCCCCATTTTCCATTTGGTGCTGTTCCTAAATGGATGGTCAATTCCCCTCCATTCATTATTTCTTCATAACTTATCCAACTTCGTTCTAATTTTCTTCCATTCAATTGTACGGTCTGTATATACATGTCGTCATTTGATTTTCTTATAGTTCTGATGCGCAACTTCTTTCCCGTTGTATAATTTAATGTTATGGAGTCAAATAGAGGAGCAGATATCCAATAATACGGTATTCCGGGGCATACCGGAAATAACCCGATTGTTGACAAGACGAGCCATGAGGACATTGTGCCTGCGTCATCGTCCATCTCCTTCATATAGCCGTCTGGAGATGTTTTAAATACCTTACCGATATAAGGCTTTTCCCACTTGTCATGAGTTCCGTAATAATTCACTGTCGGATTCAGGATGATATCTTGTATTATCTTCTGAGCTTTCCAAGGCTGACCTAAATAGTAATAAAGGTAAGGCACATGAATATCAGGTTCATTGGCAATGTTAAACAAATGATTTTGAAAAAAGTAATCTAACTCTGCGATAGTTTTATCTTTGTTACCTATTGAATTAATCATCCAGTCCAAATCATAGGGGACAAACCAGCGATATTGCCAAAGTGTTCCTTCATATAAATTATCTCCATGCATCACATCTGCATTTTCTCCCATTATTTTAAATTTGTCGTTCCAGACAGTGCGATATTCCTGCGATTTTTTCAAATATGTTTGTGCAATCAATGGCAAATGAAGTAAAGTGGCTATACGTGATAAAGCCCAAAGATCATAGCATCTTTCCAGCATTTTGTCGGGTGTATTACCGGGAATCAGATTTGCTTCTGCCAGCATTTTATCGAAAACCAACTCTACGGCTTCAGGACTTGTCAGTCCTTTGTTTAAGGCATCCAATACCAAGACTATGGAATGTTCCGTGCGAACAGTTGGAAAGGGCTCTGTATTTGTAGCCCAGTCCGTTTTCCCTTGTTGGTAAAGTTTGAGCAAAGAATACATCATGTCTTTATATCTATCGGTCAACAAAAAGCTAAACAAAGGATCTTTTGTGCGGAAAGTATCCCAGATAGACCAGCCATGATAATAAGAACGTCCCGAATAATACGTTTTCCCATCACTGCCTTTGAATTGAGAAGAATAATCTGTCACATCAAATGGCGTTTGAACCGCATGGTATATTCTTGTATAAAATGATTTCTTAAGCTCCATATTGTCTGTTTCAACAACAACCTTATTCAAAAGCTCCTCCCATTTCTTGCAAGCCTCAGCCTTAATATCGTCAAAATTCTTATTGCCTAATTCCGCCAGTTTGTTTCTTTTTGCATTGTTGGAACTGACAGTTGACAATCCGACTCTCAACGTTATAACCTCTGTTTTTGAAGAAGTAAACGACCAACATAGCCGCCCCTCTTTCTCTGATAAATCAACATCTTTTTTATCTATATCAATATGATAATAGAATGTATAATATCCGCAGTCGCAGACGTTAGGAGCACTTACAGTACCGTATACCGCTTGGGAATTCTCCAAATGATGTATTTCATTCGCATTACCTGAAAATGAAGAGTTTAAATCGAGAATTAATCCTGCGTTCTGTGTCTTAGGGTATATGAAACGGTATATCGCAGATGTACGTCCAGCTGTTATTTCTACAAAGATGCCGTTTTTTAGCTTAACGCTATAATATCCAGGGCATGCCTTTTCGCTCTTTTTATCCAACTTTTCTGTTGGGGAAGGAATCTCGACAAACGGAAGTAAACGCAAGTTCCCGCCTGCTCCCCTGCAACCCACTCCTGAGATTCTGGTTTGGGAAAAGCCTTTAATTTCTTCTGCCAGATAATTATATCCAGCCTGCCCTGACGGCTTTGTATCAGGACCGGGTTTTATCATGCCAAAGGGAATATTAGCTGACGGGTCAGTCTGACCGTGGTCATCAGCTGTACCGATAAATGGATCAATATACGATGCCAATGGCTGTTGGGCATAACCAATAGAAAAGTTAGTATATACTCCTATCAAGAGTATATATATTACAAATATTTTCATTGTATTCGCTTTAAAAGTAATTTCAAACATTTCATATTCAGAAGCGTATGACTTACATCCGTGAGCAAATGCCTACGGATGTAAATCATTTTTTTGCCTCTGAAATATGTTTTCTATGTATTATGCATATTGTCAATATCCGGGATTCTGTTCTAACTTCGGATTTGCTGTAATTTCACGTTGTGGGATAGGCCACAGATAATCACGATTGTCTTCTTTGTTGAACTTGCGGACTTCAACTACGCGCATTTCCTCCCTATTAGGCACATTGGAGTAATCAGGAATACCATTCTCATCAATGGTGGGTGCTGTAGATAAAAGTCCTTTGGGTATGCGACCATAAAGAGGACCATTCAATACATATTCCGCTATCCGCCAACGTCTGATGTCAAACAGGCGAAGCCCTTCACCCGCCAACTCATATAAACGTTCTTTGCGAACAGCTGAACGGAGTTCTGCTTGGCTGAGGCCATTTGGCAATGGGGGCATGCTTACGCCGGGACGTTGCCTGACTTCATTTATTGCATTATAAACAGATTGGTCTATTTGGTTCGCTTCTATTTTGGCTTCTGCATAAATCAGTAGAATCTCTGCATAACGAAGCATGATTTGATGAATTTCCGATTCTGTCGGGTTTCCCCAATCGGCAGGATCATCTGCATATTTCCGCCAGCAATATCCGGTAAAAGTTGCATAAGGATTGGTTACATCCTCATTCTTCATGCGCACAGGCTTTTCTCCACGATAATTCCAGCATTCAACGCTGTCCTTATGAGTCTCAAACTGATATCCCATAAAGATTGAACCGGAAAGAGCAATGGTATAGCCCAAACGTGGGTCTCTGTTTTCATAAGGCTTTTCAGGGTTGTATAGGGCCGATTTATCTATATCCTTTCCATCTATACATTGGTATGCATCCACTACAGATTGCGTAGGTACTCTGCTGGATCCTCCTTTCCCATTTCGTGAACCGAAATTACGGGCGGTAGCATGAGTCTTTTTAGCAGCCTTTACATATTGGGTAGCCCAGATTATTTCTTTTGAATTCTTGCCGGCATACATGAAAAGTTCGGAGAAGTTATCATCCAAGGAGTATATTCCCATATTCATAATAGCTTTGGCTGCTTCCGCTGCAATTTCCCATTTCTCGTTATATAAAGCGGTACGGGCCTTGATGCCTAATGCAACCGCTTTAGTGACCTCTCCTTTATCGCTACTCTGATCTGGCAAGTATTCCACAGATTCATCCAATTCTTTAAAAATGAAATTAATGATATCTGCTTTAGGAGTCCTGGGCATGATAGCTTGCTTTAAATCGGGTATAATAGTAACCAAAGGGACAGCACCATAAAACTCAATCAGCCTATGGTAGGTATAAGCTCTAAGAACCCGAGCTTGTGCTTCAATGTTTTTATAGACTTCTTGATTTACATTCTCTTGAGCCCGTTGCATATTGTTAAGTAAATAGTTGCATCTGCAAATCGTAGCATACATCATCTTCCATATTTCAGCAGCATATCCTGTATCTGCATTGGCTTTACCTGCAACGAAACTCGGTAAACCTGACGAATTGCGCTCAAAAGCGATATCAGTAGCTGCATCCAAACTAATCCATGTTCCATAGTTTCCGCTAGAAGGAGTATAGGTTGCATTAGCATTATATGCACTGTATAAAGCTTTTCGGAGTTCAGATTCATCAGTCAAATAGGTATCCGAAGATGGACCGTTCAATGGATATTGATCCAGACTGCTACAAGCGGCAGCCACTAAAATCAATAATCCGATTGCAATTATATAAATTGTTTTTTTCATTCTGTTAGCATTTAAATTGATATATCAAAATTTTACTTCAAGACCAAAACTATACACTTTTACTTGGGGATAGAAATTGACCATACCTGTCGGGGCTTCTACATTATAGCCTTTCCAAAATTTGTCAAGGGTAAACAAGTTGGTGCCATTGGCAAAAAATCTTAGGTGGTTGATGCCCCATTTTTTTGTGAGATTCACAGGTAGGGTGTAACCTACCTGTAGATTTTTCAATCTGAGATAGGAAGCATCTTTTAGCCAGAAAGTAGATACCTGATTGTTATTGCTTTCATTGAAAGCAAGTCTCGGATATGCTGCGTTACGGTTATTCTCTGTCCAATAATCTTTGTGTTCTTCTAACACGGTTCCGCCAACACTTTCTCCACTGACAAAAGGTACAATACCAGGTCCCTGCAAATAACCGTCAGCTTTGCCTACTCCTTGGAAGAACATTGATAAATCAATACCTTTATAGTTCGCACCTATATTCAGACCAAATGTATAGCGAGGAATGGTGCTTCCAATTACAACTTTATCGTCACCGTTAATCCTATTATCACCATTCAGGTCTCTATATTTAATATCACCAGGCTTGATGGTGCCAACTTGGGTAGCACTGTTGGCTATTTCCTCTTCTGACTGGAAGTATCCTTCAGCAATATAACCATAAATTGAATTGATAGGATGACCTTCACGATTGGCTATAAATCCTGTTCCATTCTGTCCTCTGAGATCTGTTATCTTATTCTTTACATCGCTCAAATTGAAATTTACACTATATTGCAAATCACCAATTTTATCCCTATAAGTTATACCCAGCTCCCATCCTTTGTTTTCCACAACTCCTGCATTCTGCACAGGTGCATCAAGTCCGATAGTATAAGGAATAGGTAGGGTCAACAGAATATCACGTGTTTCCTTTTGATAATAATCGGCTGTTATATTCAGTTTATTGAACAGTGTCATGTCAAGGCCTATATCTTTAGACTCTGTAGTTTCCCATTTTATCAAGCTATTAGGCATTTTACTGAAGACTGCCATATTTACCACTTGGTTCCCCATTGCAGTAACTCCAAAAACCATCTGTGTTGTAAATGGATAGTATGAGCTACCTACATTCTGATTACCCAGTTTTCCCCAAGAGACTCTCAATTTCAAATCATCAAGGAATTTCTCTTTCAATTTTCGCATGAATTTCTCTTCTGAGATGCGCCATCCTACAGAGGCGGAAGGGAATGTAGCCCACTTGTTGCCTTTGGCAAAGCGTGAAGAACCATCGCGACGAATATTAAACTCAAACAGATATTTTTGTTTATAGTTATAGTTGGCACGCGCAAAAAATGAACGAAGTACGAATCGGTCTCTTCCGCCACTCACGCTTTGGTTAGCTACGGAACCTGTATTCAGAACCGGATAATTGACATCTATCGAATCTCGATATGCCGAGAAATTTTTAGCATGTCTTTCTTCCTGGGAAGCACCGGCAAGTACTGTGATGTTGTGATCTCCGATGTTCTTTTCAGCAGTAAGTGTTGCTCTTACATTATTATGCAAGGTCTTTGCGTCAGAGTTTGTTAATGAATTTTTGGTCGGATGGACGAAACTGGGGTTTCCATCTGGTAAATAGGATTGTATTGCCTTGGTCAAGTTGTCGTTACTGGCAACCGTATATTTAGGAGCTACATTTACTTCTGCGGTTAGCCAACTAAAGGGGGAATAAATCAACGAGGTATTGATGCTTCCCCAGATTGTTCTGGTAACAAATGCACCAGCATCTTTGGCATGTGATATAGGGTTCACGCCATTCCAACCGACTCCCCAGCTGCCATCGGAATTAATACCGATTTGATTGGCTGGTATGCCATTCATCCATATAAAGATATTTCCTGCCCCTGATGACGGACTGGACTTCTTTGTGCTGGTAAACTGAAGGTCAACCTTGGCTTTCAGCTTTGACGAAAACTTCCAGTCCATATTATTCCGCAGATTTAATCTTTTAAATGATGAATTCTCAATCAAACCGTCTTGGGTAAAATAACCCAAAGAAGTGAATGTTTTCAGTTTCTCGTTACCTCCACTGATGTTCAGAAAGTGGCTTTGCTGGAAGCCTGATTTTGTCAAGGTTTTCTTTTGCCAATCCGTATTAGGATAATCATCCGAACTAACTCCATTTTGTTTCTTGTATTGCTCAATCAATTCATCTGAATACAATGGGTCTCTTCCTACATTTTTATAGGCAACATTCAGTAAAGTCATATATCCTACGGCATCAACTATGTCTGGCATATTGGTAGGTTCCTGCCATCCCAAATAGTTCGTATATGAAATTGCAAATCGGCCTTCAGAACCACGTTTGGTAGTAACTAGCACTACGCCATTGGCAGCCCGGGAACCATAAATTGCGGCTGATGCAGCATCCTTCAATACTGAAACGGACTCAATAAGGTTTGGATCTATATTATTGATAGAACCTTCGACACCATCAATGAGTACTAACGGATTAGCATCACTAAGGGTCCCGATACCACGAATTCTGATACTGCCACTATCTGCACCTGGTTCACCAGATCTTTGTGTGACGGTAACACCGGGAAGAACTCCTTGCAAGGCTACAGATGTTTGTCCTACAGGCTTAATTTTAATGTCTGCGGAAGATGCAACAGCTATTGCACCAGTAAGATTTACTCTTTTTTGGGTACCATATCCTACAACAACCACTTCGTCTAGCAGTTCAGAGTCTTCTATTAATTTTATCTTAAAACCATTATTATTACCAACTTTAATCTCCTGAGATTTATAGCCAATCGAAGTTATATGCAAAATCGCATTAGAAGCAACCTCCAACGAAAAAGAACCATCTATTGAAGTAATAGTACCATTCGTTGTTCCCTTCTCCATAATATTAGCTCCAATAACAGGTTCTCCTTTATCGTCAGTTATTGTACCTGCAATTTTTCGCTTTGATTGTTGACCTTTAGGAAGAATAATAATTTTACTATTTTCGATCTTGTACTTGCTATCTGGCAGTATTTGAGTCATAACGCTCTTTATAGAAGCATTTTTAGCTTTAACGGAAACTTTTCTGTTCAAATCAATGTCCGAATTCTTATAAAAGAAAACATATTCAGTGTTTTGTTCAATAGCTTTTATTGCTTCATTTAGGGTGACATCAGACAATGTCAGATTCACTCTACGATTTTGTGCCTTAGATTCTTGTATGAAAAGACTAGAAAATAAGGCTATAAAGAAAAGAAAACATATTTGTGTTCTTTTTCTTGAAATAAAGTTAACAAAGGATATATTTGCCTTTGTATTAGATTTATTTTTCATAAATTTGTGTACTACATTTTTTACTTTTGTACATCCAGTTGTTGGCCTGTACAGAATCTTTTTTATAATCAGGCAAATGGTGCGAACATTTGCCTGTTTTTTGTTATCCATATTTACTATTTCATAGGCAATATCTTTTTAGGGTTTAACTTTGGGATATTTGGAACGGACGATAATTTCTTCTGTTCCGATCTCATATTTAATAGGAATTATCAGTGACAATAATTCCAATATTTCTTCCTTACTTTCTTTTCTGATAGTGAGTGACAACCGTTGATTTAAATCAATTGATTCTTCTGAAGTTACATTTACACCATACCAGAACCCAATGCTTTGTAGTACTTCAGATAATTTTTTATCTGAGAGAACTAATTGTTCATTAGTCCAAAGTACTTGATTTTGAGCATTAAATTCTTCGATTGCATGTTCACCAGTCTCTTTATGAATGGAAATTTTTTGATTAGGTTGTAATATGACATTCTTTGAATTGTTGAAGATGACCTCTACTTTCCCAGATAAAAGAACTGTTTCCATGGATGACCGACCAGGGTAGTTCTTCAAATCAAATTGTGTCCCCAATACACGAACTTTCATTTTATCTGTTTCTACATAAAAGGGTACCTTGGGGTTTGGGGTCACATCAAAGTAACCTTCTCCTTCTAATTTAACTATTCTGGCTTCTTCTGAAAACTTTTCTGGGTAAACTAGTTTGCTTCCTGCATTCAGCCATACAATAGTACCGTCAGGTAAGGCAACATTCCCTTTGCTATCTTTGCCCATAATTACATTATTTACAATTTTCTCTTGTATATTCGCAGATTTCATAGATTTACCCAATAGAAAACCGCCTGTCGAGAAAATAGCAATAAGTAAAGAAGCTGCTACTGAAATGCGATAAAATAGAAGTTTGTTCATCCGCTTTTTCTTTTCTTCATATTTGGCTGCGCGTTTCTTAAACAACTCTATTGCCCTATTGATTTCTACCTCACGTAAGAATATATTATTTGAAGAGTACCAAATTTGTTGGATATCACGGAATAGTTTCGGATGATTTGAATCTTCTCTCAACCATTCAAGCAATTTTTGTTTCTCTTCCAGAGTTGCAGTATCACTTAAGTATTTTGATATTAATTTTTCCATAATATAGATGTATCAATTCATTGCATAACACAAAAATGAAACGTTTTACCCTACCTCAACTAAAAACTTTTTTTGTTTTTTTTCTTTAGAAAACCAAAATAATTATATTTGCAGCCAAATTTTCCTTATAACTACTATGATATAAATGAAATATGATTCGCCGACATCAGCTGCTTTATCAGAATGCGAAGAGATATTTCGCATCTACTACCTTTCCTTAATCAATTATGCATGCAAATTTGTATTAAGAAAAACCATTGCTGAAGATATAGTGCAAGAAATGTTCATGACTATATGGATGAATAGGGAAAGCATACATATAAATAGGGAGACAATCAAGCCTTATTTATATAAAGCCGTGCGAAACAGGTGCTTGAATTACATCAGTTTATTAAAAAACACTCTATCTTTAGATGAAGAGGGTATTGATTTTCTCATTCAAAAAGAAGTTTTTGAAATGCCTGATGAAAATTTGTCATTAGAAGATGTTGAGAGGGAATTGCGATACTGCATAGAAAGTTTGCCTCCACAATGCAGAAAAGTATTTGTCTATAGCAGGCACCATAAACTTAAAAACTCAGAAATTGCAGCAATATTAGAAATTAGTGAAAAGGCTGTGGAAAAACACATTACTAAAGCTTTGAAAATCATTAGAGAGGGTTTGCAAAAAAAAGGATTATTATCTTATCTGATACTTGTAATTGTAGGCTGCTGAATTAGAATCAAATCACTGATTCCTTTGATTCGGAGGTAGGGATGCTCTTGTCTTTCTTGTGTATAGTGTTAGAAACTATTTGTAATGTTGAACAATTTAAATTCTAAGCCATGCAAAAGAAAATCCTAAATTTATTGTGTTTCATTGTATTCTTTACGTCTTCGACTCTGTTTGCCAAAATACAGTTACCGACGGTTTTGTCCCATAACATGGTCTTGCAGCAAAAAAGTCAGGTGAAATTATGGGGAAAGGCTACGCCTAATTCTTGTGTAAATGTGAAGACTTCGTGGAGTGGTCAGAATTTTGTTACCCAATCCGACTTTAATGGAAAATGGCAGTTGGTCGTTTCTACTCCTTCTGCCGGTGGGCCTTATGAAATCAGTATAACAGATGGTGAAGAAGTTATCTTGAAAGATATATTGATAGGTGAAGTTTGGCTGTGTTTAGGGCAGTCTAATATGGCTCTTCCATTAAAAGGGCGTCCAGGGCAACCGGTAGAAGGTGCGAACGAAATACTTGTGAAAGCAAAAGAAACTTTCCCTCTTAGAGTTTTTACAGTGGCATGCAAGTCCAGCGAGCTCCCGCAAGATGATGTTACTGGTAAATGGTTGAAACCTTCTGCTGAAAACCTGCAAAATAGTAGTGCCGTGGCTTACTTTTACGGTCAATTATTGCAGGAGGTATTGAATGTGCCTGTTGGACTTATTGTATCAGCATATAGTGGGTCTAAAATAGAATCATGGCTGCCTGAATCCCCTTCTTGTGATTTGTATAATGCTATGGTATATCCATTGAAAGATTATACTTTAAAAGGTTTTTTATGGTATCAGGGAGAAAGTAATTGTGTAGATCCGCAGTCGTATTCCAAGTACTTTCCTTTGTTTCCTAAAAGTCTTCGTGAGGTATGGGGATTAGGTGAACTTCCGTTCTATTATGTACAGATAGCTCCTTATGCGTATCAATGGTTGGAAGAAACGGCAGCTGCTCGTGTACGAGAGGTACAATTGAAAAATGAAAAATTGATTCCTAATGCTGGAATGGTAGTAACACTTGATTTGGGGGTGGAAACATGTAATCATCCACCAAAGAAGAAAGAAGTCGGACATCGGTTAGCTTATTTAGCATTGGCAAAGACTTACCATCACAAAGGTTTTGGTTACCAATCTCCTACTTATGAATCTATAGAGGTAAAGGATAATGAAATTATCATTACGTTTGATTATACTTCTTCCTATTGTATTGCGCCTATTTATGGTAAATTGGAAGGTTTTGAAATAGCAGCGTCAGATAGAGTGTTTTATCCAGCAGAGGCTAAAATTGATTATGAACGTCGGAAAGTTATTGTTTCGGCAAAGAATGTTTCTAATCCTATAGCTGTACGTTATGCCTTTAAAAATTATACGAGGGCTAGTCTTTTTGACGATTATGGATTACCAGTTTCTTCATTTAGAAGTGATGATTGGTAACAATAATTTTGGGTGTGCTGATATGATTGTATTTTTCTGTTGAAATGAAACTTAATCCATAAATATGCCTTTCACCCGGTTTAATTTCGGTTGGCTATTTTTTCACTGCTTCGCTGCAATTTGTAACACTCACTTTGCAAACTTCCTCATTCCCCAAGCGAGGGGAGGGGAGAACGGTGAGCATATTGTTATCCGTCAATGCAAAAATCTCTAAAAAAATAGTTTGTTCTAAGTAAATACAAAAGAGAAAGAGAACGATGAATAGCAATGTTTTGAAAATCACATCTCCGAATTTCATTTTGTAACAACATTTCAAAACCCAAAGACATCCGTTTCAAGCCATCAAGCCGTCACAGTCCATCCCCTCCCAGAACACCTTCTGAAGTGGGGGTAATTCAGTATACGACTGAATAGGATTCAATATACGACTGAATGGCATTCAGTATACGACTGAATAGGGTTCAGTATAGGAGTGAAAATAATCCATCTTCTTTTTCGGTTCGGAAGTGCAGTTTGCAAAGCATGATTCTGTAAACATTTCCCACCCACAAAGCCACGTCCGGAACAGGCGTTGGCAAAAAACAGTTTATGGAAATTGAGAAACACCAAGTGAGATTATGCCTGATTCGCAGACGAAAGTGCAGCTAAAATCTTCTTGATTCTTCGAGATTCTTGAAGAATCAAGAAGAAATTCCAGAAAAAACCGTATTTTTGCATAAAGAACTAATTTATAGGAATTATGTTAGAGCATCCACCTATAGCAAATGCACAGGAAAAGTCGGAATCCTTGAAACCGGACTTTTTAGCTGAAGTACAATCCGCCAATGCCGATTATCCGTATTGGGATAAAGTGAAATACATTCGTACAGAAAGCGGACTGAGCGGGAAACAACTGTGGCATGCGCTCAAATACCTCCGGCAACTGAACAGAACCTCCCTGCATTTCGGCAAGTACCGTTTCAGCTTTATGATGACGGATGAGATATTTGAGTTGCTGCACTATTTCGACATGAATATCGGTGGCAGTCTGACAGGTGAGCACTTGATTCCTTCTGAGAACAAGAATGCCTATCTTGTTTCGTCCATCATGGAAGAAGCCATTGCTTCCAGCCAGATGGAGGGGGCTGCTACCACTCGAAAAGTAGCGAAAGACATGCTTCGCAAAAGTGAAAAGCCCAAAGACAAGGGACAACAGATGATTCTGAACAGCTACCAGACAATCTGCCAAATCAAGAGAAATGCGGGAAGTAATTTTTCCGTCCGGCAGCTCCTGGATATTCATCGCTCAATGACCGAGAACACGCTCGACGAAGAAAACGATGCAGGACGAATACGCCAACATGACAACATCCTCATAATGGACGGCATCACCGGTGACGTTGCCCATACGCCTCCGCATCATGAAGAATTGCCGAACTTGCTTGCCGATTTGGAAACGTTTTTCAACAAAGACGGAAAAACATTTATACATCCCATAATCAAAGGCATCATCATCCACTTCATGCTGGCCTATTTTCACCCCTTTGTTGACGGAAACGGACGAACCGCCCGCTCACTGTTCTACTGGTATATGCTCAAAAAGGGGTATTGGCTGGTGGAATATATGTCTATTTCACGAACCATATACAAGACCAAAAGGAACTATGAAAAAGCCTACCTCTATACAGAATATGACGACAACGATCTGACTTATTTCATCCTATACAATTTGCGGACGATGAAGAAGGCCTTTGAAGAATTGAAGATATACCTGAAACGCAAATCGGAAGAGAACAGCAGCATTGTCTTGATTGCAAACATCAAGGGAATCAATACGCGTCAAGCACAAATATTAAAAATTATCCACGAGCAGCCTAACACTTGTTTGTCTGTAAAGGAGGTTGAAAATCGTTTTTCCGTTTCCAATTTCACAGCAAGGACAGATTTGGAAGGACTAGTCGGTTTAGGTTATTTATCTGAACTACAAATAAATAAAGTCAAACGGAATTATATAAAATCGGACAAATTTGACAGTTTAATGAAAAACAAGCTGTAATATTCTTCTTGAAATTTCGAGATTCTTGAAGAATCAAGAAGAATCTATCATTCTCAGCAGCTTCCAATCACTCCCTCCAGCGTCTCTCCATCGGCAAACAGCCTGCCATCCGCTTGTATCATCCGCTTCTTTAGGCGGAACTTCTGCCGGGACACGGAAGCGGGAGATACCGCAATGAGTGTGGCAATCTGCGTATTGCTGCATCGAAATCACTTTCCAATTGCGTCATTTCGCGCATCCGATAGATATTGAACTCCGGTCGGAGGGTTTTGCTTTCTTGCATGGCTTCGATGAGAAGTCCGTCATCAAGGGGTGGAAAGCGGACTTTAAAGAGAAAAGCATAGCCTAAAATAAATTTATTAGTAATAATATTATTAGTAATAGATATATTACTTATCTTTGCTCCCGGAATAACATCTGAAGATTATGGAGAAAAAACCTTTTATATTCGGTGTCGCGACATCGGGCGATAATTTCACCGACCGGGAAAAAGAGACCTCACGACTGGTATTGAATTTCCGGCATGGAGTGAATACGGTACTGATTTCGCCTCGTCGTTGGGGGAAAACCTCTTTGGTGCAGAAAGCGTGTCGCTTGGCGCAGTCCGACAAATTGAAAGTCGTTTATATCGATATTTTTTCTTGCCGTAGCGACAGGGATTTCTATGACGCATTTGCTTCCGCCATTCTCAAACAAACCTCTTCAAAGTTGGATGAATGGCTGGAGCATGCCAAATTATTCCTTTCGCGTATCAGCCCTAAAATATCGTTGGGGACTGATCCGATGACGGATTTTTCCATATCGCTTGAAATGAATCCCAAGAGCAACGAGATCGATGAAATCCTGCAACTCCCTGAAAAGATAGCGCAGAAGAAAGGTTGTAATATCGTTGTTTGCATCGACGAGTTCCAGCAAATTGCCGAATTCAAAGATTCCAAAACATTCCAGAAGCGGTTACGCTCGATCTGGCAATTGCAGAAATCGGTGTCTTACTGCTTATTCGGCAGCAAAAAACACTTGATGAACGAACTCTTTGAAAAAAGGAGCCTTCCGTTCTATAAGTTCGGAGACGCTATCTATTTGACAAAAATCGGGACGGCGGATTGGGTGGATTATATTTGTGGGCGTTTCGAGGCTACGGGCAAACAGATTTCAAAAGAGTTAGCCGAGAAGATCTGTCAGAGAGTTGACAATCACTCTTCGTATGTGCAGCAGTTGGCATGGTTGGTATGGATTCATACGGACAAAGTTGCCACGGAACAAGATTTCGAGGAGGCATATCAGGATATCATCGACCAGAATACACCGTTGTTCGAGAAGCAGACCGAGAGCCTTACGACCTATCAAATGAATTTTTTGCGAGCCATTATTGATGGGGTACATAGCGAATTTACCACGCAAGAGGTTTTGCAGAAATATCAACTCGGTTCATCGGCTAATGTCAGCATCGTAAAACGGGCACTGGTCAAGAAAGAGCTTATCGAGATCGAGAAGCGTCAAGCCATTATTCCCGACCCCGTGATGAAGGTGTGGTTAAAAAGAGAATTAGGTGTATAACAATAGTTCGTTAAGTTTTATACACTGCTTTTTGTATAGCAACAAATGTCATATTACCTTTCCTTTTTCATCTAATGCAGCAAAGCTACGATTTTTTTATGAGCAAGAAAAAAGGATATAGGATTTGCTATCATGCAACAAAGTAAATCATTAAAAAGCCTCAGCAGCTTCCAATCACCCCCTCCAGCGTCTCCCCATCGGCAAACAGCCTCCCATCCGCCTGCATCATCCGTTTCTTCAGGCGGAACTTCTGCTGGGACACGGAAGCGGGAGACACGGCAATGAGTGTGGCAATCTGTGCATTGCTGAAGTGCAGGCGGATAAGCATGCAAAGCTGGCTGTCGGCAGGCGTAAGCTGGGGAAAGCGCAGGACAAGGCGTTTGGAAGCACCCTTGTATACTCTGTCAGTAAGCTTCTGCAAGTAGTCCCACTGGCTGTCCGCAAGGAATTTGGGCTGGATGCGCAACTGCTTCACCACTTCGTCTGCGTCTATCATGGCGGAAGCAAGCGCCTGCACCTGCCCGTCGAGCATCCGGACACGCTCGCCCTCTTTCCTCAACAGCTCCAGTTCGCGGGGCACAGGGTTGTCTTCATACTCCTTGAGACGGGCACGGAGTGACTCGTTTTCCTTATCCAGACGGCTGCCATGTTCCATGAGGTTTGTCAGCGAGCTATGCACTTCTTCGCGCTCTTCGTCGGTCAGCGACATCTCCTTCAGGCATTCTTCCAGTTCCTCGCGCTCGCGTTCATTGTTGCGCAAGCGCTGTTCGTTTTCACTCAGGGTGACAAGATAGTTACGGTGACTACGTTCTTTCTTGAAACGGATAAGGCTGAACAGCATAGCACCGGAAATGCTGAACATAATCACAGAAAACACTCCCCAGAAAAAACGTTCGTAACCACTGACCGGCTTCAGCCGCACATGCCTGCCATCGGAAAGCTCCTTTATCTGATTATACTCACGGTGCAAACCGGAAATCAGGCGGACGGCCCGGGCACTGTCGACAGCACCGCATTGCACCAACGAGTCAGCATGAGAAAGGGACTGTTCGTAGTTCATCAAAGTTCTATCGGCAGGTTTCGAGCAGGCTGTCAGCCCCAGAAGGAGAATCAGCAGGAGAAAAAGGAAGGTATGTTTCATCTTGAAATTTTGTGTTTATAATAAGCAAGGTGTAAAATCGGTAAGGAACGAGCTTACTTCAACAGTTTTCATAATCAATGCATATTAATCGTTGCAGAAACAAAGGTAACACTTTCTTCCCACAATAAATAAAGAGGTACAAAGTTTTTCATTACTTTGTACCTCCTCTTTTTCTTCGACTTGCATCATTTATAGCCGTGAGTCAGCAAAAATCGTATAGCTTAGAACTCGCTCGTAAAGTGGAACTTGATATGCTTGAAGTCCATCTGCGCCATCTGCAACACATATCCGCTATCGGCCAGGAACACATCCCTACCCTCGCGGTCTTTCGCCATGTACTGGTATTTGCGCTTCTTGAAGGCTTCCAGTTCAGCCGCATCATCGCTCTCAATCCAGCAGGCTTTATACAGACTGAGCGGCTCCCAACGGCACTTCGCACTGTATTCGTTCTCCAGACGATACTGGATGACCTCGAACTGCAACTGCCCCACCGTACCGATAATCTTACGCCCGTTGAACTGGTTGACGAACAACTGCGCCACACCTTCGTCCATCAACTGGTCGACACCCTTGGCAAGCTGTTTCTGCTTCATCGGGTCGGCATTCTCAATGTACTTGAACATCTCCGGCGAGAAGCTCGGAAGTCCCTTGAAGTGGAGCGCCTCGCCTTCGGTCAGCGTATCGCCAATCTTGAACGTACCGTTATCCGGCAGGCCGATAATATCTCCCGCCCAAGCCTCATCGACAGTTGTCTTGCGCTGCGCCATGAACTGCGTAGGCGACGAGAAACGCATCGTCTTGCCATGACGTACATGCAAGTACGGGGCATTGCGTACAAACTTCCCGGAGCAGATTTTGCAGAAAGCGATACATGAACGGTGATTCGGGTCGATATTGGCGGTTATCTTGAAGATGAATCCGGTGAATTTTGGCTCTTCCGGCTCCACCTCACGTTCTTCCGCCTTCACGGGACGGGGACTGGGAGCAATCTCCACAAAGCAATCCAGCAGTTCCTGCACACCGAAATTATTCAGTGCCGAACCGAAGAATACGGGAGCAAGCTCTCCTTTCAAGTATTCCTCCTTATCGAATTCGGGGTAAACACCGTCTATCAGTTCCAATTCTCCGCGCAGCTTGTCGGCCAGCTGGGCGCCAATCTGGTTGTCCAGCTCCTCGGTATGGATGTCCACTTCCACCTTCTCCGTCACTACCTGCTTGCTGGGCTGGTAGAGGTTGAGGTTATGCTCGTAGATATTGTAGACACCCTTGAAACGGACACCGCTCTCAATAGGCCACGTCAAGGGACGCACGTGGATGTGCAGTTCCTCCTCCAGTTCGTCCAGCAGGTCGAACGGGTCTTTGGCTTCACGGTCCATCTTGTTGATGAAGATAATCACCGGCGTATTACGCATACGGCAGACCTCCATCAGCTTGCGTGTCTGCGTTTCCACACCTTTCGCACCGTCCACCACGATGATAACACTGTCCACAGCCGTCAGCGTGCGGTAGGTATCTTCAGCAAAGTCCTGGTGACCCGGAGTATCAAGGATGTTGACCTTGTAGTCATGGTAGTCGAACTCCATTACAGAAGTGGTAACGGAAATACCACGCTGTTTTTCAATATCCATCCAGTCCGACGTTGCCGTCTTCTTTATCTTATTGCTCTTTACGGCACCCGCCACCTGGATTTGTCCACCAAAAAGCAACAGCTTCTCGGTCAATGATGTCTTACCGGCATCCGGATGCGCGATAATCGCAAACGTTCTCCGTCTCTCTATTTCGTTGTTATTGGCCATATATCAATTAGTCAGTAATAATCACTCTTCCAAATTCTTCATGCAGACGGCAAGGCTCGCCTCCCAATGGGGTATATCGATGCCGAATGTCTTCTTTATCTTTGTCTTGTCCAACACGGAATAATGCGGACGCGGCGCCTTGGCAGGGAATTCGTCCGTATGCAGCGGACTTACCTTGCAGCTCTTGATACCTGCCAGACGATGGATAGCCAACGTAAAATCATACCACGAGCAGACTCCCTCGTTGCTGAAGTGATAGATGCCGGGCACGATTCCCTGGCTGATAGCCGCAAAGATGGCGCGTGCCAAATCATTGGCGTATGTCGGCGTACCTATCTGGTCGAATACAACTCCCAGCGTCTCGCGCTCGCGTCCCAAACGGAGCATCGTCTTCACAAAATTATTTCCATAAATGGAATAGAGCCACGCCGTACGGATAATCATGGCACGGCTGCAATGCTTCATCACCGCCTGCTCACCCGCCAGTTTGGTAAAACCATATACTGAATCGGGACAAGTAGCCGCCTCTTCCGTATAGGGGATGTGTCCGGTTCCGTCAAAAACATAGTCGGTAGACACTTGTATCAATGCAGCACCGCAAGCTTCGGCAGCGGCAGCCAGATAGCCCGGAGCGACATGGTTCAGCTTGTCGCAAAGCTCCTGATTGTCTTCCGCCTTGTCTACAGCCGTATAAGCGGCGCAATTCACGATTACATCTATCCGGTTGTCCTTCACAAACCCGTGCACAGCTTGTTCGTCGCAAATGTCCAATTCCTGCACGTCAGTGAAAAAATAAGCATGTTGTCCGTTTTCTTTCGACAACACTCGCATTTCATTGCCAAGTTGACCGTTGGCACCGGTTATCAGAATATTCATTTAATAAAGTTACACTTATATATAGAATGTTACGATGAACAATATTTTCCTCCATAATTATCAATTATCCATCAACTCCAATTCTCCTCGCTTCTCCTTGTCATAATAGTTGGCAAGCAACGAGATGAAACCGCTGATGGCCTCCATAGCCTTTGCCGTGCCCTGACTGATTTCCTTCTTCTGCAAGCGCAACAGCAGCACTCCATAAAGCGCCTCGAAACAAGTGTCTACTTCAGACTCCTCTTTCCGGCCGTTCTTCTGACGCAGCTCCACGATAAAAGGCAGTGCCTTGAAATAAGCCGCATTATAGAACGGATATTTCGTAGAAGCCAGCAATTCGCCATGTAGCTCCGTCAGGTTCAGAATGACATTCCGGTTGATTTGCAGATGCCCTTTTTCCGTTACGCCTTCCGCACGCATCATATCTGCCAGGTTTCCATACCATTCTTCCAGCGCAGGCCGTTCCTCCTCCGGATAGCGCAAGATGATGTTCTGGCGTATCCGGTCTATGTCACAGCCATTGGCACGGAGCAAATCCTCCACCTGCCACATATATATAAGGTATTCGGCTATATTCTTCTCTTTCAGTTGTTGCGCAATCTTCACGATAAAATGTATGAATTATGAATTTTCACCTTTCCATTCAATACAGCGATTCACCCATCAGCGTAAACACCAATCCCACCACAGACACCACAATGACAATGCTCCCGATAATGCGGTTCAGCATCCAGATGCCACGTAAGTTGAATTGTGTACGGACTTTATTGACAAAAAAGGTAATGCCAAACCACCATGCCAAAGCGCCCAATGCGATGGCCAAGTATCCGGTAACGGCCTCGAATACCAGCACTCCCTCACTTACAAAAGCGAAGCGGGCGAAAAGGCCTACAAAAAGGAATATAATCAGAGGATTGGAAAGCGTGACGGCAAACGCCGTTATGAAGTTATGAAAATAGGAACCCTTGTTGATGGATACCGGACGGATGGACTGTACCGGATTGCTGCGGAACGTATAAACGCCAAACGCCAACAGAAGAATGCTTCCGAAAAGTTGCAGGTAAAAGATGTTCTTGTTGACATAATCAAAAACGAAACTCATCCCGTAGCCCGTCAGCAAAGCATATGCAATATCGCTTAGCGAAGCTCCTATCCCCGTTACGAAACCATACCACCGTCCTTTATTCAAAGTACGCTGAATACACAATACTCCTACAGGACCCAATGGCGCGGACACAATGACGCCGATAATGAACCCCTTCCACAATATGTCAAATATGGTCTCTATCTGAATCATGGCTGCAAATATCGGACTTTTTTATGAGACGAACGAATAGTGTTAACGTTTTTTCGACGGAAAAGGATTTTAAGAAGTAAAGATTATCCATTTTACATATTATTCCGTATATTTACCTCCGAACTTAACAATACCCCCTTATGAAACGAATAAAAAAAACTCTAACACTCGTTTCCATGGCCGTCTTACTACTGACGGCATGCGAAGCCCCCAAGGAACTCGGTGTGGTTCCATATCCGCAGTATGCCCAAACAACGTCAAAAACAGTCGAACTGCCATCTACGGTAACCTTCTCGACCAATCTGGCGAAATCCGACATGAATGACCTGCTGGCCTATCTGCCGGACTTTGCCATCCCCATGAAGCTTGTCGACAAGAATCCCTTTGTAACGATAGAAATAACGGACGCAACGGATAATCCAATCGCTACCGAAGGCTACAACCTGACAGTCAGCAAACAAGGTGTAAACATTCAGGCCTCCTCTGCAGCTGGTGCCTTCTATGGACTGCAAACCCTGGCACAACTTGCCCGTAACGGGAAGGAACTGCCAGTCACGACCATCAAGGACGAACCCAGATTCCCCTATCGTGGGCTGCACCTGGATGTTTCAAGACACTTCTTTAACACGGACTATGTCAAGAAACAAATAGACCTGGTAGCCACCTACAAAATCAACCGCCTGCATTGGCATCTGACCGACGGTGCCGGATGGCGGCTGGAGATTCCGGGCTATCCCCGCCTGACAGAATTCGCAGCCTGGAGAAAAGCCGCCAATCTGCAGGATTGGGGGAAATATGACCATCACTTCTGCGAGAAGGATGAAGAAGGAGCCTATGGAGGCTACTATACGGAAGCGGATGTACGTGAGGTTCTGGAATATGCCCGCTTGAGGCATGTCACCGTTATCCCCGAAATAGAAATGCCGGGACACTCGGGAGAAGTACTGGCAGCCTATCCACAGCTGTCCTGTACCGGCAAGCCTTATACATCCGGTGAAGTCTGTATCGGAAACGAAGAGACCTTCAAGTTCTTCGAAGATGTGCTGGATGAAGTGATACGGCTGTTCCCTTCCCGGTATATCCATATTGGAGGTGATGAAGCCAGCAGACGCCACTGGAAGGCATGTCCCAAATGCCAGAAGCGCATGAAGGAAGAAGGGCTCAAAGATGAAAGTGAGCTGCAAAGCTATATGATAGTCCGCATAGAGAAGTACCTCAACGACAAAGGGCGTGAAATCATCGGCTGGGACGAGATACTGGATGGAGGCCTGGCCCCCAACGCAACCGTCATGTCGTGGCGGGGTACGGAGGGTGGCATTGCCGCCGCCCGCATGGGGCATTACGCCATCATGACACCGGAGAGCCACTGCTATCTGGACCACTACCAGGATGACCCTGAGACACAGCCGCTGGCGTTTGGCGCCTGCATCCCCATCGGACAGACCTACTCCTACGACCCGGCTCCCGATTCATTGGGAAGTGATATCTGCAAATACATATTAGGCGTGCAAGGCAATGTATGGGCTGAATATCTGCCCACTTACGAACATGCCGAATATATGATATACCCACGCATCATCGCTCTGGCAGAAGTAGGCTGGACTCCCATGGAGAACAAGCATCCGGAGAGTTTCAAGAGACGTATCAACAACGAAATACGATACATCCGGACAAAAGGGTACAACCCGTTCACCTTGTCGGAACAAGTGCAGACCAGCCAGACCGTTGACTATGCCAAGAAAAAAATCATGCTGTCCCTCACCTCCGAAAAACATCCGATTGACATCCGCTACACAACGGACGGCTCCGAACCGACTGTATCTTCCAAGTTATACAAGAAACCGTTTGCCGTAAAAGACTCCATATTGCTGACCGCACGCCTTTTCGACGGAGAAAAGCCTATCGGAAAAAGCCTTCACCTGCGCACCGACTACCACAAGGGCATAGGCAAAAAGATAACCTATGCACCGGGCGGCAGATACTATCAGCATAAAGAAGTATACAAAGGCGGCGGTGACGCCGGTCTCCTCGACGGACTTCGCGGCGGCAAAAGCTACATGGACGGACGATGGCAGGGCTTCTGCCCCAATGATTTGGATGCCATTATCGACCTGGGCGAAGTGACCGCCATACATCGGGTCATGGCCAACTTCATGCAAATCCGTACCCCACAAGTATTTCTCCCTGCCAAAGTGGAAGTATGGGCATCTGTTGATGGCAAGAACTTCACCCTGCTGGGCAGTGATATCTGCAGCGAGGAAGAGGCCGGAAAGGACGTGATATTCCGTGATTTCGGCTGGATTGGCACCCCCACTGAGGCACGATATGTACGCTTCCATGCCATACAAGGGAAGAAGCAATTCTTATTTACGGATGAAATCGTCATACAATAACACACATCCGGTTTTTATGAAACAGAACAAAAAACGCATACGAGTAAAATTGCATGCGTTTTTTGTTTTCCTTTTTTTCTCCTCCCCACCGATTTTACGTATCTTTGCCCCCAAGAAGAAAAGATGAAGATACTCAAAGAAGTAACTTCAATCGTAAAATCGTAAATCGTAAAATCGTAAATATAACTATGATTCTTTTTTTCAGAACCCCATCCAAGAGTGTGATTGCCGTAGAATGTAATCACGAACTCCCCCAGGCAGACAGCGACAAACTCTGCTGGCTTTTTGGAGAAGCCACCCCCGAAAGTGAAGACAACCTGAAAGGACATTTCGTCGGCCCGCGCCGTGAGATGATTACTCCTTGGAGTACAAACGCCGTAGAAATCACCCAGAATATGGGGCTGGACGGCATCATACGCATCGAGGAGTACTTCCCCGTAAAAGATGAGAACGCAGACCACGATCCGATGCTGCAACGTATGTACAAGGGGCTGGACCAGAATGTATTTACAACCAACCGGCAGCCGGAACCGATTGTACACATCGAAGACCTGGAGGCATACAATGAAAAGGAAGGTCTGGCACTCTCCAAAGAGGAAATGGATTACCTCAAGAAGGTAGAGAAAGACCTCGGGCGCCCTCTGACAGACTCCGAAGTATTCGGCTTCGCGCAAATCAACTCCGAGCACTGCCGTCACAAAATCTTCGGCGGGACATTCATCATCGATGGAGTGGAACAGGAATCTTCACTCTTCCAGATGATAAAGAAAACGACACAAGAGAATCCCAACAAAATTATCTCTGCCTACAAAGACAATGTAGCCTTTGCCGAAGGTCCGGTTATCGAACAGTTTGCTCCGGCAGACCACTCCAAGCCCGACTATTTCCAAGTAAAGGACATCAAGAGTGTCATCTCCCTGAAAGCGGAAACACATAACTTTCCCACAACAGTAGAACCGTTCAACGGTGCGTCTACCGGTACGGGCGGTGAGATTCGCGACCGTATGGGCGGCGGTAAGGGCTCTTGGCCGATTGCCGGAACAGCCGTTTACATGACCTCCTACCCCCGTACGGAAGAAGGACGTCCCTGGGAAGAGATTCTGCCGGTACGCAAATGGCTGTATCAAACTCCCGAACAAATACTAATCAAAGCCTCCAATGGTGCCAGTGATTTCGGGAACAAATTCGGCCAACCGCTAATCTGCGGTTCCGTGCTCACTTTCGAACATAAGGAAAAAGATGAAGTCTATGGTTACGACAAAGTGATTATGCTTGCCGGAGGCGTAGGCTACGGTACCCAGCGTGACTGTTTGAAAGGTACACCGGAAGCCAGCAACAAAGTGGTTGTCATCGGTGGAGACAATTATCGCATCGGTTTGGGCGGCGGCTCCGTATCTTCCGTAGATACCGGACGCTACAGCAGTGGCATCGAGCTGAATGCCGTGCAACGCGCCAACGCCGAAATGCAGAAACGCGCCTACAACGTGGTACGCGCACTTTGTGAGGAAGAGACCAATCCGGTGGTTTCCATCCACGACCACGGCTCTGCCGGACATGTAAACTGTCTGTCCGAATTGGTAGAGGAATGCGGCGGTTTAATTGACATGAGCAAGTTGCCCATCGGTGACACGACTCTGTCTGCCAAGGAAATCATTGCCAACGAAAGCCAGGAACGCATGGGCTTGCTGATTCAGGAAGAGGCCATCGAACATGTACGCAAGGTAGCCGAACGTGAGCGTGCCCCGATGTACGTAGTCGGTGAAACGACCGGCGACCATCGCTTTGCCTTCCAGCAAGCTGACGGTGTACGTCCGTTCGACCTCGCCGTAGAACAGATGTTCGGCTCTTCCCCCAAGACCTATATGGTGGACAAGACCGTGGAACGTCACTACGAAATGCCCCAATACGAAGTTTCCCAACTACACGAATACCTCACCAATGTGCTCCAACTGGAAGCTGTGGCTTGTAAAGACTGGTTAACAAACAAGGTGGACCGTTCTGTAACAGGCAAGATTGCCCGCCAACAGTGCCAGGGTGAATTGCAGTTGCCTCTGAGCGATTGTGGTGTGGTAGCTTTGGACTATCGCGGCGAAAAGGGTATCGCAACCTCTCTGGGCCATGCTCCCCAGGCGGCACTTGCCGACCCGGCAGCCGGCTCCGTTCTTTCCGTCAGCGAAGCATTGACCAACTTGGTTTGGGCACCGCTTGCCGAAGGTCTGGACAGCGTTTCCCTTTCTGCCAACTGGATGTGGCCTTGCCGTTCGCAAGAAGGTGAAGATGCCCGTCTGTACACGGCAGTAAAGGCCTTGAGTGACTTCTGCTGTTCCCTGCAAATCAATGTACCGACCGGTAAAGACTCTCTTTCCATGACACAGAAATACCCCGACGGCAGCAAAGTAATTTCTCCGGGCACGGTAATTGTTTCTGCCGGTGGAGAAGTTTCCGACGTCAAGAAAGTCGTATCTCCGGTGCTGGTTAACAATGAAAAGACTACCATTTATCATATAGACTTCAGTTTCGACAACCTGAAACTCGGCGGTTCTGCCTTTGCTCAGACCCTGGGCAAGGTAGGTGACGAAGTTCCCAGCGTGCAGGATGCCGAATACTTCCGCGATGCTTTCCTTGCCGTGCAGGAACTGGTCAACAAGGGACTGATTCTTGCCGGACATGATATTTCCGCCGGTGGTCTTATCACTACACTGCTTGAAATGTGCTTTGCCAATGTGGAAGGCGGTATGGAAATCAACCTGGATAAAATCAAGGAGCAAGACCTTATCAAGATTCTGTTTGCGGAGAACCCGGGTATCGTTATCCAGGTGAGCGACAAGCACAAGGAAGCTGTAAAGCAAATCCTGGAAGATGCAGGCGTAGGTTACGTGAAGCTCGGCAAACCGACAGACGAACGCCATATTCTTGTATCAAAAGGCGATGCTACTTATCAGTTTGGCATCGACTATATGCGTGATGTATGGTACTCTACTTCTTATCTCCTTGACCGTAAGCAGTCCATGAACGGCTGTGCCAAGAAGCGTTTCGAGAACTACAAGATGCAACCGGTGGAATTCGCCTTCATGCCGGACTTCAAAGGCAAGTTCTCACAATACGGCATCGACCCGGACCGCCGCACACCTTCCGGTATCCGCGCCGCCATCATCCGTGAAAAAGGAACCAACGGCGAACGCGAAATGGCCTACTCACTCTATCTGGCAGGCTTCGATGTGAAGGACGTTACCATGACCGACCTTATCAGCGGTCGCGAAACGTTGGAAGATGTAAACATGATTGTTTACTGCGGTGGTTTCTCCAACTCCGACGTCCTCGGTTCTGCCAAGGGTTGGGCCGGTGCTTTCCTGTTCAATCCGAAAGCGAAAGAGGCGCTCGACAAATATTATGCACGCGAGGATACGCTTTCACTGGGTGTCTGCAACGGCTGCCAGCTCATGATGGAACTTAATCTTATCAATCCCGAGCACAAGAAAAACGGCAAGATGCTTCATAATGACTCACACAAGTTTGAATCCAGATTCCTCGGTGTTACCGTCCCCACCAACCGCAGCGTAATGCTCGGCTCACTGAGTGGCAGCAAACTGGGTATCTGGGTAGCTCACGGTGAAGGAAAATTCTCCTTGCCATACGACGAGGACAAATACAACGTTGTGCTGAAATACTCATACGACGAATACCCTGCCAACCCCAACGGTTCGGATTATTCCATAGCCGGATTGGCAAGTGCCGACGGACGTCATCTGGCCATGATGCCCCACTTGGAACGTGCCATCTTCCCCTGGCAGAACGGTTGCTACCCCGCAGACCGCGTAAACAGCGACCAAATCACTCCTTGGGTAGAAGCATTTGTCAATGCACGCAAGTGGGTGGAAGCCAATAAAAAATGAGCTGAACTTCCTTTTTTATAGAAATGTAACAAGCGCGGGTTATGAATAATCCCGCGCTTGTTACATTTCTATTCTTCGCTTTCTTTTTGTTTTTCTCAAACAAAAGCATTATTTTTGTGTTTATTTTCAACTCTCCCTCAGTACAACATTCAAAAAACCGTTCGACAATTATGAAAAAGTACTTCTTTTTCTACATACTACTATTATTGCCAATTATAGGCATTGCACAAACATACAAATACATCGGTGTGGAAGACGGTTTGAGCAACAGACGGGTATATGCAATTCAAAAGGGACCTAAAGGTTACATGTGGTTTCTTACCCACGACGGCATCGACCGATACAACGGAAAGGACTTCAAGCCTTACAAATTGATGGATGGAGATGAAGAAGTGAATTCCATGATGAACCTGAATTGGCTCTATGTTGACCCCAAAGGCACCATATGGGAAATAGGCAAAAAAGGACGTGTGTTCCGCTATGATACAAAACATGACCGTTTTGTCCTGGTATACAAGCTACCCGAAAGCGAAGTGAAAGGACGTCCAACCCCTATCAGTTACGGTTTTGTGGATGCCAACAGTGTAATATGGCTTTGCAATGAAGATGCCCTATATCTGTACGACAGCAATACCCAGAAGGTAACATTCATTCAAAACGAAATAGGAGAACGAATTACGGATATCGCACAGATTGATTCGACCCACTTCTTCATCGGAACCGACATCGGCATACACTATGCTGAACTGGCCAACAACATCCTCACCCTCAGCCCCTGCAACCAGTTGGATACCTTGAAGATACAAATCAACGAACTATACTATCATAAACCGTCTCACAAGGTTTTTATCGGTACTTTCCAACGGGGAATATTTACCTATGACCTGAATGAGCACAAAGTCATGCATATCCCATCCGGACTGATGGACGTTAGTATTAACTGTATCCGTGCCTACAATAACAATGAAATCCTCATAGCTACAGACGGGGCCGGTGTCTACAAAATGAATACCGATACCTATGAATCTATACCATACATTGTTGCTGACTATAACCGGTACAACTCAATGAACGGAAATACCATCAATGATATCTACATTGACAGTGAACAACGCATCTGGATGGCTAATTATCCCATTGGTATAACTGTACGCAACAACCGATATGCCGATTATCAATGGATAAAACACTCTATCGGCAATAAACAGTCACTCATCAATGACCAGGTAAATGCCATCATTGAAGACCATGACGGCGATTTATGGTTTGCCACCAATAACGGCATCAGCCTTTATTATAGCAAGACGAAACAATGGCATTCTTTTCTCAGCAGTTTCGACACCGCAAGCCATAGTAAAAACCATATCTTCATCTCATTGTGCGAAGTGGAGCCCGGCATCATCTGGGCCGGAGGATATAGTTCCGGCATCTACCAGATCAACAAGAAACTACTGTCCACAGAGTTCTTTACTCCGTCTTTATTCAGTAATCTGAATATCCGGCCGGACAAGTATATCCGTTCCATTATGAAAGATTCTTCAGGAAACATCTGGTCCGGAGGGTATTATAACTTAAAAGAAATAGATTATTCCAGAAAAAACATACGGCACTTCCCGGGCTTGAATGGTATCACCGCTATCATAGAGAAGGACTCCACACATATGTGGATAGGCACTGCCACCGGCTTGTACCTATTGGAAAAAGTGACCGGTAAGTATAGCTATATCCAGATGCCGGTAGAATCCTATTACATCTACTCTCTATACCAAGCTTCCGACGGAATGCTGTATATCGGTACTAACAATGCCGGTTTACTGGTATATGATACGACCAAAAACACATTCAGACATTATCATAGAGACAACTGCGCTTTGATTTCCAATAATATCTATACACTATTGTCCGATGGTAAAGGAAATATCTTCCTGAGTACAGAACACGGTCTGTCCACCTTCTATCCTGCCGAAGAGACATTCCATAACTGGACCAAAGAACAAGGACTGAAGTCTGACCATTTCAACGCAGCCTCAGGCACCTTGAGAAAAAACGGCAATTTCATTTTCGGCAGTACGGATGGAGCCATAGAGTTCGACAAGGACATGGTCCTGCCTCGCGACTATAAGTTCAAAATGGTATTCAATGACCTGCGGGTATTCTATCAGACCGTTTATCCCAAGGATGAAGGTTCTCCACTTATTCTGGATATTGACGAGACAAAAACCTTGCGTTTGAAGTACAACCAGAACATCTTCTCATTGCAGGTCTCAGACATCAACTATGACTATCCTTCCCTAATTCTGTACTCCTGGAAACTGGAAGGCTTCTATGAGGGTTGGAGCCGTCTGGGAGAGGAAAACGTCATCCGTTTTACCAACCTAAGTCCGGGCAACTATACCCTCCGCGTACGTGCCATCTCCAGCGAAGACCGTCGTATTGTCCTGGAGGAACGCAGTATGGACATCATTATCGAGCAACCCCTCTGGCTCAGTTTCTGGGCGCTGATACTCTATGCAGTGATTATCATATCCATTGCAAGCATCACTCTGCGAATAATAGTCTTGAGAAAACAGCGGAAAGAATCCGATGAGAAAATACGCTTCTTCGTCAATACGGCGCATGATATACGTACTCCACTGACGCTCATCAAAGCACCCTTGGAAGAAATCACCGAACGCGAGCAACTGACTTCCAGCGGACAGAGCAACATCAATACAGCCCTGCGAAACGTAAATGCCTTGTTGCGCCTGACCACCAACCTTATTAATTTCGAACGCGCAGACACCTATTCCGGAAGTCTATACGTATCCGAATACGAACTGAGCACATATATGGAAGAGACGATCGATGCTTTCCGTTCATACGCAAACATAAAACACATCAACCTAACCTACGAAAGCAGCTTCCGTTATCTGAACGTATGGTTAGATAAGGACAAGATGGATTCCATTTTGAAAAATATCATATCCAACGCACTGAAATATACACCGGACGGCGGCAATGTACATGTCTTTACTTCCGAGACAGAAGATACCTGGAGTATTGAGGTGAAAGATACCGGTATCGGAATTCCGGCTTCAGAACAGAAAAAGCTGTTCAAGATGCATTTCCGTGGCAGTAATGCTATCAATTCCAAAGTTATCGGCAGCGGCATCGGACTACTTCTGGTAGGGAAACTTGTACGCTTACATAAAGGAAAGCTCAACTTCAGCAGCATGGAAGGGAAAGGCTCTTGCATCAAAATCACGTTCCCCAAAGGGAACAAGCATTTCCGCAAAGCAATCCAACGCCCTCAACCCAAAAACGAACGGATTGTTTATTCGGCCTCCGGAGTGCCTATCAATGCCTCTACTACATCGTCCCCTGCTTCCAGTGGCATCTACGACAAGACGCAGCAACAGTCACAAAACAACAGTAACCACCAGAAAATTCTTATTGTAGAGGACAATGACGAATTAAGGGAATATCTGCGTAGAACATTGTCTGAACAATACAACATACAAGTATGCTCCAATGGAAAAGAAGCACTGACCATTGTCAAGGAGTATATGCCCAACCTCGTCATTTCAGACATTATGATGCCGGAAATGAGAGGAGACGAATTGTGTCATATCCTGAAGAACGACATCGAGACATCACATATCCCCATCATCCTGCTCACAGCACTGAATACCGACAAGAATATCATCGAGGGGCTGCAAAGCGGAGCGGATGAATATATTGTGAAACCCTTCAATATCGGTATATTGCGGGCAAACATTGCCAACCTGCTGACTAACCGGGCACTGTTGCGCCACAAATATGCCAGCCTGGACCTGAACGACGAGAAGAACAATACGGATTGCATCAACTGCTCCAACGACTTGGACTGGAAATTCATTGCAACCGTCAAAAAGAGCGTCGAAGACAATATGGACAACCCAAGCTTCAACGTCGACGTGCTCTGCAACCTGCTGAATATAAGTAGGACCAGCTTCTACAATAAGATAAAGGCACTGACCGACCAAGCTCCGGCTGACTACATCCGGCTGATTCGACTGAAACATGCTGCCCAACTTCTGAAAGAACAAAAGCATACCATCACCGAGATTTCAGAGCTGACCGGTTTCAGTGATGCGAAATATTTCCGTGAAGTATTCAAGAAACATTTCAATATGAGCCCAAGCCAGTATGCCAAGAGAGGGAAGGAAGAGAAAGATGATAAAGAAATAAAGTAAATTACAACATTTTGAATATGAATATATATCTTGAAGCATTCTCCATTTTCTTTAAGATAGGAGCCTTTACCATCGGCGGCGGTTATGCTATGGTACCGCTGATAGAAAACGAAATCGTAACCAAACGAAACTGGATAGCCAAAGAAGATTTCATTGACCTGCTTGCTATATCACAGTCCGCTCCGGGCATCCTTGCCGTCAATATATCCATTTTTATAGGGTACCGGCTACGGGGAATACGAGGGAGCATAATCACTGCATTGGGAACCATACTTCCTTCGTTTCTCATCATCCTCGCCATAGCGTTGTTCTTTCACAACTTCAAGGACAACACCATTGTGGAACGTATATTCAAAGGTATTCGCCCGGCAGTGGTTGCATTGATTGCAGCCCCTACATTCAGCATGGCTAAATCGGCCCGGATAAACCGATACAACATATGGATACCGGTGGTTTCAGCACTGCTCATCTGGCTGTTGGGCTTCTCTCCCATCTGGATTATCATTGCGGCAGGTGTAGGAGGATACTTCTTCGGACGTTTTCAACGTCCGAAGAAGTAAAAATTAAAGAATTAAAAATTAAAAAGGATAGCAACATTAATCATTAATCATTAATCACTAACCATTTATCATTAATTACTAATCATGGTTTTCTTACAGTTATTCTATACATTCTTTAAGATTGGGCTTTTCGGCTTTGGTGGCGGATATGCCATGTTGTCTATGATACAAGGTGAAGTAGTTACCCGTTACGGTTGGCTTACAGCGCAGGAATTTACTGATATTGTGGCAATCAGCCAGATGACACCCGGTCCGATAGGAATCAATTCGGCAACTTATGTGGGTTATACTACGATAGCTGATTGCTACGGTACAAGCTATGGTATTTTAGGTTCTATTATTGCTACGTTTGCCGTGGTGCTTCCTTCTTTCCTACTGATGCTGACCATCAGCAAATTTTTTCTGAAATACCAGAAACATCCTTCCGTGGAAGCGGTATTCAGTGGACTCCGCCCGGCAGTGGTCGGTCTGCTGGCCTCAGCCGCGCTGGTATTGATGAATTCGGAAAACTTCAGTTCTCCCAAAGAAGACATATATTCCTTCGTCATCAGCTGCCTCATCTTCCTCGTGGCATTTATAGGCACAAAGAAATATAAACTGAACCCGATAGGAATGATTGTAGCTTGTGGAATAGCAGGATTGATACTTTATTAGGGATTAAGGATTAAACGTTAATGATTAATCCCTAATCCTTAATCCCTAATTTTTAAAGTTTAATCTTCTTTCCAACGGATTTCGACTCATTATGCAGACGGTCCAAGGCTGTCACCACATAGCGGTACTTTGTCTTTCCGTCTTCATAAGGAAGTTTATAGAAATTATCGCGCGTGATGGCTACAATATGGGAAGGGTCATCTATATTCACTTTCTCTTTGTCATTAAAGCGATAGACCACATATTGGACGGCACGGTTCATTTCCTCTTTATACTTGGGAGCTGTCCAGAAAAGAATATATCCGTCTTCCGTCCACACCGGTTTCATCTTACGTACCTTTGCCGGGGCTTCGTTATCCATGAAATCGAAAACGGGAGGCAGCGCCGGATACTTATGATATTCGGCAATCAGGGCATCGCGATACTTGCCTGCATTCTCTACAACCGCACTGGCAGGCCACTGGCAACTGCCACCGATGGTCTGATAGGCCCGTTGCAAGGCCATTTTGCGAGGAAGCTGATTTATCGACGGGTTCTTGGGGTCGGCATTCTGCACGGTGTTCATCACGGACTGGCCAATAAACAAGGGGCGGTTTTCCGTATTCCTGGCCCACCACTTCACCAGTGTCTCATAGTCGGCAACCGGATGTCCTATATGCCAATAAATCTGCGGAATATTATAGTCTATCCAACCTTCACGGGCCCACAGCAACACGTCCGCATAAAGGTCATCGTAGTTTTGCAGGCCTTTGGTCTTACTGCCAAGCGGGTCACTGCTTTCATTCCGGTAAATGCCAAACGGAGAAACCCCGAACTTCACCCACGGCTTGATTTCACGAATTGTTTCATGCAGTTTCTTAATCAGCACATTCACGTTGCTCCGGCGCCAGTCTCCTTTATTGCTGAAACCTCCGCCAAAACGTGCAAAACTTGCATCGTCAGGGAAATCCTTTCCCTTAATGGGATAAGGATAAAAGTAATCGTCCATATGAATGGCATCCACATCATAGCGGGAAACGATGTCGCTCACCACCATGCAGATGTGCCGGCGGCTCTCAGGCAGTGCCGGGTCAAAATACAACTGGTCGCCATAAGTGACAAACCATTCCGGATGGATATTGTACACATGATTGGGAGCCAACTCACTCTTCAAGGTCGTCTTCGTGCGATACGGATTAATCCATGCATGAAACTCCATACCACGCTTATGGCATTCATCAATCATAAACTGCATAGGGTCCCAATAGGGTTCGGGCGCTTTACCCTGCACTCCGGTAAGGAAACGACTCCACGGTTCCAGTCTGGAAGCATACAGAGCATCCGCTTCGGGACGTACCTGGAAAATTATGGCGTTGATTCCCGCCTTCTGCAAGGAATTCAACTGCCCGATCAGATTCTGCTTCAGTTTTTCGGTCGGCATTCCACGGAACTGTCCGTTTACTGACTGTATCCATGCTGCACGAAATTCACGTTTAGGATAGGCAGACCCGGTCTGCACTTGCGCAAATACTCCTCCCGCCATTAGCAGCAAGAAGAATACACATAAAAGGGATTTTACTCTCATTCTCTAATTACAGCTTTTTAATACTTAAAATAGTTTATAATTAAGGTTTGTCCTTCATCGGCCATTCCACAATAAAGCGGCATCCTCCGCAATAGGTGTCATCCAGATAAATCCGGCCTCCCACCAACTCCATTATCTCATTGGCTATGGCAAGCCCCAATCCGGACCCTTTGGTAAACGTGTCCACTTTATAAAAACGTTCGAAAATACGGTCCGATTCGTCCGGCCTGATGCCTATACCGGTATCCTCTATCACGAAGCGCAATACATGTCGGGACTTATCTTCCTCGCAGGAAACGCGTATATGACCTTCTTCCGTAAACTTCACCGCATTATCCAACAAAGACACAAGCACCATTTTCAGCCATTGCCGGGCTGCATAAAAGGCCATAATGCCGGAAGCAGGCACATATTCCAGTTCAACTCCCGGCTTCAGTTCCGGACGGAAGCCCTCAATACATTCCTTGCAACACGCATCCACTTCTATCTCCTCCCGCGGCATCTCCCACACTCGCGAATCCATATCCGCAATATTGAGTATGTTCTCCATCAGACTCAACAGATATGTATTGTTGCCCTCCACTTGTTCAACATACTCGCGTTTCTCCACATCATCCAGTTTCTCTTGAGCCAGCAAGGTAGAAAAGCCGACGATGGAATTCAACGGAGTACGGATTTCATGGGTGATATGCTGTATAAAGGAACTTTTGACCTGGCTCATTTTTTCCACCGCCCTGCGTGCAGCTTCCAACTTGCGGTTCATGGAGAGGGTGCGGATATACAGATAAGTAATGAGCAGCAAAAGCAACAATACCAGTCCGCCAACGGCCAAGGCTATCATCAGTCGTTCCTTGTTCAATCTGGCACTCAGCTCCAGCTTCTCCATCTTCAACCGGTCCACCTCAAACTGTGCCGTATATTTGCTTAGCTTGTCATCCATTTCTGCCGTACGCACGGAGTCACTCACGGCGGCATATCTGGCATAACTGCGGCAAGCCGCACGATAATCGCCCAACTGTTCCTGCAGTTCTCCTTTCATATAATGGTTATAAGGATAGCAAAGCCCCAGTGAATGCTGATAATCCATGAGTGAATCCACATAAGCAATGTTACCTTTCAAATCACCGAGGATACGGCAACACATTATCTTATAGCCAAACCATGCTTCGGGCGTCGAGCTCTTCGGATGTTGACGGTAGAAGCGGTCGGTCTCCTCAATATAAGGCTCAGTAGCCTTTCTACCTTCATTGGCCAATAAGCCTATAACCCTGAATTCACAGAAACGCAGGTGCAGGGAAGGGTCTATGCCGACTTGTTTACGGTCCAGTTTGTCCTCCAGTTGCGACAATTTACTCAGATACTCGCCGGCTTCTGCATACTCACTGCGTGAAAGATAAGTCTGGATAATATTAAGCAACACCACGTATGCGTCACGATAATAGCTGCCTTCCTCGAAAAGTTTCAGTGCATTGTTGTAATTCTCTATACACAGTTTTACGTTGTTTCCAAAGACCCGATGGTTATACCCGATGCACATTTCGCCACATGCCAATCCGTATTTGTCCCGGGCTTGCTCGGCATCCTGATGGAGCCTGACGGTTTCAGCCATCGCCTCCTCCTGCATACCTTTCTCCGTCATACGCTGAATGTACTGCCGCCACGCCATATACCGGTCTCGTGTCCGTTGGTATTTCCAGCACCAGTCCATATATTCATAGGTTGCGGCTTTCAATTGGTCAATGTCCCCCAACTGATAATAATGAGAAATCAAGTTGTTATGGGCATCACTAATCTGTACCGTATCGTTCAGTTCGCGGGCAAGTTTTATCCACCGGGCATTGATGGAAGGCAATCGGTCTTGTCCCAACACTTTCTGCGCACTATCTGCCAGAGCTTTCATCTCTCCATAAGGGCCTTCGGCATGCAGGATTGAGGGGCATAAACCTAACACCAGCACAACAAGAAGCCATTTTATATTACGCTTTACCATGTTCGGACATTAAAAGGAGTCGGATGCGAATTTAGTGCTTTTATTTAATGTAAATTAGCAGTCATCCTAAAGTATAACAAATCTTAACCTTGCCTATCTGATACGATTTTTCCAGCAGGTTCGTTTTATTCTACCCCGGTTTGCATTATCTTTGCAAATCCTAAATCACATAAGTGACTTTTATATGGCAGAAAATACATCGATTATCATAAAGGGAGCCCGTGTCAATAACCTCAAGAACATTGACGTAGAGATTCCCCGTAACAAACTCGTAGTCATCACCGGACTGTCCGGTTCCGGAAAATCCTCACTTGCTTTCGATACATTATATGCCGAGGGGCAGCGCCGCTACGTGGAGAGCTTGAGCAGTTATGCCCGCCAGTTTTTGGGACGTATGAGCAAGCCTGAATGCGATTTCATCAAAGGGATTCCACCTGCCATTGCCATTGAGCAGAAAGTAAGCAGCCGTAACCCACGGTCCACCGTGGGTACCTCCACTGAAATATACGAATATCTGCGGTTGCTCTACGCACGTGTCGGTAAGACCTTCAGCCCGGTCAGCGGACAAGAAGTGAAGAAACACTCGGCAGAAGATATCGTGAAGTGCATGCTGGAATATCCGGAAGGAACCAAGTATACCGTGCTCGCCCCGATATTGCTGCGCGAAGACCGCACGCTGCAACAACAACTGGAGATAGACATGAAGCAAGGTTTCACCCGTCTGGAAGTGAACGGTGAAATGATGCGCATCGACGAATACAAGCCGAAAGCCGGAGACACAGTTTTTCTGTTGATTGACCGTATGACAGCCTCTTCAGAAAAGGATTCCGTCAGCCGCCTCACCGACTCGGCCGAAACAGCCATGTATGAAGGAGACGGTGCCTGCCTGCTGCGTTTCTACCAGCCCGACGGGAGTACCTGCCTCTATCGTTTCAGCACCAAGTTCGAGGCAGACGGCATCACCTTCGAAGAACCGAACGACCAGATGTTCTCCTTCAACTCTCCCATCGGTGCATGCCCTGTATGCGAGGGATTCGGGAAAGTCATCGGCATCGACGAGCATCTCGTGATACCCGACCGCTCCTTGTCCGTCTATGATGGAGCCGTTGTATGCTGGCGGGGCGAAAAGATGGGCGAATGGAGGGATATGGTGATACACGGAGCCGAGAAAGCCGGCTTCCCCATCTTCACTCCCTATTATGAACTGACCGACGAGCAACGCCGGATGCTGTGGGAAGGGACACCCTACTTTGAGGGCATCAACGCCTTCTTCAAGATGGTGCAGGAAAATCAGTACAAGATACAATACCGTGTGATGCTGGCACGCTACCGCGGAAAGACGCTCTGCCCCAAATGCCACGGCACCCGCCTGAAGCCCGAAGCAAACTACGTACGCGTGGGAGGACGCAACATCTCCGAACTGGTAGATTTGCCCATCACTGAGTTGAAGCTCTTCTTCGACAACCTGCAACTGGACCCGCATGACGCCGACATAGCCCGCCGCATCCTGACAGAAATCAACAGCCGCATCCAGTTCCTATTGGATGTCGGTCTGGGATACCTCACGCTGAACCGCCTCAGCAACTCGCTCTCCGGCGGTGAAAGCCAGCGAATCAACCTTGCCACTTCACTGGGTAGCAGCTTAGTGGGCAGCCTGTATATTCTTGACGAACCGAGCATCGGCCTGCATAGCCGCGATACGGACAAACTGATACACGTGCTCCGCCAGCTGCAACAGTTGGGCAATACGGTAGTGGTAGTGGAACACGACGAAGAGATTATCCGCGCTGCCGACTATATCATCGACATCGGTCCCCGGGCAGGCCGCTTGGGAGGAGAGGTGGTCTATCAGGGAGACATGAAAGACCTTCAGAAAAACAGTGACAGTTATACCGTGCGCTATCTGCTGGGGGAAGAGACAATCCCACTGCCGGAACACCGTCGCCCGTGGAACAACTATATAGAAATAAAGGGGGCCCGCGAAAACAACCTGAAGGGTGTAGAGGCACGGTTCCCGCTGAATGTAATGACCGTAGTCACCGGTGTCAGCGGTTCGGGCAAGAGTACGCTGGTACGCGACATCTTCTACCGCGCCCTGAAACGAGAGTTGGATGAATGCAACGAACGTCCAGGCGAGTTCACTTCCATCGGAGGAGACTTGCAGAACCTGCGCAATGTGGAGTTTGTTGACCAGAATCCTATCGGGAAGTCATCGCGAAGCAATCCCGTGACCTACATCAAGGCCTACGACGAAATCCGTAAACTCTGGGCTGACCAGCCGCTTGCCAAGCAGATGGGATACAGCGCCGGATACTTCAGCTTCAACAGCGAAGGCGGCCGTTGCGAGGAATGCAAGGGTGAAGGCACCATCACGGTGGAGATGCAATTCATGGCAGACCTTGTACTGGAATGCGAATCCTGCCACGGCAAACGCTTCAAGGCGGACACGCTGGAAGTGAAGTTCCACGACATGAATATCTACGACGTATTGGAGATGACCGTAAACCAAGCCATCGAATTCTTTACGCAACACGGACAGAAAAAGATTGTGAAGAAGCTGCAACCCTTGCAGGATGTAGGTTTGGGATATATCAAACTGGGGCAAGCCTCCTCCACCCTCTCCGGTGGAGAGAACCAGCGCGTGAAACTCGCCTTCTACCTCAGCCAGGAGAAAGCAGACCCGACCATGTTCATCTTCGATGAACCGACCACCGGACTACACTTCCATGACATCAAGAAACTGCTCGAAGCCTTCGATGCCCTAATACGCCGCGGGCACAGCATTGTCATCATCGAACATAATCTGGATGTGGTGAAGTGTGCGGACCATGTGATAGACCTGGGGCCCGAAGGAGGGGACAAAGGAGGAAACATCGTAGCTACCGGTACACCGGAGGAAGTGGCGAAGTGTGCGGCAAGTTATACGGGACAATTCTTGCAAGAGAAATTACACCCCTCGCTTCCTTAAATAGAACACAGAGGCACGGAGACACAGAGATATTAAATTCAAGGAAAAAGAATAAAACTCTATGCCTCCGTGTCTTTGTGCTTAATCTTACCGGGTGCTACTACTCCAATTTAAAAGTAACCGGAAAAGTAAATTCCACCTTCACGGCTTTACCCTGCTGCATCCCCGGTTTCCATTGTGGCATCAATTCTACAATCCGTAATGCTTCCTCATCCAGGGCAGGATACCTGCTGCGCATAATAACGGGGTCCGTCACACGACCATTCTCGTCAATCACCACGCTGACAGCAACTCTTCCTTGAATGCCATTCTTACGGACTTCTTCCGGATAACGGATATTCTTTTGAATAAAATCCATTAAGGCTTTCATACCTCCCGGAAACTCGGGCATCACTTCCACTACTTTATAGACCGGTTCTTCCATTGGCTCTTCCGTTATCAATTGTGGGCTCCCGCCCTTCCCTGCATCCGAAACATAAGGGGGAAGAGATGTCTTTTCCGCCGTTCTCCATTCTTCCTCATTGTCCGTCAGTCTGAACTCAGCCATCATCAAGACAGGTTTCCTCCTGATGGTTATCTCATAAAAGTAACGGTAGCGTCCCGGCTTGTTGGGATGCACATCCGGATAAAGGGAGGCTTTCATAACCCTTTCCTCCCCATCCCGCAGCACATAGGCGATGTCCCAAAAGGCAGCGTTTATCGGCAATTCCCGCCAGGTACCTTTTTCGTCTTCGAACGTCAGGTAGTAATGCTCGCCGCAGGTCAAATCTCCGCCGCTGTGATTGCTGAGGATAAATGTCGCCTGAGTCGCTTTCGTTGAAAAGACCGGATATTCGGGACGGATATGGATGCCACGAATATGATTCCTGCCTACTCTCTCGTTGATGACGGGGACTTCTACACCATGAAAACAGAAAACGGGGGAGTCCATTATCTTCTCCCGGAACTCTTCCTGCCGCTCGGGAGTATTCACCATCAAATCTATATCGATGCAATGCAACCCCACCCCATATCCGGTCACATTCCTCTGAATGTGTGTATATGGTGTATTATTCAATCTTTTTCTCAGTTCTTCGTGAATGGCAAGCAATTGTCTTTGCAAGTAGTCACCATCATCCGCAATCCCTATCTTGAGGCTATCGCTCACTGTTTTTTTTCTCACCCCTTGGTCTATCCTTACTGTATCTATGGAATCTTCAGACATTTCCATGCGTTCCGTCTTATTCATTCGGCAAGATGACAAGCAGCAAAGCAATAAGGTAATACAAACTCTATTCATGGCATTTTGCTTTTAGGATTCATACTTCGAGTATAAATATAAGGATTTTTGCTATAATGTTCAAAACCAGCCTCTACTTTCATTAACATATAAAAAGTTTCACGTTATCCAGGCGACCAACAAATATCCACTTTTATAGTGGAATATTGGAGATATACATTACCTTTGCACAATGAAAACAATCTAAAAACAATGGAAATACACTTTGATAAGGAATACTTGCAACAACTATATGAGGAAGGAAAAACAAAGGATAAGAAATATCGCTTTCAGCCTCAAATGGTGAAACGATATCAGTTGCGCATAAAGACCTTGGAATACGTTCAAAATATCGAAGAGCTTTACGCCATTCGGTCGTTTCATTACGAAGTATTGAAAGGAGATAAAGCAGGTATTTCTTCCATTAGAGTAAATGACCAATACCGCATAGAATTCACAGTAAAGCAGAGTACATCTGAAACCGTAGTGACAATATGTAATATCTTGGAATTATCGAACCACTATAAATGATTATGAATATGGGAAATTATAAATGTCAACGCCCTATACATCCGGGTGAATTACTCAAAGAAGAGGTGGAAAATAGAAAATTACCCCAAACTAAGCTTGCTGCACAAACCGGCATCTCATATAAGGTACTAAACGACATCTTGAACTGTCGACGTCCCCTCACAACATCTACAGCATTGCTCTTTGAAGCAGCCTTGGGAATCAGTGCCAGCTTGCTGATGCGAATGCAGCTAGACTATAACATGCAATTGGCTGAAAGTGACCAAACACTCATGGAGCGCTTGAAACAAGTTAGAAAATATGCAGCATTGCTCTAAGCAAAACGTTACTGCAAAACCACTGCATATCTTTTGCAGTACTGCTGCAAACCTATTACAGTGCCACTGTACATTAGTTGCAGAGCTACTGCAAACATTTATGCAGTGCCACTGCAACACATTTACAGCGGCACTGCAACACATTTACAGCGGCACTGCAACACATTTACAGCGGCACTGCAAAAAAACTTGCAGTAGCAGGAAAATAAGATTAGAAATAGAATCCGAAACCTACCTTCAGACCGAATTTAGAACGGTCGCTATTGACGTTCCAGTAAGCTGCAGGTTCGATGGTCACCGTGCGGGTCAGGAAGAACGCATAACCGGCTTCCAGACCGAAAGAGAACTTGGTATCATCCAAATCATGTCCCCAATCCCAACGGTCCACATTGACATCAGCACCCAGATACACACCAATCTTGTCAAAATAATAACGTCCGCCTACACCCAACGTATAGACATCAAGGTCAGACCCTCCGGTGTTCCAGGCTGCTCCGGCATGCACCAGCAAAGCCACATTGTCGAGCAGGAAAGCACCTCCCTTGGCTTCAAGGCCAAAACTTGTCTTGTCGGTTCCCGTGTCATGAGAAAATTCCAAACCGGTGATGGACGGGTTCAAAATCCACTTACCTTTTTCAAACTGTGCCTGAGCTGCCACTGTGACAACAAGCAAGCAAACGAATAATGCCAGTTTTTTCATCTTGTTCTGTTTTTTGAGTAAATAATCAATGTTGTTTATTGTCTTCTTCGAATCGCTTGCGTTGCAGCGCCTCCTTCTTGCGAAGCACCAGCCACAGCACAAATACAATGAGGTACGAAGCAGCTACGGTGACATACTTCTCAGTATCGCTGATTTCCGTATTGCGGGGAAGGAAATAAGCGGCAGTAGCAGAAACGTAAATAAGCAGGGCCAACGTGAGCCCGGTAGATTTCTTGATTTTCTTCATTACCAAAGTTTTTTAGTCGTCTTAAAATACCAAATATTAAACCAAATAGCAGCCAGCACAACAGCTATCAAGGCTACGCCCAGCGCATAATTCGGACCGAGCCCGAAACCTTCGGGAGCAATGCAGATGTAAGTGGTACACACAGCCGTCATGAATAATGCCGGGAAATAGGTGACGTAATAATAACGTCCTTTCTTCTCGCGTACCAGATAGACCGTAATGGCCCACAACGTAAAGACGGACAGAGTCTGATTGGCCCAGGCAAAATAACGCCAAATCATGTCAAATCCATCCTTGTCCCGCAGGCTGTAAAGCAACAAGCTAATGGCTACCAGGAACATCGGGATGCATATATATAAACGGCGACGCATGGATTTTTGTTCCATTCCCAAGAAATCCGCCACAATGAGGCGCGCTGAACGGAAAGCCGTGTCGCCACTGGTAATAGGCGCGGCAATAACACCCAGAATGGCCAGTACACCACCTACGGCACCCAGCCAGTCTTTTGTAATGGCGTCTACAATGATAGAGGCATTCGTCTCCCCCATCCCGTTCTCGTGGAAGAAATAAGTGGCGGCGGCAGCCCATATCAGGGCTACAATGCCTTCGGTTATCATTGCCCCATAGAAAACGGGGCGTCCGTGGCGCTCGCTTGTCATGCAACGTGCCATCAGCGGACTCTGCGTGGCATGGAAGCCACTGATGGCACCGCAGGCAATGCTGACGAACATGATGGGGAAGATGGGCAATGCAACCGCATCGGGATGCGTGTTCTGCAATCCGTCCCATATCTCCGGCAATGCAGGATGGTTGACGTAAAGCATTACCAGAATACCGACCGCCATGAACAGCAGGGCAACGGCGAACAGCGGGTATATCTTACCGATAATCTTATCTACCGGCAGCAAAGTGGCAAAGATATAATAAGCGAAAACAACAATAATCCAGAAGGTGGTATCCAAGCTGTCGGGGGTCAACTTGGCAAGCAGTCCGGCCGGCCCTGCCACAAAGACAGCTCCCACCAATATCATCAGGATGACGGTAAAGCCGCGCATCACCTGCTTGGTGGTCAGCCCCAGATAGCGTCCGATGATTTCCGGCAGGCTTTCCCCGTCATGCCGCAAGGAGAGCATACCGGCAAGATAGTCGTGCACTGCACCGGCAAAGATACTGCCAAGTACAATCCACAGATAGGATGCCGTACCGAACTTAGCTCCCATGATGGCACCGAAGATAGGTCCCAACCCGGCAATATTGAGAAACTGTATCATAAAGATTTTCCAAGTAGGCAGTGGAATGTAATCCACACCATCGGCTTTGGTAAGGGCGGGTGTTTTGCGGTCATCGGGACCAAAGACGCGTTCTATGAAGCGTCCGTAGATAAAATAGCCGGCTATCAACGCCAGCAGGCAAAGCGTAAATGTAATCATGGCGTGTTAATATCTTTAATGTATGCAAATGTAACAGTTTCCAAGTAAACAGCACAAAATAATCGGGTGTTTTGCTTATCTTCGCCGAGAAATATGACAGAAATAAAGAAGAAAAGAGAAAAATGAAACGAATTATTTCCATTTTACTATATATGGCCGTCTTGCTGCCACTGGCTGCGCAACCGCCCAAGCATGAAGTGCGTGCCGCCTGGATAACCGCCGTCTATGGCCTGGACTGGCCGCAGACACGCGCCACTTCGCCCGAAGGCATCCGCAAGCAACAGGCCGAACTGATTGAAATATTGGACAGACTGAAAGCCGCCAATTTCAACACAGTACTGTTCCAGACCCGTACACGGGGAGATGTCCTCTACAAATCAGCCATCGAGCCCTACAACTCCATACTGACCGGAAAGGTGGGCGGCGACCCCGGCTACGATCCGCTGGCTTTTGCCATAGCCGAATGCCACAAGCGCGGTATGGAGTGCCATGCCTGGATGGTGACCATCCCTCTGGGCAACCGCAAGCATGTAGCCGCCCTCGGTAAAGAGTCCGTCACCAAAAAGAAACGCGCCATCTGCGTACCCTACAAACGCGAATACTTCCTGAATCCCGGACATCCGCAAACCAAAGAGTACCTGATGAGCCTTGTCCGCGAAGTGGTGGAACGCTACGATGTAGACGGGATACACTTCGACTACCTGCGCTATCCGGAAAACGCCCCCCGTTTTCCCGACAGCTACGACTACCGCAAATACAGCAAAGGACGCAGCCTTGCCCAATGGCGCAGAGACAACCTGACGGAAATAGTACGCTATATATATAAAGGTGTAAAAGCCATGAAACCCTGGGTAAAGGTCAGCACCTGCCCGGTAGGAAAATACAAAGACACTTCCCGCTACCCCTCCCGTGGCTGGAATGCCTTCCACACCGTCTATCAAGACGTGCAGGGTTGGCTGGGCGAGGGCATCCAGGACCAGATTTATCCGATGCTCTATTTCCGTGGCAATCATTTCTATCCCTTTGCCCTCGACTGGCAGGAACAAAGTAACGGACGCCAAATCATTCCCGGTCTGGGCATCTACTTCCTCGACCCCAGCGAAGGGAACTGGACGCTGGACGAGATTGAACGGCAGATGCACTTTATCCGCGCCCACGGTCTGGCGGGCGAGGCACACTACCGCGTGAAGTATCTGATGGACAATACGCAAGGGCTTTATGAGGCGCTGGAAGAAGACTTCTATACCGCCCCGGCCCTGCAACCCGCCATGCCGTGGATAGACAATGTAGCTCCTACACCTCCCTCCGGACTCACGGTGGAAACACCGGAAAACGGCTATTGGAAACTAAGCTGGCAACCCGCCACGGACAATGACAAGCGGAATGCTCCGATGTATGTAATCTACGGTTCGGACACCTATCCCGTAGATACCTCCAATCCGGAGAATATCCTGGCACAACGAGTACAAGGTACGGAATATACCTATGCCCCCATCCGCCCGTGGACTGCCCGAAAATATTTTGCCGTGACAGCCATAGACCGTTGCGGAAACGAAAGCGAAGCTATTCAGCAGCAGTGACACAGACAAAAGCCCGGTAACGGCTCTTCGGAGTGACCGGTACCAGAGGCAGATAGCCGGAAACAACCCTGCCGTCCTTCACCACCAGCGGATAGCTTTGCATATCCTGCTCATGCCGCTCCATCAAAGCTTCATGGGTCGGAAAACAATCAATGGAGAAACGTCCCTCCCCACCGGGGACAATGAAATGATCACTAAGCACATGGGAAACGATTCCCATATTCATCCGTAGATTTATTTCGACATGGGGGTTGATGGCATACGGATGCCCTTCCTTCTGACGGCAGACCATCATGTCCACACCCAAGAAACCCATATAAGATGTAGCATAACTCGTTTCCAATGCTTTCTGCATCATATTGCGTATGCGTACAAATGCTTCAAAGGGTACATATTGCTGAATCCATTCCTCCACTTGCTCATCCGAAGTAAGGATATTACCACGATATGCCCCTTTGTCATCCGTAACAAAACGGGAATAGCCGACAAAAAGAAGCTTTCCCCGACCATCCGAATAAAATTCCATGGCAAAGTCTTCCACCTTATCAAATATAGGCTCCATCACAAAACCTCTATTTTCTTTCAGCGCCCTACTACACCAATCGGAAACATTTTTCGTAAAGCCATGACGGCACCAACACAATCCCTTTCCACTTCCCGACCAAAGTGATTTGAACACACATCCCTCCTTGTAACGATCAACAATATCCGGAGAGATATCCGTCATTCTACCATCAGCCTCCACCAAGCAACAACCGTCACCACAAGTATAATCTATTTTATTGAAATAGAAAAGTGCGCGAAAAGCCAAAGCGTTACTACGGACAGCCTTCATACGATATTTATCCAAAGCATCCGGCGTAGGAAGATTTTTTTCCAGAACACCGCCTTTCAACATCCGTTTACGGATAGCGGGGTTCCATCCCCAAGGCATTACCCGCACATCAGCATAATCGGGCAGCTCCGGCTCTGTCACCAAATGCACATCCAGCCGGAACAACTGTTGCATCTGTTTCAGATAATCTGCATTATAGGCGGAAGAGGCCAGTACCCCACTACCCGGCTGGGCATACCAAATCGGCAACAAAGCCAAGTCTTCAGCCATACGGCGGATGGTAGCGGGCGCCATATAATTTTCTTCATTATTTCCCAATGCCATATCTGCATCAGGATTGAACACATAAAGTTTCATCTTTCAAATGTTAACCAATTACTCACGTTTTGTATGAGAGTGCAAAGTTATATAATATTTTGCCATCTCTACTTTGCAAATCTATAAAAAAGCCGTATATTTGTCGCCCGATAAACCGAATTTAAAGCATGGAAGCATTTTACCGTACACACGCTTATCTCGTAGAGCATACCAATGCCCCCGTACGCCGCGACCTAATGGACGAAATAGACTGGAATGACCGTCTTATCGGTATCAAAGGCACAAGAGGCGTAGGTAAGACTACTTTCTTGCTGCAATATGCCAAAGAGAAATTCGGCACAGACCGCTCCTGCCTCTTCATCAACATGAACAACTTTTACTTCTCCGGACATGGCATCGTGGAGTTCGCCGCCGAATTCCAGCGCCGCGGAGGAAAAGTGCTGTTGATAGACCAAGTATTCAAGTACCCGGAATGGAGCAAGGAACTGCGTATGTGCTACGACCGCTTCCCCAACCTGAAAATCGTGTTCACCGGCTCGTCCGTGATGCGTCTGAAAGAGGAGAATATGGAGTTGCGCGACATCGTGAAGAGCTACAACCTGCGCGGCTTCTCCTTCCGCGAATACCTGAACCTGCAGACGGGCATGAAGTTCCATGCCTATCCGTTGGAAGAAATCCTGAGCAACCACGAACAGATAGCCAAAGGCATCCTCTCCAAAGTACGTCCATTGGACTACATGCAAGACTATATGCACCACGGCTTCTACCCTTTCTTCCTTGAAAAGCGTAACTTTTCGGAGAATCTGCTCAAGACGATGAACATGATGGTGGAAGTGGATATCCTGCTCATCAAACAAATTGAGCTGAAATACCTTTCGAAGATAAAGAAATTACTATATTTGTTGGCCGTGGACGGACCGAAAGCGCCGAATGTCAGCCAACTGGCAAACGACATACAGACCTCCCGCGCCACAGTAATGAATTACATCAAGTATCTGGCAGACGCACGACTCATCAATATGGTCTATCCGAAAGGAGAAGAATTCCCCAAGAAGCCGTCGAAGATAATGATGCATAATTCAAATCTGATGTATTCCATCTATCCCGTCAAGGTGGAAGAACAAGACGTACTGGACACTTTCTTTGCCAACACAATGTGGAAGGACCACAAAGTGAACAAGGGTGACAAGAACATCTCCTTCATGGTAGATGAGGTGATGCCTTTCAAGATTTGTCCGGAAGGAACAAAGATAAAGAATAATCCGGGAGTTACTTATGTACTGCATAAGGCGGAAATAGGCCGAGGCAACCAAATACCTCTCTGGTTATTCGGTTTCTTGTATTAAGAGAGAGATTTTTTTACTTAAATAAATAATTCAATTTAGTTATGACTAAACAGAAGAAATTCATTACTTGTGATGGTAACCAGGCTGCTGCACATATCTCGTATATGTTCTCCGAAGTAGCTGCCATCTACCCCATCACCCCCTCTTCTACGATGGCTGAATACGTAGACGAATGGGCTGCCGCAGGTCGCAAGAACATCTTCGGCGAAACAGTATTGGTACAGGAAATGCAGTCAGAAGGCGGTGCTGCAGGTGCCGTTCACGGCTCTCTGCAAGCCGGTGCGCTGACTACTACTTACACAGCTTCACAAGGTCTGTTGCTGATGATCCCGAACATGTACAAGATTGCCGGTGAATTCCTGCCTTGTGTATTCCACGTATCAGCACGTACATTGGCAAGCCATGCACTGTGTATCTTCGGTGACCACCAGGACGTTATGTCTGCACGCCAGACTGGTTTCGCCATGTTGGCCGAAGGTTCTGTACAAGAAGTTATGGACTTGGCAGGTGTTGCCCACCTGGCCACCATCAAGGCCCGTGTTCCGTTTATGAACTTCTTTGACGGCTTCCGTACTTCTCACGAAATCCAGAAGATTGAAATGTTGGAGAACGAAGACCTCGCTCCGCTTATCGACCAGGAAGCTTTGGCTGAATTCCGCGCACGTGCATTGAACCCGATGAACCCGGTGGCACGTGGTATGGCAGAAAATCCCGACCACTTCTTCCAACACCGTGAATCTTGCAACAACTACTATGAAGCAGTTCCAGCTATCGTTGAGGAATACATGAACGAGATTTCCAAAATCACAGGCCGCAAGTACGGTTTGTTCGATTACTACGGTGCAGAAGATGCAGAACGCGTTATCATCGCCATGGGTTCTGTAACGGAAGCTGCCCGCGAAGCTATCGACCATCTCGTTGCCAATGGCGAAAAGGTAGGTTTGGTTGCCGTTCACTTGTATCGTCCGTTCTCTGCCAAGCACTTCCTTGCCGCCGTTCCCAAGACTGCCAAGAAGATTGCCGTACTGGACCGTACGAAAGAACCGGGTGCTAACGGCGAACCGTTGTACCTCGACGTAAAAGACTGCTTCTACGGTGCAGAGAATGCTCCGGTTATCGTAGGCGGCCGCTATGGTCTGGGTTCCAAGGATACTACTCCTGCTCAAATCCTCGCCGTTTACAAGAATCTGGCTATGCCGATGCCGAAGAACCACTTCACTATCGGTATCGTGGACGACGTTACCTTCACTTCTCTGCCCCAGGAAGAAGAAATCGCATTGGGCGGCGAAGGTATGTTCGAAGCCAAATTTTACGGTTTGGGCGCTGACGGTACAGTAGGTGCCAACAAGAACTCCGTAAAGATTATCGGTGACAACACCGACAAGCACTGCCAGGCCTATTTCTCTTACGACTCCAAGAAATCAGGCGGTTTCACTTGCTCGCACCTGCGTTTCGGCGACACTCCTATCCGCTCTACATACCTGGTAAATACGCCTAACTTCGTGGCTTGCCACGTTCAGGCTTACCTGCACATGTACGACGTAACCCGCGGCTTGCGTAAGAACGGCTCTTTCTTGCTGAACACCATCTGGGAAGGCGAAGAGCTTGCCAAGAACCTGCCTAACAAGGTGAAGAAGTACTTTGCACAGAACAATATCACTGTTTACTATATCAATGCAACCCAGATTGCACAAGAAATCGGTTTGGGCAACCGTACCAACACCATCCTGCAATCCGCATTCTTCCGTATCACCGGCGTTATTCCGGTTGACCTGGCTGTAGAACAGATGAAGAAATTCATCGTTAAGTCTTACGGCAAGAAGGGTGAAGACGTTGTCAACAAGAACTACGCAGCAGTTGACCGTGGCGGCGAATACAAGCAACTGACCGTTGACCCGGCTTGGGCCAATCTGGCAGACGACGCCAAGGCTGAAAACAACGATCCTGCATTCATCAACGAAGTGGTTCGTCCTATCAACGCACAAGACGGTGACTTATTGCCGGTATCTGCATTCAAGGGTATTGAAGACGGTACTTGGGAACAAGGCACTGCCAAATATGAGAAACGTGGTGTAGCCGCATTCGTTCCCGAATGGAACGCTGAGAACTGTATCCAGTGTAACAAGTGTGCTTACGTTTGTCCTCACGCTTCCATCCGTCCGTTCGTACTCGATGCTGAAGAGCAGAAGGGTGCCAACTTCACTCAACTGAAGGCTGTAGGTAAAGCATTCGACGGTATGACATTCCGTATTCAGGTAGACGTTCTCGACTGTCTGGGTTGTGGCAACTGTGCCGATGTCTGTCCGGGCAACCCGAAGAAGGGTGGCAAGGCTCTGACTATGAAGCACCTCGAAAGTCAATTGCCGGAAGCTGCCAACTGGACTTACTGTGCTGAAAACGTGAAGAGCAAACAACACTTGGTTGACATCAAGGCCAACGTAAAGAACTCTCAGTTCGCCACTCCGTTGTTCGAGTTCTCAGGTGCTTGCTCCGGTTGTGGTGAAACTCCGTATGTGAAGCTGATTTCCCAGTTGTTCGGTGACCGCGAAATGGTAGCCAACGCAACAGGATGTTCTTCCATCTACTCCGGTTCAGTACCTTCTACTCCTTATACCAAGAACGAAAAGGGTCACGGTCCTGCTTGGGCTAACTCATTGTTCGAGGACTTCTGCGAATTCGGTCTGGGTATGGAGCTTGCCAACGAAAAGATGCGCGCACGTATCGTGAAGGCTATGGAAGATGCCATCGCAGCAGAAGGAACTCCGGCTGAATACAAAGAAGTATTCCAGGCTTGGATTGAAAACATGTACGATGCAGACAAGAGCAAGGAACTGGCTGAAAAGATTATTCCGATGGTAGAAGCTGCCAAAGACAAGTGCGACAGCTGCAAGACTATCGCCAGTCTGTCTCAATACCTGGTAAAACGCAGCCAGTGGATTATCGGTGGCGACGGTGCCTCTTACGACATCGGTTACGGTGGTCTCGACCATGTAATCGCAAGCGGTAAGGATGTCAACATCCTCGTACTGGATACTGAGGTTTACTCCAACACAGGCGGTCAGTCTTCCAAGGCTACCCCGGTAGGCGCTATCGCCAAGTTTGCCGCTGCCGGTAAGCGTGTACGCAAGAAAGACCTCGGTCTGATGGCTACTACTTACGGTTACGTATACGTTGCCCAAATCGCTATGGGTGCCGACCAGGCTCAGACTTTAAAGGCTATCCGTGAAGCAGAAGCATATCCCGGTCCGTCACTCATCATCGCTTACGCTCCGTGTATCAACCACGGTCTGAAGGCAGGTATGGGCAAGAGCCAGGCAGAGGAAGAAAAGGCCGTTAAGTGCGGTTACTGGCACTTGTGGCGTTACAACCCGGCTCTGGAGGCTGAAGGCAAGAATCCGTTCACGCTGGATAGCAAGGAACCGGATTGGAGCGGATTCCAAGACTTCCTGAAGGGTGAAGTTCGTTACGCATCCGTAATGAAGCAATATCCGCAGGAGGCCGACGAGCTGTTCAAGGCTGCTGAAGAAAACGCTAAATGGCGTTACAACAGCTACAAGCGTCTTTCCAAAGAAAATTGGGGCGCTGAAGTTACAGAGTAATTCCGATTACTAAATAAAGAATAGAGGCTGCTCCTGAATAAGGCGTAGTCTCTATTTGTTTTTAATTAACAATACTAAATATCACAGGTTATGATTGGATTTATCATTTGGATTATCGGTGTGGTTCTGTGTGTCAAAGCCGTACTTGAAATCATGAAGTGGCCGGTAGACGGCGTGAAGAAACTATTAGTTGCAATTATCATCCTGCTCACAAGCTGGATTGGAATCTGTGTTTACTACTTCTGGGGAAGGGAAAACCTGCCTCAAATACTGAAATAAGTTCCAGTATCATTTACAGAAGTAAACAGACGTGTATTAAGAACAAGGGGGATAGACAACAGCTATCCCCTTCTTTTCAGAAACTCGGTAGGACTCTCCCCAAACTGTTCCTTATAGCATTTCGTGAAATAGGAAGGTGACGAAAAGCCCACTTCATAGGCAATCTCCGCTACCGTCATGTCAGAGGAGGCAAGCAGTGAGGCAGCCTTTTTCAACCTCATCTGGCGCAGCAGCTCATTCGGCGAATAGTTGGTCAGCGATTTCAGCTTACGGTAAAGCTGCACACGGCTCATACCCATATTCCGTCCCAAATCCTCCACATTGAGTTCCGCATCTTTCATCCTCTCCTCGACAAGCGATTTGAAGCGGGAGACGAAACCCTTATCCAAATCACTGATGGCTTCCTTCTCGATAGTCTGGTTATCTCCGAAGAACTGCCTCAACTGACGGCGGTTTGCAATAAGATTACGGACACGAGACAAGAGCAACTGCGAATTGAATGGTTTGGAAATATAAGAATCGGCACCGCCATCATAGCCCTGGATACGCTGTTCGTCCAGCGAGCAGGCCGTCAGCAGAATCACCGGGATATGGCATGTCTGTAACTCCCCCTTCAAGCGGCGGCAACATTCCACACCATCCATACCGGGCATCATTACATCCGAAATAACCACATCCGGCACATACTTCATGGCCAGCCGGATACCCTCTGTCCCGTCTGCAGCATCCAGCACGCGAAATTCTTGCGTCAACAGTGACTTCACATAGTTGCGAATATCCGCATTATCGTCAATTACCAGCACAGTAGGACAATCAGCCTCAACCACCTCTTCGCATGCCTTCACTTCCGTATCTATCAGGGTGGACGACACGTCCTTCTCTTCGGCAGGCAACGTCACTATGGTGGGATGGTACTGCGAAACATCCTGCTTTGGGAAAGTGACGGTGAAGGTAGTACCCTTATCATCACTGTGTGCCGCAATGTTGCCACCATGCATCTCTACAAAAGCACGTACCAGCGCAAGGCCGATACCGGTACCTGCCTGATGTCCGTCCACTTGATAAAAACGCTCGAAGATAGCTTCCACATCGGTCGAAGAAATGTAACTGCCGGAATTGAAAACAGACAAGCTATAGTTCTGCTCTGTCATTGACAAGCGTATAGCTATCTTCCCATTCTCCGGCGTATACTTCACGGCATTGGAGAAGAGATTGAAGTAAATGCGCTCCATCTTCTCCGCATCCGCCATCATCCGGAAGTCCGTATCGGGAGATGCCTCAAAGCTGAAAGCAATATGTTTCTTCAGCAACGCCATGCGGAAAGAGTCGTTCCAGCCCCGGAAGCTGTCGAGCAAATCAAAAGGTTCGAGATGGAGCTCCATGCGCCCGTTCTCCACCTTCCGGAAATCAAGTATCTGGTTGACCAGGCGAAGCAGGATATGCACATTCTTTTTCATCAGCTCGAGGAGCTGGCGCGGCTGTCCGTCAAGGGTGCGGTTGGCAAGAAGCTGCTCTATGGGATCGGCTATCAGCGTCAGCGGAGTACGGAAATCGTGCGAAATATTCGTGAAGAACACCAGCTTGGCATGCGTAGCCTCCTCCAGTTCATGGGAAAGCTGTTCTAACTGCGACTTCTGCACTTCCAACAGTTCCTTCTGCTGTATCAACTGGGTTTTCTGTTCCTCCAGTTTCTTTTTCTGCATGGACAGCTCACGGTTCAACCGGTTCTTGGCACGCAAGGAGAGGTAGACAGCCACCAACAAGCCGACCAGCAACAATAGGGCGGACAGACTGCCGTACAAGACAACCTGCTGCGTGGCATAACTGGCCAAATACTGGTTTATCTTTCCGTTCAGGGTTTCTATCTTTCCATCCAGGGTGCCGATGTGGGCGGTCTGCATCTTCATGATGAGAGCATTGTCGCGGTCGACGACGGAAGTGCCCAGGATAGTTTCACGGGGGAAATCACGCTTGTTCAGGATATCCATGGCAATCTGCATCACGCGGTCGCCACCGGTAGGATATATAAACGTGGCATCCAGTTCGCCGGCAAGCACTTTCTCCACTCCATAGTCTTTGCCGGACAGGGCGTCTATGCCGATGAACCGCATATCCTTTTCCCGCCCCTCTCGGGCAGCGGCAGCATAGGCTCCGGCCGCCATACGGTCATTCTGCGCATACACCAGGTCGATATGCGGAAAGCGGCTCAGCAGGGTATCCATTTTCTCTCCGGCCTTGAGTTGCAACCAGGCACCGTCTTCAACGGCCAGCAACCGGATACCGGGATAAGCGGATATAGCCTTCACAAATCCCTGATGACGGTCTACGGCAGGTGTGGAGCCCACCAAACCTGAGATTTCCACCACATCTCCCTGCCCATGCAGCACATTGGCCACATACTCTCCCACAGCTTTCCCTATCTCGTAGTTGTCTGCACCGACGTAGGCCGTGTATTTGTCCGAAAGGATTTTACGGTCCACTACAATCACCGGAATGCCCCGGTTGTATGCCTCCTCCACAACCGGAGTTATCGGAGTGGCTTCATTAGGGGCCACAATCAGCAGATCCACCCCTTCGGCTATCAGCTCACGAATGTTTTTTGCCTGACGGTCATTATCGTCGACGGCAGTACGGATGTCCACCTCCACATCTTCGTAGAAATGGGCTTCACGGAGTATCTCACTGTTCATCTGGCGCCGCCATTCATCCTCGCTACATTGGGAAACGCCGATACGGAAACGTGCCTCGCGCCGGGAGCAGGCAACCGCCACTCCCCAAAGCACGAGCAGAAAGAATAAAATCCGAAGGTTATGCTGTCTCATCTTCACTTTCCTCTGATTTAAGATTGCAGATGAGCAAAGATAGCGAAAAATGTGAAAAGAATAAGAAAAATCTATGCCAGCCTTTCTTTCAAGGCGTCCGGCAATTCCGGCATGGCACCGCTCTGGGTACATACATAGGCAGAGACTTCCACCGCCAGTTTATGGGCATCGGGCACCTGCTTCCCGCTGAGAATGGCAGCGGTGAAGGCTGCCGTGAACGAGTCACCGGCTCCAACGGTGTCCGCCACCGGTACCTTGGGCGTCTCCTGGAAGGAAACCACTCCCGGAGTGAACACATAGCTGCCGTTCGTTCCACAAGTCAAGATAAGCATCTTCAGGTTATACTTGGCCAGCAGAATCCAGCATTTGTCCTGCAAGTCGATGCCCGGGTAGCCGAAAATACGGCTGATGGTCACCAGTTCCTCATCGTTTATCTTGAGGATGTTGCAGCGGCGCATGGATTCGCAGAGTATCTCTTTGGTATAGAAACCCTGGCGGAGATTGATGTCGAATATCTTCAGTTGTCCCTCCGCATCGGGCATCGTGTCGAGAAAGCGGTTGATGGTGATACGGCTTGTTTCGCTGCGTTGCGCCAAAGAGCCGAAACATACGGCACGCGTGTTCAGTGCCAGACGCTTCAGTTCGTCGGTAAAGGGGATGTTGTCCCAGGCCACGCCTTCCTTTATCTCATAGCACGGCACGCCCACGGCATCGAGCGTCACCTGCACCGTTCCCGTGGGGTAAGGCACGCGCTCTATCTGGGTGCGCAGCCCCTTCCGGGCGAACACATCCAGAATCTCGTCCCCATCCGCATCGGCACCTACGGCACTGACCACACGGCTGTCGAAACCAAACTGCGATGCATGGTAAGCAAAGTTTGCCGGAGCACCGCCTATCTTCTTTCCTTCGGGGAGGCAGTCCCACAGAGCCTCGCCCATACCTACTATTATCTTATTCATAATATTATATTATTTAATGAATGATATATTTTATTCACGGCAAACTCAATGTCCTACCCGCTGCGAACCTAATAAAAAAGTTCCTAACTATAGAATGAAAAGTTGCCAATTATCTATTAAAAAGTTTCTAAGAACCAAGGATTATCTCTATCCCAAGGCTTGGGATAGACATCCGCAACCTTGGGACAGATATCCGCAGCCTTGGGATATGTGTCCGCAGCCTGCGAACAAAGATTACCGCTTCATACGCAGCATATAGAAGAACAAGTACACTATCCCTACCGTCATCACAGACACGGCACCGCTTTGTCCTACAGCATCACTTGCCAAGCCCATTGCTATCGGAAACACCGTACCGCCGAAGAGCCCCATAATCATCAAGCCGGAAACCTCGTTCTTCTTTTGTGGCATAGCAAGCAACGCTTGGGAGAAGATAACCGGAAAGATGTTCGAATTGCCGAAACCGATAAGGGCAATACAAATGTATATCATTGTCTTTTCATGGAAAACGAACAACCCTACCATCGCAGCCAACATACATAACACGCTGATGCCGAAGAAGGTTCGGGGAGCCATCTTCTGAAGAATGAAGGCTCCGAGAAAGCAACCCGCCGTGCGGAAGATGAAGTAAAGGCTGGTGGCAAAGCCGGCATCGGCCAGCGTCATGCCCAGACGCTCCATCAGGATTTTGGGCGCTGTGGTATTCGTACCTACATCAATGCCCACATGGCACATGATGCCCAGGAAGCAGAGAAAGATAAACGGCTTGCCCAGCAGGGCGAGGCACTCCCCGAAGGTGGAAGGGCGTCCCTCTTCCTTTTCCTCGCGGATGGAAGTACCGCTCAGCCAAAGAATGGCAATCACCGCAATGACCATATAGACCGGGAACAGTACCCTCCAGCCCATGCCCAGAGACGGAATGGCCTGCGTAGCTCCCCACATGGCGATGTATGGAGCCAGAAACGAAGCAATGGCTTTTACAAACTGTCCGAAGGTGAGCGAACTTGCCAACCGCTCGCCGCTTACGATGTTGGAAAGCAACGGGTTGAGCGACGTTTGCATCAGCGCATTGCCGATGCCCAGCAATGAGAACGAGAGCAGCATCAGCACGTAGCCGTCTCCGAAAACCGGGAGAAGCAAAGAGGCAAACGTGATGACAAGGCTGAGAAGCACCGTCTTCTTGCGTCCGATGCGGTTCATCAGCATACCCGTAGGTACGGAGAAGATGAGGAACCAGAAGAACACCAGAGACGGGAATATGTTGGCTTGCGAGTCGGTCAGGTTCAAGTCGGCCTTCACGTAGTTGGAGGCGATGCCCACCAAATCCACAAAGCCCATGGCGAAGAAGCAAAGCATGACCGGAAAGAGCTTTGCCAAAGAAGAATTCTTAGTATTTTCCATGCTGAAGATTATTATCTGTTATTTTAATCCGAGTTTGTACACAGTAAACGAGGTGACATTGCAGCTTCCACCTTTAGCATAGAAACTGATGCGGTTGTAAGGTTCCGACGGGAATACAAGATTTGTCATGGCAAAACGTCCGTCGTTGCCAAACGCTTCAATGCTCGACTTGTCTACGAACAAGCGGAGTTTCATTTCATTGCCACCCTCGACAGGAGCCACGGTCACTGCAGGGAAGTCCTTGCTGAACGACACCTCACCACTCTTGATACGGTCCATGGTGAACGTCTTTTCCGCCAGGTTATAGTACATCTCCACCTCCTCGCCTTTCGAGTTAAAGAGCTGGAATCCTATCACATCCGCATCCTTGTTCTTGATGGTCATTTCGATTTCATACGTTCCGGAATTGTCATTCAGCAGTTTGTCCAGATTATACGTGCGGTCTACCTTGAAAGCACGCTTCTTGCTGCCTTTATCCCTCAGTTTCAGCAATTCGGGAGACGGGGTTACCTTTACATAGGTTTCACCCTCCGAGGTATAGAGCGAAAGGTCGCGCGGCACGGAGTTGGCACTACGGTATTGGCGGGTGGGCACATCGTTGGCATATTGCCAGTTGCTCATCCATGCCAATGCAATGGCACGTCCTGCAGGAGCATTGCTCCAAGTGACAGTTGCATAATGGTCTTTTCCCCAGTCCATCCATTTCGTCACTGCGGGAGACTCGTTCACGAATCTCTTTCCGTCAAATGTCCCCACGAAATATTGTGTGGCAGAGCCACCGAACGGTCCACCCGGATTGAGGTTACAGACGAGTACCCACTTCTTCAGTTCCGTACCTTCAATTGGCAGTTCAAGCAGGTCGGGACACTCCCAGACTCCGCCGTGAGCACCTTGTCCTTCACCGAATTTGCTCTCCAACGTCCAGTTCTTCAGGTCGGCAGAAGAGTATATTTCCATTTCCTGCCCTACGGCAAGAACCATGATCCATTTCTTGGTATCTTCGTGCCAGATGACTTTAGGGTCACGGAAGTCGCGCTGCGTGGAAGTCAGGATGGGATTTCGCGCATACTTCTTGAAGGTTTTTCCGTTGTCAAGGCTATAGGCCATGCTCTGCACTTGACGGTCGCTTGCCGATGTATAGAAGGCAATGACGGCACCGGCACCGAACCCGGCCGTATTATCCTTGTCGACAACACAAGAGCCACTGAAAATTGTTCCCAGCGCATCGGGCGAAATAGCATCTCCGTGATGTTCCCAAGTGACGAGGTCCGTACTGGTGGCATGTCCCCAATGCATGTTCCCCCACATGGAGCCGTAGGGATTATGCTGGTAGAACAAATGGTAGACCCCGTCTTTGTAGAACATTCCGTTAGGATCATTCATCCAACCGTAAGCCGGGCTGAAATGATACACCGGACGGTACTTCTCCCGGTTCGAAACATCGAATTCATCCGACAGTTTCATTTCTTCCCAGCATAAGGCCGAATCCGGAATAAGCTGGAAGTTGAAAGAGAGATGTTTATTATCGAAGCCGGTCAAATCGACCGGAACAAAATAGTCAACCTTATTGACTGCCAATCGCACGTTCATACTGCGTACAACATCATTGTCCGCTATCATATACAATTTTGCCTCCGGAGAAGCCTCTTCCACCGGCAGCAGCAAAAACTTCTTCTGCTCGTCAATTTGGACGATACTCTGTCCGTCACCCAGATGTTTAATCACGAAAGGAGGATTTATGGCCTGGCATGTGAAGACAGCCACGGTAGTTCCTAATATAAATACGGTAAGCGTCCTTCTGATTGTCCGCCAAAAGTCTTTTAAATGAATCATGTTTCTGTTGGTATTAAATTAATTATGTTTTTCTAGCATGCAAAGATACGCCACCAAGCAGCAGGAGACTATCTTTTTTGTTTCAAAGCATACTACAAATGTTACATTCCATCCTTAAAAAGGTATCTGTATGTCACTGGGGAACATACATAGAATTCAATTCATGAATTGTCAACTGTTTCAACTTTGTTTGTCCGCCTTCAACTGATATGGTGACAGAAGGAGTGTTTTTTTCAATCAGATGATAGAAAGCAGCAGACAGTGCTCCTTGATTGACGAAGATTTCTACAGAAGCAATATCCGACAATATATCCAATTCAATTCTTCCTTCATTGGGCTTTAGCACCATCTGCTTCAAGGTTTCCCCATTCTCTTTCTCAACAGTGAGTATCTGTTTGACAGAATCGTAAATCAAATTCAAACCATTAATATCAAAAGCCAATATCTGCGCATCAACACTATCTACAGCAAAACCCGTTTTCAGATAGAAGGCAGGAGTATTCAACTTTGTCGTGAAACAATTCTTTTCTTCAACTACCAGACTCTTCCAGATGTACTTTCTCCCATATAATAAAGCGAGTTCATTTACCGGCATACTTTTTAAGACATATCCTTTATCAACCCGATGTAATGTTAATTCACGCGGAAAGGACATTTGTTGATTGAAAGGCATATCCGGGAAATTACTTCCGTTCATCCATGCTATTTGTATTCTTCGGTCATCTGGTGCATTACTATATGTTTGAACCGCATAATAGTTTGTACCACTATCCATTTTTACAGGTTTCGTCTCAGGCCGAAAACGATATCCATCAAAACTCCCAACCAAATAGGTACTGTTCGCCCCGGTAAAGACCCATTTCCGGACAGTAGGTTCATTGGTTACGGACATTTCAAAAAAGTCGGGACACTCATCCGCCCCCTCTAATTTAAAACGGTCCGTTTCAGTCCAATCCATCAAATTGGGAGATGAAAAGATAGCATACTCCTGCTTATCCAAGTACAATACCATAATCCATCTGCCAGTCGGCGTATGCCACGTCACCTTAGGATCACGATTGTACCTGACCAACGTGGGAAGTACCGGATTACCGGAAAAAGTAACCCAATTACGCCCCTTATCCAAACTATATCCTATACTTTGTGAATGTTGCAAATGCCGGGTGTGATACCCGAATCCACCTGCCGAAGTATAAACAGCAACCAATACTGTATCTCCATTTTGTTGACACCCCAGCGTATTCTTTTTATCAACAACTACCGAACCGGAAAAAATAGGTCCCAACGAGTCCGGATGTAATACATCCCCCAACTCAGTCCAATGTGCCAAATCCCGGCTCACAGCATGCCCCCATGTCATATTACCCCAAATACAGCCATAGGGATTATGCTGATAAAACAGATGCCACTCCCCTTCATGCCAAACCAGACCATTCGGATCATTCAGCCATCCCCGGCGAGAAGTAAAATGTACTTTAGGACGTAACGGTTCTTTATAAAACAAGTTCTCTTCCTTAGGAGTTTCAGAACAAAAGCATTGATTCAAAGCTTGCTCTACATTAGGACTCTTACTCGCCTCTATCCGTAATTCTTGCCCAATCCAATCCTTGACCTCCAATGTAACCCAATAATCAGGTTCATCGCCGCCAAGCTCCACTTCCATATTACGTACCATTTTATCACCAATCCATATATCCATCTGTTCTATAACCGCTCCCATCTTTACCGGAATATTCAAATAACGGTGAGTTACCAACATTCTTTTCGCAAAAATTTCTTTTTCCAATTTGGTATCAGACTGGTAGAAACAGTCGGCATTGATAAATCCCCAGCCCTCTTTTGATTGGTCCACTAAAACAATCCGGGCATTTTTTCCCATATATTCAGCAACATCCCAAGACTCATATTCCATGACACGTCTATTATACCCCGTACTTCTTTTCACCTCCTTTCCATCAATCCAAAGGGCTACATACTCCCGCTGATAATCAACACCCCCACCTATCAGAAAATTAACATATCTGCGTTCTATCCTGAAAAGAGGTGACTTCAATACACCGGTACCGGCATCTCCATTGACAAAGCTAGAAGCCATCCGATTTCCTTCAAACCTATTATCCCCCCATATTGACAAACGTTCCATAGAAACTGGTGAATTGCCAAAAGCATTTCCTTCCAATATCCAGTTTCCAAAAGTATCTCCTTCAAAATTATCTATCAGTAAATCATCCGGACGTAGTGCCATGTGAATATTTTGTGCCTGCATACTACAAACAGTAGCCAGTAGTAAAAGTATCAGTATCCTCTCTTTCATAATATCATTGTTTTTTCATAAGTTGTATAGCATCTAATCCAAACAAATTCTTCTCCTCAACAGCTTTTGGGTTAGCTCCTGACAAAGATATTTTCAAAGTCAATGCTCCACGCACCGGACTATAGCATCCTAAAGAAATAGGGTCAGAAAGAGTAACTTTTGTATCATATCCATCCCACTTTATATGTGTATCTTGTCCATTTACGGAAAAAGAAACTATGCCATAATCAGGAGCTTTCGTGGCATACACCACCAGTTGATAAGGACAGTCTTCCAATTGATTGAACTCAAACTCTACAGAATCACCCGGTTTTCCACCAATACACAAGAGTTGGGTTCCTCCACTCCATTGCCCGTCAACGAAACCAAGCATACTCTGCTTGTCAAAATGAATGGATGGAGAAGAGGCTATTGGAGTTGTTTCCTCAAATTCTATGCTATTTTCTCTTCGATATTTAGATAAATCGCCGGGAACGGGTAGCAAGTCTTGGGCTGCTTCCTCAAGTCCTGAAGTATCAACAGCTTTCGCTCCCATATCTCCATACCAGTAAACGGTAGTTGCATAATCTACAGTTCCCCTTACCCAACTCAACAATTCAATGTCGAAACGCAATAATGAAGAAAACGGTATACCGTCCAAATTCCTTGTACGGAAGAATGTATTATAACCGTGAGAACTCGCCTGGTCGGCACGGGGTGCGCCACCAAAAGGCGTTTGGAATATTACGACCGGAGCCCACGAACTATTGTAGTAATCTTCTGTTCCGGTACCGAAATGCGATGGAAAAACATCATCATCTACCCATATCTTTTCATCCCCTTCTCCGTACCAGGCACGCGAATGGTTATACAGAGTCAGGACATCCCCTTTGTATATGCCTCGTCCGGTCAATGTGGCAAAGTTCCACTCCCGGCAATTTGCATCATCATCCGGACGCTCATAAACCGGAAGTCCGGTCTGCTGGCGCCAGGAAGCATGGAAATAGAGGGAACGCCCTCCCCATGGCAAAGGTGCCGTTCCCACTTCCATACTCACGTCTGCAGTGTGTGCGGAGATATTTTGTAACAATAGTCTGCCTTCTGTCTTGTAGGGCATCAGCCAGCGGCTCACCACCTTGCCTTGTCCGTCTGCAGACAAGAACCAGCTATCAACAGCCGGAGCACCCATACCCCCTCCCGAATAATCCGAAAGAGGAACCCAAACCGTAGACCGGCCGTCAAAATCAGCCTTAAATATAAGATTGCGCATCAGTTGGGCATAAGCCGTAGAATCTGCATTCGCGAGCTGGAAACTGATTTCATAAACCGCATTTTCCCCTTGCGGCAGGTCAATCCACAAAGAATCGCCCGGCTGGAGCACCTGCCGCTTCTTGTCCACCTGCAAACCGGAACGGGATGCAGGATGCAGCAAGGCATCATCTACCTCTGAAATCTTTTTACCGACGCGGGCTACGGATGCCGCAGAGAAGGTTTCCACAGAAGTTCCTTCGGGATACTTGCGATAATTGATGTGATAGTATTTGGGAGTAGGCGCAATGCCCGGTTCGTCTTCAAATGTAATTTTACAACTCCGGGCAAAAGGGATGGGCAGGAAAAGAGTATTGCCGCCTTTCCCGTCCGGAGTATAGCTGGTGTGGGGTTGAAGCAGTCCCCTACCCAACCTGGGTATTCCGAAACGCATCAAATCATAGGCAGGAACTATCCATCCGGGAGTACTTTCGCCATCAAAATAAAATCTCCAAGTCCCACGCTTGTCAACTGTGGTTATCCAGATACGGGTAATAGCTCCAGGGCCCTTTTCATCGAACATCACACGTTCCACTCTCCCATCAACCGTATCCGTACAGACAATGCCATAGCCATCATTGTTGGCAAACCATCCCGGCGAATCGGGAGACACGGAGGAGCGGTCATAACTGCTGACTTGCAGACAACGATATGGCACCAGCGGATAACGTGCGGATTCTTCTACAGATATCATTTCATCCAGCAAAGAGTCCAAAGTCACTTGTGCCGTATCCTTCACACAAGAGGCCATCAAAGGCAAAAGCAGCAATGCAAACAATAAATTCCTCATCTCCATATTGATTTAAGCATCCAGGCATCCAACTCCATCTTCGTCCCCTTCTTCTGCGCAAAAAGTTCGATACCGGTTTGAGCCTCGCCCGGATAGGTTAATAATGTGAATACATCCTTCCCGTCATTGGCAAAGATTTCAATACTCGATTTGTCTACAAATATATGCAAACGTATCTTATTATCTACCGGTTCCACCCTGGCATATGCCATACGGCTGAATTTAGGAATCTGCACATCGGAGCAATGGGTGCGGTCAATCACCAGATTATGTGAATCCGTATCATAGCTGACCACCACTTTGCGCCCTTCACCCACACACAAATTCAAGCCAAAGGTGTTGGATACGTCAGTAGAAAACGAAGCATCGAGTTCGTAGACATTCTCATCGGGAACAAAGCCGGGTAACCTCTGTGTTCCCACCGATAAAGCACGTTTCACCGATGCAGGCTTATGGCGAAGTGTTTGCAACTGTTCCACCGGTTTCTGCACCAGCCTCACGCCTTCCTTGTATGTCTTCAGTTCCAGATTACGGGGAATGGACCAGAAGCCCTTCCCATACTTCGATGGAGCTACCTGTGCATAGTCCCAGGTTGCAACCCAGCCCATCGAAATTTTGGAATCCAACGTTCCGTCAAAATCCTGAAATGTGCGGGATGCATAAAAGTCCAGCCCTTTGTCCACATATAGAGGCTCTGCAGGATGGTTCTCCATCAGCTTAAAAGAAGTGCCGTCGAAGTCTCCTATAAAATATTGTTCTTGCGCCCAGTTTACAGATACGACCATCACCCACCTTTTCTTGTCAGAATCCCCGTCAACCGGCAACTGGAATAAATCCGGGCACTCCCAAGACTTTTCACTGTCACCGGCAGGGCCAAAATCACTGGTCCAAGTCCAGCTCTTCAAATCAGGAGAGGTATAAAACTTTATTTTCTTCTCCAGGGCCTTGGCTACAACCATCACCCATTTTTGGGTCGGCTCGTGCCAGAAGACGGTAGGGTCCCTGAATTCCGTACTCCAAAGGTCCAGAACCGGGTTACCTTCATAATAATGAAATGTCTTTCCGTCATGACTGAAAGAGATGCCCTGCGCCTGTTTCTTGGAGTCCTTCTCAAAAACGGTGTAAGCCGCCACATAAGCCCCCTTGCCGAAGCCGGCCGTGTTGTTCTTGTCTATGACCGCAGAACCGGTGAAGTAACTGATATTGTCATCCGTTCCGGTCATGGCATAAGGGGTTATCTGTTGGTAATGTACCAAATCTGTAGATTCGACTTTGCCCCACCAGTACATATGATATTTACCCTGATAGTACATGAATCCCGAGGGATCACCAATCCATCCCTTCTCCGGACTGAAATGATACTGAGGACGATACGGCTCTTTGTATAAACTGTCTGAATTCATTTGTGCACCGGCAGACAATGTTCCTGCCAATAAAAGTGCACCCAATATAGCTGGTATCTTCATTTTCTGTATTTTCATTAAAAGTTCATCTTTACCTTTACATCTTTCAGTTTCCAAACTTCGGCAGCAACTTCCGTTGTTTTTCCATCAGAGAATAGCTCCAATAGCGTACTATTTTCTTTCAAAGGGAAGATTCTTGTAGTGAACGCATCTTCGTTATTAATAAATCCTTCCACTACAGAACCGTCAATAAACAAACGAATCTCCACCGGTTTAGCAGTATCCAACCGATAATGATCCTTACGAATCTTCAAAGGAATGTGTGCACGCAAGGAAGAATGCGTCTGGTCCACAATAAGTTCCTCCTTCTCCACATCATAATAAATCAGGCTATATTCGCTATTATCCGGATTCTTACACAATGTAAATCCAAACCGTTTTGCGTCACCGGGATAAAAAGTCGCCTTGACTTCAAGCTGATGTTCCCTTCTGCTCACAATGCACGGTTTCGCAGCAGTCAATGCCTGTCTGGAATAAACCGTCGGTTGTTCACGCAATTGTTTCATCACGGGATGGGGTGTTTGGCATAGTTTCCCATCTTTCAGCTGCCATCTTCTGGGCATACTGTAGAGATGTGCCCATCCTTGTTCATAAGTGGCCTCCCCTCCTATTTCATCGGGTATAATGGCAATGGCAGCAACATCCCCTTCCGGAGTCTCAACAACAGAGGGGGACAGCAAGCGATTGATGACCTCCAGATTTTGAGGGACTGGGTTGTCCGGTATAAACTTTTCATTCTTGAAATCTCCTATCCAATACTGGCAACGCGCAGGTATGCCTTTATGAGGAACCCTATTCACCAAAAGAACATATTTGCCGCCCATCTTCTTAAAGACCGGCATTTCCCAGAAAATACCGGAGTCATCCACTTCCGGATTGCCCTCAAACAGCAAATGTACAAAATCCCATCTCTTCAAGTCCGCCGATTTATAAAGCAGCAAAGCCCCGTGGGGTGTATCGGTCTGCTCAATGCCGAAACCGATAATCATATACCAGACATCACCCTCTTTCCAAACATACTGGTCACGCATGTCCGTACGGGTATATCCGGCAGGCTTCTCGGCAATAACCGGATTACCCGCATATTTCTCCCATTCTATCAACGCAGTATCTTTTGGAAAAGCAATACCCACTCCCATCTTGTCTCCACCGGCTGTGTATATCAGCTGGGGGATACCGTCATCATTGATAACAGCATGCCCGGACCATATTCCATTCTTGTCATAAGCAGCATCAGGAGTCAAAGCCGGCTTTTCCTCCGTCCAATGAAGCATATCGGGACTGCTGAAATGTCCCCAATTTATCTGTCCCAGGAAGATTGCAGAAGCATTCTTCTGATTGAATATATGATATTTACCTTTATAAAGAAGTAAACCATGCGTCTCATTCGTCCAGTTGGCAGCCGGCAACAGATGATAGCGAGGACGGTTGAAGTCCTTCGCAAAACGGGTTTCCGGAATAGCCAAAACCGGAGTCTTCTTCAATCCTAAGGCAATCTCGTCTCTCCATGCAGACGAATCATCGGAAAAGGGAGTGAGGCTTATCCCGTCAATCAACCCGTTTATAGCCGTAACATCGTACATCCAAACCTTCTTTTCCCTGAAATCCTTACCTACCCGAAACATCATTTCACCATCCTGCAAGTTCCGGGGCCATACCTCTGCACTCATCCTCTGTCCATTCAGGCAAACCGATTCATTACTCAAATCAAGGACCACATGCAGCCACTTGAAACGGTCGACTTTTGTCTTTAATGAACAGTAAGAGTATGAGCCATTCTGCCCCATTCCCAACAGCAGCTCACCATAACGGTCTACACATACCGCTACAGATGTTCCTGCCATGTCTCTGATTCCCATAAAGGCAGCAGTATCCGTCGGATAAGATTCCAGAGCAAACCATCCGGACAACGACGAAACATCTCCTTCCGTGGTTGTATCCATCCAAGTGGAATACCCGTCTGTACGAAGGGCTTTACCTTCGACTCCGGTAACAAATTCTGGTATTTCCTTTATAGTGTACAAATTCAACAATGACTTACCGTCACAGGAAAGTAAGGGGTCCTGCCCGTCAAACGACCATGTTTTTTGAGCAAAAGCTGCATTCAAAGAAAGCAATAGACAGCCTAATATAGAATAGGCAAAGTTTTTCATAATAAAAGATTGTTTAAAGGAAAAGAGGGAAACAAACGTTTCCCCTCCCTTACGTTTTTATTTCAAAATATAATTAGTTGAACGGAGCATAACCGGGATTCTGTACATACTTGCCTCCAGAAAATCCGTATTGATTGTTCGGAACCGGATAATACTCATCCTTTCCACCCGTAAAGTGCGCATTGGCATAATAAATGCGATTGTCCGACTCCGCGGTAATGTACTTGTTCATGGTTGTTTCCACTATGCCCCAACGGACTAGGTCGAAGAAACGTTCACCTTCCAAAGCCTTCTCCAGACGTGTTTCCCAACGGAGGGCCTGACGGGCATAATCCTGATTCCAGACATCAGCAGGATAAGGATTGACAAGGTAGTTGGCCGCATATTTGGAATGGTCGTTGAAATCCTTTACATAGGCGCTGTTCCGGGCACGATTGCGTATCTGATTAATCAAATCACGGGCAGTTTCGAGTCCATTGCCTTCATTGAGTTCAATAAGAGCCTCAGCTTTCCAAAGAAGAATATCCGCGTAACGTATAATCTGCCAGTTCAACTGTGAAGCCCCCCAAGGCCAGCCATTAAACATATCACTACTTTCCGGAGAAACCCAGAAGCGCTTCGCGCAATTATAGCCATAAGTATCCTTATCACGCACCCATCCCTCACACGGCTTGTCCGGATAAGTTTTCCAAGTTATAGTAGGACGGCCCACAACAAAATCGAGACGCGGGTCTACATTGGGAGTCGTGTTTTGTAAAGTATAAACCCCATTGTTCAATACCGCCCAACTATAATCAGACTTTGACTGATAATTAAAATCGGGCAGACCGTTTGCATCTGTCTGGTAAGCATTTATCAGATCTTGACTGGGCAGGAAGAAACCGTCACCTCCGTAAGGGCTGCCTCCACCCGGAGAATTCAACAGATTGCTCCAGTTGATGCGGCCGGCACTTTCGGTACCGTCATTCATGGAATATTGAATGGCAAAAACAGATTCTTTACCGTTTTCATTAGTTACTAAATCCAATCCCTGGAAATCGTCAAGCAAACCGTAACGGTTGCTGGCAGTCACTTGGTCGCAAAGCGAAACGACTTCCCTCAGCAGCTCTTTATTGATGGAAGTTACGGCATGCGTAATCTCATCTTGCTGATACGCCTGGTACAGCTTGATTTTAGCCGCATAGGCCAGTGCTATGTATTTATGAATACGCCCTACCTCCGGCTGTGATGCAGGAAGCTGTTCGGCGGCATCAAGCATCTCCTTGGCCAGCATACTCAGAATCTCGTCACGGGTAAACTCATTGTTCGGAATATCCGGATATTGGGAAATCTCAACGTTCTCATCAAAATAAGGTATCTTGTTGAAAAGGCGGCTTAATTCAAAATAATAATGGGCACGAAGCACTTTCATCTCCGCAATGCGGGATACACGTCCGTTTACCTGCTCATCTGTTGCAGCATTCAGTACGCGCAATGCAGAGTTACAACGCTGTACACTGCAATATAGATGATACCACTTGCTGTCCAAGAATCCATTGGTTGCATCCATATCAAATGTCTCCATACGGTGCACTTCATTAAGGTCACCGACACCACCACCGCCTTTATAGGCATTATCCGAACGCACCTCACCATAAGTCCAATTGGAAGTAGGATGACACCATACACTCCAACTCTGTCCCTCGGGACCACCCAAAGCTGCATACGCGGCATTCACTAAAAGGTCGGCACCTTCTGTAGAAGTCATAATATCTTCGTTCAAGCTACCCTGGGGCTTCAAATCCAGGAAACGGTCTTCATTACAGCTTGCAGTCATCAGCGCTACTGCGCCAAGCATATATAAATGTTTCAATTTCATAATAGTATAGTTTTAAAGTTTAGAAACCAAATGATAATCCCAAAGAGAACGTACGGGGCAACGGATAAGGATAGCCCAGACCTTCAGGGTCGGCACCCGTATAACCGGTAATCGTAAACAAATTCTGAGCCTGGAAATAAATGCGCGCATGACGCATCTTCATCTTGTCGAGAGCTGCTTTAGGAAGCGTATAACCCAATGTCAGGCTTTTCAGCTTGATATACGAACCATTTTCAATATAGAACTCAGAAACTTCGTGCTCATTGTTGCTGTTAAGGGTGGTTAAAGCAGGTACACTGCTATTGTAAACACCCGTCTTTTCAAAGTTCTCGTAGGCATGTATGGCATCGAGCAGGCGGGTAGAATGATTACCGGTCCAGCATTGGAACAAATCCGTATAATATTTGGAGTTGTTATAGGCATCACGAATCATACCGTTGAAGAACATGCTGAGGTCAAAGCCTTTCCAAGATGCCCCAAGATTCAGACCTGCAATCACTTTCGGATTGTCAGACCCCAACCATACACGGTCGTTCGTATCAATCGTACCGTTACCATCAGCATCCACGTATTTAATACGTCCTACTCCGGGAGCGCCAAACTGTACATTATATTTGGATTTATACTCATCCACCTCCTGCTGGGTACGGAACACTCCATCTGTCTTGAAGCCCATCCATGAACCGAACGGTTGACCAACCAAGGTCTTGTCAACACCATTACCGCCACCATAAGTATAGTAAATTTCTTCCGACAGCTCTGTCACTTCATTCTTGTAATATGAAAGGTTAAATGCTACATTATACTGGAAATCCTTCACCTTATCATTCCAGGTCAATGCCATCTCGAAACCTTTATTGTTCATCGTACCACCATTATACCAGCAGTAACCACCCTCGCCAATGACAGCAATATACGGTTTCTCTACAAGCATATCACTTGTCTTCTTATCAAAATAATCGAGAGAAACACTCAGACGTCCATTCAGGAAAGCGGCGTCCACACCAATATTGAGTTGTCTTGTACTCTCCCACTTCAAATCGGGATTGGTAGACCTCACTTTGTAACCACCGGGAGCCAAAGTCGTTCCATCACCGTTCATGTTGTAGCTTGCATCCTTCAGACTAATCAAGTATTTAGTATAGGGGGCCTCATTATCAATAATATCGTTACCATTGATACCCCATGAAGCACGTAGTTTCAAATCTGCCAACCAATTCTTGGTCGCTTCCATAAACTTCTCACTTGAAATGCGCCAGCCTGCCGACACTGAAGGGAAGTAATCCACATTATTACCCTTTGCCAAGCGGGAAGAAGCATCACGGCGTACCGTAACAGAAGCCAGATACCGTCCTTCATAATCATAATTCACTTTACCAAAGTAAGACACCATGCCATAATTGGAAGCACCGGCACCTACATTCTTACCGGCAGTCACACCGTCGAGATAAATATAATCTTCATCTTCTACAGCCAGTCCCGTACCATAACCGAACATGGATTCCGAATGGTTCTTCTTGGCTTCTGTACCAAGAAGTGCAGTCAGATTGTTCTTTCCAAAAGCTTTGCTATAAGTCACGGTATTGGTCCATACCCAATCCAGTCTTTTGTTGGATGATTGAGTCAGCTTATTGACCTCATCGCGTGCCCATGCCGGCTCAAAAGTTTTGTTGGTTTCATCATAATAATTCATACCGAAATTGGTTTTCAGCACCAGGTTCTTAATCGGTTCAATTTCAAGGAATGCATTACCAAAGACACGCCAGTAATCATGTTTGTTCTGTTTTTCATTCTCCAACAAACGTGCCATATTGGGGGCATCACCCAAAACATCATTGATGGCATCGTTATAATTGCCATTCTCATCATAAACCGTCTTGGCAGGATGCTGTTTGATGGCATTCTCATCTACACCGGCCGGACTGAGGGTCTGTGTCCAACGATTGATGGCAACGTTCTCGCCGATGCGCAAGCGATTGTCAAGATAATGATAGTTAGAACTGATGCGGGTATTGATACGCTGGAAATTCGTATTCTCTACCAGACCGTCATGGTCGAGATAGTTCAACGCTAACGAGAAGGCACCATTGTCAGAGCCCTTTGAAAGTGTCGCACTATAATTCTGCATCAAGGCAGTGCGATAAACCACATCGCGCCAATCCGTATCAACGGCATGTACTTTAGCTCCATTCAGGCCGATATAGTCTTGAAGTTGGGGAGTTGCACCATTACCATATATTTCGCTGCTTGGCGTAGCTCCATTATTGGCATACTTATAAGCCGACCAATAAACCTGGCCCCACTCATCTGCATTCAACATATCAAAGCCACATTGATAGGTCTGCAAAGTCAACGACATATCAAAATCCACACGGGTCTCCCCTTTCTTGGCACGTTTGGTAGTAATGATAATCACACCATTGGCAGCCTGTGCACCATAAATAGAAGCGGAAGCGGCATCCTTCAATACCTGAATGGATTCTACATCATTGGAAGAAAGGATAGACGAGATGTTCTCACGGGTCATCACACCGTCAATGACATAAAGCGGGGAATTGGCATCATTTCGGAAAGATGACTTACCACGGACCAATGTAGAAGTATTTCCACCGCCCGGTGTGCCGTCAGTCGTAATGTTCATACCGGCAACACGTCCCTGCAAGCTCGACAACACATTTCCCGTAGGAATATCTGCTACATCCTTCATCTTGACCACAGCCACCGAACCAGTCAAACTGGCCTTCTTCTCGGACATATAGCCGGTCACTACTACTTCATCAATCAACTGGGAATCTTCCGTCAACTCAATGCGTAAAGTGGGCTGTGCCTTTACTGTAACGGCTTTATATCCTATATAGGATACAGACAATGTGGCACCGGAAGCTACAGACAGAGTGAAATTTCCGTCAATATCCGTAATTGTTCCATTACTGTTGGAACCTACTTCCATGACAGAAGCACCGATAATGGATTCACCACTCGATTTTTCAACGACAGTACCTTTTACCTGGACTTGCTGGGCAAAGGAATAGATGCCCGCAAAGAGAAGCACAATTAGTGTGCAAAGCCTGAGACTAATGCTTTTCAACATATCTATTAATTTAAAGTTAATAATAAACCAATTCTGCAATTGAGTTTTGTGTCAGCAAAATTAAGCGAAACCAGGATTTGCACCTATAACAAATGTTACGAAAGGTGGTATTTTTGATACATCCCCTTTCTAAAGGTATTCTACGCGTGTTTTTTGCTAAATAAACTTTAGCTTTAGCAGCAAATTAATAGAAAAGAATGAAAACAATATGGGAGCAGATGCTAATTGCACCAGCTCTCATAGTATACTCTCTCAGAATCAAAAACGAAAAGCAAAATGTTCCGCACACCGGTATCCTTCTTCATAAAGCTCCGTCAGCTTCTTGATGTCACGCTCGATGCGGTCTACCACTACCGGCTTCTGTGGACGGATCACAACGATTTCCCCGGCGGCTTCCATCCGTTCCACCTGCTCCAACTGTTGATTATAGACAATACTGCGGCGGTTGATGGCTTCACGCAATAGCGGATATTTCTTATATATAAAAGGTGGAACCTTCGTTCCCTGAATTTCCTTACGGTACCCATGATTGCGCGTCAACACCACCACATTATTGGTAAATCCATCCTGACGGGCACGCATCAAAGGGATACTGTCCACAATACCTCCATCCAGCATCGGGATGTTGTCCACGTAGGTAATGGGACAGACAAACGGCAGACTGCTCGAAGCACGCACAATATCAATGACGCGCTCTTTACTCCGCTTCTCCTCAAAATAGTTCGCTTCGCCCGTCTCGCAGTTGGTAGTTACCATCACATAACGTTCGGGACAATGAAAGTATGCCTCGTAGTCGTAGGGAAGTATGTGTTCCGGAAACTCCTGGAACAACAAGTCGAAATCCATGATATTCCGCTTCTTCAACAGATACTTCAATCCGATGTAATTGTATTTTTCCAGCAAGTCGATATTGCTGTACTTGGCACGCCCGCGCTGACCGGACATATAAGAAAGTCCGTTGCAGGCTCCGGCACTGACGCCGATGGTATAGGGAAAGCGAATGCCACGATCCATAAAGCTGTCGAGCACACCGCAAGTGAAGACGCCGCGCATACCGCCGCCCTCCAAAACAAGACCGCTATGGTCGTCGATACGTATTATTTTCTCCATAAGTGTCAGAATTAACGCTTCAAAGATAGCTTTTGTTTACGATATTCTGCCTATATTTGCAGTTGCAACTATAAATCTATAACATTTTAATTATGATGAAGAAATCAATACTGATGGCTGCATTGGGTTTATTAAGTTTAAACACAATAGCACAAGACACTCCGAAAGAGGAAGGTTTCATTTTTACAACCGTAAAAGAAAATCCTATCACTTCTGTTAAGAACCAAAACCGTGCCGGTACATGCTGGTGCTATTCCGGACTGGCATTCATCGAATCCGAACTGCTCCGCATGGGCAAAGGCGAATACGACTTTTCTGAAATGTTTATCGTACACAACACCTATCTGGACCGTGCCAACAAGGCAGTGCGTACACATGGTGACGTTTCGTTCTCACAAGGCGGTTCGTTCTACGATGTAATTTATGGTATGAAAACTTTCGGTCTGGTGCCCGAAGAGGAAATGCGTCCGGGCGTTATGTATGGCGACACGCTGAGCAACCACACCGAATTGACAGCCGTATCTGATGCCGTAGTGGCAGCCATTGCCAAGGGAAGACACCGCAGCCTGCAAGCAGACAAGGAAAATAACCCGCTTTGGAAGAAGGCCATCACTGCCATCCACGACATCTATCTGGGCGAACGTCCCGAGAAGTTCACCTACAAAGGCAAGGAATATACTCCGAAGTCTTTCTATGAATCTACCGGACTGAATGCAGATGACTATATCTCACTGACTTCCTATACCCACCATCCCTTCTACCAGCCGTTCGTCCTGGAAATACAAGACAACTGGCGTTGGGCTTCTTCCTACAACTTGCCTATTGACGAGTTGATGGAAGTGTTTGACAACGCTATCAATAAGGGTTACACCATTGCATGGGGTAGTGACGTAAGCGAACAAGGCTTCACACGCGACGGTATAGCCGTAATGCCCGATGCAGAAAAGGTGCAAGAACTGAGCGGTTCGGACATGGCACACTGGCTGAAAATGAAACCCGAAGAAAAGAAACTGAACAGCAAGCCTCAACCGCAGAAGTGGTGCACACAAGAAGAGCGCCAGCTGGCATACGACAACTGGGAAACTACTGACGACCACGGTATGCTGATTTACGGTATAGCCAAAGACCAGGAAGGCAACGAATACTATATGGTAAAGAACTCTTGGGGTGAAGCCGGAAAGTACAAAGGACTGTGGTATGCTTCCAAAGCTTTCGTGCGCTATAAAACAATGAACATCATTGTGCACAAGGATGCACTGCCTAAGGATATTGCCAAGAAACTGGGTATTAAATAAATAAAAGAAGGAGATGCAGTTTGATGCATCTCCTTTTTCAATTCTTACCAAATCCTACAGATATCTTCCACAATCTGCGGAACCGTCAACCGGTTCTTCTTCAACTGCTCCTCCACATCGTAACGGTCGATAAACTCTTTCTTCACACCATAGTTCAGTACCTTCATATCCGACGGACCGTAATAACGGGCAATCTTCTCGCCAAAGCCACCGTCCAGCACTCCGTCCTCAAGAGTAATGACCAGTGTATGGTCGCGCTTCAGGTCATCGAGCAAAGCCTCGTCCACACCCGTGATGTAGCGAGGATTGACAAGCGTGGCATCCACTCCTTTCTCTTCCTTCAACCGGGCAGCCACGGCTTCGCCCAACTGATAGAAAGAGCCCAGTCCCAATATGGCGACCTTCTCTCCACGATGGGACACCTCATAACGGTTCAGCGTCTTGCCGTAATCCTTCTCCGGTTCTACATTCCTGCGGACAACCCCATTGGCCGGCACGCGAATGGCAACCGGATGTTCCGTTTGACGGATGCCCCACTCCAGCATTGCCATATACTCCTCACGACAAGTAGGTGCCAGATAAACCATATTCGGAATATTACCGATGACCGGAATATCAAAAAGACAAAGATGGGTAACATCATTCATACTCGATAAGCTTCCCCAGAAGACAAGAATCAGTGCAGGATTATTGTTGATGCAAAGATCCTGGGACAACTGGTCGTAGGCGCGCTGGATAAAGGTGCTGTAGACCCCGAATACCGGTTTTCCACCTCCGGCAGCAATGGCAGAAGCCATGGCAACAGCCTGCTCTTCGGCAATGCCCATATCGATGAACTGCCGCCCTGCCTCCTTGCGGCGCTCCGGTGTAAAGCCAAATACCGTAGGTGTACCTGCGGTGATGCCCACCACAGTCGGGTCTTTCTTCATCTCCTGCAACAAATAACCGGCGGTAAGGTCGGCATAGTCTTCACCCTCTCCAGACTCACCGGTCAGATTGCCGGTTTCAAGGTCGAACGGAACACTGTAATGGAAACGTTCTTTTTGCTCTTCTGCCAATTTGTATCCCTTACCTTTCAAGGTATTGATATGTACCACAACCGGATGCTTCTTGTCCTTCACTTCACGGAAAGCCTCTATCAATTGCTCCACGTCATTGCCATCCTTCACATAGAGATAATCATATCCCATTGCCTTAAAATAGTTGCAGGGAGCCTGCCCCTCCGTTTCGCGTAACTGTTGCAGATTGCGGTATAGCCCGCCATGATTCTCGGCAATGGACATCTGGTTATCGTTGACAATGACGATGAAGTTCGTGCCCAGTTCGGCACCTACATTCAATCCTTCGAAGGCTTCACCTCCACTCAACGAGCCATCGCCGATGACGGCAATCACATTACCCGCCTCCCCCTTCAGGTCACGCGCCTTGGCAAGTCCGCTTGCCAGACTGACGGAGGTAGAGGTATGCCCAATGACGAAGAAGTCGTGCTCGCTTTCCGACGGTTCGGAATATCCGGAGACTTCGTCATACTCGTCCGCATTCATAAACGCTGCCCGGCGGCCTGTCAATATCTTATGGGTATAACTTTGGTGAGACACGTCATAGACTATCTTGTCCGTTGGTGAATCGAACACGTAATGCAGGGCTATGGTGGCTTCTACCATTCCCAGGTTGGGACCTACGTGTCCTCCGTGGGAGCTTAACTTGTTTAACAACACCTGGCGGATTTCTCCACCCAATCCGTTCATTTCGCTGACTGATAACTTTTTCACGTCAGCAGGGGAATTTACTTTTTCAATATACATATTCTATAATAACATTTAAGTAGCAATGCTTGTTTATCCGATGCTGCCCGTTATGCAGACCTCATCCAGACGCTGCAAAAGTACAGAGGAAACGGGAACGGAAAGGTAGATAAATTACCGGTTTTATTACCTTTTTTACAGATATAGAGCCAACTGATATTTGCGCAAAATCCCTCAACTTGTGCATTTTTCACCCCATTTTCTTGTCAAACCCAACTCTTTCCGTAAATTTGCAGGCTGATAATGAGTTAACCGGCCAATTTCAGTAGCAGGATTCTACTACTCCTATTCCCGGTACTGACATACAAAGAAATACTAATACTAATAATTAATAGCATGAGTTTGAAAATTGTTGTATTGGCAAAACAAGTTCCCGACACACGCAACGTTGGGAAAGATGCCATGAAAGCCGACGGAACTATCAACCGCGCGGCACTCCCTGCCATCTTCAACCCCGAGGACCTGAACGCTCTTGAACAGGCTCTCCGACTGAAAGATGAACATCCGGGCTCCACCGTTACCATCCTGACCATGGGACCGGGACGTGCAGCCGAAGTTATTCGTGAAGGACTTTACCGTGGTGCCGACAACGGCTATCTGCTGACCGACCGCGCCTTTGCAGGTGCCGATACGCTTGCCACTTCGTATGCCCTTGCCACAGCCATCAAGAAGATAGGCGACTATGACGTCATCATTGGCGGACGCCAGGCCATCGACGGTGATACCGCCCAAGTAGGCCCGCAGGTTGCCGAAAAGCTGGGGCTGACGCAAGTGACCTACGCAGAAGAGATTCTGAACGTGGATAAAGCCGCCAAGAAGATTACCGTGAAACGTCATATTGACGGTGGTGTGGAAACCGTTGAGGCTCCCCTGCCCATAGTCATCACCGTAAACGGAAGTGCCGCTCCCTGCCGCCCGCGCAATGCCAAACTGGTGCAGAAGTACAAACGCGCCCTCGGTGCCCAGGAAAAAGCTGCCATCACCAAGGAAGGCGCTGGGCTTGCCTACGCCGACCTCTACGAGAAATATCCCTATCTGAACATCACGGAATGGAGCGTTGCCGACGTGAACGGCGACCTTGCACAATGCGGTCTGAGCGGCTCGCCCACAAAGGTGAAGACCATTCAGAACATTTCATTCCAGGCCAAAGAAAGCAAGACGCTGACGGGCAGCGACCAGGATGTAGAAGATTTGATTGTTGAACTGTTAGCTAACCATACGATAGGATAAGATTATGAATAATGTATTTGTATATTTAGAGATAGAAGGCACAACAGTTGCCGACGTCAGTCTCGAACTCTTGACCAAAGGTCGTAAATTAGCCAATCAGTTGGGCTGTCAACTGGAGGCAGTTGCTGCCGGCAATAATCTGGTAGGCATTGAAAAGCAGGTATTGCCCTTCGGAGTAGACAAACTCCACGTATTCGACGCTCCGGGCTTGTTCCCCTATACTTCCCTTCCCCACTCCTCTATCCTCATCAATTTGTTCAAAGAAGAAAAGCCGCAAATCTGCCTGATGGGCGCCACCGTTATCGGTCGCGACCTCGGTCCGCGCGTTTCTTCCGCTTTGACCAGCGGACTGACTGCCGACTGTACCTCACTGGAAATCGGCAACCACGAAGACAAGAAGGAAGGCAAGGTTTACGAGAACCTGCTGTATCAAATCCGTCCCGCATTCGGCGGTAACATCGTTGCCACGATTGTGAATCCCGAGCACCGTCCGCAGATGGCAACCGTTCGCGAAGGTGTGATGAAGAAAGAGATTCTGGACGCCGACTATAAGGGCGAAGTCATCAACCACGACGTTGCCAAGTACGTGCCCGAGACGGACTATGTGGTAAAAGTCATCGACCGCCACGTAGAAAAGGCAAAACATAACCTGAAAGGCGCTCCCATCGTGATTGCCGGAGGCTACGGCATGGGAAGCAAGGAAGGTTTTGACATGTTGTTCGAGCTTGCCAAAGAACTCCATGCTGAGGTAGGCGCCAGCCGTGCTGCCGTCGATGCCGGTTATGCCGACCATGACCGCCAGATTGGCCAGACCGGTGTCACTGTCCGCCCCAAACTGTATATTGCTTGCGGCATCAGCGGACAAATCCAGCACATTGCCGGTATGCAGGAAAGTGGTATTATCATCTCCATCAACAATGACGAGAACGCTCCCATCAATACGATTGCCGACTATGTCATCAACGGTACGGTGGAAGAGGTTATCCCGAAGATGATAAAATATTATAAATCACACAGTAAATAACAATAAAGGTAATCATGAAAGGGCTGATTCTTATATTTGTTCTTCTTTCAGGTATATCTTCCGCTATAGCTCAAGAAAAGCTCTGGTTGGACAAGAATTACCAATGGACGGACGACTCCATCCAGGCAGTCAGGTATGCTCTTGTTTCCAAGATAAACAAGAAGTGCATCAAGGTGGAAGAGTATGCTTTGGAAGGACAAAAGAAGGATGTCTGGCATTTCTCCGAATACAAAAGCAATCCCCGCAAAAGGATAAGGGAAGGCCTGCATACATCATTCTATGCAAATGGCAAGGACAGCCTGACAGAAGTATATAGAGACAACCGCCTGGAGGGACAGACCATGGTGTATTATCCCGACGGTGCCATACATCTGGCCCGGAGCTACAGTGATGGGAAACTTGACGGAACACTCCTGCAATACTATCCCGATGGGAAACTTCGTAGAAAGGAACACTATTCAGAGAATCAGTGCACCGATGGAAAGATGTTCGACAAGCACGGAACTGAAATGGCACATCAGCCGTATTTCGTATTTCCATCCTTCCCCGGAGGAATAGAGAACCTCATGAAACTGGTGGCCAATGTTACCAAATATCCGGAAGACGCCTGGAAGCAAAAGGCAGAAGGAAGGGTAATCCTGCAGTTCGTTGTAGACGAAGAAGGCAAGATGACCTATCCAAAAATCCTCCAGTCCGTGCGCTATGACATCGATAAAGAAGCCATACGTGCTTTCGAGGCCATTGCCGACGTCTACCGCTGGTCGCCCGGCTATCAGGACGGAGAGGCCAAGCGAGTGAAATTCACAATGCCCCTATACTTCAGAATACCTAAATAACCAAGAAATTATGGCAAATTTTTATACCGAAGTTCCCGAATTGAAGTATCATCTGAACAACTCGATGATGGAACGTATCTGCGAACTGAAAGAACGCGGTTACCAAGACAAAGACAAGTATGACTATGCCCCGCAAGACTATGCGGATGCTATGGACTCTTTTGACAAGGTACTTGAAATCACCGGAGAGATTACCGGAGAGATTATCGCTCCCAATGCCGAGGGCGTGGACGAAGAAGGTCCCCACTGTGCCAACGGCCGTGTGGAATATGCCAGCGGCACCAAGCAGAACCTCGACGCCATGGTAAAAGCCGGATTGAACGGTATGACCATGCCGCGCCGTTTCGGTGGCTTGAACTTCCCGATTACTCCGTACACCATGTGTGCGGAAATCGTTGCCGCCGCCGATGCCGGTTTCGGTAACATCTGGTCACTGCAAGACTGTATCGAAACGCTCTACGAATTCGGTAACGAAGACCAGCACAGCCGTTTTATACCGCGTGTCTGCGCCGGAGAGACCATGTCTATGGACCTGACAGAACCGGATGCCGGTTCCGACTTGCAGAGCGTAATGCTGAAAGCGACCTATGACGAGGCCAACAACTGCTGGCGCCTGAACGGCGTGAAGCGTTTTATTACTAACGGTGACGCCAATCTCCACCTCGTACTGGCACGTTCAGAAGAGGGTACCAAAGACGGACGTGGCTTGTCCATGTTCATCTACGATAAGAATGAAGGCGGTGTAGACGTGCGCCGCATCGAGAACAAGCTGGGTATCCACGGCTCTCCCACCTGCGAGCTGGTTTACAAGAATGCAAAGGCAGAACTTTGCGGCGACCGCAAGCTTGGTTTGATTAAATACGTTATGGCTTTGATGAACGGTGCCCGTCTGGGTATTGCCGCACAGTCGGTAGGCCTTTCACAAGCTGCCTACAACGAAGGTCTGGCTTATGCCAAAGACCGCAAGCAGTTCGGCAAGGCTATCATCGAATTCCCGGCTGTATATGACATGCTGGCTATTATGAAAGCCAAGTTGGATGCAGGACGCTCCTTGCTGTACCAGACTTCCCGCTACGTTGACATCTACAAAGCGCTGGACGACATTGCTCGCGAACGCAAACTGACTCCGGAAGAACGCCAGGAACAAAAGAAGTATGCCAAACTTGCCGACGCCTTCACTCCGCTGGCAAAAGGTATGAACTCTGAATATGCCAATCAGAATGCTTACGACAGCATCCAGATTCACGGCGGTTCGGGCTTCATGCTGGAGTATGCTTGCCAACGTATCTATCGTGATGCACGTATCACTTCTATCTACGAAGGTACTACTCAGTTGCAGACCGTAGCTGCTATCCGCTATGTAACAAACGGCTCATACTCTGCCACCTTGCGCGACTACGAGCAAGTGCCGTGCAGCGAAGAAATGCAACCGTTGATGGACCGCATCAAAGAGATGACCAACAAGTTCGAAGCCTGCACCAATGCGGTGAAAGAGGCACAGAATCAGGAATTGCTGGACTTCGTGGCACGTCGCCTCTATGAGATGGCTGCGGTATGTATCATGTCGCACCTCATCATTCAGGACGCGACAAAGGCTCCCGAACTGTTCGGCAAGTCGGCTCTGGTGTATGTGAACTACGCAGAAGCTGAAGTGGAAAAACACTTTAACTTCATCCGTAAGTTCAAGGCAGAAGAGCTGGAAAGCTACCGCAAATAAATGCATTGCTTGGACAAGGCAAATATAGCGGGCACCGGAGTTTAGCTACTCCGGTGCCCGCGAAGATGTAATTTAAACTGTGTCAGCAAGGAATAAAATATTAATTTTGCTAACA